>Ga0307372_10010377_pt1 | contig 12632 bp, 14 predicted proteins | sample OX1MG_FD_202533 | JGI IMG/M metagenome (GOLD analysis project Ga0307372, IMG submission 202533) | Soil microbial communities from Risofladan, Vaasa, Finland - OX-1 | ecosystem: Environmental > Terrestrial > Soil > Coastal area > Acid sulfate soil | place: Finland: Risofladan, Vaasa | collected...
CATGGCGCGCATCATCCGTCCCGCGCTGGCCGCGATGGCGGCGCGGGGGACGCCGTTCCGCGGCATCCTGTTCGCCGGGCTGATGCTGACCGATGCGGGCCCGAAACTGATCGAGTTCAACGTCCGGTTCGGCGATCCGGAATGCCAGGTGCTGCTCGCGCGGCTGAAATCGGATCTGCTGCCGGCGCTGCTGGCGGCGTGCGAGGGCGAGCTCGGTCATTTCGATCTGCGCTGGCACGATCACGCCGCGATCGCGGTGGTGCTGGCCGCGCGCGGCTATCCGGAAGCGCCGGAACGCGGCAGCGCGATCGGTGGGCTGGACGAGGCCGCCGTGCTGGCGGATGTGCGCGTGTTTCATGCCGGCACGGCGCGCGATCCGGCGGGGCAGTTGGTCGCCGCCGGCGGGCGGGTGCTGAATGTGTGCGCCACCGGCGCGGATCTCAGCCAGGCGCGCGCGCGCGCCTATGAAGCGGTCGGGCGGATCGACTGGCCGGAGGGGTTCTGCCGGCGCGATATCGGCGGCGCGGGCTGATGCCCGGGGCTATTTGACCTCGCGGCCCAGCGCCTGCTCATAGACCCGCAGCACCGAGCTGGAATCATCGGCGCCCATGCCGTGCGCGCGCGCCATCCGCATCAGCGTCATCACCTGGGGCGCGATCATGCCGGGCATACCGACCTCGTCGGCCATCTCCAGCGCCAGGCGCAGATCCTTGTGGGCGAGATCAAGCGCGAAGCCGGGCTTGAAATTGCGCGCGAACGCCTTCGGGCCCAGGCCGCGGAACGCATCCGAATTGCCCGAGGCGTTGGAGATCACGTCGTAGAGCTTGTGCACGTCGATGCCGGCGGCGGCGCCGAGCAGCAGCGCTTCCGAAGCGGCGGCGGCGTTGCAGAACGCCAGCATGTTGTTGCAGAGCTTCGCCACCGATCCCATGCCGACGGGGCCGACATGGATCACCTCCTTGCTGAAGGATTTCAGCACCGGCAGGTTTGCCTCGAACAGCGCCGGATCGCCGCCCACCATGATGACGATGGTGCCGTCCGTCGCGCGCGGCACGCCGCCGGAGACGGGGGCTTCCAGCATCCCGATGCCCTTCGCGGCCATCCCGGCATGGACGCGCCGGGCGGTGGCGGGGGAATTGGTGGAGAGATCGATATGCACGCTGCCGGCGCGGGCGTTCGCGGCGATGCCGTCGGGGCCGAGCGCGACTTCTTCCACATGTTTCGGCATCGGCAGGGAGGTGAAGATCACGTCGCAGGCGGCGGCGACGGATTTCGTGGACGCGCCGGCGGCGGCGCCGATGGCGGTGCAGGCGGCGACCGCGTCGGGGTTGAGGTCGAACACCGTCACGTCGTGATTGGTGTTGCGGACGATGTTGCGGCACATGGGGCCGCCCATGTTGCCGACGCCGATGAAGCCGATTTTCATGGATTGGGTTCCTCCGATACCGCCGCGCGCGGCCAGGAGGGAACCATGGCAGAGGCGGGCGGCGGCGTCACCCGGGGCGGACGACGCGCCGCTTGTCCGTGGTCACCCGTTGGTGGCGCCAGGTGCCGCCGTCAGGCCGAGAATGTGCGGCTTGGCCGGCGCCGGCACGGTCGCCACCGCGCCTGGGGCTTTCAAGGTTTCGAGGAACGCGATCAGGTCGGCGCGCTTGGTGGCGTTGTGCAGGCCGCCATAGGGCATCTTGGTGCCGGGTACGATCTTTTGCGGATGGTCGAGATACGCATCCAGCACCGAAGCGGTCCAGACGATATTCGCGTTCTTGTTGGCGACTGAATAGCTGTAGCCTGGGTCGGCGCCGGTGTGGCGGCCGACGATGCCGAACAGGGACGGGCCGATCTTGTTCACGCCCGGCTTGTCGGCATGGCAGATCGCGCATTGCTGCTGGAAGACCTGCTTTCCGGCAGCGGGATCGGCGGCATGGGCGAGGCCAATCACGGCGATCGGGGCGAGCAGCGCGGCGACGCCGAGCAGTCGGGGGAGCGCGCGCATCAGGTCGTGCTCCCGATGCGAGGCGCCGGGTGGGCGCGGGATGGATGGCGCATGGCGGTGTCTCCTTTCCAGTTCGGGGCAGCTCTGACCGATGCGATTGCTGGCCGCGTCATCCGGTCCACCGGCGCGATGGTCGCTGCCCGTCGGACGCCGCGGCGTTCTGGCGGTGGCGGGCTTTTGCCGCAGCGCAGCACGCTTGCCATTGACCTGGATCAAGGGGATGCGTGGCTTTGGACCGAACGCCCCCTACGCCCTCCGCCGCGCGCTGAGCGCCGCGGCCAGGGTGCCCTCGTCAAGCACATCCAGCGCGCCGCCGATCGGCACGCCCTGGCCGAGCCGAGTCACGGTCACGCCCGTCGGGCGCAGCCGATCGGCCAGCCAATGCGCCGTGGTCGCGCCATCGACCGTCGCGCCGAGCGCCAGGATGACTTCGCTCACGCCGCCGGCAGCGAGGCGATCCAGCAGGGGGGCGACGCGCAGATCCTCCGGCCCCACGCCGGACAGCGGCGAGAGCACGCCGCCCAGGACGTGGTAGCGGCCGCGATGCACCCGGGCGCGCTCCAGCGCCCAGAGATCGGCCACGCCTTCGACGACGCAGATCACACCGGCCTCGCGCGCGGGATCGGCGCAGATGGCGCACGGGTCCTGGCTGTCGAGATTGCCGCAGGTCGCGCAACTGCGCACCGAGGCTGCCGCCGCTGCCAGCGCGGCGGCGAGGGGACGGAGGCGGGCTTCGGGCTCGGTCAGCAATTTCAGGGCGGCACGGCGGGCGCTGCGGGGGCCGAGGCCGGGGAGCTTAGCCAACAGCGCGATCAGCCGCTCGACTTCCGTCCCGCCGGTCATGCGCGCGGCCCGGGGGGCGCGATCAGGACGGCGCGGATGTCGTTGACGTTGGTCAGCGTGGGTCCCGTGCGAACCAGCGCGCCGATTGTCTCGAACAGGCTGTAGCTGTCATGGGCGGCGAGAATCGCGCGGGGGTCGAGGCCGGCGGCGCGGGCCTGGGCGAGGGTGTCGGGGCCGATCAGCGCGCCGGCGGCGTCCTCGGTGCCGTCGATGCCGTCGGTATCGCCGGCGATCGCCCAGATGCCGGGCGCGCCATGGAGGGCGACGGCGAGGGCGAGCAGGAACTCGGTATTGCGCCCGCCGCGCCCGGCGGGGCCGGCGCCGATGGTGACGGTGGTTTCGCCGCCCGAGAGCAGCAGCGCGGGCGGGGCGAGCGGTTCGCCGTGGACGCGGATCGCGCGCGCGATGCCGGCCATGACGGTGCCCATCTCGCGCGATTCGCCCTCCAGCGCATCACCGAGGATCAGCGGGGTGATGCCAGCGTCGCGGGCGATCCCGGCGGCGGCGCGGAGCGCCATCATGGGCGTGGCGATCAGGCGGAAATCCGTGCCGGGCAGATCGCCCGGCTTGGGGGTCTCGTCCGCGGCGGCGGCCAGATGCGCGGCGACGTGCGCGGGCGGGCGGATATTGTAGCGGGCGAGGATGGCGCTTGCCTGGGCGAAGCTGGTGGGGTCGGGCACGGTGGGGCCGGAGGCGATCACCGCCGGATCGTCGCCCGGCACGTCGCTGATCGCGAGCGTGATGACGCGTGCCGGCGCGGCGGCGCGCGCGAGGCGGCCGCCCTTGATCGCCGAAAGATGCTTGCGGACGGTGTTCATCTCCCCGATCGTCGCGCCGGAGGCGAGCAAAGCGCGGTTCACCGCCTGCTTGTCGGCGAGCGTGATGCCGGGCGCGCCGAGGGCGAGCAGGGCGGAGCCGCCGCCCGACATCAGCGCGAGCACGAGGTCTTGCGGGCCGAGGCCGTGGACGCGCTCCAGCAGGCGCCGGGCGCCGGCTTCCGAGTTGGCGTCAGGGACCGGGTGGGCTGCCTCGATGACCTCGATGCGGCGGGTGGGGACGGCGTGGCCGTAGCGGGTGACGATGGTGCCTTCGAGGGGGATGTCGGGCCAGGCTTCCTCCAGCGCCGCGGCCATGAGGGCGGCGGACTTGCCGCCTCCGACGACGATGCAGCGGCCGGTGGGCTTGGGCGGGAGATGGGCGGCGAGCACGCGGCGCGGGTCGGCGGCGGCGATGGCCGCGTCGAAGACCATGCGCAGCAGGGCGCTTGCGGTGGGGTCGGTCCAGGGAGGTGTGGTGGCGGCGCGGTCGGGCGAGGGCATCCTGGGCGTCATCCTGGGCCGGAAAGCGGAAGGGGGAGTATGGCGGAGCGCCCGGGTCGGCGCCATGTTAGGCGCTCGCGATGTGCCCCCGGCTGTGCGCAGGAGACGCCCATGTCCATCCCCCCGATCGACGCCGCCACCACCACCGAGATCGAAGCCGCCGCCTTCCGTCGGCTGGTCGAGCATCTGCGTGGGCGGAGCGACGTGCAGAATATCGACATGATGAATCTGGCCGGATTCTGCCGCAACTGCCTGAGCCGCTGGTACCGCGAGGCGGCCGAGGCGCGCGGGATCGGGCTGGCCGATCCGGACGCGCGGGAGATCGTCTACGGGATGCCGTACAAAGAGTGGCAGGCGCAGCACCAGAAGCCGGCCACGCCGGAGCAGCAGGCGGGGTTCGCGAAGAGTCACGGCTAGCGCGGAAGGCGCGAGGCCCGGCGGCGGGAGATTTTTTTCTTGGTCCTAGGAAATAATGCTTGACCATCGACCCCAATTCCGGGTATAGGAACGGGTATGATGGCGGTTTGCGCGGACGGCTTGCAGGCGGGTTGGCTTCCCGCCGCACGCGGCCGCTGAGCCTTCGCCGCCGCGCCGCACCCGTCCGTTCCCTCGATCCGAGCGATGTCGCCCGCCCCGAGCCGTTCGCCCGAGGGCGCGCGGAGCCCCAACGCGGCCCTGCCCGCCCCGCTCTCGGCGTGGGCGGCGCATGTTCTGGGCGCGGAGGGCTTCACCGTCGCGCGGCATCATTCGCTGCTGATGGCGCGGCTGGACGCGCTGTCCGATGGCGACATCGATCGACTGATGGTCCTGATGCCGCCGGGATCGGCGAAGTCGACCTATTGTTCGGTACTTTTCCCGGCCTGGTGGCTCGCGCGCCACCCGGCGAGCTCGATCATCACCGCTTCGCACACCGCTGATCTCGCCAAGCATTTCGCCCACCGCACGCGGTCGCTGATCGGCGAGCACGCGGCGCTGCTGGGATACCGGCTGGCCGATGGGGAGCGCGCGGTGGCGCACTGGAGCACCACGACCGGGGGCCAGTTCTATGCCACCGGCGTGCGCGGGCCGATTGCCGGACGGCGGGCGGATCTCGCGATAATCGACGATCCGGTGCGTGGCCTGGTGGATGCGGAGAGCCTGCGGCAACGCAACCATCTCTGGGATTGGTATTGCTCCGATCTGGTCACGCGGCTGAAGCCGGGCGGGCGGGTCGTGCTGGTGATGACGCGCTGGCATCAGGATGATCTGGCCGGGCGGCTGCTGGAACGCGGTCGCGCCGAGTGGTCCGTCCTGCGCCTGCCCGCGCTGGCCGAGACCGACGATCCGCTGGGCCGCAAGCTCGGCGAGGCGTTGTGGCCGGAATGGGAGGACGAACGGGCCTTGTTGCGAAAACGCGACGAGCTGGGCGAGCGCGCGTGGACCGCGCTGTTCCAGCAATCGCCGCGCTCCGGGCAGGGCGGTCTGTTCAAGGTGGCGCGGATCGCGGTGCTGGACGGCCCGCCCGACGCCACCGGCGGCATGATCGTACGGGCCTGGGACCTCGCCGCGACCGAGGCCACCGGGCGGAACGATCCCGACCACACGGTTGGATTGAAGCTGCTGTGCGAGGCCGGCGGGCGCTGCGTGGTGCTGGATATCGTTCGCCAGCGCACGACCGCGCTCGAGGTCGAACAGGCCCTGTTGCGGGCCGCGCGCGAGGACGGGCGGGCCGTGCTGATCGGCCTGCCAGAGGATCCGGGCCAGGCGGGCAAGTCGCAGGTGGGAACGTATATGCGCAAGCTCGCGGGCTTTCCGGTCCAGAGTACTCGCGAATCGGGGTCGAAATGGATCCGCGCATTGCCCGTGGCGGCGCAAATCGAGGCGGGGAATTTCGCGATGGTCCGCGCCGCGTGGAACTACGAATTCATCGAGGAATTGCGTGACTTTCCCCATGGCCGGAAGGACGACCAGGTCGATGCCCTGGCGGGGGCCTTTAAGCTCGCGGTCGAGCAACCCGCGCCGCTACGCCGACTCGCGATCCCGTTGTTGTCCCGATAACCCATCGGAATTCCATGTTTGAAACGATCAGCGCCCTGATCCCGCGGGATCCGGACTATGCGCCGCGAACCCGGACGCTCGATATCCTGGGGCGCGTGCTGGACGGCACATTCTACGACGTGCTTCCCTATCAATTCCATGAGGAACGCGGCGCTGGCGGGGACTATATCCCGCTGCGCGACCGCCGCCCCAGCGTGCGCTACGGGCTGGGCCGCATCGTGGTGGAAGACAGCGTCGCGCTGCTGTTCAGCGAGGGGCATTTCCCCGCGATCGACTGCGCCGACCCGACGATCCGCGGCGTGCTCGGCGATATCGTGAAGGATTGCCGGCTCAATCAGGTGATGATCGAGGCAGCGATCCGCGGCTCGGTGGGCTCGGTGGCGATCCTGCTGCGGGTGCTGCGCGGGCGGCTGTTCTTCAGCGTGCTGGACACGATCTTCCTGACGCCCGCCTGGGATCCGGAGGCGCCGGACACGCTGGTTTCGGTCACCGAACGCTACAAGGTGACCGGCGCGCAGTTGCTCGCGGATGGCTACGCGATCCAGGATCCGGCGCCGGAATACTGGTTCACCCGTCGCTGGGACGCCGAGGCGGAGACCTGGTTCCTGCCGGTTCCGGTGGGCGGGGTGGCCGTCGCCGAGGTCGATGCGGCGCGCAGTGTGCGCCACGCATTGGGCTTTGTGCCGATCGTGTGGGTGCGGAACCTGCCGGGACCGTCCGTCACGGGCGATGCGAATGACGGGGCTTCGACGTTCCGTCCGGCGATCGAGACGCAGATCGAGATCGACTACCAGTTGAGCCAGGCCGGGCGCGGCCTGAAATACAGCAGCGATCCCACCCTGCTCATCAAGGAACCCGCGAGCAGCGACAGCGACATGGTGAAGGGCGCGGGCAATGCGCTGGTGGTGAGCGAGAAGGGTGACGCAAAGCTGCTGGAAATCGGCGGGACGGCTTCGGCCGCGGTGCTCGATTACGTGCGCGCGCTGCGCGAGATGGCGCTCGAAAGCATCCACGGCAACCGCGCCAACGCGGACCGGCTGACCGCGGCGCAATCGGGTCGCGCGCTGGAACTGATGAACCAGGGGCTGATCTGGCTCGCCGACATGCTGCGGGTGAGCTACGGCGAAGGGGCGTTGCTGGCGCTGGCACGGATGATCCTGCGCGCCGCGCAACGCTACCGGCTGATGGTGCAGGGCGAGGAGATTCCCCGCCTCGATCCCGCCGCGCGGCTGAGCCTGGTGTGGCCGCGCTGGGTGCCGCCGACGGCCGATGACCGGATGAAGGACGCGCAGACGCTCGCAACCCTGGCGGCGTCGCGACAGATTTCGCAGGAGACCGCGGTGAAGTCGATCGCGGGCACCTATGACATCGAGGATATCCCGGCGGAGATCGCCCGGATCGCCGCCGATCCCCAGGTTCAATTTCCAAGGACTCCCTGATGACCGAGCAGGACCCCCCTTCGGACGCGGCCGATGCCGCGGACGGGATGGCCGAGTTGCGCGCGCGTGCCGAGACCCTCGAGCAACAGCTGACCGCGCTGCACCGGGAGACACAGTCCCGCTTGGTACAGGCGGAGCTGAAGGCCGAGGCGTTGCGGGCCGGCATCGTCGATCTGGACGGGCTGAAACTGATCGACCTGTCGCACGTGAAGCTCGGCGCGGATGGTGAGGTCGAGGGCGGCACCGCGCTGATCGCGGGGCTGAAACGGGCCAAGCCATGGCTGTTCGCCGCGCCCTCCTCCTCGGCGGCGGCGAAGGCGCCGGCCGCCCTCGCGCCGCGCCAGAAGATGGCGAGCGAAATGACCGACGACGAGTACCGGGCCGCGCGCGCGGCTTTGCTGAAGCGCCGCGGCTGATTCCGCCTCCTCCCCTCCCATTTCCTGATGCGAAGGACCCCCTGGCATGGGCATCCAGAATTTCCCCCCCGCTTTGCAGCCGATCATTCAGCAGGGCTTCCTGGAACGCGAATTCGAGCAGGCGTTGCGTTCCCGCCTGGGCTATCGCGCGATCGCCGACCGCGAGGAGATCGCGGTGGGGATCGGCGAGACGCTCACCAAGACCCGGGCCGGCCTGAAGCCGAGCGTGACCACACCGCTGGCGCCGGCGGCGAACAACAATTTCGATAACGGCCTGACGCCCTCCACCTGGGGCGTGGAACAGTACACGATCACCATTAACCACTATGCGGCCACCACCGATCTGAACATGGTGACCAGCCGGGTGGGGATCGCGAGCCAGTTCCTGCAGAATGCCTATGTGAACGGCGAACAGGCGGCGCGCAGCCTCGACGAGCTGGCGCGCAACGCGCTGTTCAACAGCTATCTCGGCGGCAACACGCGGGTGCGGGCGACGCTTGCCGCGCCTGGACCGGCGGTGGCGGTCGATGACATCCGTGGGTTCCTGAACGCCTTCGTCAACGGCGTGCAGATGCCCGTCAGTGCGGGTAATCCGCTGCCCGTCACGGTGGGGGCGAATTCCTATACGCTGATCGGCGCGATAGCCGACGCGCCCAACGCCACGACCATTTTGAACGGGATTTCCGGTGTGCTGACCTTCGCCACCAGCGTTTCGGTGGCCGACGGGACCACGGCAAACTCGGTGATCGCGAGCAATGCGCCGGTCATCATCCGGCCGGCGGCGGCGGGAAACACCGCGGCGCTGACCGCGGGCAGCACGCTGAGCATGAGCAACCTGCTGGACGCGGTGGCACGGCTGCGGGTGAACGCGGTGCCGGAGATCGATGGGGTCTATAATTGCTATCTGGATCCGGTCTCGGCGCGGCAATTGTTCGCCGACCCCGACTTCAAGCAGCTGTTCCAGGGTGCCACCTCGGCCAACCAGGTGTTCCGCCGCGGCATGGTGAACCAGTTCCTGGGGCTGCGCTTCGTGCCCACCACCGAGGCCTTCCTGCAGGCGCATCCGTCGCTGTCCGGGCTGATGGTGCGCCGGCCGATCATCTGCGGCCAGGGTGCGCTGATCGAGGGCGATTTCGCCGGCATGGCGGCCGACGACGTGGCGCCGAAGGATTCGATCGTGAACATCGTCGATGGCGTGGCGATGGTGACGCGCGAGCCGCTCGATCGGTTGCAGCAGATCATCGCCCAGTCCTGGTACTGGATTGGTGGCTTCTGCACGCCATCGGACACCACGACCAACCCGGCCACCGTCCCGACCGCGGGCAATTCCGCATTCAAGCGCGCGGTCATGATCGAGCATATCGGCTGAACGACGAGAGGGCGGAACGACCATGGCAATCGGATCAATCCAGCCGTTCGGCCCCGCGGGGACGGTGAGCCTTGCCGCGGCGACGAGCTCGGCAAGCGTGGCGCTGGCGGGCGGCGGCGAGTCCGTGGTGGTGACCAACACCGCCGCGGCGCTGGCCTTCGTGCGCTTCGGCGCCGACCCGACCGTTGCCGCGAGTGCCGCCGATATGCCGGTGCTTCCCGGCGCGCGGGTGATGCTGGCGGCCAATCCGCTGATCACCTATGCAGCCGCGGTGCTGGCGAGCGGGACGGGCGCGGTGCTGTTCACCCGCGGCGACGGGTCCTACGTCTGATGTTCACCGACGCGCAGAAGACGGACATCCGCCGCTATTGCGGCTATCCGGCCTATGGCGCGACCCCGGCGGGGTTCGACAGCTGGCGATTCTATCAGGTGTACGGCCTGCTGGAATTCCGGCTGAACAACCTCTCCGTCGCCGAGACCAATGTGGTGGTGACGTATCTCGCGCAGCTGGCGGGCCTGGAATTCGCGGTGCCGAAGGCAGGCGACGGGATGGATACGGACCAGGCGGCGGTGTGGACGCGCAACAAGGCCGAGGCGCAGGACCGCGCGCGGTTGTTCGACGACTGGCGGCGGCGGCTATGCGGGTTCCTGGGCGTCCCGCCCGGCCCGGCGCTGCGCGATAGCGGTATCACCTGGATCGTGTAGGCGATGGCACAGGATCGCATCCAGGACCGCCTCCAGTGGGGGATGAACGTCGCCGCGCGGGCGGCGGGCGCCAGCACCGATGCGTATCGTCCGACGGGCGTTGCAAACCCGCTCGATCCCGGCAATCGGTATCTGCGGCTGCACGCGCTGTTCACCGGCATGATGGGGAAGTTCCTGCGGCCCGAGGGGTACGGCGAATCGGCGGTGCACGGGATTTTCGACGCGGCCTATACACAGGTTGGGGATTATCTCGTGCAGCCGGGCGGCGGAACCTGGTTCATCGCCTCGCAGGAGCCGTTGCTGCCGGTGCTGTGCGTGCGCACGAGCCGGGTGGTGTCGTTTGCGCGCGCCGTTGCGCCCACCAGCTCGGGCGTCAATCCTTATGGCGGCGTGACGGCGACCACCACGACGCCATTGCTGACCAACTGGCCGGCGAGCGTGATGGGGGCGGCGGGGGGCGGCCAGCCGGAGGCGGGTCTGCCGTCCGACACCACCGTGCCGTACTGGACCGTGCTGCTGCCGGCGTTTCCCGGCGTGGTGCTGCTGCCGGCGGATCTGATGACCGACGATCTGGGCCGCAACGCCGTGGTTTCGGCCGCGGAGATGACGAGCCTGGGGTGGCGGCTGACCGTGAAGCAGGCGAGCACCTGATGGCCGACCAGGCGGATGTCGAAACGGCGCTGGTCGGCCTTGCGGCGGCGGCGCTGTATCCGAACGGGCCGGGCGCGCCGAGCGTGCCCGGGCCGGACAGCCGGGTCTATCGCGGCTGGCCGAACGCGGCGGCGCTGAATGCCGATCTGCGCACCGGGAAGGTGAACGTGACGGTTTATCCCGCGCCGGGGGCCGGGCGGGTCAGTACGCGCTATGTGCAGGAATGGGTGGGCACGCCGGTGGCGCCGAGCCTGACGGTGCAGATCGCGGGCGATTCCGTGGCATTCGGGGGCGTGGTTGCGGCGGGTCAGGTCGCGGGTTTGGCGATCGACGGGGTGAGCTACGCCTACCGGGTGCAGGGGCACGATAATCCGGCGCTGGTCGCGGCGAACCTTGGCGTGCTGGTGCGGGTGGCGCGGATGGCGCTGGTGTCGGGCTCCACCGTCACGATCCCGGGGGCGGGGGAGATTCTCGCCCGGGTGGTGGCGGATGCGCCGGCGCAGCAGGAAGCGCGGCGGCAGGCGCAGATCTTTCGTGTGACCTGCTGGTGCCCAACGCCGGAGACGCGGGATGCCGCGGCGGGGGCGATCGATCTGGCAATGTCGCAGATCGCGTTTCTGGGGTTGGCGGATGGGTCGCAGGGGCGGGTGATCTATGCCGGAACGACGGTGTTCGACCAGTCGCAGGACGCGCTTTTGTATCGGCGGGACCTTTTGTACAGCGTGGAATACGCGACGGTTTTGAGCGCGACGCAGCCCGTGATGCTGTTCGGGGAACTGGGGGTGAATGCGACACAGGTCGTGGCCTGAGTCCCATCCTCCACCGATTTCCCTGCGCACCTGCCCGATTTTCGACGTGTTGAAATCTTGCATTCTCCCAGTAATCCGGAGACCTCATGAACATCCACCTTGTCGTGGTAAGGCCCTTTGGCGGCCTTGCGCGCGGCGACGTCGTCGCTGACGCGGCACGCATCGCCGAAATCCTGAAAAGCGAGCACGCGCACGACGTCGTGCGCGTCGTTGCCCCTGCGAAGGAAGGCTGAACCATGCCCATCGTCCAGCAAGGCGCCATCAACACCACCGCGCTGGTGGTGCCGGACCTCTATGTGCAGATCGTTCCGCCGCAGAACTTGGTACTGAACGGCGTGCCGACGAACGTGGTGGGCGTGGTCGGCACCGCGTCCTGGGGGCCGGTCGGTCAGCCGGTGATTGTTGCGACCATGGCCGATTACGCGCAAAGCTTCGGGCCGATCGTGGCGCGCAAATACGATCTCGGCACCCCGGTCGCGACCGCGGTGCAGCAGGGCGCGCAGAATTTCCGCTGCGTGCGGGTGACGGACGGCACCGATGCCGCCGCGCAGATGATGGTCCCTGGGACGGCCTTCACCTTCACCGCGCTCTATACCGGATCGCTCGGCAACCAGGTGAGCCTGTTGATGGTGCCCGGTTCGAAGACGAACACCTGGCGCCTGACCGTAAGCCTGCCGGGCTTGCAGCCGGAGGTATACGACAACATCGCCGGCACCGGGGCCGCGTTCTGGACCGCGCTGGCCGCGGCGGTGAACCAAGGGGTGGGGCCGCAGCGGGGGCCTTCGCAGCTGGTTGTCGCGAATGCCAGCGGAACCAGCATCGCGCCGGCGGCTTTCGCGCTTGGGCTGGGGACGGGGACGGCGGGGGCGGACGGGGCCGTGAACGTCACGGCCGCGCTGCTAGTGGGCCACGACATTCCGCCGCGCAGCGGGATGTACGCGCTGCGAGGCCAGGGTTGCGGGATCGCGGTGCTCGCGGACGCCGATGATTCCTCGCAATGGACCACCCAGGCGGGATTCGGGCTGCAGGAGGGGATCTACATCATCCTCAC
>Ga0307372_10010380_pt1 | contig 12627 bp, 11 predicted proteins | sample OX1MG_FD_202533 | JGI IMG/M metagenome (GOLD analysis project Ga0307372, IMG submission 202533) | Soil microbial communities from Risofladan, Vaasa, Finland - OX-1 | ecosystem: Environmental > Terrestrial > Soil > Coastal area > Acid sulfate soil | place: Finland: Risofladan, Vaasa | collected...
GTGCGCGTCGTCTGCGATCGGGCTCACCATCCGCCCTCGAGCGCACGCGGCAATGCGAAGCCGTCGCGCTCGGTGCCCTCGGCCAGCACCGTGAGAATGGGTTTCGTGCGCGCGAAGGCGAGCAGCTCGGCGACGCCGGGAAAGCCGCGCAGTCGCTCGAGGTGCTTGCGCGTCGGATAGATCATCCGAAGGTCTCCCGCGTCACTGCGCGCGAGCGCATCCGCCGGGGTCAGCCAGAGCCCGTCGTGCGTCTCCGTCGCATCCGCCACGGGCGTCTGCCCTTCGGGCATTCGCGCGACGAAGAAGAAGACGTCGTACCGTGGCGTGATGGCCGTGGGCGTGATCCAGCGCGAGAAGAGCTCCAGCGGCTCTGCGCCCGGCAGCCGGACTCCCGCCTCTTCCAAGAGTTCGCGCCGCGCTGCGGCGACGAGGCCCGCTTGAAGGTCGCGACCCGGCGGCGAGTCCATCCGAAAGAGCCGGCGCAGCTCTTCATGGCTCGTGCGTGCGCCGGCATCCCGGTCGGTCGCATCGACCGTGCCGCCGGGGAAGACGTAGACGTTGGGAGCAAACGCGCTCTTCTCGCTGCGCCGCAGCATGAAGACCTCGATTCCGCGCGCGCTTGCCTCTCGTACCAGCATCACGGTGGACGCCGGGCGTACACTCATTCCCGGCGAATACTCCTTCGATGCGTATCGCCCTTGGAAGCGACCTGCGCTGCGAGCTGACCGACGCGCTCGAGCAGCGGCTGCGCGGGCGCGGCGACGATCTCGTGTTCTTCGGCGCACTCGACCCGAGCGCGCAGGCCGACTGGCCGAGCGTCGGCAGAGGCGTCGGTGAGGCGGTCGCGCGCGGCGCCTGCGCGAGCGGCATCGTCTGCTGCTGGACTGGAACCGGCGTCTCGATCGCCGCGAACAAAGTACGCGGCGCACGCGCGGCGCTTTGCGGCGATGCGGAGACGGCTCGCGGGGCGCGTGTCTGGAACGACGCCAACGTCCTCGCGCTCTCGATCCGCTCGATTACGCCCGCGCTCGCCGACGAGATCCTCGCCGCCTGGTTTTCCGCCGCACCGGCCGAAGACGGCAAAGATAAACACGCGATCGCCACCCTCAAATCGTGGGACGAACAATTATCCGAAAAGCCGAGGAGGTCCTAACGAGCGAGGGGTGTCGCGTTGCGTCGAGGAAGCTCGGACCGGCGAGCGGAGGCGAGATAAAAAGCAGAGAGGCTGCGCACACGCGTAGCCTCTGGTCATCTGCCGTTACCGGGCCGCGGCTTTCTGTCGCACACTCGGCACGCTCTCCCGGGTGGTAACGCGAAGTTTTCCTCGCCCACTCAAGATTGCTGCATCGTAGCAAAGCCCGGCCGGACTCGCAAGGGGCTACCGGCTCCCGGCGTGCCACGCGTGGACCGCCCACAAGACGACAAGCGACCAGTTGATCGCATGCGATGTCCAGCAGTACGCGCACGATCGGCGAGTGACGAACAGCAGCGAGTACGCAAGCACGACCGACGTTCCCCCTGCGAGAACGACGAGAGCGAAGACCAACAGCGAAAGCTCCGGACGCAGCGGCAGCCATACCGCGACGGCGGCCGCCGGATAGTACCATGCGCCGAGCAACGCGTTCGAGACGCGCCCGAAGAGGTGGGCACGGGGCGTTTGGACCACGCTCGGCTCTGCGAGCCTGCCTCGCGCGGCCTGTCGAGCCTTTTCCAGCATGAAAAGCGATGCGTAGAGACCAACTCCGCAGAGTACCGTGACCAGCACCTCGACGATCAAACCGCGCTCCCTTTGAGTACTGCCGTTAGGCGGCTAGCCGCCATAGCGCTCCTCGGCGCCTCTTTCGTGCTCGCGGTCGTCGTCATCCGCTATCAACCGCTCGTCGAGCATCTGATCCGCTCCTACTACCCCTTTGCCGTCCCCTTGGCGATCGGCGTCTTCGCGCTGGTCGCATCTGCACCGTTCTCGGTCACCGACGCGCTCGCGGTCATGAATGGAGCGATCTTTGGACCCATTCGGGGGACCATCATCGATGCCATCGGGCTCGTCCTCGCGGGGTTGCTCGGCTACTGGATCAATCGGCACGCATCGCGTCTGCTCGATCTCGACTCCTACTTGCAGCGGTTGCCTGCGTGGGTCAAGCGCTTCCCCGTCGGTTCCCCGGGCTTCCTCATCGCGGTGCGCATCATTCCGGGATTCGGCGGAACGGTCGCAACGGCAACCGCCGCAACCTTTCGCGTTCCGGTGTGGGTGCACGTCTGGACGATGTGTGCCGTCGCTATTCCCGTATGCGCGATCCTTTCGATCTTCGGCAATCAAGTAACGATCTACGTGCACCGCTACGAAGCGCGCGCGCGCACGTATCTCGAGCACCATCACCCGCATTTCAACTTCCACTTCAGGCATCGCGTTCCACCGACGAGCCAGCCGTGACGGACGTCGCGATGGTCGCGAGCGCGCACGCGCTCGACGAGCTCTGCCGGCGCGTACGCGACGCGTCTCGCATCGCGCTCGACACCGAGTTCCACGCGGAGCGCACCTACGCGCCGCGGCTGATGGTGGTGCAGCTCGCGTTCGACGACGGGGTCGCGATCGTCGATCCCATCGCCGTCGTGCACCTGCAACCGCTGGCGGAGGCGCTGACACAGACCGAGGTCGTCGGCCACGCGCTCTCGTCCGATCTCAAGATCTTTGCCGACCGCTTCGACCGCGTGCCGGAGCGCGTCTTCGACACGCAAGTGGCGGCGGCGTTTCTCGGCTACGGCATGCAGGTGTCGCTCGCGGAGCTCGTGCGCGATCTGCGCGACGTCCGGCTTGCAAAGTCGCAGACCGTCAGCGATTGGGGCGCGCGCCCGCTCTCGCCGCGTCAAATCGAGTATTTGGTCGATGACGTCGCTCATCTCTTGCCGATGCAGGACGCGCTCGTCGAGCGGTTGCGTTCGGCGGGGCGTCTCGAGTGGGTGCGCGAGGAGTGCGCGCAGCTCGGTCAACTCGAGCGCTATCGAATCGACGAGCGGCGCGCGTATCTGCGCATACCCGGTGCATCGCGGATGAGCCGGCGCGAGCTTGCAGTGTTGAGCGCGCTCGTGAAGATGCGCGACGGGTTTGCGCGGCGGCGCGACGTTCCTCCACGCTACATCATTCCCGACGACGTGCTTGCGGGGTTGGCAACGCTACGCCCCACGAGCGCCGACGACCTCGCGCAACTGCGTCGTTTGGATGCGGCCGCGCGCCGGCAGCACGGGGCGGCGATTCTCGAGGCTGTCGCTGCGGCGGCGGCGCTGCCCGAGGAAGAACTTCCCGAACGGCCGAGCCGTCCGCTCGGGACCGCGCGCGACACGCTCGCTGCGCTCATGAGCATCGTCGTCGGCGAGATCGCACGCAGGCACGATCTCGCGCCGAGTCTTCTCGTTCCTCGTGCGTCGCTCGAACGCGTATCGCGCGAGCTTCCGCGCGACGCGCGCGCCCTCGAAGAGGCGCTGAACCTCTCGGCGTGGCGATTGGAACTCGTCGAGCAGCCGCTGCAGCGGCTGCTTTGGGGCGAGGCCTCGATCGTCGTCGAAGGCTACGCCGACGGTGACCCGAACATACGGGTGCGATGAGCGAACAGGTCGGGAGTTTTGGCGCAGCCGCAACGCTAGCGGTTGGAGATCGACGCTATCGCTACTTCCGCTTAGCGGCGCTCGAAGAAGCGGGACTGACGAATCTCGCGCGGCTTCCGTATTCGATCAAGATCCTTCTGGAAAACCTGCTCCGCTACGAGGACGGCAGGACCGTGAAGCGCGACGACGTCGAAGCGCTGGCGCTCTGGACTCCGGCGCCGCTGGACCGCGAGATCGCGTTTCGGCCGGCGCGCGTTCTGCTGCAAGATTTCACCGGCGTTCCCTGCGTCGTCGATCTGGCTGCGATGCGCGACGCCATATCGGCGATGGGCGGCGATGCGAAAACGATCAATCCGCTGCAGCCGGTCGAACTCGTGATCGATCACTCCGTGCAGGTCGACTTCTTCCGCGGCCCGGAAGCATTCGCGAAGAACGCTGCGCTCGAGCTCGAGCGCAATCGCGAGCGGTACGCATTTCTCAAGTGGGGCCAGGCTGCGCTATCGGGATTTCGCGTCGTGCCGCCCGACACCGGCATCGTGCACCAGGTCAACATCGAGTATCTCGCGCGTGTGGTCTTCGGTGAGGGTGGTGGCGGGCTTACGGCCGATCCTTCGGGGGCTCTCGCCTATCCCGATACGCTGGTTGGGACGGATTCGCACACGACGATGGTCGACGGACTCGGCGTGCTGGCATGGGGCGTCGGCGGCATTGAAGCGGAGGCGGCGATGCTCGGCCAGCCCGTCACGATGCTTATCCCGCGCGTCGTCGGCGTGCGGCTCGACGGAGCGCTGCGCGAAGGCGTCACCGCGACGGATCTCGTCCTGACCGTAACGCAGATGCTGCGCAAGCGCGGCGTCGTGGGAACGTTCGTCGAGTTCTTCGGTAGAGGATTGAGCTCGATGCCCGTTGCGGATCGGGTGACGATCGGAAATATGTCGCCGGAGTTCGGCTGCACGGTCTCGATGTTTCCTATCGACGATCGCACGCTCGAGTACCTTCGCTTCACCGGGCGTTCGCCGGAGCACGTGGCGCTCGTCGAAGCATACGCGAAGGCGCAGAGTCTTTTCCGCACGGATGCGACGCCCGATCCGCACTACAGCGACGTGCTGGAGCTCGACCTCTCCAGCGTCGAGCCGAATATCGCCGGCCCGCGCCGCCCGCAGGACCGCGTGCCGCTGCGTGACGCGAAGCGCGCCTTCGCGACGGCAATGGCCGAATTGTCGAAAGCGCGTAACGGCAACGGCAACGCGGTCGGAAGGTTCGAGGGCGAAGGCGGCGGGCAGACGGCGGCCATCGGGGAGATCGAAGCCGACGCCGACGGGCAGAGCGTTCCGGAAGAGGCGGCGAAGGATGTCTCCGACGGCGCCGTGGTGATCGCCGCGATCACCAGCTGTACGAACACCTCCAACCCCTCGGTGCTGATCGGCGCGGGGCTTCTCGCGCGCAACGCGGTCGAGCGCGGCTTGCAGACGAAACCATGGGTCAAGACGTCGCTCGCACCGGGGTCGCAAGTCGTCACCGACTACCTCACCAAAGCCGGTTTACAACAGTACCTGGACGCGCTCGGCTTCGATCTCGTCGGCTACGGATGCACGACGTGCATCGGCAACTCGGGCCCGCTGCCTGCAGAGGTTGCCGACAAAGTCGAAGAGCACGATCTCATCGTCGCGGCGGTGCTCTCCGGTAACAGGAACTTCGAAGGGCGCATCCACCCTCAAGTGCGCGCGAACTATCTTGCGTCGCCGCCGCTCGTCGTCGCGTACGCGCTGGCGGGGCGAATGGACGTCGATCTCACGACGGAGCCGCTAGGCATCGGGAGGGAAGGGCCGGTGTACTTGCGCGACATCTGGCCGAGCAACGAGGAGATCGCGCAGACCGTGACCGCGTGCATTACGGACCAAATGTTCAAGCGGCGTTACGCCGACGTTTTCAAAGGCGACGAGAACTGGGCGAAGATTCCCGTCGGCAAGAGCGAGCGCTTCTCATGGGACCCGGCGTCCGAGTACGTGAAACGACCGCCCTACTTCGACGGTATGCAAGCCGAGCCGCCCGCGACCGCCGACGTCAGAAACGCGCGCGTCTTGGCGATGCTCGGAGATTCGGTCACGACGGACCATATCTCTCCGGCGGGAAATATCGCGCGCACCAGTCCTGCCGGCACGTACCTCATGGAACGCGGGATCGAGCAGAAGGATTTCAACTCGTACGGCGCGCGGCGCGGAAACCACGAGGTGATGGTGCGCGGTACGTTTGCGAACGTGCGACTGCGCAATCTGCTCGTACCGGGCGTCGAAGGCGGCATGACGCGCTACCTTCCGACCGGCGACCAGATGACGATCTATGACGCGGCGATGAAGTACCGCGCGGGCGGTACGCCGCTCATCGTGCTCGCGGGAAAGGAGTACGGCTCGGGCTCGTCGCGGGACTGGGCTGCGAAAGGCCCGTATCTGCTCGGCATCAAGGCCGTCATCGCCGAGTCGTTCGAGCGCATCCATCGCAGCAATCTCATCGGTATGGGTATCCTGCCGCTCGAATATCTCGATGAAGCGAACCGCGACGCCTACGGTCTCACCGGAGAAGAGCTGTACGACATCACCGGGATCGAACGCGGCATCTCACCGCGCATGACCGTAAACGTCACCACGACGCATCCACACAGCGGTCAATCGTGCACGTTCGACGTCCGGCTGCGCATCGATACTCCCGACGAAGCCGAGTACTACCGCCACGGCGGTATCTTGCAGTACATGCTCCGGCAACTCATGAGCCGGCGGTGATTCGGTAGCGCTCTTTGCAAACGCGCTTGCATGTATCGGTGCGTCGCGCAACCCCTTGCGCCACAAGCCTTTGCGGAGCATCGGCCGCTGTACGCCAAGGGTCGGTTGCTCGGTGCCACGACAATCGGGTCCGCCGCTTAGGGGTGTGGCGAAGCCGTGACGCTTGGGGCCGCGTCCGTGCGTTGTCTGATGATATGCGGCGTCACCACGATGTAGAGATTGGTCCGCGCGGTCGAATCGCGCCGCACGCGAAACAATCCACCGATGATGGGCAGGTCGCCGAGGATCGGGAGCTTGGACATATTCCTGATCTCGTTGTCCTGCAGCAACCCGGCGATCACGAACGGGCTGCCGTCCTGTACCAACGCTTCAGTGCTTGCGCGACGCAGACTGATTTGGGGTACGTTCCCCTCGGGCGTCGGAACGTATGCGGCGACGCTGGAAACTTCCGCGTAAATATAGGAAAGAACCTGATTGTCTCCGCTGATCCGTGGGAGTATCTGGAGGTTGATTCCGACGGTTACGTATGTGGTTGAGACCTGCGTTATGGCCGTGGAACCGGGATAGATCGTCGACTGAATGATCGGAATCGCATCGCCCGCAAGGATTTGGGCCGGCGTTCCGTCGAGCGCGAGTATCCGCGGCGTCGCGAGAATCTTGCCTCCACCGTGGGCGATGGTCGCGTAGAGCTGGCCTTCGAGCGACACGGCCGTCTGCGTGTTCCCGGTGCCGCCGGTCAAGGCACCGGCGGTGTTTCCAAACACTACGCTTGCCTGCGCAATGGGGCCGCCTGCGCCAGCCGCTAGATCGAGCCCAAGGTCGTGTGCCGATGACTCGGTTAGCTCAACGATCTGGCAATCGAGCATCACGCTGTCCAGCGGAACATCGATCTGAGAAACCAGCGATTTTATCGATGCGATCTCATCGGGTGGCCCAGACAAGATGAGCGCATTGAGGCGGCGGTCGACGGCGATCGTGTCTGTGACGCGTTCGGCACGGGCTGATGCGGCAACCCCGACTGACATATCGTTTGCCCCGGTCGCTCCTCCCATTCCCAAGCCCGAAGTCGGGAGCGAGAACATCGAGCCCGAGGGGTGAAAATTATCGGTCGGCTGCAGTTGTTGTCCCTGCACCAGGATGTCGGCGATCTCGCTGACGTCCGCGTACTTCAGCGGTATCACCGTGTAGCTCAACGCGGCTAGCGGCGCAGTGGGAGCCGCCGGCACCGCTGCCTGCGCTACGGCCCTGGGTTGCGAGCCGATGAGCAACACGAGCGCCGATGGAAGGGCTTGAGTCGTGACCGGCTCAGCGCCGGTAAGCCGAAATAAAACCCTCAGAGCGCGATTTGCGCTTGCTATCGCGATCGACTCGACTGGGCTGCTTCGAATCGCCGGTGCCGACGTGAAGTCGATTCCCTTCGCCGTCTCTGGTAACACGGCAGTGACGCTGTCCGTACCGGAGCCCTCCAAGTGCCAGCCGGCCGGAACACCGCCGGGAAAGAACATCACGACGCGCGCGCTGCTGACCGATGCTATTTCTCGTACGGAACTCAGAATCGCACGCGCGTCGGCGGAGCCTGAGGCAAGGACGGCCATCGCGACGGTTACGCATGCCGCCGGGAGCCATCGCCCTGTCCACGGGTGCTTCGCGGGCACTACTCAGCATTCAGCGTCGGGTGCGCGACGTAACCTACGAAGAGCAGCGCGTGCGCGCTCCAGTAGACGATTGCGAAATAGAACGGATGGTTGAACGACGCGGTAACCGGCGGGCAATTGCCTTCCATCGCCTCGCGCCTCGGGCAATTCGTCGGAGAAAAAGCGGCGTTGGTCAGCGGAGGCCAGTCCCAGGCCCGCCCCACACCATGCTCGTTGACACGGATGACCGACGTCTGCTCCAGCGGAACCCGGCGCGTTGCCCGGATCACTGAGGTCCCGATGGTAGTCGTTAATGCGAACACGGGCAGTTGGAGTCGCACTTCGCGCAGATTCCTCAGTCGGTACATGTCTCCAGCCCCCGGAATTGCGACTAGTTGCTCGACGACGTTGCGGACAGACCCAAGTGATGGCGTTCCGGGAAAGAGCAAGAAACCGTAACGAGCATCGCGGCAGTGCAGTTCGATCACCATGATGCCGGCAACGTTTTCAATCATGGTGAGCGCACTCAGCCGCATCGTTGGAACGCTGTACCTGGGGCCATAGCCGTAGAAGGGCGCCGGAGACGTAGGAGCGACGGGTCCCACATAGAGCCACGCGTCGTTGAAGGTGCCGATGGCTTTGACCGTGGGTTCGCCCTTCGAGCGACGATCAAGAAAGCGACAGTTCTGGCCAAACCCTGCGTCGGGCCGGCGTAGCCCTAAGAAGGAGAGGTCGCTGACGAAGACCCTTATGCCCGGTGCGAGGTAGGCATCCTTACAGGCTGCGGCGGTTGTCAGCGCGAGCGCCGCCGTATCGAGCGCAGCCGCCGCTTCATTATCCATGACGACATTGTAAACGGCATTGCGATGTTCTCGTGCTGCAATTGCCAATTTGCTCCATACATCCGAGGCTGGAACGGCCGCACCGGACGGCGATGCGCCAGCGACAACGCCCAGCAGCGCCACAAGCCACAGATTTCTCAGCCTCATTGTTCCGTCGTCGATCCCAGTATCTGCCCGGTATAGGCGTCGACCGCAATTTGTTCGCGCCCTCCGATCGTGAATATCCAGGCGGACCGAGCGCCTTCACTTGAAGAGGCGTTAGCGTCGGGCATCCACAGCCCAGGCTGATAGGCTGTGATGTTTGCGCCTGCAGGCAGTGCGCTTGCGGCGGTTATGGCATCAATAGAGGTTGTTCCCGCGGGTTGGATATTCGAGTTCGTACCCGTGAACGAGCGCCACAGGCGAAAGGCAGAGGAGATGTATGGCGTATCGCTGGTGGTCACTTGCCATTGCTCGCATACAGGCTTTATCGGCGGATCATTGTAAATCCATTGTACGCACGTCTTCGTTGTAAGATGACGATCCGCGACCACGACCTTGATCCCGTCGTACCCCGCAACCGAACTGTCCGCGTGGTGCCAGATGAATTCGTAGCCATCGTTGACCGCGGCGCCCGTCGAGGGAGAATACGCCCAGAACTGGAGAACAGAATACAGCACAGCATCCGATGGCATTCCGAGGGTGCTGCTGATGTAGGTTTCCGCAGCTTGCAGCGCCGTACTCTGAGAAAAAGCAATCGGATCGCGCGGCTTTGGCCCAACGTACATCACCGCGCCCGACTGGCCATAATTGTATTGCACCCCTCCCCAGTTCGTCTTCGAGACGTAGGTCGACCCGTTATCGGAGTTGACAACGGGAGAGACGGCTTGCGACTCGTACTGCTGTGCCAGCGACCGTGCGTTCCATGATTCGTTCGTCACCGACTGGGGATTGAGCGCGAAAGTAGTGGGCGCAACTGTAACGCTTTGCACGTTGTAGCCGTTCGGATTGGCCGGATAGTAGAATATGATGCTGCCGCTTAAGAACGAGGTGTAGGACGGAGGGGCGCTCCCGTCACCCGGGCCGCTGATGATATCGTTTCGCGCCGATGCATCCTCCCATATCGCCCAGCGGCCATCCTGCCCGGCGTCCATGAAGGCGCAAACCCATGCGTCGTGGATATCCTGTCCCTCCACCTGAGTGCCGTTGAGTTCACCCGGTACGATGAGTAGCGAAAAGTCAAGAGCTGTCGGCGAGTTCGTGAAGTCGCAGTTCCGCGTGCTTGTGCCTTGAGCCGTGCATGACCCCGGTGATTGCCAAGCCCCGTACAGCCCGTGCAGCGAGCCACCGAAGATCGATCGCCAGTCCGCCGTCCACTGGGGATTCGCCGGGTCCACGCCGCTCGGCGCTGCGACGGTGTCGGAGCCCGGATCGAATATCCACTTTAGCCTGCCTTGAATCGGAAAGCTCAATCCCGTATAGCCCGTGGTTCCGGCACAGCCAACGGTCCCCCCGTTCTCAGCGGTAAGTCCTCCATTGTCACCCACGCCCCACCATTGTTGGTCCGGTCCGTAGCCACCCGTGTTGAAGCCATAGAGATCGTCGATCCCGACCCAGCCGTGGCCGCGGTAGAATAAGACGTCCGCGCTCTGCTGGTACGCCTGGAAAGAGGTCGCACAGACTTGCGCATCGGTAAGACGAGCGAGCTGCGCCCAATCGGTAAATGTATTGCCCTTCATTTCGCGTGCAAAATTGTCTACGTCGCCTATGGGGTCATATCCGTGCTGGACGCTGTAGGGGTCTCCCAGATCGATCGCGGGGTTCGCGTAGTTGTCGATGGCAAGCGTCACGAAGCTGCCTGCGAATTGCTTCGGCTGGGGTGGGAAGAGTATATTCAGGAGCGAGTCGACGTTGCAGGCCGCGAGCACAACCGCGAGCGTGCTGAGTACAAGGGTCGTTTTCGTCTTCCTCAACATGCGCTCATGCTCCGCGGGAGATTGGCGGCGCTGCTCTGCACTGGCGTCGCGAGTATCGCCGCCTCCGATGAGAGGACACCGGTCGTAGCGTCATAGTAAAAAGTGAAGACGTACGGATACAGCGTGCAGTCTTGGTCGTCGTAGCGACCCATGCCGATTTCCTGGATTATGATCTGGTTTGCAGTCGGAGCTGGAGTCGCGGGCGATGCGCTAATTGTATGCCGCGCACCGAGAGGCATTCGGACGAACCTATTGCCTCGTGGTGCCGCGATGTTTCCGAAAAACGGCTTGGGCCGCGGAAGGCTGCGCCAGGCATGTGCGCTGAGGCGCGCCGGTCGTGCCAGCGCACGCCTGACGGTCAAGGTTTCGCTCGTGCTCGGCGATTGGAGGCTGCGGCCGTTGATTGCCCTCGCTCCGTGTGCGCCTTGCGAGCCGAGACGGATATCCTCCATGATTCTTTCGGCGGCGTCGACGTACAAGTACGCCTTCGTCACGTGCGTATGCGTGAATCGTGGATAGATCATGTGCCTCGCCGCCGCTGGCGCTGCCGATGCACCGAGAAAATACGCTAGAACCACGACAGGCGCAAAGAACTTCATGGAATGCCCTCCGCCTGAAAGTCTAGCGGAACGCGGAGGCGCGCGCTATTCTTCCAATCGCCTATGCCCTTCGGCTTACGCGCAATCGCCTAGGCCGGATGGCATAGAATTTGGGCGGCGTTGCGGGGTCAGAACCGCAAGGCGACCGCGGCGAGGCGGAATTGGGGGCAGGGGAGGGGATACCCCCCCCCCGAAGGTGTGCTACAAATGGAGCAGCCGGCTCAGGTGACGGCAGTTTCAGCGCTTCCAGAGCGCGCCAACTCAGACCGCGTCCGCGGCCTCACTCACCGCGAAAGCGAAGTTTTTCGTCTCGTCCTCAAGGGTTACCACAACGAGCGCATCGCGCGCGAACTGGACGTAGCTGTGGGTACCGTGAAAGCACACCTGAGAAGAATATTCGCCCACTTCCGCGTTAACGGACGCTTGGAACTGATGGCGAAGTTCGGCCTTTCGTTCGCCGACGTGCTCCAAAGTCAAGACGCGAGCGCAGGCTCGCCGGACGATGCCGGGTGAATAGCCCCTTCACCCTCGCGCTCGCGTCGTGCCTCTCATTACCACAACGGCTTACCGCGCAATCGCACGGCAACAACGTCTTCCTCTCTCGCCGGTGAGCGTCGGTCGCTACAGCGCTTAGAGCATCACCCGGCGGAAGTCGGCGAGCGCGTTCGCGACATAGACGAGAAAGCGCGCCGCGCTCGCTCCGTCGATGACGCGGTGGTCGTAGCTGACGCTGATCGGTAAGACCAATCGCGCGACGAAGCGCTTCTTATTCCAAACGGGTTTCATCGCCGCGCGCGTCGCGCCGAGGATCGCGACCTCGGGGGCATTGACGATCTGGGTGAACTGCGTGCCGCCGATGCCGCCGATCGACGAGATGGTGAACGAGCCGCCGCTCATTTCGGCCAGGTTGAGCTTCCCTTCCCGCGCTTTCGTCGCGAGCTCCGCGGCCTCGGCCGCGATCTCGAGCAGCCCCTTTGCGTCGGCGTTCTTGAGAACGGGAACGACGAGCCCGTCCTTCGTGTCGGCGGCGAAGCCGATGTTGTAGTAGTGCTTGTAGACGAGCTGGTCGCCGTCGAGCGAGCTGTTGAACTCGGGGAACTCCTTGAGCGCTGCAACGCACGCCCGCACGAGAAAGGCGAGCATCGTGAGCTTCGCGCGTTTTTTCTTGGCTTGTTCCGCGTTGATTTTCACGCGGAACTTTTCGAGCCCGGTCACGTCCG
>Ga0307372_10010384_pt1 | contig 12624 bp, 8 predicted proteins | sample OX1MG_FD_202533 | JGI IMG/M metagenome (GOLD analysis project Ga0307372, IMG submission 202533) | Soil microbial communities from Risofladan, Vaasa, Finland - OX-1 | ecosystem: Environmental > Terrestrial > Soil > Coastal area > Acid sulfate soil | place: Finland: Risofladan, Vaasa | collected...
CATTTCAGAATGGCAGCAAGAAAGGGAGATAAAAATGTACCGCAACATATTTTAAATAAAATAAAAATGAATCAAGATAAAAGGAAGAAAGATGATTCAGAATCAGAGGAAAATAGCGCTCAGTAATTTTGCTAATTTGATAGCACAAGATTATTCTATTAATAATGTAACATATTTAGATAAGATCTTATCTGCAGAGCAAGTAGAATTGTATACGGATCATTACGAAGATGCGTTTGACGGCATGCTTGTTTTCGATGAAGAAAAATTTCATGTTCATTTAAATATTGACAGAGGGAATAATCCCGACAGCCTTCGTGGTAGATTCAGTCTCGCACATGAACTCGCCCATTTCTTTATAGAAGAACATAGAGTTCCATTAATGAAAGGAGAGGTTGCGGAACATGGTTCACTTCACGATTTTAAGCATAGTGATGAAGTGGAAGAAGAAGCAGATTATTTTGCAGCATGTTTACTAATGCCTGAGCCTTTATTTAGAAAAGCGCCAAAAGAAAGAAAATTTTCATTAAACACAATTATCAATCTTTCTAAAAATTTTCAAACGAGCATTCTTGCTACGGTATTAAGGTTTGTTGAGGTAGGGTCACATGATATATTAGTTATAGTATCAGAGAACAATATAATACAGTGGTTTGCAAAAAGCAATAATTTCCCAAATTGGAAATTTAGATTTAAGGTAGGGCAACCGTTGCCTCCTAATACAGTAGCAGGTGAATATTTTACAAAGCCAAATGCGAAATACATAGGTGTTGAGGATGTCGATCCAGAGAGTTGGTTTTTCCCTTCATGGATTCCCGAAACACAGATGCACGAACAATGTTATTATTCTGAAAGCTATGGTTATGTAATTAGCTTAATCTGGTTTGATTAATTATGATGTCAAAAAAGAAAAATACTATATCAAAATCCCTTCCGATCCGCTCATCTTCTCAGATTAAAGAAGACGAATCAAGGTTAATTTTTGAAAAATCAATTAGACCTTGGATGATTAGTTCATGGATGCTGAGAGACTTTGGAATTGATGCGGTTGTTGAGATAACGAAACCAATGTCAAATTCGACTGATCAAATCGTTACAGGTAAACGATTTTCAGTTCAACTTAAATCTTCGGATTCTGAGAAATTTGACTATGAAACCTTCTCCCTCGTTGTACCGAAAGAAAAAATTACCTATTGGTACGGTGCTATAGAGCCGGTACTCCTAATTTTTATCGATTTGAAGAACGAGTTGTGTTTTTTTAAGTGGATTGATCCAAACCTTATTAAAGATTTATTTCAGAAAAATGAAAATTGGATAGCACAACAAACAGTGTCAGTAAAGTTTGACAGGAACATTTTATTAGATGCTAAACGGCTACTTGAAATCGAAAAGTATGTCATTCATTGGAAAAGGCCGGCTGCGACAATTTTAACGCCCGGTAATTATTTTAAATACAGCACAGAAGCAAAAAAATACTTTGACTCTCTTTGTGCCAGCATGTCCAAATTTAATATTAAATTCCTGCATAAAGAAGCAAAAGAATTGAAAGAAAAAGCCCAGCAGGTTATATATACTATTGCAGTTGTGGGGCCAAGTAGGGCCGGTAAGAGTACCTTAATTAATTGTTTATTGCAGAAAGAAATATCGCCCGTCGGGATGTTGCCTACTACAGGCATTCCAATTACAGTTTTTCCAAAAGACGAAGATAAAACCATTATACTATTTAAAGGTGGTAAAGAGCTGGTAGGGACTATTGATAATGATTTTATAAGGCAATATACTTCCCAGGATGAAAATCCCAATAACGATAAAAATGTGAGCCTTGTTTCAATTCATATTATAAATACGTTATTAGAAAAAGGATTCGCTTTGTGTGATGTGCCTGGTCTTGATGATCCTGATAATGAAATCAGGGCCATTACTAAAACTGCTTTATATAATGTAAATGCTATCATTTATGTTATAAATGCAGCTCCAATGCTGGATGGTGGCTTTTCGATAACTAAGCAAATGATCGAAGATTTAAATGAATTGGGGGGAAGGATGGATAAGCTTTTTCTCGTTTTTAATAAGATAGACGTCTTGGATAACGAACAAATAAATCGGTTAAAAGCGTATGTTGATTCGCAATTAGAAAAATTTAATATCTCCCAATATTTACCTACCCCTCCATTGTATATAAGCTCAAAAGATTCTTTTAATAATAGAAAGGAGAATAATACGGATGATTCAGTAGGAGTTCTGGAGAAAGAGGTTTGGCAATTTTTACTGAGTAACAATAAAACAGGTCTACATAAAATATTGGGAAGTTATGCTGACGCAAAAAATATTATTGAGAAACAAAGAAAAATTATCAATGCCAGTTTATTAAATGCAGAAAGAAGAACAGAGGTTGAAAATAAAATGACCCTTGTTAAAAGCGAGATCAACGAAGTGCGGTCTTTTGTTTCTGAGGAAAGACAAAAAATATATGTGAATCTTAAAGAATACATAGACAATTCTTTTGCAAATATTTTAAGTTATATGAAAACGGATTTAGAAACTGTCACTTTATCGGCTCAATTACCGGGAAGGGCTCAGGTTTCATTATGGCTTGAAAATAATGCCCACCAAATTCTTTCTGATGTTCATACTATTTTGGATCGAAATATTTATGAACTTCAGTCAAAAATAAATCAGTGGATCTCTGAAAAATTGAATCAAGTGGAATTTAGTCTTAATAATAACACCGCAGTAAAGTTTGCTATGCCAGATATTTCTAAATATACAGGCCAAATCAATTTTCATCTTCAGGATAAACAGACTGTCGTTATAGGTGTTTTAGAATCGTTCATATTACGCATTGGGAATTTTATTATAAATATATTTTTTACAGTAGAAGACTCTCTTACTCCGCCTGCCAGACTTAGGCAAAAGTCTATCCATAAAATTGTCGTTAAATCAACTGAGAGTTATAATAATATCGCAACTGCCTTTAGTGCAAATCTGAATGATTATTTGAATGCAGTTTGTAAGTCAATGGAGGAGAAATCGATTGATCGGACAAGCGTCTATTTGGGAGAACTATCAAGTCAATTAGGGAAACTAGATAAACAGATGACTTCTTTGGAAAAAAATAACCTTGACAACTTTTTAAATGAAGTTACAACGATTGAGAATGAGATTGAAAGCAACTTCAATCACTTGAAAGAGTATACAGATGGTATTGAGCGACTCCATAAAAATCAGGTAAAGTAAAAATATTATTCTTCTACTTTATAGTCAATATTTATAAAAATATGATAAAGCTCAACATCTCCGGCATGTTTGCCCTTCCCAACCTTTATTGAATTATTCCCGAATGTTTTTGAAAGATCCTCCAATGTTTTCCTTTTCAATTTGAATTGAGTGGGGAATTCGATTACAGATGCAATATCATCCTTATATTGCTTCCAATGCGTATTAAATTGATCGCCTTTCCCTTTATAATAGGTTATTATATAAAATAGTTTTCGCGAGTGATCATAATTGAATATTTTAAACTGATGTCTTTGAGTCGTACTAGTATTTTTACCTTTTAGGATCATTGCTTCGCAAATAGCCAGTTTTTCTTTTTTTGTAAAAATCGCAAAGTCTATTTCGCCCGGATTCGGTTTGTAAGAATCCGAATAACCACCCCTTGCATTACCTACATGCCAACTGTATATTCTTAACCTTGAATTCAGCGCAAGAATCATCAAGTCCGAGTATTTATCTTCGTAGTCGATAGCTGAAATACTATTAATATAAGTAAGCATATCATTAGCCGCCCCTGTTAATTCGTTTAAAATAAAATCCGGCATCGTTCTGCTTCCGTTTAAGTTGCTGGGAATAATTTTAATAAGCTCTTCCGGAGATTTTGAAAATATCCTATTGTATTGCTCCTGTAAAAAAAGCTGCGTATCTTTTGTGTCGGTTATTTTTCGAATGCTATAAATAAAATCGGGGAGAGTGCCGTCACTTAACTGGTGATATTCTTCAGCCTCTACTAGCAACTTCTCTGCCTGTAAATGCATGTTTCTTTGAACGAGGTTTGAAATCCTTAATTCAAGAAAATCATTTCTGAGCTGCATCGTTTTTTCTAATTGATTGTACAATACATCAAACTCTTTATTGTTTTCCAAATGAGAATAAGTATTCAATTTATTGTGCCATATCTTTTCTTTAATGTATTGAAGCGGTACGTCTTGTGATAATTTTTGTTCAAACTCATTCCATTCTTCTATAGCTTCAGCATATAGTTTTTTCTTGTTTTCTATATTTGCCGTTTCATCTGCTAACTGAAGTTTGGATGCGAAACGATTAAGTGCTAATGTTGGCCTGTCCTCTGATGAGCCATTTAGTTGATTGTTGAAAATAGTATAGGCTTTAAATGGCTCTTTCTTTTTTAGGAAAATCAGCGCTTCATAAAATCCTTTCTCGCCAATAGCGGAAAAACTTCTTTGTATACTTCCGTATTGAAATTGTGGGTCTTCAACCAGAACAATATTTTTTTCATCCCCAGTATGATATGCCAAAAGCAGTTTTATGCGGAAGGCTATGATTTTATATTCATCTATATCATTACGCTTGCCTTTAAGAATCCTGTTTTCCCAATAAGCTAATGCTTCTGCAGCCTTCTCATAGAATCCTTCCGATTGGGCGAGCTCTTGCATGACAAATTGGACCTCTTTAATTGAAGTAAGGGTCTCTAAATATGAAGTAATATTTTGTTTATTAATTAATGATAGTAATATTTCTCTGTCTTTTTCACTTATAACATATTCTAGTAATTTTAATGACCTGATCAGTTGATGCGTTGTAATAAGCTCTGTAATGATTTTCCGCTTATTAACTTCTTTAAACTTATTCATGCTATATCCTATTATGGGTAGCAACTCTTCTTTATCCCTGCCCCAGTAGGTCCTTTCAAATAAGTCGTCAAAAATATCTATTCGCTTTTTTGCAGGTTCGTCTATACAATATTGAGTTATATAAAAAGTTATTTTGTTTTCTAGTTTATCAAGTAGCTCTATTACCGGTAACTTCTTAGCGCGTAACGATGCCTGTTCCACATATAGTTTATTATAACATGTAAGCAAGATTGATAAATGTGTCCTTATTTTTTCCCCGGTAAATCGGTTGTAATTATTGTACTTGTCGGTAGCTTTCTCAAGCTCCAACTGTTTTGGGTTTATAAAGTCTTCGGATAAATTTTGCTGCTCTAATGCAAGTAATATTTCATTCCATCTTATGAGGTCATTAAAATTTTGATAGCTATGCCATGAAGGTAATTTTTTCTCTATGCTATTTTTTGTATAATCCCATCCATCTATCTCAATACAATTAATGGAATTTGAATATGATTCCACAATTGTTTCACATATATGATATCCCATATCATTTGTACCTGTTATTTGCCTGTTATACTCTTTTGATAACCTTAGATGTAACAACCATGCAAGAAAGTCAAGCTCAGCAAAGGGAAGGCTTATTGTGTGGTTCTTCAAATAATCAATTGCTTCATATTTTTTAATAAGTTCAAATAAAGCGGGAAGTAGACCAGGAAAAAGAAGTTGGTTATGGTTACCGAAAATATCATAGTGGACGCCCGGCAACTGAGAAGAATAAAAGGTGTCTTTTAATTGCTCACAAGTTTTAACGGAGTATTCCTTTTCCTTGTTTTGTCGATTTATATCTTGACCAGCAGGTATTTTAAACTTTTTTACAAATGTTTTAAAAAGGCATTGAAAAATTATCTTAGCCTTTTCTTCTTCTATTAGGGGCTGCCCGTTAATAAATCCAAGTATTAATTCAAATCCGGATTTTAACAGCACCAGCTTAATATCGTCTTTGCCCTCGCTTACAAGGTCTGATATTTTCGCTTTAGATAGAAGTTCGAGACCAAGTGAAGCTGTTTTTGTATTCAATAGCAGGAAGGGTATTATCGCTTGTTTCCGATCGTAAATGACAAAGCATGCCATCCATAATATATACGGCTTTATAGTATTGCTATTTATTAGCTTGAAAATTGTTGGATAGCTTTCGCCATTTGGGAAATCGTTTTCCACTATTTGATGAATAAAATATGTCAATGGATTTCGAACCGATTGCATGTATAGTAATTCGCCTTGATATTCTTTATCAAGTATTGATAAATCTCGATATAGTTCATAAAGATCAATAGATACAGGAAACTCTTCTTTCCTACCAACTAAACCAGATTCTAAATAATATAAGCGCCCATGATGTTGGTCTAATTTTAGCTTTTGGTATTCTCTTTCGCCGGCGGATAAATCAGGATCATTTATAACAATTTGATGGGCAGCTTCAATAAACCGCTTTAAAGACTCAACTCTGCTAAACGTTCCTATATTACACCATCTTGAAGCTCTGTGTATTATTCTATTGTACCAAATTATCATCCTTTCTGCGTCACTGGAATAGAAGCTATCTTCCAGTAGTTTTTCCCACAATAATGCTGCTGTTTTATCGGATACCTCTTCATTTCTAAAACATAGGATAAAATGAGTTTCATTTTTTTCTATTTTCTTGGATGCGATTAATTCTTTTAATTCTGGCGTTTTTGGAAAGACTTTTTTATGTGATGTAATTATTTTTTGAATTCCATTTTTTTCTATTCGCATTTTATTTTCATTCTCCTTCGAATACATATAGTCATAGACATAACCAATAAACTTAAATTCTGTTAAATGATCTAATACGGGTTTATAGTGCCCCGGATTATTGCTTTTTATTACACCATCTTTTTCTTGGTATAAATGGTAGGTAAGAGCTTGTTTTAAATTGAGGGTTAGATTTTCCTTTTCTTCATAGTCTTTTACTAAAGCCTCAAACTCTATTTTATTGATAGATTCCTTATTTGTTTGAGTCTGCAATAGAAAACGAATCTCTGCTTTCATTTCTTCCACTTTCTTTGCTTCCCGACTTCCGGCACGAATTACACTTGGTATCTGTACCATTCCATATACAATTCGCAACCAGTCTTTTTCAATAAGCGATTCAATATCTATACTATGGCCTGTTTCTTCCTGAAATATTTTTTGGATTTTTTGCAGCTTGTCATAAGTAATACAATAAAATTCACCTTCCACCGCCTGGTGCAATACTTCTGCATAAAAATGGGAAGCCCCCCAATCGGTATCATCTGCTAGTGCGGTTTTATTATCTGGGTGAATGAGCCCTTTATTGCAGTAAAAGGAAATACTTTCACTCAATTTCTTTGCCTTTTCTCTGATTAGATACATATATTCTCGTTTTTAGCAGGAGTTTCTTTCACAAATATACTAATATTTTATATCTTTGTGGTGAGCTCAAAACTCACTATATGGATACAAAAAGTAAGACATTATTATCGCAGTCTGCAGATCTTCTTCAAAAAGTCACTGAAGCAGGCAAAAACTGCTTTACATTAAATGAAGCTACCGGCTATCTGGAATCTTCATCAAGAGACGCAGTAAAACGATTGCTGAGCGATATGGCAAAGAGAGGGCTGCTCATGCGAATCAAAGATGGGGTATACTATGTTATTCCATATGAACAAAATGCGGAGACGTTTATGCCCGATTGGCATTTACTAGGTCAATATATTGTTGGCGATGCTGATTACTATATTAGCTATTATTCCGCTATGCAGATTCATAGCCTGATAACACAACCGGCACTAAAGGAGCAGATCGTAGTAAATAAGCAAATAAAACCTTCTGTTCTAAAAGTAAAGGGCATTCCTTTTCAATTTATTTATCACAATGAAAAACATTTTTTTGGAGGGAAAAAAACATGGATTGATAATTTTAATAAGATAGAATGTTCCGATCTTGAAAAAACATTTATCGATATCCTTTTTAAACCTGAGTATGCAGGGGGGGTCACTGAGATAGCAAAAGCATTATATAAAAGCAAAGACAAAATTAACTTTCCAAAATTACTTGACTATGCTATTCAGTTTGATTCACTAGCGGTTAGTAAACGCCTGGGATATTTATTGGAATTGTTACAAATAGATACAAATATTACAGGCAAATTACAAGGATTGAAAACCAAGTCTTATTTTTTGTTGGAACCTTCACGACTGAAAGAAGGCAAAATGCTATCCCGTTGGAACATTCGGGAAAACATAGACAGCGAATCTATCATATCACTTATTTATAACTAACATGATTCAGCCTAAAGAAATAAATAAACACGCAGCGATAAATAAAGTAAGTGACCGGCAAATCGAGAAGGATTATATTCTTACATGGACATTAAATGGCATTGCCAATCATTCAATACTAAGTAAGGCAATCGTATTTAAAGGAGGGACTGTATTAAAGAAATGCTACATAGAAAATTACCGTTTTTCAGAAGATCTTGATTTCACGTTATTGGATGAAACATATACACATGATCAATTAAAGGAGATGTTGAGTGAAGTTTTTGATTGGGTAAAAGAAGAGTCAAATATAACCCTGGAACATAAAATAGATGATACTCATAAAACAAGCGGCAGTTCTTTATTTTATATAAATTATATCGGTCCGTTAGGTGGAAATATAGGCAGCAGGGATATAAAAATTGATATAACCCGGGGTGAAAAAATGGAATATCCTGTGGAGGAAAGAAAAGTGCTCATCAATTATACGGATTTGCCTGAGGCATCTTTCATATTGCAATGCTATTCTTTATCGGAAGTTTTGATTGAAAAAATGGCCGCTTTAATGGGGAGAACAGAGCCAAGAGATTTATATGATTTTTGGTATCTGCTGGAAATAGAAAGAATAAAATTTAAAGAACATGATATCGAATTTATTAGCAAGGCAAAGCATAAAGGCCATAATCCGGAGGAATTCGCAGTCAAAGTATTAAAAAAGGAAGCGGGGTTTAAAAGGGATTGGGAAGCAAAGCTTTCTAATCAAATACATGATCTGCCAAAGTTTGATGATGTAATGAGAGAAACAAGAAGGTACTTAAAATAGGTAAAAACTGAGTATGCTAATAACAGTTTTTCTTAATAAGCTATCAATAATAAATTAAACACTTATGATAAGAGTTTATTTTGACCAGAATGTTTTCAATATTCTTAAAAATAGGACTGATCTATGGGTGCAAAAACTGAACAATGATCTGCTAAAGCGTAGCAATGATTTTTTATATTGCTATTCTCATGCACACATGCTCGATCTGCAAAGAGATGCTACCGATAAGAAATATGAAGACCTTACCTTTATGGAATCACTAGTACAGGATAATTACCTTATTGAATATTGGGGCGAAAAAAAAGTCAATTGTCATAAGATTAAGCCACTGCAGGCATTTGAAGATCTTGAGCCTATTACAAACATAGAAAGCGTATTAAATTTTGATAATCTCTTTTCCGGTATGCCCGAATTAAAAGGTTATGGCGATCTTATGAAATCGTTGCTTTCACTTAAAACGATTAATGTCGCCGATATTAAGTATGATGATCAACCGGAGCAATTACAAAAAATCGCGCAGAAATTTATTCAGCCGGGAGAGGAGCAGGTATCAATGCTGGATATCATGACTCGGTTTACAGGCATATATAGTGACATTGCCACAGATGATACAACGTTTAAAGAACTAAGACGTCTGATCATTAGTTATTTTAATCCTGATATGGACAAAATAAATTACACAACTCCCAATTTTAATGAGGTCCTCAAAGACAGTTTACTTAAAAAGACTTTTATTGAATATGTAAATAGCAGTTTAAACCCGGATGGCAAAAAAACAATAACACAACAAAGTTTTTTTCTTCATGCCTATAATGTCTTGAACCTTTTTGGATTTGATAAAGAAAAAAATAAAAAGGCAAAATTCATGAATACCATTCATGATTCAATGCATGCCTATTATGGGGCCTGCTGTGATTACGTTGTGTCCGAAGAAGATAGCTTTCTGGTTAAAACAAAATTTTTATACAAATTATTGAGTATCGAAACAGAAGTTCTTCATGTGGATGACTTTGCTTCAACTGTCAATATGATTGGAAATTTGGGAGAGCAGACTATGTCAAATTTTTTAGATTTGCTTAAACACGATATTACAAAGGGTTTTGTTTTAGATACTCCGCCTGTACAACCGGTAAACACCAATACTATTCTTATAAGGCCTTATCATTTATATTTTGGATTTTTCAATAGGATTAAACAGGTTTTTTATCAAAATGAGGGAACTTACTTGATGCTGTATCTGGATAGAAACAATTATTCAGAATTTTATTTTTTTAAGGAAATAGAAACTGTCGTTAATAAGGTCATGCTTGTTTTCGGAGCTGATTATAGATTTAAAGGTAATTATACAGATGAGGATGAAAAAGCGATCAGAAATAACTCTTGGGATGGTCGATATTGGAAACTGAATAATTTGGATTTCACCTTGGAAATAAACAAAAGAACGGGAGTATTGAATTTAACCATAAGACCGTTTATATAAACGTTGAGTCTTCTACTTAGATCAAAATTAAACTATTTTCCTATGGAGCGTTGTTATAAGGGGTTATCATACAGCTCTATTCGGTTGTAACTATAACTCTTCTTTATTAGCAAAGACCTACTTTTCGCCAAAACTCTCTGATAATTATTCTGAAATATTCTTTGAATTAGCTGCTTTAATAAGAAAAATTCTAAAATTTTGTAAAACAAATAATAATTAATGGTAAAAATTCCATTAAAGGAGGTTAGACCTTCAGTAGTATTCTCTATTAGAAGTAAAAGCTAACAATTAACCCTTTAATAGATTGAGGATAAGTTAATTTTAGCTGGATTGACACATTATGCGGAAAATAATTGGCATGTTCACCGGATATTATGGGTCTTATATAGTAAAGAACAGCTATGTTTCATTGTAATTCCAAAAGTGTTTCCGTTCTCCGAGTAGATGCTCATTAGCATTATGCAAGTATAAAATTGGTACAACATAGGTACAACATTTTTGCCTTTTACTGACCACCATAAGTTTCCATTTATTTGTTAAATAATTGTTTATCAACACATTTCGAATTCAATTGATGTCAGTGAGTACCGCATTGTCTGAACTTAAAATCCTGTAGCCCGCAAAGGCTGTACGGGTTCAATTCCCGTCCCGGGTACAAGTATAGGTTTTTGTCGTTAATTGTAGCAAATTGTAAAAAAAAGTTTTTTTTTGCACCTACATTTCTATTGTTTTTTCCGGGAGTGTAAAGATTTTTGCGTGAATAGTTAAAAAAGCTGGTGTATTAAGTAAAGCAATAACTTTAAAACTTAATACGCATGAAAAGAAAAGAAAATAAAGCAGTATCCGCTATAACAGCACAGCTGTTCAAAGAGATACGAAACAAGGAAGAGTTTAATAAGATAAGGTCCGAGTTTATTAAACCGGTTGATTGTAGCTATTGCTATGGCCAGGACATAAGGAAGCTATATGACCCTTATCAATCAACTGGAGAAAATACCCGTGATCATACTGGATGATTTTGGTCTTTAGAACCTCAATAAAAATGTGAAGATGGCTCTTCTGCAAATATTAGAAGATCGCTATAAAAAAAAAATCACTGATTATTACTTCCCAACTACCTATTGGCAAGTGGTATGAATAAATAAATAAATGAACCTACCTTGGCGATGCAATTATGGACAGAATGTCAGCTAAATACCATCGTATTGAACTCACCGAGGAATCAAGAAGAAAAAAGAAATAATTGCGATGAAAAAATAACAAATACTATCTTTAGTTTTTACCAAAAAGCTCTTTCAAATATTGGTTTCTCCTTCATGGGAGTTACCATGACAGGAACAGGGGGTTACCATGGCCGGAATAAACAATAAAGAGTAAACCGAGCACTTTCTGCGGTTTATATTGACCCCAACCTTATTTACTTTGTACATTTATAGCTTAACTCTCCTTTTATAATTATTCCAGGAGATGTATAAGGATGTTCTTTTTCTTTACCAAAACCCATTATATGCATTACTTGCCATCCATGAACTTTTAAATAATCAGAAACCATAGAACGATGACAGCGCCACCATAATGCTTCGGAACACATTAAGGCAGTATGATGGTTTAATGAAAGCTTTTCAAGTTCCACAATACCTTCCTTAAAGGCAGGAGTTTCCATATAATCTGCATAGCCCCGAAATGCCAAATGCCGCCATGAAGTATTCTTTGAATCAGGATTTACTTTTCTTCTTCCGCCAAGGTTTTTTAGATGAATATAACGAATGTTGTTTTGAGGTAAGGAAATCTCTAACTCCTCTTTATTGAATTGTGGAAACTTGCGAGACCCTGGGTAACTTCTTATATCGGCCACTAACTCAATTCCGAATGAGTGTAATATTGCTACAAACTCTTCAAATGTACGGGTAGAATGCCCGATAGTCCAAATAGTTTCAGGTTTTGATGCCTCATTAAACAGCCTATGGGGCTTATTCGTGACCATATTGCCTGTTTTTTAGTAAGGCCCTATTAATTTTTAATTGGGCCTATGAGCAGCATACATACATTCTGAGTTTCCTTTATTGCATATACCATGTTTAACCAAATTGGGCATAATAAAAACGTCGCTTTGATTTCCTCTGTGATAGGTTTCATCAATAGTAATCCCGGGCAATCTTTCCAAAACAT
>Ga0307372_10010387_pt1 | contig 12620 bp, 8 predicted proteins | sample OX1MG_FD_202533 | JGI IMG/M metagenome (GOLD analysis project Ga0307372, IMG submission 202533) | Soil microbial communities from Risofladan, Vaasa, Finland - OX-1 | ecosystem: Environmental > Terrestrial > Soil > Coastal area > Acid sulfate soil | place: Finland: Risofladan, Vaasa | collected...
CAGCCACCGGGTGGGCGCGCCCACCCGGTGCGTCCGGCGGGCCCGACGCGCGCCGTCCTGCTCGGTGCCGTCAGGCTCAACGCGCCGTCCCCCCCCTCCCGGCGTGGGTGCCACTAGGAACGAGCCAGTATGCCATGCGCTCGAGCCCGGGCGGGGGCACCGCACGGGCCGCGACCAGCTACGACGGCCCGTGCGAGTAGCCTTGCTCGGGGGGAGATCGGGACGTGCGCAGACCACATGACCGCCCGCTGGTGCTGCTTGTCGTAGCGGCCCTGGGCGCAGCCAGCTGTTCGGGCGCGCCCGGGGCGCCGCCGGCCACCATGGGCAAGGTGGGCAGCACGCTCCAGGCGAAGAACGCCACGTTCACGCTGGACCAGGTCATCCCCGACCCCGCCTCGCACCTGGTGACGACCCTCCTGACCGTGCAGAACACCTCCACCGGGCAGAGCAGCTTCTCGAACCTGCCGGTGATCTCGCTGCTCAGCGACGCCGCCGGTCACACGTTCAGCGCCGACAGCAACAGCACCGTCATCGTCCCCGAGTGCGGGGGGATCGGACTCTACGCACCCGTGGCGCCGGGGCAGACCGTGCAGGGTTGCGAGTACTTCAAGGTCCCCAGGGGGGCGGTGCCGGCGCAGCTCGAGCTGCTGGTGCGGCCGACGTTGCGCTGGCGCCTGTCGAGCGCCCCCCTGCCGGGCACGACAGGCAGCGGCACCATCGCGGGGACCGGCACCGGGACGGGTACGGGAACAGGGACCGGCACCGGGACGGGCACGGGGACGGGCACGGGGACGGGGACGGGGACGGGGACGGGCACGGGGACGGGCACGGGGACCGGGAGCGGGCCTGTTCCCGCCCACGTGAAGAAGAAGAAGAAGAAAAAGACGAAGCACCCTGCCCGCCACCCGGCACGCAAGCCCGCTCGTCACCCGGCCCGCCACCGCGTGCGCCACCCCAAGCTCGCCGCCTAGGCCCGGCGTGCCATGGTGACCACGTCGGCGGCGGCGTCCGCCACCCGGCCGCCGGCCGACCCCGCAGCGCACGGGGGTGACGGGGCCGCCACCGCGGTCGGGGGTGGCCCGTGGGCGCGCGCCGGGACGTGGGTGGCCCTCGGGGCCGTGGTCCTGTGGGGCTTGGTGAAGTGGCGCGCCGAGCTCAACGCCGTGGCCTACCTCGACGACAGCTCGGTGCACGAGCAGATGGTGCGCTTCGCCCTCCGCCGGTTCCAGGCGGGCCACGTGCCCCTGACGAGCTGGTTCCCGTACCTGGGCCTCGGGTCGCCGCACTTCCTGCACTACCAGGGCCTCGGGGCCATGCTGACCGGCCTGCTCGGGATGGCCACCGGTGGCGACGCCGCCTTCCGGTTGACGCTGTACCTGCTCCTCGCGCTGTGGCCGTTGCCCGTGTACTGCTCGGCACGCGTGTTCGGCCTGAGCCGCGCCACCTCGGTGCTGGCCGCGGCGGCGTCGCCGTTCCTCGCCAGCGCGGTGGGCGTCGGCTACGAGCCCAAGGCCTACGTCTGGATCGGCTACGGGGTCTGGGCCCAGCTGTGGGCGGCGTGGGCGCTCCCGCTCGCCTGGGGCTTCACCTGGCGCGCCATGACGTCGCGCCGGGCCGTCCTGCCCGCCGCGCTCTTCGTCACGCTGACCATCGCCCTGCACTTCGAGACGGGGTACCTGGCCCTGCTGCCCATCGGCATCTTCCCGTTCCTGGCGCCCGGACCGCTGCGGGGGCGCCTGGGGCGCGCCGCCGCCGTGGCGGCAGGGTCGCTGCTCGCTTCGGCATGGGTCACCATCCCTGTCATCGTCGACGGTCGGTGGGCGGCCACCAACGAGATCCTCGCCCACGGCCCGCTCGTGAACGGGTACGGGGCGCGCCAGGTGCTGTCGTGGCTGGTGTCGGGCCAGGTCTACGACGCCCAGCGGTTCCCCGTCGTGACGCTCCTCGCCGCCGTCGGCCTCGTGGTCTGCGTGGCGCGCTGGCGCACCGACCATCGCGGTCGCGCCGTCGTGGTCGTATGGGCGATGAGCCTGGTCCTTTCCTTCGGCCGGACGACGTTCGGATCGCTCACGGTGCTCCTGCCCGGGAGCACGGACATCTTCATGCGGCGCTTCATGATGGGTGCGCAGCTCGCCGCGCTGTACCTGGCGGGCATGGGTGGTGTCGCCCTCGCCCGGGCGGTCGCGGCCGCGGTGACGAGGGTACGGCCGGGCGTGGCGGCCTGGGCGGCGTCACCGGGGCGGCGCCTCGGGCTGGTGGTGGCGGCCGGCGCCGCCGGCGCCGTGGCCCTGGCGCCGGCATGGTCCCAGACGAGCGCCTTCGCCTCGCGCAACGCCCAGGCCGTGGGTGCCCAGCGCGCCGCCGAGCGCGCCCGGGGCCCGGAGATCGGCCGTCTGATCGCCTACGTGCGTGGGCACGGCGGGGGGCGCGTCTACGCCGGGATGCCGTCGAACTGGGGTTCGCAGTTCACGGTGGGGGTGGTCCCGGTGTTCAAGTACCTCGAGAGCCGGGACGTCGACGAGGTGGGCTACACCCTGCGCACCGCGTCGCTCATGACCGATCCCGAGTTCTTCTTCGACGAGACCAACCCGGGGGACTACCCGCTCTTCGGGGTCCGCTACATGATCCTCCCCGCCGGCATGTCCTCACCCGTGCCGGCGCGCCTGGTCGAGGCCGCCGGTCCCTACCGGTTGTGGGTGCTGCCGGAGGCGGGCTACGTGCGCGTCGTCGACACCGTGGGCGTGCTCAGCGCGGATCGCACCGACGTCGGCCTGATGAGCGTCCCCTATCTCCGCTCCGACCTCCCGGGTGCCGCCCGCTACCTCGCCGTCGCCTACAGCGGCGGCGCCCCCGCGCCGCTGACCGCGCCCGTCGGGGACGTCACCGGCTCCCCGGGGCGCGTGCGCGACGAGCGCGACGACCTCCCCGAGGGGCGCGTCACGGCGACCGTCGTGGCGCGTCGTTCCGCCGTCGTGGTCCTGAGCGCCTCGTACGACCCGGGCTGGACGGTACGCGTCGACGGCCACCCGGTCGCCGTCGAAATGCTCGCCCCGGCGCTGCCGGGCGTGGCGGTGGGGCCGGGCGTCCACCGCGTCACCTTCTCGTACGCCGGCTTCCGGTCGTACCCGGCCTTGATCGCCGTCGGCGCCGTCACGCTGGCCGCCCTCGTGTGGGTGGGGCCGCTCGACGGCCTGGGCGCGCTCCGGGCCAGGCGCCGGCGCGTCGGTGGGCCTGCCCCGGTTCAGCGCGCCGACTGACGGCGGCGCCGCTGCTTGGCGCGGTACATGGCGTGGTCCGCCTCGGCCAGCAGCTCGGCGGGAAGGGCGTCGGGATCGCTGGTGACGGCGAGGCCGACGCTCACCCCCACGTTCAGCTCGGTGCCGTCCAGGGAGAGGGGGACGTCGAACGCCGTCGTCAGCCGCTGGGCGATGGCGGCGGCGGCCTCCTCGTCGATGTCCTCGCACAGCACGACGAACTCGTCGCCGCCGAGGTGGGCGGCGGTGTCGGCGGGCCGGACGACGGTCTCGATGCGCCGGGCCGTCTCCACGAGGACCTGGTCCCCGACGCCGTGTCCCATGCGGTCGTTGATCCCCTTGAGCCCGTCCACGTCGCAGAACAGGATGGCCAGGGTCCTCGGCGTCCGTCTGTCCCGGGCGAGCGCCTGCTTCAGGCGGTCGTCGAGCAGGTAGCGGTTGGGGAGGCCGGTCACCGGGTCGTGCGTGGCGCGATAGGCCGTCTCGGCGTCGGCCAGCGACTGCTCGGTGACGTCGCGCAACAGGGCGAGGACGGCGGGCTCCCCGCCCCAGTCGGTGGGGACGAGCCGCATGTCGGCGAGGAGGGCCTCCTGGTCGGGCCGCCGGGTGGCCGTCGACGCCACCGGGAAGGTCGCCATCTTGCCGACCAGCTGGGAGCGGGTCTGTCCCAGCATGGTGGCGGCCGCCGTGTTGGCGAAGACGACGATGCCGTCGCGGTTGACCACGACCACACCGTCGGTGCTGCTCTCGACGGCACCCCGGAAGCGGCCCTCGGCGGTCGACAAGCGGTCGCGCAGGTCCCGGACCTCCCGACGGAGGTCGTTGCGCTCCTCCTCGAGCCGGCGACCTATCTCGTCCGCGTCCACTTCGGGCCTCTCACGCCGTGCTCAGACGCCGGCCCGCGGGACGTCGGGGCCCCTGCTCGCCGGGTGGGCACCCGTCCCTGCCCAGTAAGGCCACCCGCCGTACCCCCCCCATCACTGATCGTGCGCTCACATGGCCCACGCCCCTCCCAAACTACCCACAACCGGCCGGCAAATCCTGTCCGATACCACGGAGCGTCCATGCTTCCCCACGGGATCCCCGTGCCGCTGCCCGACGGCCGGTGGCATCTGGTCGTAGCTCGAGGGGTCGAGCGGATCCGGGTCACGCGCTGGCTCGTCGACGGGCCGGCCCTGTCGCCCGGCTTGTCTCTCGGGACCACCCCCGAAGCCATCGCCTGGCGGTTGTGCGGGCTGGCGCCCGTCGATCTCCATGATCGCCAGCGGTTGCCCGAGGTGCCCGACGCGCGCCGACGGCTGACCCGCCGGCACCGGGCACCACACCTCGCCCTCGACCCGGGTCAGTCGAGCGCGTTCAGCGCCTGCTGCGCCGCGGCCAGCCGGGCCGCCTTGGCCTGGTCCTCCTCGGACCGACGGCGGCGGTCCGCCTCCCGACGCACCAGGAGCTCCTGGTAGGCGCGGTTCGCCTCGTCGACGCACGCCCGCACGTAGGCCACGGCCCCGCGCAGGTCGGCGGCGGGGACGGTCCAGTGGATCGTGCCGCCCAGGCGGACGTCGGGAGAGGGCATGTGCACGAAGTCGGGGGACCCGCTGCGTTGGGTGCTGCAGGTGCGGAACTCGCGTGCCCAGTCGCTCGTCGGCCGCCTCGTCAGGGACCACACCACGCGCACCTGGTCGCCTTCCACGTCGACGGCGTCCTTGCTCGTGATCGCGATCGGCTCCCACGGCATGGCGTTGGACCTCCTTCGGCGCTCTGCGACCCGAGGCTAACCGCCGCCCGCCGCCACGTCAGAAGCGCTGCCGGCGCTCCGCCCGACCCGCACCCCGACCCGCACCCCGACCCGCACCCAGACCCGCACCCAGACCCGGAGGTTGGCCACCGCCGCAGGTCAGGGCCGCCGCCAGCCGATAAGGGGGGAGGTGGAGAGCCACCGCGGGCCCGAGGTGTACGCCTCCACCAGCCACCGGGCGCCGTGCTGGGGCACGCCCGTGCCCACCGGGGGGCGCAGCGTCACCGTCCTCGAGGCGTGGGGCCCGATGACGACGGGCCGGTCCGAAGCCGTCGCCCAGAACCCGTTGACGCTGCTGCCGGTGTTCACGAGGAAGTGCGGCGTGAGGGCGCCCGCCGTCCGGTTGTGCACGGTCACGGTCACGGCGTCGAGCGATCGCCCGGCATGCGAGGTGCGCACCGACCGCACCGCCAGCTGCAGGGGCGCGGCCGAGAACGCCAGCAGCGACACCACCACGACGCCGGTCACGGGGAAGGCCATCAGGAGCGCCGGCCGCGCGCCCAGCAGGCCGCGCAGGCGCGCCCACGGGGCGGCCACCGCGGGCCGAGGTTGCGACGGCGGGCGCGCCCCGGCGGCGACGGTGACCGCTGCCACCACCGCCATCGGGAAGAGGTCCACGAGGTAGCTCGACAGGCTCCGCGCCGAGAAGAAGAAGGCCACCGGGAGCAGCAGCGGCCAGATGCGCTTCATCGCCGGGTACCAGACGACGAAGGCCGCCACCACGGAGAGGTAGGCGAGGGCGCCCGCCACATCGAGGAGGCCGAGGTCGGCGCCCCCGGTGAGGCCGTGGGTCGCCAGGGTCACGAGGCCCTGGCCGTCGGCGACCAACGGGTCGACGAACGGGGCGAGGGTCCCGTGGAACCACGCGCCGGGCTGCCACACCACGAACGGGAGGTTCACGGCGGCGAAGACGGCCACCACCACCGCCACATAGGCCGTTGCCACCGGGGCGCCGCGGCGCCCGGCGCGGCGGGTCTCGACGGCCACGCCCACGACGAGGAAGGGCACGCAGAACCACGGCAGTTGCTTGACGGCGCAGGCGAGCCCGAGCGCGACGGGCCCCATGAAGCGCACCGGGCCCGCCGCCGTGCCCAGCGCGAAACGGTCCCATCGCCACACCGCCAGGATCAGCAGCGGCAGGAAGGGCGCGTCGGTCCCGCTGTTGCCGAACATGCCGACGAAGATCGGGGTGATGGTCACCAACGCGGCCAGCCACCGCAACGTGACCGGGAGGAGCGCGAAGAGGAGCACGCCGGTCAGCAGCCACGCCGCCAGGTCCACCCAGTCGACGACCTGGTGGTCGAGGCCGAGCAGGATGGCCGGGACGTCGACGAGGAAGGATCCGGCCGGGTACGACGCGTGCATCACGTGGGACCCGGTGACGGTGTAGGTCCAGTAGTGGTCGGGGACGCTCAGCAGGCGCGCCGCCGGCGCCATGGAGGCCGTGTACGGGTTCACCCCGTGCACCAGGGCGTGCGCCGACACGTCGTCGAAGGCGGCCGAGTCGGTGCTGTAGAAGGTGCGCGTGTGGATCATGACCGCCTGCGGCACCGCCGCTGACGCCAGGGCGGCGCCCAGCGCCGGGCGTTGCAGCCACGCGGACCGGGGGCTCCCCGTCAGCCAGCACGCGGCGGTGCCCGCCACGCCGGCCAGGACCAGCAGCGCGGCCAGGGCGACGGTCACCGGCGACGACCACCAGAAGCCCCACAGGTTGATGCCGCCGGTGAGCACCCCCAACCACACGAGCGTCCAGGCCCACCGCTCCAGAGGCACCGTGTCGACGGCGTCGGCCACGGAGGCCGAGGACGGGATCGCCTCGAGCCGGCGCAGGTGACGACGTGCCGTGGGTTGCGGGAGGAGGCTCATGACCGGGGCCGGGGACGGACGGGCTTCGGTGGCAGTCTGCCATGGCGTCCGCGGCGGGGGCGAGCGCCCGGCCCCTGCACCGGGGACCTCCGCCCCTGGTGGCCGGGCTCGAGCGGCGCGGATACTGCAGGAGGGCCGCCCGGCGCGGCCCCCCGGCAGGAAGGAAGGACACCGTGCCATCTCGGATCGACATCGACGACTTCCTGGCCCAGCGGCACATCGCCCTCGTGGGCGTGTCCACCGACTCGCGCCAGTTCCCGAACGCCGTCTACCGCATGCTGCGCGACGGCGGCCGGACCATGGTCCCGGTCAACCGCGGCGTCGCCGACGGGGCCGCCATCGAGGGTGACCGCGCCTATCGGTCCCTGGCCGAGGTGCCCGGGACCCTCGACGGGGTCGTCGTCATGGTGGGGGCCGACGCCGCCGCCGACGTGGTGCGAGACGCCGTCGCCCGGGGTGTGCCCCGGGTGTGGCTCCACCGGGGCGTGGGGAAGGGGTCGGTGTCGCCCGAGGCCGTGGCGCTGTGCCGCCACAACGGCGTGAGGGTGGTCGACGGGGCGTGCCCGTTCATGTTCGCGGCGCCTGTCACCGGCATCCACGGGCTGCACCGGGCCCTGTCGGTGCGCCGTGTCCTGCGGCGCGCCGCCTGAGGCGACGGTTCACACCAGGTCGGGTGTCCAGACGACGCCGAGCCGTTCGAGGATGGCCGTGCTCTGTTCGGCCGTCCCGGCCGCCGTGCTCTGCTCGGCCGTCCCGGCCGCCGTGCTCTGTTCGGCCGCTCCGGCCGCCGGCCCCGATCCGTGGCCGAGGCGCGCCACGACCCGCAGGGTGAGGGCCCGCTCGTAGTCGGCCCCCCGCGTCTGGGCGGCACCCAGGCTCTCGCGGAGCGCCCGGCGCGCCCCGTCGAGGTCGCCCGTCCGTGCCAGGGCGGCCCCCAGGACCCGCAGGAGCAGTGGGTGCTGGGCGGACACCCCGCCGAGGGTCTTCGCCTGCTCGAGCGCCTCCTCCACGAGGCGTCGGGCGGCGTCGGGCCGGCCGGCGAGGAGCTCGCACTCGGCCATCCTGGCCTTGGTGTCGAGCACCTCGACGTGGCCGCCCACGCCCTGTGACTCCTGCAACGACTGCGCGAACAGTGCCATGGCCTCGTCGAAGCGACCCTCGCCGCACGCCACCCGGGCCAGCAGGCCCCGCACCGAGGCGGCCCCCGAGCGGTAGCCGGCGGCCTGCCAGATGCGCCACGCCTCGGTGAACAGCTCCGCCGCCTCGGCGAGCCGGCCCTGCTCGAGCGAGATCTCCCCGATGTTGTTCATGTAGAAGGCATCCATCACGGAGTTGCCCGTGCGACGCACCATCGCCTGGGCGCGGCGGTACAGCTCCAGGGCCCGCGACCACTCGCCGCGGAAGTACGCCAACCCGCCCAGCATGTTGAGCACGCTCGCCTGCCCGGTGAGGTCCCCGAGCTCCTCGAAGAGCGACAGGGCCTGCGTCCAGTTGGTGGGCTCCTCGAGTCGGCCCAGGTCCATGTGCGCCCAGTCGAGGACCTTCAGGGCGTTCGCCATGGCGTCGCGCTCGCCGGCCGCCTCGGCCTCGGCGACCGCGGCGTTGCACCATGTGATGGCGCGGGCGTGGCGCCCCTCCTCCTGGCAGAAGCGCCCGTACCAGGCGAGCAATTGGGCCCGTTGGGCGGCGGCCTCGGGGCCCTCGGCGCCCTCGATGGTGCGCAACCCGCGGGTGATCCACCGCAGCGCGGCCGAGTACCGGTCCAGCCAGCCCATCACGCGCGCCAGCTTCAGCACGACGCGGGCCTGGCCGACGGCGTCTCCGTGGATGTGGCGGCGCGCGGCGCGGTAGGCGGCCTCGGCCGCCAGGTAGTTGCCGGCGTGGTTCTGGGCGTCGCCGAGGTCCTCGAGGGTCCGGGCCACGGCATCGGGGCCCACCTCGGGCAGGTGCCGGGCGACGTCGAGCGCGCGCTGGTAGAACTCCGCCGCCTCGATGTTGGCGTAGACGGCGCGGGCGCGCTCCGCGGCCACGTGCGAGAACGACCACGCCTCCGCGTGGCGGTGCGCATGGAAGAAATGCAGTGACAGGAGCTCGGCGTGGTCGTCGGCGGCGTCACCGGCCTGGGCGCGGATGGTGTCGCCGGCGCGGGCGTGCAGTCGCTGGCGCAGGCGGAAGGGCAGGCCGTCGTACGCGCTGTCGCGGATGAGGGCGTGGGCGAACGTCACCGTGCCGTCCGGGCCGTGCTGCAGGAACTCGCCCAGCCGCTGCCAGCGGTCGTCGGTCACGGCGGGGGAGTCGTCGACGACGGCCCCGAGGAGCCCGGCCGGGAACGACCGGCCCAGGACCGAGGCGCGCCGCAGCAGGTTCCGGTCGAGCGGGTGCAGCTGGTCGATGCGGGCCGCGATGACCGCCTCGACCGAGTCCGGCAGGTCACCGAGGCCCTTGTCGGCCCGCGTGTTCGCCACCAGCTCGCGCAGGAAGAGCGGGTTGCCGCCCGAACGCTCCGCCAGCGCGGCGATGGCGTGCGGCGCGATGGGCGAGTCCCGGGTGGCCAGGTGGATCAGCTCGGCGGCGTCCTGGCCGTCGAGGGGGAGGAGGTCCACGAGGACCACCGCCGGCTCGCGTGGCGCCGAGAACCCGGTGGCCTCGTCCCGGCGGGTGACGCACACCACCCAGGGCCGGCCGCTCACCGCTGTCGCCCAGTGGCGCACGACGTCGGCGGACGCCTCGTCCATCCAGTGGGCGTCCTCCACGACGAGGAGCATGGGCGCGCTCACGAGCGCGCCCAGCAGCTCGGTGGTCGCCGACGCCAGCCGGGGACGGCGGAACTGCTCGTCGAGTTGCGCCGACTCCTCGGTGTCGGGCACGGGGACGTCGACCACCGACGCGAGCAGGGGGACCCACGGCGCCACTGCCGGTGCGACCCGGTCCACGGCGTCGCGCAGGCACGAGGCGGCCGCGGTGTCGGGCATGTCGGGGGCGATGCCCAGCAGCCCTCGCAGCAACCCCCGCAGCGGGAAGTAGGGCGTGGACGACTCGTAGTGCTCGCACGTCGCCCGGACCAGCGTCATGTCGCCGGCCATCGCCTGGAGCTCCTCGACCAGCCGTGACTTGCCGACGCCGGGCTCCCCCGTGATCTGGAGGAGGGCGCCGCCGCCCTGGCGCGCCCCGGTCACGGCGTCGCGCATGAGGCCGATCTCCGTGTGCCGGCCCACGAAGGGGATGCCGTCGTCGCGCCGGCTCCGCCGAGCCGTCGCCACGTTCCCCACGCTCAGCGCCCGGACGGGCTGGGCCTTGCCCTTCACCACGAAGGGCTCGAGCTCGACGGTGTCGACGTCGGCCCCGGACTGCTCGAGCACGTCGGGGCTCGACAGGATCTGGCCGGGCTGTGCCTTGGCCATGAGCCGGGCTGCCAGGTTGACGGCGTCGCCCATCACCGTGAAGGTGCGCCGGTAGTGGGGGCCGATGTCGCCCGCGAAGACCGAGCCGCGGTTGACCCCGATCCGCAGGGGCAGCTCAGGGCGCAGGTCCATCACCTCGCGCAGGACCAGCAGCATCCGGTGCTCGTCCCCGCCCGAGCTCGACGGCGCGCCGGCGGTGAGGATGATCTTCCCGCCGTCGCGGTCGATGTCGGTCCCCAAGAAGGCGACACCCTGCCGGTCGGCGGACCGCTGCACACCGCTGACGAGCCCGTCGAGGAGATGGGCGAGCTTTTCGGGGCCCGACGACTCGATGAGGGCGTCGGTGCCATCGAAGTGGATGAAGGCGACGGTCACCCGACGGTGCTCCGGCTCCTGCATCCCCGCCAGGAGCGCGGCGCGCACGGCCGTGGAGACGCATGCCGACAGGTCGGTCGAAGCGCTGACGGGCTCGAGGGTGGCAGGCGCGCACGACAGGCCGGGCGGCGCCCGCCGCAGGAGGACCCCGTCCCCCTTGCCGCTCCCCAGGACGCTCGAGCGCAGGGCCCGCGCCGTCGCCGGGCTGACGACGATCTCGCCCGCTTCGGCCGTGGACTCCATGCTCACCGTCGTGCTGGCCGCCGGCCCGGTGACGATCAGCTCCCGGTGCGTCTCACCGACGAGGAAGAAATCGAACGCGCCGCTGTGCACGCCCACCGACATCCGCAGCCCGACCCGGTGCCCGAGCACCGTGACCCTGCCCACGGCGCGCAGCGTCCTGCGCATGCCCACCGCCGCCCGGCACGCCCGGACCTCGTGGTCGTCGCCGGTGAAGAGCAGAAGGAGTGCGTCACCCCCGAACTTGATCAGGCCCCCGCCGTGGGCGTAGCCGACCGCCAGGAGATCCACGAAGCACCGGTTGATGGTCTCGCTGAGCTCCTCGGCGCCCACCTTGCCGTGGCTCGCCAGGCGCTCGGACAGCTTGGTGAAGCCCGAGATGTCGACGAAGGCCACGGACCCGGCGATGTCGCGGTGGATATCGGTGGGGGACCCGGTGACCCAGTCGACCACCAGCCGCGGCAGGTACGGCGCCAGGAGGTTCCCCGTCCCGCTGGCGGGGGGCGCGGGTGCACGCGACACTGCGGTTGCCTGCTCCGACACCACCTGCTCCGACACCAATTGCCCTGCCTGCCCCCTCCGGCCCCACGCACGCCACGGGGTGCGGTCGCACAAGCGTAGGCGGAGAGCCCCCTACGAGAAAGCACGTGCCCGGGCACCGGAGCAACCCCCGGCACCCGGAGCCTCCCTGTTCGGGAACGCGGGCGGCGGCGCCCGCTCGGACCGCTCGGCGCGTGGCCGGACCGCTCAGCGCGTGGCCGGGCCCAGCACCAGGTTCCCGATGCGCACGTGCGCGACGAAGTCGAGGTAGACACGGGGGCTGCTCTGCAGGTCGTCGCTCACCCGGACACCGACGGGCCCGGCCACCTGCGGTCCCCGGTCGGCGCCGTCGCGCCCCGTCAGCATCCACCCGCTCGGCTCGGGGCCGCCCGCCCGCCAGACCTTGGACGCGAAGGTGGTCGGGTCGGACCCAGAGATCCGGACCGCCACGCGGTACGGGCCGTAGGGCGGCCCGGCGGGGAAGTCCGCCGTCGGGTCGATGCCGGTGTCGTACTCGATGGTGAAGTCACCGGGTTGGCCCTTGCCCACCGGGTTCTGGGTGCGCAGCCACAGCCGGCGCGTCGCCGCGTCCCACACCAGGCCGAGGCGGTAGTACCCGGTCGCCCCGGCGTTGCGGTAGCGGGCCACCACATAGGCCAGCACGCCCCCGTAGGCGGGGTCCACGGTGTTGATGTCCTCCATGAACGAGACGTCGAAGGTCCCCTCGAAGTCGGCGACCGACGTGGCGGGCAGCACGACGATGTGCTCGGCGGTCAGGAACGGGCCCGCCCGCACGGCCACGCTGCCGTCGTGACCGTCCACCGACAGGTCGGCCGACGCGCCTTTGGCGACCACCCACGGCCCGCCCACGTCGGCGCCGCCCCATCCCCCCGACACCACGCGGTGGAACGTGTCGACGGCGAACGCGCCGGCGGGGACGGCAGGCGGCCGGACCGAGGGGACGGCGGGTCGCCGCGTCCCGGGGACGGTCACCGGGTGCCCCGATCCTCCGGCCGACAGCGCGATGCCGGCGGCGATCCCCCCGACCACCACGACCACGACTGCGATGGCAACCGTCTTCCGCTGCAGGGCACGCACCAGGGCAGCACCATACCGGCAACCGTCGCCGCCGGTGGTGCCGTCGTCGTCACA
>Ga0307372_10010389_pt1 | contig 12618 bp, 11 predicted proteins | sample OX1MG_FD_202533 | JGI IMG/M metagenome (GOLD analysis project Ga0307372, IMG submission 202533) | Soil microbial communities from Risofladan, Vaasa, Finland - OX-1 | ecosystem: Environmental > Terrestrial > Soil > Coastal area > Acid sulfate soil | place: Finland: Risofladan, Vaasa | collected...
CATTCCCTATCGTCCCGAACTGGCGCGGGCGGCATTTCAGGTACAAGTGACATATACTAGCCATTGGCAAAATATGCCAGAAAGCGAGAAGAACATCGTACGTAAGGAACTTCAACTGAAATGGGGGCCAGCAGGGCCGCTCGATTATAGCGGCGGCCAGTGGAGCAACGATCGCACATACTCGCGAGATGGCTATGGTTTGCTCCGCCAGAGGTTTACATGCCCGTGACAAATACCCCTATTCAACTGATTGGCCCTCTGGGTGAACCTATGGGTACGCTGCGGATAGAGGCATCTGCGCTTATCGCTGCCGCCGAGGAAACAGCGCGTACCAGGGATCTCACAAAGCGCACAGCACTGTCCATCACGTTACACGAGAATCTCAAAGGAATAGGCTATAGAGTTGAAGAGAGGGAATTATCTGCTGCTGTGGAGGCGCTTGATAAGATACGCCGAGGCGAGAGATTACCCGTAATCCAGATTCATCTTCAGGATATTCATCAGGCGGGTGGAATTTCTTTTGACAAGAACGGACATGATACGAGAGAGATAACTGATCCTATGGTAACTACATTAGATACTCAAAAAGTCCTCACCTTTTTCGAAGTGGAGCGTGTCTATCCCAACGATACAGCCAGGCGCTGGTATGAACGCCTGATCGGACTTGATGATCACAAAGCGCGTTTACTTATCGAACTGGAAATGCTCCTCTATCCTGAGCGATTAGAGGAATGGAGCAAGCAATATCACGACAGCCAGGTGCTTCTCCTGTGTGAACTGTACCACAATCGCGTTCCCCTTATTCTGCTCGAGGGAGATGTCGGAACGGGCAAAACAGCCCTGGCAGAAACCATTGGCGACGCATTGGCTCGACGCATTGGCGGCAATACACAGGTCCACCTGCTGAAAATCAACACGCAGGTACGCGGTACAGGTCAGGTAGGAGAAATGAGTGATCTGATTGTGCAGGCTTTCACACAAGCGGAGGCGCGCGCACAGGCTTTAGGCGGTGCGCCAGTGTTGCTCTTACTGGATGAGGCGGACGCTCTCGCTGTGAGCCGGGAAACGCAGCAGATGCATCACGAGGACAAGGCGGGACTGAACACGTTGTTACAACGGCTCGATAACCTGCGACTCGCTCATCTTCCTATTGCTGCGCTGTTTATCACGAATCGGCCAGAATCGCTGGATCCCGCTATCCGCAGGCGGGCGGCACTTGATCTTCATTTTGAGCGGCCTGGAGACCTGGTACGAGCGCAGATCATCCTCACATCAGTACCCGAACTGAGGATCGAGAAAGAGACGATAGCAGAGTTAGTGCGGCTGACAGGGCCAGACGAGCCGAAGAATAAAAAGATGTCGTTTACAGCTTCCGACATAACGGATCGGCTTCTTTGTGCTGCCTTACACCGCGCCTATAGCGAGAGGCGAGCGCTGGAAGTGAGCGATCTTCTTGAACAGGCACGCTTACTGGAACCAACTCTGCCGCATAGCGCAGTATAACGAATACACACGAATAAGGCGTACAACTGAGATTATTGCACAAGCCCGGCGGCTATGGGACAGCGCATAGCGATCCATCCGCCGGGTACTGGCCCGCTGCGGTTGGACAATGAACTGTTCGACGCACTGCGGTCGATGGCAGAACGAGAATAGGTATTTGGATGAGGATAGCGCTTGTTTTTTAGAGCCACAAGAAGTCAAGATTTCTATTGTTCGTTGGAAAAACCGGAAAAGCATCTCGCTTCGTACCCTGGGAAAGCAGGCATCATGGCAAAGAGAGCGATCTGCGCGACCTGTCGCTGATAAAACGCAAGCAGCAGTTGGTGACATTACTCTATACACATCGACAGTACGAGCGTTCCGATCTGAGGAATGCGAAAGAGGTCTCTCAAGAAGAAAACCACAGCCAGATTGAGCAATAAATCCTCTTCACACGCTCTGTTAGCTTTCCTTTCTGCGGCTGCGACAGTCGCATCCAAAGAATGGAGTAATACAGGCAAAACAGGATTTTCCTTTGCACGTCTCTCCCCCACAAATCCGCTTCATCAACGTAAAGCGTGCATTGCTCCTCTTGGCAACCAGACACATGACTGCTATACTGTGGGTAGCGAGCGTGTGAATAGAAGGAATAGAGTAGCGTGTCATCACCACCCGATACTGTACATCAACAGACACCGCAGCCGCCGCTGGAGCGACTGCAAGGAATCGTCGAACGAGTCACGTATCACGACGAGGGAGCAGGTTTTACCGTGGCGCGGCTCAGCGTTCCCGGAAACCGCGACCTGATTACCATTGTGGGCCGCTTTCCGGCCATTGCCGCCGGGCAGACGTTGCGCCTCTCTGGCTACTGGCGCGACCATCCAAAATTCGGCCAGCAGTTTCAGATCGTCTCGGCTCAGGAGACGAAACCGGCCACCCTGACCGGCCTGGAAAAGTACCTGGGGAGTGGTCTCATTAAAGGCATTGGTCCTGTCACCGCAAAGCGCATCGTCGCGCACTTTGGCCTGGAGACGCTCGCCATCATCGAAGAGCAGTGCGAACGGCTCATCGAAGTTTCGGGCATCGGTAAAGGCCGCGTGGCGATGATCACGTCAGCGTGGGCGGCGCAAAAGGCGATCAAGGACGTGATGGTGTTCCTGCAAGGTCACTCGGTCTCGACCGGATACGCCGTCAAAATCTATAAAAAATACGGCGATCAGGCCATTGAGGTCGTTTCCAAGAACCCGTACCAGCTTGCCGATGATATTTACGGCATCGGCTTCGTCACGGCGGATACCATCGCCCGCAACCTGGGTATCGAGCCAGAGTCGGCATTTCGCTTGCAAGCAGGCATCACCTACGTCCTCACCAGCGCCGCCGAGGATGGACATTGTTTCCTGCCCCAACCGGAACTCACCGAGCGCGTCGTGAAACAACTGACGCTGCCGGAGCATCCTATCGATCCAGGACAGGTGACGGCCCACATCGAGACGATGGTCGCGGACGAGCGATTGATCCGCGAACTGGGCTACGGCGATCTGGCGGATCAGCTCATCTGCTATACGCCCGCGTTCTATCACACCGAGCAGGCGCTTGCGCATCGCCTCGCAGCCTTGCTCAGAACTCCCGTTGAGGTCGATCTCCCGCGCGTAGGACGCTGGATAGACGGATACACGCAGAAGAAGGGCATCACGCTCTCGGCTGCGCAGCGGCAAGCAGTAGAACTTGCTGCGTCCTCGCGCGTCCTCATCCTCACCGGTGGCCCCGGTTGTGGCAAAACCTTCACCACGAAAACCGTGGTGGCATTGTGGCACGCGATGGGCAAGTCGCTCGTGCTGGCCGCACCAACCGGACGAGCAGCGCAGCGTCTCGCCGAAATGACCGGGCGCGAGGCCAAAACCATCCACCGCCTGCTGGCGTTTGATCCCAAAACCATACAGTTTCGCCATAATGAGACCAACCCATTGGAAGCCGGGGCCATCGTGATTGACGAAGCCTCCATGCTCGATCTCTTCCTCGCGCACTCGCTGGTGAAAGCTATCCCAAAAGACGCCCAGGCGTTGATTGTGGGCGACAGCGACCAGTTGCCGAGCGTGGGGCCGGGGATGGTGCTGCGCGACCTCATTGCCTCGGAGCAAATTCCCGTGGTACGGCTCACCGAAGTGTTTCGACAGGCGGCGGAGAGCCACATTGTCACCAATGCGCACCGCATCAATGCCGGCCAGTTTCCACAGTTGACCCCGACCACGAAGTTTGCCGACTCGGATTGCCTCTGGCTGGAAGCTCCGGAGCCAGACGTGGGTGCGGAAGGTATCCGCCATCTGGTGAGCGAGTATTTGCCAAAGCACGGTATCGATCCGGTGACGCAGGTGCAGGTGCTGTCTCCCACGACACGAGGCGAGGTCGGCACGCGACAACTAAATTTCCTGCTCCAGCAGGTACTCAATCCCGCCCACCCGACGAAAGCCGAACTGGCACGCGGCGGAACGGTGCTGCGTGTGGGGGATCGCGTGATCCAGCAGGTCAACGATTACCAGCGCGAGGTCTTCAATGGCGACCTGGGAACGATTGTTCGTATTGACCTGGAAGAGCAAGAGATCGTAGTGCAGTTCGCCGGGAGAGCCGTCGGCTACGATTACGCCGATCTGTCTGAACTGGCCCTGGCCTGGGCCATCACCATTCACAAGTCGCAGGGCAGTGAGTACCTTGTGGTCATTCTCCCGCTCTTCATGCAGCACTTTTTGCTGCTCAGTCGCAACCTCCTGTACACCGGCCTCACGCGCGCGAAAGAGCGGGCCATTCTGGTCGGGCCGACCAAAGCCATTGGTTTTGCCACGCGGCGCGTACTGGATCGCCAGCGCTACACCGCACTCGCTGAACGGCTGAAGCGAGCGGTTCAGCGGTGAAAGGCAACAGAGGACAGAAAAAGCAGCGTTATAGACAAGGGACTTGTGGTGAACCGTATTATTCGTAGGATACCTGTTGAGAAAGAGGATAGTATTGTTGGGAAGAGGCCAGACATGATGAAGATTGCTATTGTTGAGGATAATCCGGTGATCCCGGAAGTGCTTGCCGCCATGCTCCGCGTGAGCGGCTACCAGAGCGATGTTTTTGACACCGGAGCATCCCTGCTCCCTGTGTTGCTCGCGGAAGATTCGCCGCCCTACGATCTGCTCATTCTGGACTATCTGCTGCCAGGCGGCGTGAGCGGACTGGATATCCTCGAGGCAGTCCACCAGCATCCCTCCAGAAAAACGTTCCCCATCATCCTCATCTCCGCGGCGGAGCGGGGTATCCTGGCCCAGGTTGAGGCCGCGTACCCGGATGTGCCAGTGCTGCGCAAACCATTCCCGCTCCGGTCGCTGCTTTCACTCATTGAGAGACTCACACATCGCCGCGCGTCAGATGTGTGAACACGAGAGTCACTCTACCCTGGCTTGCGTCCCCAGGCGGACACAAAAAAGGTGAGTCCCAAAAAGTCACCACGCCGAATCTCTTCCCGTGTTTGTTCCTCCAACGCACTCAGGGCTCGCTTTGACATGGTCTTTGTTGCCACAATGATGGGGATCATCGTGGTCATGCTGTGGACGATATTCTGGATAAATGCCTCGTAGTTGGGAGTCCCAAACGAAAAATTGATGAGCTGGGCTGTTTCCTGAATCTCCTGGCATCCCAGGTGTTGCAGCAGAGGCCGAAGCACGAGCGTATTTCCGCTTTGCCTGCCACCTGGGGCAATAGTTTTCCCCACACGATTGAGGGCAGTTAAAAACTTCGTGGTACTCAACTCCAGCGCGGGACTATTCGTGAACACCGGCTGTTCATTTTCAATGAAGCGGAGCGTCCCTCCCAGTCTCAGAACCCGAAACCACTCGCTCGCGATGCGCTGGTGATGTTCGGCGGGAATGAACCATTGGACAAAGCGGGCATTGATCACATCGAACGACGCATCCGGGAAGTCGAGTTGCCGAAAATTCATCATCTGGAAATGCGCGTTGGCTTTCCCATCGACCATGGCTCGATTGGCCGCATAGTCGATCATCAACTCGCTGCTATCAATGCCGGTGACGTGCATGTGGGGAAAGCTTTTCGCTACTTCCAGGACCCACCCACCAGGGCCGCAGCCGATATCCAGCACGTCACGAACCGTGACGGGATCGACATCTGGGGGTAAAAGCCCTGAAACGGCACGAGTCAGCAGCATATCCTGCTCAAGCAGGCGCACCATCTCCTGAACGGTCTCTGCATCAGCGATGTAGTCAGATGGCATGCTTTTTGTCCTTTCCTCTCAGGTATGGAGTGAAAATACATCCTCGTGGGCTAAGCGGTGACTGGCGAGCCGGTATAAGGCCAGCGTCGCCAGATGAGCCAGCAAGGTATCGTTGGCATCATTCGCCAGAAAGCCAAACATCGGCGGAAATGGCTCGTAGAGCGACGCGCAACGAATGTCCCAGCGAGCAAGCATCTCCAGAGAAAATCGCCTGTCAGGCGTTTCCTTGCCGGTAGACGCCCACCGAATAGCTCCCCATTCTCCTATGCCGACCCAGGAACGATCCCATGCCGCACCAGACCAGGGCGTCCAGAGCAGTGACGAAGGGGGAAGATCATCAGGCAGGGGAACCGGGCAGGCAGCGACCGGCGTATCAGGCGCATCCTGCCGCCAGCACCACCAGGATGGCTCGTCTGCTGCCATCTCCGATGGCAGCCAGCCGCGCGCTTGCGGGTGTAAGAGCCGCGTGATAAGCAGCGCGGCGGCATTATCGAAGTCGGGATTGCCCCATTGCCGGTAGCGCAGCAGCCCTCGTTTGTGCCAGGCGGAAATCGTCTGGAGCGGGATAGGCCGCCTGGAGGGTGAATTTGCTGTGAGCAGGCGTTGCAACAAACCGGTCGTGACGCCGCCATCCTGCGTTTCCCCAGGCGCTCCCCTTTTGCGTGGCTCTCCCTCTTCCTGTTCAAGCCGCACCTGCCGCTGTACAAACGGTGACAGGATCAGCGCGATACTCAGGCGCAGAGAAACAAAATCGCGTTTCAGATGCGCTGGAGAGAGATGCTTCTCCGCAAGCAGATGCTGCACAAAGGGAAGAGGAAGGGGAGCAAAGTCGGGCGGCGAGAACGGCATTTCCTCTTGCACCGCAGTAGTCCTTCCTTTCACAACTGATCTGGTTCTGTTTCTATTCTACTCGAATCATGCAGAAAATGCAAGATGAAACAGATATTTCTCACTCATTCTCTCGTTACCACACAGCTACCTGCCTTTGCTTTCCCTACCGTTTTGCGAATACGCACGAAATTCTTGCTATACTACATCATATCTTGACAAGCAGGGCGCGTTTCAGGTATATATATCTATGGATGTTGCTTGCGCATTATCCATTTAAGAGAAGATGTGGCAGCGCGTCTCATCTCTCTCCTTTTTCCTGTCTTCTTGTCCCGCATGATCTCACGGCGCGCTTTTTGCTCCTGGTTCAGGAAAGCATGATCGTCTGTCCCGGAGAAGGTGCTGCTCTGGCTTCATCACGCACCGCGCTGACAGGCACGATGAGCAGTGGATTGGTGACGAGTTCCGGCGTTGTCCTGTCGCAGACCCGCCTCTGAACAAGGCAAGCGTTGATCAATGCGTGGAGAAGATCTATTGATCCAGTGATTGTAGGTTTTCTTTGTAGTTCGATGAGAATGGAGTTCACTATGCGTTCCCCCCGACGCCATCACCGTGCCTGTTTTCCGACCTTGCAACTGGCGCTGCCGACGAACCGGATGCTGCTTACCGACAACGCCGCGCACACCCTGATGCTTGTGGACACTGCTAAAGTCTTTCCCGAGACGATCATTGCACTCGACTCGTTTAAGACAACCGAGTGGCGCGTGCTGCTCCTGCTCCTTGAGACCTATCCCCAGGGAGTCGCGTACGCCCTGCTGCTCGCGGCGCTTCACAACCACTCGCCGGCGCACAGCCGCCAGCAACTCAAAGTCGCTCGTCAGGACGAACGGCTGCGCGACTTGCTCCGCCCGCTGCGCGACACGGTGACGAGCCTGCGACGCAGGATCGAGCCATTCGGCCTCGATATCGCTGTACAATATGGCAAAGGCTATAGTATCACCATTCGCACCTGACAGCTCTCGCGGCGCTGTCTTTGCTAACCTCAACAATATATATCTGCAAAAGATGCGAATTTGCGATTTGTCAAGTATATCATTCTGGCCTGAGAGGCCGAATCAGCAGAAAAGTAACGTCAAAAAGACGTCACTGTGACGCCAAAAATTACGTCACTGTAACGGAAAAAACTCGTCACTTTCACGCCAAAATTGGCCCAAAATCTCTAGATTTTGGGCCTCATCTCCAGGTACACTTCTGTCAGAGGGGAAATCGAGGTGAAAGAACATCGAGCCCCACCGTTTCCCAGGTGTGCCGACGAATACGACATCACAATCATGCTCTGTTGCTGTCAATGGGCGTGTTTCGCTCAGAAGCAAGCAAGCAATTATTGAACGATCAGCATCAAACTGATCACACAATGCAGTCGTTTCACACGTTCACCCGCCCCGGCTCCACCTGGGAAAAGAGCGTGACGAGCGAGCGGTCGCTGTTGTCCTGTCGCTCTGGAGGCGAACCGGTACCCCGGCCAGCACCCAGGTCGCGCGCAGGGACCAGATCGCGCTCACCCATTGGCACGCTCGGCGAAGGACCTGAACAAACAGGCTTCGGCCTCATACCCGTGTTTCTCCTAACCCGAACTGGCACACGCGCTAGTCGCCCCCTTCGACGGCACGATCGGCCCACGCTTCATAACGAGCCTGAGCCGGTCGTAAGAGCAGCGTCGTCGATTACCCCGTGACCTTGCTCATGAGGAGCAGAAGGGCAGGGGACAAGGCTCAGCGTAACGGTGATGCTGGCTCGTATCTGTAGACATGATGACGGGTCATATTGTCATGTATATAGATGGCTGTAGTGTGCGTTGACGTGTCCACATACCACGGTGGTGAACTGCAAGCAGCTTGTAGACAGCGTACCAGGGGAGTAATAGTTTTCATCTTTTACATTTTCGCGAAGGAGCAGACAGGCAGTGACGGTGGGATGATCCGTATAGTCGTTCGTTTGTCGCCGCCTGCCTTGCTTATCTTCGCTGCGTCTTCTCTTCTCGCGAGAAGTTGTCGTCGAAGTGATATCACTTCGCATCATTTTGATTCCCAGGTTTTTGAACACCGGCCACCTCTGGCGATCTTTCTCTGTGTTTTGTAGACACTTTGCTATCATTTGTCATCGTTTTGACTCACTACAGAAGGAGCAGCCATGTCAACTGCGTTGCATCCGGCAATCCATCCCGACAGCGTCCTGGCAAAGGTCTGCCAGTTTGCTCTGTTGATCACTTCAAAGGGACAGGAACTTCCCCGTCGCGTGTCGCTCCCTGCGCTGGACACCACCGCCCATCTTCCCACCGAAACAACAGCGTTGCTGGCGGCTATCGACAACGGGAACGACGCCTTCAAGGGGGCAATCATGCACGCCACCATCCCTCAGCTTGTGACCAAACGGGTGGCAACCGCTTACGCGCCGGCGAAAACTATTCGCGTTGGCGAAGGTATCACCTCCTATCAGGTCAATGGCTCTGAACGCTTCTGGGTCGGCGACGAGGCTGTCAATACACAACAGTCCGAGGGTCTGCCTGTCGGCTTCACCACGGAACGCCTGCCTGATGGACGCTTTCAGTCCTACCTTGCCGCCTGTCTCGTCGAGTTGCTGCTGAAAGCAGGCTACAGACCTGGAATCTATGATCTGTATGCCAGTTTCGGTCTCCCCAACGAGGAAATGACACTCCACGGCGCGAGACCGGAAGTCGCCGCGGCTCTCCGTCTGCTGCATCAGACGCCGTTTGTCGTTGAACGCGCCGACGAACAGAGGCAGATTACATCCTGGACCGTTCGCCTGGTCGAACTCTCTCCCTATCCGCAGAGTTTTGGCACCTTCGCCGCGTGGTATTACACCGTCGATGGGAAACCGATCCCTACCACCGTCGTGCGCCACGTCACCCTCGATATCGGCGGCGGCCAGTTCCATGATTGCGAAGTCGATCTGGACCGGCGGCCCGATGGCCGGGTCAAACTACGCATGTCGGCCAATCTGCTTGGCGATGGCACAATTGCCATTGCACGGGCGGCACGCGATGTTATCCGTGCCGCACATCCTGGCATTCATCTGTCGGACGCTGAGGCGCAGCAGGTTCTCTTGACGAGAACGGTCGTCGTCGGAGGTCATCGTCTGGCCGTGGATGAGATCGTCGAGGAGGTGATTGCCGCTCGCGGGCAAAATATCCTGACCCGGATGCTGCCCCTGGTGCAGGAAGGCCGCAACTTCCTGCTGTTTACCGGCGGCGGTTCGGCGCTGCTAGAATCCAAATTGCGGGAGATCGTTCTCCCAACACGGACAACCCGCGAATATCTCTTTGTCCTGCGCGAGTTCGCTCCCGTCCTGAATGTCATTGGCGGCTACATGCTCGCGCTGGCTTCTGCGGGGCGTGTGGGCAAACTGCTCGCATCTCCTCGTCATTCCATCAACATCGAGATGCAATGAGAGGAGAAGTGATGAGTACGAACGCGATCCCGCTGCGGAACATTCCCACAGAAGTCGTGACGATTGCCGAGGCCATTGCACAGCAGACTGGCCTCTCGCTCACCGCTATCTACCGGCTCGCCCTTGCCAGCGGCGTGCTGGTCGAAGCCACCAAAATCACGCCGGATCGCGAGGGAACCTATGCCGGGCTTGACGGCACGTATCTGGCAAGAGCCCTGCGGCGGCATCTCGGTTCGGCCATCGATCTGCTGCTGGCTTACGGTGAGCATCCCATCACAAACGTGTCGGCAGCACAGGCTATAGCAAGCGAAAAGGTTGGATCACTGCCTACTGACGAGGAGTTAGAGCAGGGATCGCCGTTTGACTCGTCGCTCGGCGACGATCTGGAAAGCCTGGGGATCGGCCTGGGCCTGTCACAGTCGTAAAGAAACGCGCGCATCTGTCGATAGCAAAAAGGGAATATTCCCGCCGCTATCGGCACAATCTTCGTTGGACCCGGATAGTGTCCCCTGTCGTCGTTTCTCTCATCCCAAAGGAAACACACTCATGACCACAACCTTTGTTCCATCACAATGCGGCAGTGCCACCGCTGAGCATGATCGTGCTGCCTTCCCGTTACCCCCACCAGGCTATGCCATCGCAACATTGCCCAATGGCCGCTTTCTTCCCATGAGCGTGCTGCTCTTGTCACTTGATGGTATGGCAGAATCATCGCTCAGTCTCTGCGGGCTGCACTGGCAGAACGAGATCATCCCACCTGCTGGAGGCGACTGGCCCCGCACCGGCCCAATCATCTGCCGCAGCTATGCTGGCGCACGCGACTTTTGCGAACGATGCGCCGAGACACCGCATCTGTTGCTGGAGAGCGAACACCTGGCGGTCATGGCGGAATGCTATCCCGACCGCAACGCCTGGTATCGCGACGAAAGCGAACGCCTCTTACGCGAGGCTGGCTACTGCGGGCCGAATGAGATGGATAAGCCATTTTTCATCGTCACGACGGTAAGCGGCATCTCCGCCTGGATTCATGCCTCTTCCCCGTCCTCAGCAGCGGTGCATCTACATATCCAGGCAGCCAATCTCGACGAGATGTGGGAGGCTCTCTATACGGCAGCCTTCACTGCTTTTGGTAGAGCCTGTGACGAATCGCCCTGCTAACCAGGGCTGAGAACGTCGCGCCGCTCACAGGCAGCGACCATCCCTGCTTCTGTCATACAGAAAACCCGTTCGGAAATTTGCAGAAACGAGCGGGTTTCTTTTTGTCTGGGAGAATCTGTCCTGCCTCACATTTCTGGCGATAGGTTCTCTCCGACTAATAATCCACCCATCAGTCTAAAAGGGAGAATCACTATGCAATCGCAATCACCTCTGTACGAGACCGATCCGCAATGCGTGATTGGCGTCTTACAACAGTGGCAGGTGCTGCTCGCGCCGCTACGCGACGCTCCAACTGTCACCACGATTACTCTGGCCGATGCCCAGACCGTGATTCGGACGCTTCAACAGACATTCGGACCTGCCGCAACGCTTGAGACAATTATTCAGTCGCTAGTCGCGCGTGACCTGCGCGACCAACTCGAACAACGGTGCAGCAGATCATGCCCGGCGCATGCCGCCTGAAAAGAGGACGCGCCCTGGAGGAGAGAAACGATGCCGGACCTGCCCACGAATACACTCCTGTGCGGTGACGCACTCACGACACTGAAAACGTTGCCTGACAATGCGGTGCAATGCTGCATTACCTCGCCACCGTACTATCTGCTCAGGTCCTATTTGCCTGATGATCACCCGGACAAGACATTGGAGATTGGTCTGGAAGAGACGCCCCAGGCATATGTAGCGCGACTGGTTGCGGTCTTTCATGAAGTGCGCCGCGTCTTGCGCCCGGACGGCTCGCTCTGGCTCAATCTTGGCGACACCTTCGCCAATGACACGAAGTTCGGCGGCCATCCCGGCGGCAAGCACCAGGCGGATCTTCATGCTATGATTCGTCCGCGCCACTCCACGAGGCTACCCGCCAAGAGCCTTATGGGTATCCCCTGGCGCGTCGCCTTTGCGCTGCAAGATGATGGATGGATCCTCCGATCGGACGTGATCTGGGCGAAAGCCAATCCGTTGCCGGAGCCAGTCACGGATCGGCCTTCGCGCGCCCATGAATACCTGTTCTTGTTCGTCAAACAGCCCCACTATTATTATGACGCAGATGCGATCCGCGAGCCGCTTGCTCCCAGGACGCACACCACCTACGGCAGCCGCCATCGCCCGCAGGGCAATGATGCCCTGGGCAAGGTAAAATCCGACAATTGGGGGCGAACTATAGCGACGCGCCAGCCAAAACGCACGCCGGATGGGGCCATTGCCGGGGCAAATAAGAAGTCGGTCTGGCTTCTGGCAAGCGAACCCTTTTCCGGAGCCCACTATGCCGTCATGCCGACCAGGCTGGTTGAACCTTGCGTATTGGCCGGTTCGTCACCCTCTGCCTGTGAGGTGTGTGGCGCGCCCTGGCAGCGTGTGACGAAGCGAGACCTCATGGTGAGGCGACCTGGCCCAAAAGCTGGAAGCTACGGCAGTCG
>Ga0307372_10010391_pt1 | contig 12616 bp, 10 predicted proteins | sample OX1MG_FD_202533 | JGI IMG/M metagenome (GOLD analysis project Ga0307372, IMG submission 202533) | Soil microbial communities from Risofladan, Vaasa, Finland - OX-1 | ecosystem: Environmental > Terrestrial > Soil > Coastal area > Acid sulfate soil | place: Finland: Risofladan, Vaasa | collected...
TGGGGCGTCCTTGACGGGCCATAGCGTTCCTCCGATGTTGGCGTATAACACCGGACAACGCGGCCTCAAACCAGAAAATTCCCGTTCAGTCAGAATTTCTTGGCGGAACAACCTGCCAGGACACTAGCAGCTCCCTCTTCAACCTCATGGCTGAAGGATCATCATCCGGCCAGCGAGCGACTTGAGGATTGTGAGACATGGACGCGGTAGAAGTGGGTAGTGACCTGGAACGCTTCACCCTGCGTGCATGCGAACAGTGAAAGCGATTCTATCTTTGGCGGGGTGAACGGCGGGCTGTAGTGGATAGAAGTCGCCGGACTGAGTACATGAAGATCCGCCGCCGTCCCCACTATGAATCGGTAGGTCCGCAAAGCAGACACTCCGGCAATTCGAGCAGAGAGGCAGATCTGAGGGGGCTTGAGCGCTAGGTTCTCAATCTCCCAGGACAGGGGCAGGGAGAGGGAGAAGGACGCAATGAGGTCATCAGACGCCGGAACATGTGGTGCCCTCATGTAATGGGAGGCTCGCGCGTGCACAGTCACAACTGGCTCTAATCGACCACAGTGATTCGATCCCTTCTTGAGTAGTTGCCATCCGGCCGACGCTTCCACTTCGCGATACCGGCATTCAGTCTCGAACTGCGTCGTTGGTGGGTCAAAGCTGGACAAGCGGCCGTCGATGCTAACGACTTCGGGCTCTTGGAGAATGAACTGAGGTGCCCTTGAAGTTTGTAGGTCTGCGGCGTCCAGGCTATCGAGAGAAGGTGTGTAGGCGCTGTAGTCCTGCGGAATAGGTAGAGGATCAAAGACGATCTTCGGGTACGCCCACGCAACATTCTGTTCCCAAGGAGACATGTCGACTGTGTGACCCGCTACTTTGGCAAGCATCGAGGGTGGTATCGAATACGTCTTTCTCATGTCAGCGCGCGAACTTGTCAGAATGCTCGATCGCTTCGCCGAGGATGACAAGGTTCCGAACTCCAAGCTGAATTGCTGCGCGGCCGCCAGTGGTCGCAGGGTCAGCAGGGGAATGTTTTCGGCCGCCGCAAGTGACACGGCTACTGCCAGCCCCGTTCCAAGAATTACCCATTGCCATTTTGCCCTCTGCGAAAGGGTCGCCAAGGCGATGAGCGGCAGCGGTACGAAGAATATGAACCAGTGGCCACCGTCAAATCGAACGAAGGATTCCTTCCCGAGCTGCCACATGATCACCACTGTGGAAATGACCACGCCGAGCTGAAGCCGGACCTTCCGTCCCCGGCAGAGCATCACCATGAATACAGCAATAAGGAGAACCTCCACCAAGACCAGCCACTTAATGTATTCAGGGTTGGCAACCGAGGGTGAGGAGGACATGGCGGACGAGTACCCAGAGACAATGGGGATCACATGGCGCACGAACGGCTCTATATTCGTGAATCGGTTGCCAGTACCGAACCAACCGACCAGGAATGCGGCCATTGCTGCCGCCGTAATGGTGAGGGCAGCTCGCACCCGGTCTTGAGGGTCACAGAATATCGCCGCTGCCACAATCACGGTCAAGCCGAACGACAGGCTCACCTGCATGAGGGGGAATATCCCGGCCATAATCCCCAGCACAATCCACTTTCGCGTTGGAAGGTTCTCTTCAACTGACCGTAGGAGAAGGTCAATCAGGACGATCAAAGCCAGAACCAGCGAAATCTCGGGTCCAATTCGATTGAACGGAACTAAGGCTCCAGTCACGTAGGAAAAGAGCACTGCCCAGGGGAGGGGGAGGCACCGCCGGAACATGCGGATCAGGAGGTAGAAGACTGAAGCCGAAATCGCGCACTGGTAGCTGAAAGCAAGGGACGCGGTCCCCACGTAATACATCGTCGGCACCCCAAGAAACCCGAGCGGGCCGTAGGTGAAGACCACCTGTGTGCCGAATTGCAGATGAGAAGAGGCGGCGGCGGCGAGCGTACCTTCCCATGAAGGGTCGAGCCCTGCTTGAGGAACCAAGTCGCCGACCGAGAACGGCCAGGTAATCACTGTCAATAGTGTGGCCCAGCCAACTCCCGAATTGAGGAGCCGCCGGTACGCCGGATCATTACGGGGCTGATCCTCAATCGCCCCACACTCGATCGGGGACGCTTGCGCGGAACCTGGGCTCAAATGGAGCCTTCTGCGACAGCCTTTTCAATCCACGGGATGACCTCGTCCAACATGGTCTCGAGGCTTGTAGAAGCTTCAAATCCGAGGATCTTCTTTGCCTTCTCCGTGGCTGGTACCCGTCGTGAGACGTCGTGCTCGAATGGATCGTCCGACACGAATCTAAATGGCTTGTCCGCGCCGTTCACTTTTCGCCAGATTACCTCTGCAAGTTCGAGAACCGTGGTCGATACCGACGTTGAGAGGTTAAAGTCCTCATTGAGCGCATCGGGCGACTCCATGGCGTCAACAATGCCCCTGGCCAAGTCCCCTCCGTAGGTGTAGTGCCTGACTTGGGAACCATCTCCCAGAATGTGGAGGGGGTCCTGACCCTTCACAACCTTTTGGACCAGGTCGGGAACCACATGACTCATGGCTAACTCTACGTTCCCTGAGAGAACCTCAATATCCCCCAGTGCCCTCCCTTCGCCGATACCAACACAATTGAAAGGTCGAACGATCGTGTATGGAAGTTGATACTGGTCCCATGCGGCTCGCGCGAAATACTCAACCGCAAGCTTCTGAAAACCGTAGGACGACAGGGGTGGCGGAACCTCCCGTTCCTGACCCTCATAAGATGGCCATTTGTCGGTTGACTCGAAGACCATGGACGATGAGAGGTACGTAACCTTCTGGAGCGCTCCAGCCCTATGGGCTTCTATCGAAGCGTCGCAAGCCGCGGCAATGATCCGTTCGTTGGTGGCAAGCAGGTCGTATGCATAGGCGTGAAAATACGAGATTCCGCCGATCATGGCCGCTCCGGCGATGAAGTGTTGACAATCCGATAGCACCTCCGTCACAAGCCCAACATCGCGTGCGTCCCCCTCAACAAAACTGTACGCCGGATGCCCGTCATAGGACTTTGAGACCGGCCCGTACTTCGAAAGATTGTCAATCCCTGTGACTTCGTACCCCCGCCCAAGAAGCTCCTGTACCAAGTATCCCCCGATGAATCCGGCGGAGCCTGTGACCAGAACCCTGCTCATAATGTGTGCGGCCTTTCTCTTCGGTGAGCGATCAATCGATTAGCGAAGAACCCGGGCGAGCTCTCCTCACTTCGTGCGATCGGATGGATGGGACTGTGCTATGGCGCCAATCCAGCCGAAGGGTCCGAGATCTTCGTGCCCGGCAGAACACCCATTCCTGAACTCTGGCGAGGCCCGAAGGCGTAGATGTACCACCGGAAGTACTTGGGAGTCCACTTGAGCAGCCTGAAACTCGAGTTCCCGTATGTCCGCTCCAGCCAAATTGTCGGCACCTCGGCGACTGGGAGCCTGTGTCGCCGAGCCTTGGCAACAAGTTCGATGCCCACCTCAAATCCTGAGTCTGACTCAATTCCAACACTTCGGACGAAGTCAGCGGAATAAGCCTTGAACGAGTTCGTGGCGTCATGGGTACCCACGCGGGCCAACAGGTGAAGCGAGGCCCCCGCCATTCGCGATAGTGCGCTCTTTATTGCGGGGCCACCGATCTGCCGGCCACCGCGCACGTAACGCGATGCCGCGGCGATGACTATCCCCCGCTCGACGAGGCGCGTCAATTGCTCAATCTGACACGTGTCGTCGCACCCGTCGGCCATAGTGACGACCACTACATTCGCGGCTGCGTTGTCGAAGCCGAAGCGAATTGCTCTTGCCGGCCCACGTCCATATGTATTGAGCGTTGGGACTACACGCTCGTCCTGACGGGCGTACTTCTCCACCCAGGGGGCGGTGCTGTCATCGGGCGAGTCGTATACGACGAGCACTTCGCAGGGTATGCCCACCGATTCGAGCAGGCGGTCCAGGTACGCCGTTATGGCCTCACCCTCCTGAAATGCAGTCACCACAATGGACACTCTCGGCTTCAAGGTGTACACCCCTGTTCATTCAAACCCCAGATATCGATTATGGGCACGGACGGCTGCAGGTGCTGATAGATGGAGTGTGGGGCACCGATGATCAGCAGGTGAGAAGACGCCAGAAGCTCGTCGAGTTCGACGAGTTCCGAATCGCTCGTGACGAACGGATCGTGGCACATGACTGCTCTCGCCTTGAATCTCAGGATCCGCTTGAGCTTGTAGCTGAGGCTCGACCGCACATCGTCGGATTCCTCCTTGAAGGCCATACCCAAGATGCCGACTGTAATATCCGGCAGCGGATACACCTTCTCAAGCTTGGATACGAGGTACATGGGCAATCCTTCGTTGACCATCATCGCCGCGTGTCCGAGGACAAAGTTGTTCTTGTTGAATGCTGCAAGCTGCATCGTGTCTTTGAGTAAGCATGGACCGGCCGCAAATCCTGCTCGGGGCAGGTCGGCCGCACGCGGGTAGTCGAGTGCGAGGCCGGCTCGAATACGCTCATAGTCCACACCAAAATCATTGGCCATCATGAACAGCTGATTTGCCGTGGCGAACTTTATGTACCTCCACGTGTTCGTGAAGAGCTTCGCCAATTCCGCTTCTTCCGGGGAGAGCTTGACCGTCTGCGCCGTCAATGACCGAAAGAGTTTCTGCGCCCGCTCAAAAGCAGATTCCCCTCGGGCCGCGACAATCTGGGGAAGCTCGAAAAGCTCAGTCATGGCCTTTCCTTCGGCAATTCGCTCAGGACAGAAGGCCACACCGATACTGAGTCCCATTTCTGCCACGGTTCGCTCAACCAATGCAGTGGTACCCGGGTAGAGCGTAGACCGCAAGATCAGAAGTTGTTCGTCGTGCAATTGGCCTGCCAACTCCTTCACCGCTCCTGACACCGCCGTCGGATCTGGATTGAGATGCTCGTCAACAGGAGTCCCTACAACGATGATCACATGCTCGGCGCGCGAGACGACGGTGCGGTCGCTGGTAGCAATCAGACGAACTCCGGCAACTCGCTTGAGTACTTCTGCCGCACCAGGTTCCTGAAAGGGCATCTCACCTGAAGAAACAGTGGCAACAGCCACTTCATTCAGGTCGTACAAGGCAACGCTCATACCCCGGTCGGCGAACGCAAGGCCCAGTGGTATCCCGACGTGACCACAACCGCCGACGACAACGATGTCGTAGTCGAATGTCATCGAGAGTTGGTACGTTGGAGTTGACGTATCAGATGACGACTGAACCGAGAATCGTCACTACCCATTTGTCTGAAAGGGAGGCTTCATCCGCCAAGCTTACGTCATGGCGCTAGCAGCAAGAATCACCCGATCTGGTCTGCGAGGGGTTGATTGTGTTGGGATTCCTCATCTCTCGGGCTCCGATTGCCACGCCCACCCGACAGTAGCCACTCCGTCTGAGGCGACCGGGAAGGCATCTGCTGCCGTCTTCAACGCCACTCTTCGAACCTTCACCCCGTCCCCTGCCGCATCGTAAGGATAAGCCCGTCGAGAATATCGGATTCGGATACGAGGCACTCGGAAATCTGGAAGATTTCCATTACCTCACGGAGGACCAAAGCACCCCCGACGATCACGTCTTGGCGACCTTCACTCATGCCGCTTCTCTGCGCCCGTTCGGCCGACGACTCGCGAGACAAGAGTTTGCACCAATGTGTGACACACTGCTCGGTCAACGTCGCGTGATGCACGAGTTCTCGCTGGTACTCAACGAGTCCCAGCTCAAGGGCAACCAATGTCGAGACCGTCCCGGCCAAACCGATGAGCCGGGTGTCAGACCGGATGCGTCGAAGGGAAGGTGCACGGGAGATGACCCGGTCCAGTTCGGTCCCGATCTTTTCGACCACCGAAGCGATCTCGCCGTTTTCGGGCGGATCGTGCGCCAAATAGCGCTCCGTCAGCCGGACACAGCCCAACTCCGTGGAGATGGAGTGAATCTGGTCGATCCGCCCAAAGATCAGCTCGGTTGAACCACCGCCGATATCCACGACCAGTGTCCCGGAGTGAACGGTTTCAAGCCCCATGGTCGCTCCCGAATAGGAGAGTCTCCCCTCTTCGACTCCCGACAGGAGCTCTGCCCTCGCCCCCGTGATCCTTGAAGCCGCGCGTAGGAACTCATTGCCATTGAGGGCGTCGCGGACTGCGGATGTCGCGACGAGCCGAGCCCTGGCGACTGACTCGCCATCCATCGTCGCCCGGAATTGCTTCAGCACTCTCAGCGTTCGATCCATGGCGGGCACCGAGAGCTCTCGTGACGCGTCCACACCCTCCCCCAGCCGCGTGACATGCATCTCGCGCACTCGTGTCACCCCCGCGCGATCAACTATGAGCAGACGTGTCGAATTCGTACCGCAGTCAATGGCGGCAACCGAACCGCTTCCCTTCATTGTGTCGGGTACCACCCTAAGGAGAGAGGCTGTTCAGCCCGAGGCGTTCGGCCACCCAGGCCCCTACCGGATCATCTCCCCCGACCATCCACCAGGCCACATGGGCGTGAAGGCATTTGATCCCCTGGCGGGTGCCCCCTACACCGCCACTAGGTCGTGGGCCGGTCCAATGGGGCGGTACCAGCGCGTCGCGTTCCACGCCATATCTCCTGTGGGCATCGGCCACCGCCCCGGGGTCCACCGCAATCTCGGCTTCCTTGACCCCGCCAGAGGCCTCAAGCCGGCTTACGTGAGCTCGAATTTCGGGATCTACGAGCCAATATCGGGTCGGCATTGGGGTGCCGTCGCGCAGCAGCGGGTCGTTGGAAATGACCGAGGGTTGGCCATCGGATCGCCGAGCCGCGACAGTGAAGTTTCCCCCGGGAACCCGGCCCAGCAACATGGTCACGGTTTCGATGTCTTCCGCTGTCGGAAGTTGCCCGATCGCGGAGCGTGAGGCCGAGCTCAACGCCAGAATTCGAGTGCGTGGAGCATGCGTTGCAAGACGCCCCCCGAATTCCCGGTTCCCTGGCTTGTGGGAGCGCTCAGGTGTCTCGATAATCCCGATGTCGGTGTGGTCATTGTCGAGACACCACCCGGAGGAAGTTCCGACGCCGCTGAAGGAGCCACCGGTGGATTTGACCCGGGATCACCGGCATAGGAGGTGCCGCCAGTAGCCGCACCGGAGGGTGGAAGTACTTCGAAGGCTTGCTGACCCGGACTGACCAGTTGGTATTCCTCGCGTGCAATGCGGGCAATCTCTGTGAGATCACTCAGATTCTTCTTCTCTTGCGATAGTGCAACGTCCTCTTGATGCATTCGATAAAGCTGGTTCGTGGCTCCGGACAGGCTCGATCGCTGATTGACGAGTGCCCGAGCCGGGAACCACGCCACAAGAATGACGGCCGACATGAGAACGGCGCCGACCAGGGTCAAACGGGATCGAGCCAGGTTGCCCGCTGATGGACGGTCAGCGTGCCTGGTCTTCACCCTGGGGGGGCGCTTAGCCTGCACCACTGCGCTTCCCCCCGATGCCACCCAACGCAGTACGCCCTGGGAATGTCGCCGACTGGCCAAGGTCGTCTTCGATCCTCAATAGTTGATTGTATTTGGCAACCCGATCTGAGCGGGCTGGGGCTCCGGCCTTTATCTGACCCGCGTTGACCGCTACGACCAGGTCGGCGATCGTCGTGTCCTCAGTCTCGCCAGAACGGTGTGAAATGACGGCGCTATAGGAGGAGCGGTTGGCCAGCGCCACGGCCTCCAATGTCTCGGTCAGGGTACCGATCTGATTGAGCTTTATCAGAATGGCGTTGGCCACGCCCTCTTGAATGCCGCGCTCCAGGAGGGTGACATTGGTCACAAAGACGTCGTCCCCGACCAATTGGACGCGGCCCCCGAGCGTCTTGGTGTGTGCCGCCCAACCGTCCCAGTCCTCCTCCGCCATGCCGTCTTCAATCGACACGATCGGGTATCGATCAGCCAGGTCGACCCAGTAGTCGACCATTTCGGAGGCCGACAATGTCCGGCCCTCCCCGGCAAGGACGTATGAACCGTCATCCCACAATTCACTGGTAGCGGGATCCATCGCCAATGCGATCTCTTCTCCTGGTTCACGTCCTGCCAGCTCAATTGCCTCCATCAGCAACTTCAGGGCATCCTCGTTGGTGGGCAGGTCAGGAGCGAATCCGCCCTCGTCCCCAACGGAGGTGGCCAATCCCCGCTCAGCCAGTACCGACCGGAGCACGTGGTACGTCTCGGTACCCCAGCGGAGTGCCTCACTGAACGTTGATGCACCAACAGGCATCAACATGAACTCTTGAAAATCAATTGTGTTCCGCGCGTGAGCACCACCGTTCAACACATTCAACATTGGCACGGGAAGAATGTGCGCGTTCGCTCCTCCAATAGATCGGTACAGCGGCAAGCCCAATTCATCGGCAGCCGCTTTGGCACTGGCCAGCGAGACTGCGAGCATGGCATTTGCACCCAAGCGACTCTTGTCCGGCGTTCCATCCAGGTCGATCAACGCGAAATCTAGGGACCGCTGGTCGACGCACTCCAGGCCCACGAGGGTGTCGGCGATCTCTCCATTGACGTTGGCCACCGCACGTTGCACACCCTTTCCGGCGAACCGGTCCCCCCCATCGCGCAATTCCACCGCTTCATGCACACCGGTTGAGGCACCTGAAGGCGCTATCGCACGTCCACGTGCACCCGAAAGGAGCATGACTTCGGCTTCAACGGTCGGGTTACCACGGGAATCAAGGACTTCCCGGCCGAACACGTGTTCAATGGTGCTCACTCCATCGCTCCTCCGGCGTCTGACCTGGTAGGACACCAGAAAGGAAGCCTAGCGGCTGCCCACCTACGGTTTGTGGACGCCCTCGGAATTAAGGATGGACTGCCGGAGCGAGAGCGCTCGGGTGCGCAAGGCTTGCTCGGCGTCGACACCCAGGCGACGGGCGATATCGACGACTCCCAGCAAGACTGTTCCGACGAGTTGCACCGCGTCAGCGACATCATCGCCATCTGGAGCATCGGGCTCAGGAGCGTCCTGGAATGTTGCCTTCAACGCGAGAAGGGCAATGTCAGCTTGAATCTTGCGCCCAATTTCGGTCCCGCCCGAGGGCTCAAGGCCCACGGACAAAGCCTTTCGCTGCAACTTGTTTGTCAACATGAGCGCCGGCAGATTCACCGGGATCCCATCTGTCACGCTTGATCGGCCCTTCTCAAGGGTCTTGATGGCCTCCCAGTTGACGAGGGCCTGTTCGGGGCTGTCAGCGTCATGGCCCCCGAAGACATGCGGATGCCGGTGCACCAGTTTGTCATGTATACCGCGGGCCACGTCGGCCAAGGTGAACTGCCCCGCCTCCTCGGCCAGGTAGGCGTGGAACACAATCTGGAAGAGGAGGTCACCCAGCTCTTCTTCCAGGTGGACATGCAAAGGCGGTCCAACAGAAGTCTCTTCGACGCCGGCTACTTCCTGTGCCGCCAGCACATCAAGGACTTCGTAGGTCTCCTCAAGGAGGTGAGGCATGAGTGAGCGGTGGGTCTGGACACGGTCCCAGGGGCAGTTGGCCCTCAACGTCACCATGAGCTCGCTCAGGCGCTCCATTTCGCCATGTAATGAATTGTGGCTCGGGAGGCTCGGGATGTAGAGCGACGTCAGGTGATCCGGAGCTATGGTGCGGTCGAGGTCCCACCATTTGACGGTGAGGATCTGCTCATCATTCAGCCCCAGATGATGGAGGATGATGACATTGGGTAAGGGAATGTCACCGTCGGACGGCGCTGAGAGCTTCACCTCTGAGAGCAGCTGCCGAGACCAGCACTGCGCAACCAGGAACGGACCCGGTTGCCCTTCGGTCTGTGCGGTGAAATTCTCCGCGTCCACGAGGCGCACACCTTCACTCAACGGGTCGATGCCCAGTCGATCCCAGGCCAGATCGAGGAACGAAAGCCCCGGAATTATGGTCACGCCAACTCTCGGGTCATCGCGCAGCAGTTGAACTGATCGCTCGGCCACCAGAGGCGAGCCTGGCACCGCGTAGACGATCTTGTCGGGCGCGTGCCTCGTGGCGGCATCGACCAGCTCCTCCACGATGGCGAGGTACAGCTCGTCGAAGGAGGCTGAAGTTTCGTACAGATGATCAAACGAATGAGTTGCTTTGAAGTCGTCTGTACCCGGGTGGCGCGAAGTGCGCAGGTAGGTGGCACTTGCGCTGGCCATCAGGGAGACAACCCCGTCGCTCAGGTACGGCGCTCCGGCCGGCCCGAGGCCCACCACCGTGATGTGGGGGCGGACGCGCTTCACGACTCAGCCGGACTGCCCGGTCGATGATGAAGGCACACCAGACGCACCGGCAGGACCCGAACTCGCTGCAGGGATGTTCACCATTGGGTTGAGCACGTCGGCCGCAATCGGTGAGGCCGGCACGACAATCTGTGCAGTACCAGTGACCCATTTGCCGTAGCGGGCGTCAATCACGATCGTCGCACTTCTTTCCGCGGTGCTGATTGCGCGCTGGGACTTCACGCTCCCGAGTGCTTGCACTGCGTGTTGCACGGAGGTCTCCGCGGTGGAATACGGAGTGGCAGTACGAGCCGTGATTTCAACCAGGAGATACTCCCCGTTGAAGGGTATGGGTGCCGAAAGAGTATTGAGGGGCAGGTTCGGCAGATTGGCGCTGGCGGGAAGGCTGGACGACACGTCGTAGAGAATGATGCACCCTTGAGGTCCCCCCTGGGTGGCTTGAGCCACAATGTTGGCAAAAGGAGTGCCTGCCTTCACCTTGGCCGCCGCAGCTTGGGCATCGCTGGCCGTCGGGTACACGGCCAGGGTGATGCATGAGAGATCGAACATTGCTCGATGGCGATTGAAATACCCTTCCATATCAGCGGGAGTGGAGCCCACGCCTGACAGGTTCTCTTCGAGCGCGGTGATGGTGGCGTCGAACTTCACCTGCTCGTCCACGAAGGACGACGGCATGGAGGCTAGAACCGTCTGGCCTTGGATCGGTTGACTGGAACCACAATTGAGGCGGGGGTTTTGTGCTTCCGGCGTACGGAGCACGTCAGTCATGACGACGGTGATATGGGCGCCCAGTGCCGTTCGAGCCGTTGCGAGCGCTGCCGGAGTCACCATGACGTTGCGCTGAGCGGCCAGCTCAAGGACAAGTTGGTGGCCGACCGCTGTGTCGAGATATGAGGCGGCGAAGGCCGTCGTGGCGGTTGGATGCATTCCGCCAGCAGTGCCCTGACCCACACCATCGACCGGCGGCAAAAGGACCTGACCGCTCGATCCGAGGTACGCCTGCGCGTTCGCATAACACTGGTAGTCGGCGCTGTTGGCGATCGCCGATACGTCGGAGTTCAACTCATGCTGGGTTATGGCAACCCCGTTGACCAGGGCGGCGTTGTTGGGAGTCGAGTGTGCTGCCCAAGCGAGACCACCGGCCACGAAGACGAGAAGGATCAGGAACCACTTCATGCGCCGCGCATGCTACAAGGTGTCCAAGGCCGGATTAGAATTAGCTATCGGCATCAGGTCCTCAACCAGCAGGCGCAGGTATTCAGCCGCCAACGCTCCAGATGCGATTGGCACCATGAGCAGGGATAGGTCCTCCTTGTAACTCGCTCCCGGAGCGAGCCGCCTCAGACGTACCTGGGCGCTGGCCGTCAACTTGACCGGCACCATACGCACAACGGGTTGGCGCGTCCCGCCAGGACGGACCGTGCTCATGGTGACCTCGCGAATCCCTCGTGCCATGGCTGCAGTCCGTAGTCGTGCCAAGGCGAGCAGGCCGACAGCAGGACCGGGCAGAGGCCCATAGCGGTCGACCCACTCCGCGCCGATGTCATCGACATCGGCGTGAGAAGCAACCGATGCCAATCTGCGGTAAGCCTCCAAGCGGGCATCCTCCGCAGCGACATATTCCTTCGGAAGGTGGGCGTCGCCTGGGACGTCGAGAGCCACCGTCGGTGGTGCCGGACGAGCCTCACCTTTTGCTTCGGCCACAGCCTCGGCCACCAGCTGCACATACAGGTCGTATCCCACAGCCGCAATGTGTCCCGACTGGTCGGAACCGAGGAGGTTTCCGGCACCTCGGATCTCAAGGTCCCGCATGGCGATTTTAAAGCCTGACCCGAGCTCGGTGTGCTCACCGATCGTCCTCAGCCGCTCATAGGCTTGTTCGGAAAGGACACGATCCCTCGGGTGGAAGAGGTAGGCATAGGCTCGTTGCCCTCCGCGTCCGACGCGTCCCCTGATCTGGTGCAACTGCCCCAGACCCAGGAGATCTGCCCGGTCGACAATGAGGGTGTTGACCGTCGGCATGTCGATACCTGACTCAATGATGGTTGTACACACGAGGACGTCGTAGCGCCGCTCCGAGAAATCGAGCACCACCGTTTCGAGGCTCCCCTCGTCCATCTGCCCATGTGCGATGGCCACCCGAGCCTCAGGCACAAGATTGCGGAGGTCGCGGGCCACTCGATCTATGTCAGTTACTCGATTGTGGACGTAGAATGCTTGTCCCTCCCTCAACATTTCGCGTCTGATCGCTTCACTCACTGCACCCAGATCGTGCTCACCGACGAAGGTGAGGATTGGCCGTCGATCGGCGGGCGGCGTATTGACCATGGAAAGATCCCGGATGCCCG
>Ga0307372_10010392_pt1 | contig 12615 bp, 13 predicted proteins | sample OX1MG_FD_202533 | JGI IMG/M metagenome (GOLD analysis project Ga0307372, IMG submission 202533) | Soil microbial communities from Risofladan, Vaasa, Finland - OX-1 | ecosystem: Environmental > Terrestrial > Soil > Coastal area > Acid sulfate soil | place: Finland: Risofladan, Vaasa | collected...
CCTCGTGGTCGGCGTCTTGCGCGGTGTGTTCGCGTACTCTGAGTCGCCACTTTTGCAGGCCGTGTTCTCCGAAGGGACGGAAGGCGCTCCGGTACAAGCCGCCTTCGGGCTCTACTTCGCGATCTCCTACGGTGTCGGAGCGCTGTGGCTGCCGCTGCTCGGATACATCATCGATAGGGCCGGCTTTCGGGTCGCGTTCTTCACGATGGCGGCCTCCTTTGTCGCATCGGCGCTCATCGTCCTTGCGACTATGCCCGCACCGAAGATGGAGACCGAGGCGAGCGAGGGCCGCTGATGCTTGGTGTCGCGGGAGAAGCGTCCCTCCCCCACCTGCTTGGACCGCGCCGTGCGGCTCGATGTTCGCGTCGGCTTTGTTGCCCGGCGTCGCCACCGTCGCGCTGAGCGAAAAGGTGATGCGCGGTGAGGTGCCTCGGGAGCTCTCGCACGACGAACTCGAAGAGATCCGTTCGTACGGACGCGACGAGTAGCGGCGGAAATCGAGGCAGACGTTGGCACTGACCATGGGCTTGTTCGGTGCCGAGGCACCGGCGATGCATCCTTAGTCTCGAGAGTACGCGCCAAGACGGCACCGGTTCAGTGGGCGATCACCTTTGCTGCGAGCACGACCACCGCGAGCGTCACGACCGCCATCAGGCCGCGAAGCATGTCGGCGACAATCCGGCCCCGTCGCACGGCGCGGCCGACGTCGAGGTCGTCGGGGGTGCTGATGGCCCGTCGGCGGAGGATCGTCATCGTCCGGGCCTGTGCCATCCTGGCTGCGGTGGCGAGCCCCAGGACGCCCGCGAGGGCGTCCGCGGCGTCGACGGTGGCCGACCACGACGACGGTGGCCAGGCGAGTACCAGGCCGGCCCCGATCGCCACCAGCAGTGATGCGGTGCCGACGTTGCCGTAGCGCCGGCGGAGAGCACGGAAGAAGGTAACTCGCGAGGGACCGTCGAGGACGTTGCGGGCCACGTTAGCGACGAGCGCCAGGCAGACGAGGCTACCCACCCAGATGCAGGCGGCGATGAGCTCGACGGCCACCAGCGGCGTGCTTGTTGCCAGCATCCTGCCTTCCCTTTCGGTATCGATCGGCTCGCACCCGTCTTATGGTGAGGCCTCCTCCGCGCCAGGGGCGAGCCGGACCCGGACGTGGCACCCGGCCCGACGGGGGTCCTTGGCCACAAGGTCGATGACGGCGCCCTCCTCGAGCGCCGTGGCGACGCCCTCGACCAGGCCGAGGTGCAGCTCGCAGACGGTGGCCGGGTCCCTCGCTGCAACCTCGACGAACGGACAGCGCCCGAGCAGGAATTCACCGCCTCGGGGACCCGTGAGGGCGACTGGATGAAAGCCCGCGGCGACCATGTCCGCCTCGAGCACCCTGAGGGTGCCGTCATCGCGTCCCCCGGTTTGGCGTGCCCGACGGCGGCCTGCGGCACGGCCGACCTCGCGAGGAGCTGCGTGGGTGCGGACGACCTCGCTCAGCAAGGTGGCGAGCAGCTCGTAGGGGCCGTCGGTGCCCCACGAGCCGCGGATGTCGGGGTTGAGCCGGTACAGCAGGCGGGGCCGCCCGGGCCGGCGGCGCTGCTCGATCTCTTCGACAACGAGCCCTGCGTCTTCGAGCAGGGCCAGGTGTTGGCGCACGGCGTTGTGGTTGCAACCGACAAGCGCGGTGAGTTCGGCGACGCCGACCAGTCCTTGGGCGTCTGCGATGTGCCGGAAGATGCGATGGCGCGTCGGGTCGCCGAGCGCCCGGGCTTCCCGCTGGACTCGGTCGGCCACAGGACCATTCGTCCCCTCGCCCCCGGTCTTCGTGGCGTCACCCATGATTCTCTAGTATAGACTCGAAATAGAGATGAGTGCGGGAGACCCGGCCGTGCCGAATGGACGGGATGAGGAGGGAGATGCAGTGACGACTACTGAGACCGAGGCCTTCGAAGCGATGCTCGCCCACCACCAGGCGCTCGACGAACACGTCGGCATCCGGGTGGCGGCGCTCACCGGTGCCGTCGCCTCAAGGGGCGCGCATGAGGCCGCGACGGCCGACCTTGTCGCCTACCTGGCCGACGAGGTGCTTCCCCACGCGCTGGCCGAGGAGCACACCATCTACCGGGTGGCCGGAACTCGCGCCGAGCTGGCCGAGACCGTGACCGAGATGGTCCGCGAGCACCGGGTCCTTGCCACAGCGATCGAGCGGCTCGCCAACGCCTCGACCGGACCGGACGCGGCGCGCCAGGCCGAGGCGATCGAGACGCTGTTCACGGCGCATGTGGCGAAGGAGAACGACCTGCTGCTGCCACCGTTGCTCGCCGACGACGAGGTCGACCTGGCACAGCTGCTCGTGCAGATGCACCGTCTCACCGAGGCAGCCGACGAGGAGACCTCGTTCACCGAGGACGCATCGACACCCGATTCTGAGGCGGCCATCTTGTCGCTGCTCTTGGAGGCGGCGACCGATCTGGCCAAGATCGGCCAGGGTGACCGGGCGTGCAAGCTCGCCGCATCGGCGTGGGCGGCGCTACGTGCGCCGAGGCCCGAGCTTGCCGTCAGGGTCACGGCCGCGCTGCACCGGCTGGTCCGATTGGTGACCGCCGAGCCGGTGACGTTTCGCCCGCCAAGCGATGGCCACGATCTCGGGAGCGACACCGACCTCGATGTCCGCAACCTTGCCCCGGCGCAGCGCCACGAATCGATCTTCGCCCGATTCCACACCCTCGGCCCCGGAGCCGGCTTCGTGCTCGTCAACGACCATGACCCCAAGCCCCTGCGCTACCAGTTCGAAGCGGAGCACACGGGCGAGTTCACCTGGGACACCCTCGAAGCTGGGCCACAGGTGTGGCGTGTGCGGATCGGCAAGGTGCCTGCCGCCGCCGGGGCAGCCGTTGGCGCCGGACATCCGGGTGGCCGAGGGGCGCCGGAGCTCGACGTCCGCGTTCTCGCTCATGGTCAGCGCCACGATGTGATCTTCACTACATATCACGCCCTTGCCCCCGGAGCCGGTTTCGTGCTCGTCAACGACCACGACCCTAAGCCCCTGCGCTACCAGTTCGATGCCCAGCACACAGGCGAGTTCACCTGGGACTACCTCGAGAGCGGGCCAAAGGAGTGGCGAGTACGGATCGGACGGGCTGCTGACGTGCCGGTGCGCTAAGCGCGCTGTGCATGCGTGCCCTTCCGATGCCAGGAGGGGCACAGGCGCCCGTAGCATGAGCGCGCGCAACCGGCATGAGCGGGCTCCGGAGAAGAAATGAGGAGGAGCGAGCGATGGCCACTCATCACGCAGGGCTCCGTCTTGGGATCTACCTGTTCGAGGACGCCGAGATCATCGACTTCGCCGCGCCCTACGGGGTGTTCGCCGTCGCACGGCGCTTCGACCCCTCCCTCGACGTCTTCTTCGTCGCCGAGGCCCTCCGCCCCGTCCAGGCACAGGCTGGCTTTACGGTCGTGCCGAACTACGGCTTCGCTGACGGGCCAGCGCTCGACGCCTTCCTGATCCCCGGTGGAGCGGGGACCCGCAGCGAGACCTACAACCGGCGGCTCCACGACTACGTCCGGGCCCTCCCCGAGGAGACCCTCCTCGTGAGCGTCTGCACCGGCTCGTGGATCTATGCGCAGATGGGGCTGCTCGACGGGATCCCGGCGACGAGCCGCAAGGAGCCCGACCGCGCCGAGGCCGGCCCGACCGGGATGGTGCCGATCGACCGCCTCGGCACCCTCGCTCCTGCCTGCAAGGTGAGTCGCGCCAGGGTGGTCGACGCCGGGAGAGTGATCACCGCCGGCGGGATCACCGCCGGCATGGAGGCGGGCTTCCACCTGCTGCGCCGGGGCGGCTGGGAGGAGACTCTCGTCGCCGAGGTTGCCCGGGTGATGGAGTACACCGCGGCCTATGAGATCTACCGCGACGATCGGCTCCAGGTCGAAAGGTGAGGGGCGAAGCACGCTCGGCGAGTGCCGGGGTACGGCCGGCGTCGCGGGCAAGTACGAGCGCGAGCTCGGAGGAGGAACGAAATTGCCCGACATGGCCGGTATCAGCCACCTCGACCTCACGGTTCGGGACCTGGACCGCAGCACGGCTTGGTATCTGGACGTCCTGGGGCTCACCGAGCTGCGTCGCGACGAGCACCCCGGCCGGAGGGTAAGTGTGCTCTACCACCCCGGCTCGCGGCTCGTGATCGGCCTGAACGAGCACGATGCCAACCCGGGTGAGGCCTTCGACGAGCGTCGGACCGGCCTCGACCACGTCGGCTTCCGAGTCGACAGCCGCGACGACCTGGAGGCCTGGGGGCAGCACCTCGACGAGCGCGACGTCACCCGCTCTCCGATCGCCGACACGCCCGTCGGCTCGGCGCTCGTGTTCCGCGACCCAGACCAGATCCAGCTCGAGTTCTGGGCGAAGCGTTCCGGCTGAACGAAAGGGAACCGGGCGGAACGCGGTCGCGCTCTGCTGACAGGTGGCGCGCCGCTGGCTGCCTGCGCACTCCAGCGACCTGCTCAGGCGCTCTCCAGCTTCTCGCCGATCACGCTCTCGCCGCGAGATGCGCGTGCCACGGCGGATTTCGAGTGCATCCCCGTCGGGATCACCGACAGGTTGACCGCGACGACGATGCCGGTCGCGACGAGCGCAGCACCGCCAGCGGCGGTCGCAGCCGGCAGTGAGGCTGCGAACCCGACGCACAGCCCGGTGACGCCCGCCGTCACGAGCCCATAGGTGACCGCGGCCCAACGGTGGTCGTAGAGGTCGGCAAAGAGGAGTGGCTTGCCGGCGGGGTTCTTGTCCACCCCGCGCCCTCGGAGTGCGGACCAGACGATGAAGGGCACCACCTTGTGGGCGTGGCCGACGAGCGCGGTGAGGAGCCAGCCGCCGAAGGCGACGAGCGCGGCAGCGACGAGCGCGACGCCGAACACGTAGTCGTGAGGCATCACGAGCGCGCTGGCGAGCGAGAGCCCTATCCCTGCCAGCAGCCACAGCGCCGAGGTCACGACGAAGGCGAGGTGCAGGTCGGCCTTGCGCCGGCGGTGGCGGACGTGCGCCACGAGCGAGACAAGGTGCGCGCCCAGGCCGGCGGCGAGGAGGAAGGCGCCTCCCCACGCGATGCCCGACACGTTGAAGATGAGCCCAGCTGACAGCAGCGCCACCCCGGTCGGTACCGCCCACACCGCCATCCGCCCGGCCAGGTGGCGTCCGGGCACGTGGGCGAGGAAGAACATCGGCCACAGCTTCTCTGCGACCGCGACGTAGGTGACTCCGAGCCAGCCGAACAGGCCGATGACCCCCATCGTGAGGTCCACGTGCCCGACGAGATGGAACCAGTTGCCTTGGCGGTCGCCGACGAAGGCGGCTCCGAGGCACCCCGTCAGTACCGAGCCGGCGAGGGCGAAGCGGAGGCCTGTGACCGGTGCCCCCTTGCCCCGGACGGACAGGGCTCCGGTGAAGTTCACCACGAGCAGCGCGATCGCGAGCGCGGCGAACGCCCCGCTGATCGCGGTCACGGCGACCTGCTCGGTCGCGATCCCGATCGGAAGCATCCATGACGCTGCCAGCCAGAAGAGGAACGTGGCGCGGGCAAGCCGGATGGAGCGGAGCGGCCGCCCGGTGATGACCGGGGTGAACTGGTGCATCGCGCCGAGGACGCCCATCGACAGCGTGGCAAGGACGCCGAAGTGCGTGGCAACGACGATCGGGTCGGTCGTCGGGTCGGGGATGCCGGCTCCTCGAGCCCAGATGAAGGTGATGCCGCAGGCGACGAGCCCGAAGGAGGCCGCCGCTAGGAAGCTGAGCGGCACCGACGGCGGCGGCACCCCGCCGGGCACACCTGGCGGGCGTCCCGGCCAGGCGCCACCGACCTGAGCCTTCGACCTGTCCGAAGGCTCAGTCGTCACCTTCGCTCCCGTCCTTCAGTAAGTTCACCGTCATCGCCGCCGCGATCTCGACCGTTATGGGTTGATCGAGCGCACTGGGGTCGATCACCGGTCCGAGGAGGCGTTCGCCGAAACTCCTTGCACGCCACCGCCCATAGGTCCGCCACGCCTGCTGCGTCGCCGAGCTCGGCGAGGAATCTGCTCGTGGCAGCAGAATCGTCTGCGTCGGCATCACCGAACAGCGCGGCCACGTTCGCTATGTCGGCCCCGCGTCCGAGCTGATGCGTCTCCGCGGACATACGCAGGTCCTCCTCGATCCGGTCGGTTCGTGCTTCGGCACATGGTATAAGTCTAGCAGCAAGCGGAAGAACGAGACTGTCCCTTGGCGTGGTCGGATGAGGAGGTGTCGATGGAGGGCGTCGTTGCACATCAGACCTTCGAGGTGGACGGCAAGGCGGTCCGGCCGGGTCGAGCCCAATGACTGTCGGTACCGACGTCGTCGGTGACCTGAGCGGACGGGAGTACCCCTACGGCTTCGTCACCGAGCTCGAGACCGACATCGTCCCCCGAGGGATCAACGAGGGCGTCATCCGATCGATCTCGGCCAAGAAGGACGAGCCCGACTGGCTGTTGGACTGGCGACTACGGGCCTACCGCCACTGGGTCACCATGGAGGAGCCCCACTGGCAGAACGTCGTCCACGGCCCCATCGATTACCAGGACATCAGCTACTACGCAGCGCCGAAGAAGCAGGTGGGTTCGTCCAGCCTGGACGAGGTCGACCCGGAGCTTCGGGCCATGTTCGACAAGTTGGGGATCTCCGTCAGCGAGCAGGAGCGCCTGAGCGGTGTCGCCGTGGACGCCGTCGTGGACTCGGTGTCGGTCGTCACCACCTTCCAGGCCAAGCTGGCCGAGGCCGGGGTTGTCTTCTGCTCGTTCTCCGAGGCGGTGCGCACGCACCCGGATCTCATCCGCCCCTACCTGGGCTCGGTCGTCCCCTACCGGGACAACTTCTTCGCCTCGCTCAACTCGGCGGTGTTCACGGACGGTTCGTTCTGCTATGTGCCGAAGGGGGTGCGCTGCCCGATGGAGCTGTCGACGTACTTTCGGATCAACGCCGCGGGCACAGGCCAGTTCGAGCGGACCCTCATCGTCGCCGAGGAGGGAGCGTCGGTGAGCTACCTCGAGGGCTGCAGCGCCCCGATGCGCGACGAGAACCAGTTGCATGCCGCGGTGGTCGAGCTGGTGGCGATGCAGGAGGCGCAGATCAAGTACTCGACGGTGCAGAACTGGTACCCCGGCGACGCGGAGGGCAAGGGCGGGATCTACAACTTCGTCACCAAGCGCGGCCGCTGCGCCGGTGCGCGAGCGAAGATCTCCTGGACCCAGGTGGAGACCGGCTCGGCCATCACCTGGAAATACCCGAGCGTGGTCCTCCAGGGTGACGGCTCCATCGGCGAGTTCTACTCCGTAGCTCTCACCGCCAACCACCAGCAGGCCGACACCGGCACCAAGATGATCCACATCGGGGCCGACACCCACAGCACCATCGTGTCCAAGGCCATCTCGGCCGGTTACGGGCAGAACACCTACCGGGGCCTCGTGAAGGTGCTGCGCTCGGCGCAAGGTGCCCGCAACCACACCCGCTGCGACTCGCTCTTGATCGGGCCCGACTGTGGGGCACACACCTTCCCCTACGTCGAGGTCAAGCAACCAGACGCCCAGGTCGAGCACGAGGCGACCACTTCCAAGGTCAGCGAGGAGCAGCTGTTCTACTGCCGTCAGCGAGGCATCCCCGAGGAGGAAGCCACCTCGATGATCGTCAATGGCTTTTGCCGCGAGGTGTTCAAACAGCTCCCGATGGAGTTCGCCGTCGAGGCCCAGCGACTGTTGAACGTGAGCCTGGAAGGAGCCGTGGGGTGATGCTGCAAATCGAGGACCTGCACGCTCGCATCGGGGACACCGAGATCCTACGTGGGGTGAGCTTGGCCGTCGAGGCCGGCGAGGTACACGCCGTCATGGGACCCAATGGCGCGGGCAAGAGCACCCTGGCGCGAGTGCTCGCCGGAGCGGACGGCTACGACGTCGCCGGCCGGGTGCTCTTCGACGGCGACGACCTGCTCGGGCGGACTCCCGAGGACCGGGCTTCGGCCGGGGTGTTCCTCGCCTTCCAGCACCCCACCGAGATCCCCGGGGTCGCCAACCTCTACTTCTTGCGCACCGCCCTCAACTCACTGCGCCGCCATCGCGGCCTCGACGAGCTCGGGCCCCAGGAGTTCCTCGCCCTCGCCGAGGAGCGCATGCGCCTCGTGGAGATGGACCGCAGCTTCATGCACCGTTCGGTCAACGAAGGGTTCTCCGGCGGGGAGAAGAAGCGCAACGAGATCCTCCAGATGGCGATCCTCGAGCCCACTCTCGCCATCTTGGACGAGACCGACTCGGGCCTCGACATCGACGCCCTGCGGGTCGTCGCAGGGGGCGTGAACGCGCTGCGATCCCCGGACCGGGCCATGGTCGTCATCACCCATCACCAACAGCTCCTCGACCACATCGTGCCCGACCGGGTCCATGTCATGGTCGACGGTCGGATCGTCCGCTCGGGGGGCCGGGAGCTGGCCGCCGAGCTCGAGGCGCACGGCTACGTCGGCCTCGATGCCGTATCGGACCGCCAGGGAGCCGCCACCGTCGGAGTCACGCCATGAGCACGGCGGTCTCTTCCGTGAGGAGCCTGGCGCACCTGGAGCCTCCGAGCGACGGCCCCCACCCGGACTGGCTGGCGCCAGTCCGTCGAGAGGCGCTCGAGTGGGTGGCCCAGCACGGGTTCCCCGCTGCCAAGGACGAGGACTGGCGTTATACGCCTCTGCGGGTGCTCCTGGAGGCTCCCCTCGAGGCGGCTCGCCCAGATACATCCGGAGGGTCCGTGCTCGCCCCGCTTGCTCGGGTGGCCGACCTGGGTGGAGCCCAGCTGGTGTTCGTGAACGGGTTCTACGCGCCATTCCTGTCCCGCCCGGGTCGACGGTCCGAGGGCATCGCGGTGACCAACATGGCTGCTGCGCTGGCCGCCGGCGACGGACGGCTTCGAGCGGCGCTGGAGCGGCCGCTCCCTGCGTACCGGCATGCGTTCCACGCGCTGAACACCGCGCTCGCCACCGACGGTGCGTTCATCCACCTGGCGCCGGGCGCCGTTCTTGATGAGCCCGTGCACCTGGTGTTCATCTCAGAAAGCGGCGATGCTCCCGTGCTCGTCAGCCCCCGATCGATCGTCATCGGCGAAGCCGGGAGCCAGGTCACAGTCGTCGAGACCTATCTCGGGACCCCCGGCAGCACCGGGTGCACCAATGCGCGCACCGACGTGGAGCTACAGGTTGGGGCCCGCGTCGAGCACTACAAGGTCCAGGACGAACCGGTCAGCGTCACGCACCTGGCGTCGCTCGGGGTCCGACAGGGCGCCGACAGCTCGTTCCGGTCGCACTCGGTGACCCTCGGAGCCGGCCTTGCCCGCGACGAAGTGTCCGTCCGACTGGAGGCCGAGCGAGCACAGGTCGACCTCGGCGGTTTGTACCTCCCCGGCGATGGCCAGTGCCACGACAACCCGGTCCTCATCGAGCATGTCGCTCCCGGTGGCACGAGCCGCCAGCTGTTCAAGGGCGTGGTGGACGGTGACGGCCACGGGATCTTCAACGGGCACATCATTGTCGGGTCCGGGGCGTTTCGGACCGACGCCAGCCAGACCAACCGCAACCTGCTGCTCTCCGACCGGGCCGAGGTCGACACCCGCCCCCGTCTGGAGATCTTCGCCGACGACGTCCAGTGCGCCCACGGGGCGACTGTCGGCCAGCTCGACGAGGACGCCCTGTTCTACCTGCGGTCACGGGGAATCCCCCGTCCGGTGGCGCGGGCGCTCTTGATCGAGGCCTTTGCTGGCGAGATCGTGAGCCGGATCGTGCCCGCGCAGCTGGCGGCACTGGTGCAACGCTTGGTCGCTGATCGGCTCTGCGCCGGCGTCCCCGAACGATCGAGGGAGCGGACGCCGTGAGTTCGCCGCGGCAGAGCCCGATCGAGCTGCGGCGGGACTGCGCGGCCGTCGCCATCCCGAGCGGGCAGCCACTGGGGCTCCGACAGGGCACCACGGTGATCGTCGTCCAGAGCCTCGGCGGGAGTTACACGGTGCAGACCGATCGCGGCGTGCTCGCCCGCGTCGACGGCGACGATGGCGATGCGCTCGGCCTGGGGGCTCCCGGGCCGGTCGGCGCCACCGCGACCGCTGCCGGACCGTTCGACCTGGAGCACGTCATCGAGCAGCTCCGCAGCGTCTACGACCCGGAGATCCCGATCAACGTGGTGGACCTGGGGCTCGTCTACGAGTGCGACGCCCGGCCGCTCGCGGACGGGGGTCACCGGGTCGAGATCAAGATGTCCATGACCGCCCCTGGATGCGGGATGGGCGACGTGCTTCGCGACGAGGCCCGGGCCAAGGTGCTCTCGGTTCCCGGGGTGCGCGAGGTGGACGTCGAACTCGTGTGGGAGCCGCCATGGGACCTGAGCCGGCTGTCGGATGCCGCCCGGCTGGAACTGGGGCTGCTGTGACGCAGCAGAGGGAAGGGGAGCGGGCGTCGTGGAGGTGTGGATCGACCAGGACCTGTGCACCGGGGAGGGCCTGTGCGAGGAGATCTGCCCACAGGTGTTCGTCCTCCTCGCCGGGACCTGGCCTACGTCAGAGAGGGTGACCGGGTCATGGAGGATCCCGGCGGCACAGAAGGTGTGGCGCACAGGTCGCCGCCGGTCTTGAGGCCGCCGTGGTCGAAGCAGCCGAGGAGTGCCCAGGAGAAGGTATCTTCATACTGCACGCGTAGGCGTTCGGTCTGCTGGCGACAATCTCGGTTGCTGCGCGACGAGCCGCTCGCAGTTCCGAAGGGCGCGGCTCATCCCACTCGCGGCGTGACAGGAGTCCCTTCCGTAGCGAGACTCGTGGACACGTTGCTGCACGCCCTCCGCGTCGAGCAGCCGGGCGAGGTCATCGCTGTGCAGCGTGCCATGCCCAACCGTCAACAACGGCGGGCTGTCAACGTCGTCCCTGCTCCTGTGCTCACTGGCGAGATCTTCGCAGCCGGTTCCCATGTCAGCTGATATTCTAGTTCTTGCGAGAACAAAGGTGCCGAACGTGGCAAGCCCGGCCGATGCCAGGATCCTACGACGGCCCGCAGGCCGGATGCCCCCAAGCGACGGCGCCGGTCTGGCCGTCACCGTGACGTCCGCTCGCAAGACGCTCAAGGAGGCAAGATGCGCATCGACTACCGCAACGTCTTCCCGGCGGCGATGGAGGCTATGGCTTCGTTGGAGAAGGCGGTTCGCACCAGCTCTCTCGAACCCGAACTGCTCGAGCTAGTGAAGCTTCGTGCGTCGCAGCTCAACGGCTGCGGCTACTGCGTCGACATGCACACCAAGGACGCTGAGGCGATCGGCGTCGACGCACAGCGGCTCCACCTGGCGGTCGCCTGGCAGGAAGCGCCCTGCTACTCCGCACGAGAGCGAGCGGCGCTCGCTTGGTGTGAGGCGCTGACCCTGCTTTCGAACTCAGACGTTCCCGACGACCTCTACGCTGAGGTGAGCAGCCAGTTCAGTCCCGAAGAGATCGTCGCGCTCACCCTTGCCGTCGTTGCTATCAACGGCTGGAACCGCTTCGCCGTCGGGCTGCGTTCCCCGATCGGCAGCTACCAGCATCGCAGTGAAGGAGCGTGATCGAGACCGAGCGACACGTGGACGACGCTCAGGTCTCGGACGATGCTCAACGACGAAGCGCCAATGGCCGTGATCGGGCGATGGGCGGTCGGCAGCGCCGCGAGTCGCTTCATCATAGGACGGTCATGAGCGGAGCCCGGAGTTCTCCCGTGCCAAGTGTCCTGGCAGTGAACGTAGGCCAACCGCGTGAGGTGACCTGGCATGGGCGGACGATCCGCTCGGGGATCTGGAAGTCACCCGTCGCAGGAGTAGTCGCCGTGCGGGGGGTAAACCTGGATGGAGATGGCCAGGCCGACCGCAAGGCTCACGGCGGCCCCGACAAGGCCCTGTACGCCTACGCGGCGGAGGACGAGCGCTGGTGGTCCGCGCAACTGGGCGTCGAAGTGGGCCCGGCAGGCTTCGGCGAGAACCTCACCACGATCGGGCTCGACCTGAACGGGGCCGTCGTGGGCGAGCGCTGGCAGGTGGGCAGCGCGCTCTTGCAGGTGACCCAGCCTCGCATCCCGTGCTACAAGCTCGGCATCCGCTTGGGAGACGACCGGTTCCCTGAGCGCTTCGCAGCTGCTCGGCGCCATGGCGTCTACCTGCGGATCGTGCGGGAGGGAGCGCTCCAGGCTGGCGACGGCATCGAGGTGGTCGAGCGTCCCGCGCACGGCTTCGGGGCGGTTGATGTGGCGAACATCTACTACGGCGACCACCGACGTGCTGCCGAGCTCCTGGGTGTAGCCGAGCTGCCTCCATCCTGGCACACCTGGGCCCGCGGGGCACCGGCCCGTCTCGACCTCGCGCGGACTGCACTTCGTGGCGGACGAAGTGGCAACGGTACCTGACGAGGCACCGGCTGAGGGCCCACGGGCTCTGGCTGGGGTCTGAACCGGCCGCGCAGGATCCCTCGGAAGCGGCGGATCCGTGGTCGCATGGCGCCTTGCTCGCACCAAGTGACGGGTCAGGGCCGCTGCCGGGAATGCCAGCAACGGAGGCGCTCCCCGCTCGGAAAAAGGGGGAGCCAGGGCTTCG
>Ga0307372_10010396_pt1 | contig 12611 bp, 12 predicted proteins | sample OX1MG_FD_202533 | JGI IMG/M metagenome (GOLD analysis project Ga0307372, IMG submission 202533) | Soil microbial communities from Risofladan, Vaasa, Finland - OX-1 | ecosystem: Environmental > Terrestrial > Soil > Coastal area > Acid sulfate soil | place: Finland: Risofladan, Vaasa | collected...
GGTCAGATTCGTCAGCTGGACGATGCCGGCGACGGGCGCCAACAGGATGGGCAGGCCAGGGAGGGTGACCAGAGCGGTCTTGGAGCCGTACAGGTAAGGAAGGGCCCCCCACGTGACGAGGTGAGCGTCACGCACGGTCAGCCAAAGATCGGCCGGGATCACCCAGTAATGGACGTGGGAGTGGCGGACCAACACCGCCCACCAAAACGAGAAGGCCATGCCCAGGATGATCGAGGCCGCCGACAGGCTCACCGCCCAGGTGCGGCGGCGAAGCCAATCGGCGGCCATGGCCCACGACCTGGACCCGCTCGAAACTCGAGTTTCGGTTGGGGACGGAAGTGCCGGCATGGGACCTCTGCGCCCTCAGCTTCCAGGCCGTGTTGGACGGCCTGAGGTCACCCTAGGGAGCGGACGTATAAGTCGCGCAGTTTCCGACGCCGGACATGCTGTAGCTAGCGGAAACCCCACTGCCCGTCGTGGTCACGCTCCACAGACTGGAGGTGTTGTGGAGGAAACCACCCGACACGAGCGCAGGGAGAAGCAGATAGCTCGCGGGCGTGGTTGCGGACTGCTGGTTGGCGAAGGCAGCTTCCTCGGCCGCCTCGATCGTCTTGCCATCGGTCTGGCAGGCGGACTTCTGCCCGTTACCGGTGATCCCGGTGACAGCGAAGACCACGATGGCGGCCAGGATCCCGAGGATCACGATCACGACCAGCAACTCGACCAGGGTGAAGCCGTCCTGGTGGTCGCTGGTCTTGCGCCAGTGGATGTTGCGAAGTGCCTTCATTGGGTCTGATCCTTTTCCCCAGGCGGCGCCACGGCCGCAAGGTGAACTATCGGCCGAAGGGGGGAGATCCTTTACCCCCGGGCGCCGGAAATCCGGTTTGATGCTAATTAGGGGCGACTCCCTCGAGGCGGACCCCGCTACCCCTACCAGCGCCCTCAGGGCTAAAGGCGACTCTCAACGACAAGAGTTTGCTATGTCTAACCTCCGGGGCGCAAGGCCCAACCCGTCACTTCCGGGGCGCGGGCCAGGAGGGGGCGCAGCCGGAGGAGGGACGAGAGAGGCTCCTTTCCTCGGGAAGGGGATCGCCCGGAGGATGGAAGTGACGACACCAGGTCCGGCTTGGGAAGCTTCCGGAATGGCTGGGGCCGTGGCGCAGGAGCAGGTAGCGGGACGGCCGGGGCGTCTGCCCCGGTTCCTGGCCAAGCCCGCCCCCCTGGCCCCCTCGGGGCGGCTCGGGACCTGGCCCATGTGGGTGCTCGGCCTGGCCGTGATGCTCGACAGCCTCGACCAGTACATCGTGCGGGGCAACGCCAACCAGATCGAGCGGGCCTTCCGGGTGGGCGACTTCTCCATCGGCCTGCTGTTCTCGGCCTTCATCATCGTCAACGGTCTGACCACCATGCCGGCCGCCTACCTGGGGGACCGCTTCAACCGGACCTCGATCATGGCCGTCACCATCACGGCCTGGTCGGTGCTGAGCGCCCTCGGCGGGCTCGTCCCCGCCGGGGCCTTCGCCCTGCTGCTGGTCCTGCGGGGCAGCCTGGGCTTCGGCCAGGCCGTCACCGACCCGTCCGGCTCCAGCCTGCTGGCCGACTACTACGGGATCGAGCGGCGGGGCCGGGCCTTCTCCCTCCAGCAGTGCCTCAGCTACGTCGGCCTGGGGCTGGGCCTGTCCATCGGCTCCTTCTTCGGCACCCACTTCGGGCACATCGGCTGGCGCCTCGGCTTCGGCGTGTCGATCCTGCCCGGACTGGCCACCGCCTTCATCTGCTGGCGCCTGCCCGAGCCCAGGCGGGGCTCGGCCGATCGGGGCCATGTCACCCACCATGAGGGCCTCGAAGTGGCCTCCGAGCGCCTGACGATGTTTCCCCACGGCATTCGCCGTTTTTTCCTGGACATGGCGGTCGGACTGCGGGACGACGTCCGGACCATCCTGCGCATCCCGACCATGGCGTATGCGCTGGTGGGAGTGTCGACCATTCTCTTTGCGGTCACGGCGGTGTCGACCTGGATGCCGACCCTCTACCAGCGCCAGTTCCACCTCTCCCAGGCCGCCTCCAACTCGGCCTTCGGCGCCCTGGCCATCGTGGCCGGCATCCCCGGGACCCTCATCGGCGGAGCGCTGGCCGACCGGTGGGTCGAGAAGGTGGCCGGCGCCCGGGTGGTCATCCCCGGGGTGTGCATAGCCGCCAGCGGGTCCCTGTTCATGGTCTCGTTCATCCCGATGCCGTTCGCGCCCGCCTACACCATCCAGCTCATCGCCTTCGTCATAGCGGCCGCCTCGGTGCCGGCCCTGCGGGCCGGACTGTCCGATTCCGTCCCCGCCCACCTGAGGGGGGCCGGCTTCGGCGCCTTCAACCTGGCCTCCATCGTCTTCGGGGCGGCGGCGGCCCCGGTGGCCACCTCGGCCGTGGCCGGCGCCTTCGGCGGGGACTACCGGGTGGCCTTCTCCATCCTCATGCCGCTCACCATCGTCGGCGCCGTCTTCCTTCTGGCCGCCCGGCGCCACATAGACAAGGACACGGCCAAGATCTTCGAGGCCGTGGTCACGGCCATGGCCGCCGAGGCCGGTGAGAGGGGTTCCGACTGAGCCCTGGACTCGGCCACCGCCAGCACCAGGAGCCCGGCTAGAAGCTCCCACTCGTTGAAGAACGTCTGCTTACCGGCCACATCGAAGCCGACCAGGGTCATACCCACCGCCCCGGCCAATCCGAGCCGGTGTTCACGCAGACCTGCGAGGCCCAATGACAGCCCCGCGGCGGTACCGGCCACGATCAGGGCGTAGCCAGGCGTCCGACCGTGCCACAGGAAGAAGGAAGACCAGGACAGGGAGTCAGGCCGCGCCAGCAGGTGCAGGTTGTAGGAGATGACTCCTTCCCAGAAGGCCCTCGGGGCGCTCAGCGCCCAGGGCAGGCAGAGGACGGCCCCGCCAACTGTGGCGGCGGCGGCCCGTCTCCACCCGAAGGACTTCCACCCGGCGGCGGCCGGAAGCGCCAGCCAGGCGTACTGCTTGTAGGCGACGGCCACGGCCAGGGCCGTCACCGCCCAGCCCATCCGGCCCCGTCTAACGGCAAGGATGGTAAGAGCCACTAGAGCGGTGAGGCCGACATCATTCCAGGACTGCTCGATGGCGAAGGTGCTCTTAGGGAAGATGAGTATCAGGCTGGCCAGCGCCCACCTCAGCTCATCACCGACCAGCCGATAGACGGCAACGGCACAGACGACGCTCAACGCCACCAGGCCGAAGCGAACGTCGCCGAACAGCCACTCGAAAGGCCCCAGCACAACACCGGAGAGTGGGAGGTAGACGAACCTGTTTGAGACCTCGCCGGCAATCCCGCTGGTCCACGGAGTCAGATAGAAGTTGTGCCCGTGCGCCAGCGCCGTGGCCGCGGCCTGAAGCATGAACCAGACGTCGATGCGCGGGCGGGGGCTGGCCTCGATACCCACCAGGTCGGCCGCCACCGCCAATGAGGCCACGATGACGAAACAGGAGAGAGGCGCAGGCCGGCGGCGCCCCATCAGCATCAGGATCAGCGCCGCTCCTCCGGCAGCCAACCAGAGTTGCCTTGACACGGTGAGCGGAACACCCGAGCCGTAGATCTCGGCCGGTAGCCGCAGGGCCTGGTAGCAGGCGGTGGCCATGCAGACAGTCATGGCCACCGGGACGGTCCAGGACCAGTCGGCCCGGCTCAAGAGGGCGGCAACCATGAGAACGGCACTGGCGCTGACCCAGACCAGGCTGGGAACGGAAAAGGCGCCGTCTTCCAACGAGTCCCCCACGCCGATGGCAGCCCACGCCAGCAGGAACAGCGCCTGCCCAACCAATGGCAAGCGTCCCCCCTCCACCCGGGAAGTATGGCGGTCGGCCTGACTCCGAGCGGGGTGGACCCGGGCTCGCGCTGTGACATCCTCCCCGGGTGCGGATCCCGGGCCCGGTGCGGCGCCTCGCCCTGGCGACCGGGCGTCGATTGCCTCCGGCGGCGGTGCGGGCCATCAACCTGGCTAGGGGCATAGACGCCCCCCGCCCGGTCGACCTTCCGCCCGGCCGGCGGGTAGCGGTGGTGGCTCCTCACCCCGATGATGAGCTGGTCGGCGCCGGCGGCACCGTCACCAAGCACGTGGCCGCCGGGCACCAGGTCCAGATCGTCATGGCCACCAGCGGGGAGGCGTCGGCCAGCTTCCTCGGCCTGGGGCCCGGAGCCGCCCGGGCTCAGCGGGAGGACGAGGCCCGAGCCGCTCTGGCCGAGGTCGGCATCGGCGCTGACCAGGTCGTCTTCCTACGGTTGGCCGAGAAGGCCCTGGCCGCCCGGGGCTCATCGAGGGCAGCACCGAACCGGACCGGAGGGGCGGGCACGGGCCGCGGGGCCGCCGGCGAGCTGGCCCAAGCCCTGGCCGGCTTCGCTCCGGACCTCCTATACAGCCCCAGCCCGGCGGACGGGCACTCAGTGCACGCCGCCGTTGCGGGGATGGTGGCCGAGGCCCTCCCCAGCCTTCCCTCGGTGGCCCACGTCGCCCTCTACGAGGTGATGACCCCCATCTATCCGACCGTGGTGGTGGACGTGACCGATCAGATCGAGGCCAAGCTGGCCGGGCTGGGCCACTACGCCAGCGCCCGGGCCTCCTTCGACATCGTCCGTGCCGCCCGGGGCCTGGCCGCCTACCGGTCGGTCCACGCCCAGCACGGGCGGGGCTACGCCGAGGCCTTCACCCTCCTCCGGCCCTCGGAGTTAGCCGATCTGGTGCAGCGAATCGGGGACCGGCCGGCCCTCTGAGCCCAAGAACGAAAATTCTCCATCAAGAGACGCGCGGCAACCCTCTCGGGGGTCGGTTCAAGTTGCATCCCTCAGCCGGCGCCACCCTGAGTGGCCGGCGGGGCCCGGAACAGCTCGGGTCCGAGCTGGCGCCACCGGAGCGGGGCCCGGGGCAGGAGAGCTTTCGATCCGCCCAGGGCGGCGGCGGCCAGGGCCCGGTCCCGGGCCCGCCATGGCAGTCCGTATCCCTCCCGGATGCGCCCTGGCAGGGTGGCGGCGGTGACGGCCCGGGCCACGGCCAGCGGCGGCAGCCAGGCCGGGCGGACAGGCAGGCCGCGGCCGGACAGGAGCGAACGGGCCACCCGCCGGGCCGGGTCGGTCACCTCCAGCTCTCCGACCACCCGGTTCCAGTAGGTGCGGAACGCCGGCCAGGTGCCGGGCTGCTCGCCCACGGGACAGCCGAAGACCTCCCCGACCCGGCGGGAGTCGGCGGCCAGCTGATCCAGTTCGGCCGGGGACAGGCGCCGGTAAAGGCGCTGGTAGAGCATGGCGGCGGTGCCGAGGAGGGTGGCATTGACCCAGCCCAGAAGTTCCGGGTCCAAGGCTCGATATCCCGGGCCCACCACCCCGGTATGGACCCGGTGGATGGCGGCGCCGATCTGATCGGCCTCCTCCCTGGACCCGAAGACCACCGCGCTGACGGCGAAGAGGGTCCCGAAGAGCCGGTCCAGCGGCCGGTTCTCGTAATCGGAGTGGTCATGCACCCCGGCGGCTATGGCCGGGTGGGCCAGCTGGAGGAGGAGCGCCCGGCCCGATCCCAGGGTGACGCTGGCGTCGGCGTAGACGGTGCGGATCACCGAGCCGGGGGGAAAGAGGCCATCCTCCGAAGGGGGCACCAGCAGGGGGTCGAGGCGGAGGGCGAAACGCCGCTGGCCCTCCTTGAAGGTCATCTCCAGGCTCACCCGGTGCCTCCTCGGTCTCCTTCCGGACCGGACGTCGCCGCCGGTCCTTCGGGCCAGTTTGCCTCAGCCGACCCGCCACTCAGGAGCACCGGCAGGTGGGCCACCTGGCGCAGCAGGGTAGAGGGAACCCGCTCAGCCGGCCCGGTGACCCGATAGTCGGGCCAGCGACCCAGGAGCTCCTCGAACACCACCCTGGCCTCCAGCCGGGCCAGCCCCGCCCCCAGGCAGAAGTGGGTGCCGGCCCCGAAGGCCAGGTGGGGATTGGGCGTCCGGGAAGCGTTGAAGCGGGCGGAGTCCGGCCCGAAGACGGCCTCATCCCGGTTGGCGGCGGCATAGGAGACGAGCACGAAGTCCCCGCCCGGCACCGTGCCGCCGGCCATCGGGACCGGAGCGGCGGCGGTCCGGCCCATAGCCATGATCGGGGTGACCCAGCGCAGCATCTCCTCCACGGCATCGGGCAGGCCGCCGGGAGCGGCGGCCAGGGCGGCCCGCTGGTCGGGGTGCTCGGCCAGGGCCAGGGCGCCACCGGTGATGAGGGCCCGGGTCGTCTCGTTGCCGGCCACCAGCAGGGTCATGCAGAAGCCGAGCTGCTCCTGACGGCTCAGCCGGGCGCCGTCGACCTCGGCCGAGGCCAGGGCCGAGAGCAGGTCGTCACCCGGTGCGGCCTCCCGCTCGGTGAGGCGGGCGTCGAAGTACATGAACAGCTCCAGGGCGACGGAGGCGTTCTCATCGGTGAGCTCGGTGGCGGCCGCCATCACGGCATCGGACCAGCGCCGGAAGTCGTGCCGGTCGGCGCCCGGGATACCCAACAGCTCGGCCATGACCAGGATGGGCAGGGGGGCGGCCAGCCCGTCGACCAGGTCGCACTCCCGATCCGGGTCCATGGCATCGAGCAGGTCGCGGGCCAGTTGCCGGATGACCGGCTCGAGCCGGGCCACGGTGCGGGGGGTGAAGGCCCGGCTGACCAGCTTCCGGTACTGGGTGTGGGCCGGCGGGTCCAGGTAGAGGATGGAGTCGGCGGCGGCCACCTCCCGGTTCCGGTCGGCCAACAGCACGCCGAGAGAGGAGACGAACCGGCCCGGGTCCCGGCCCACAGCCGAGACATCCTCGTGCCGGGTCAGGACCCACAGCCCCTCCGCCTCCTGGTGCAGCGGATGGTCGAGCCGGAGGGCGGCCAGGACGGGGTCCGGCTCACCGGCGTAGAAGTCGGGGTCCTCGAATCCGACCGGCGGGGAGGGGGAGGGCATGGTCAGGACGGCATCTTCGCCGTGCCGACCGGGGCCGGACGCAGCGAGGACCAGTAGACCGACACCATCAGGGCGGCGGGCACCCATATGAGGACGGCCGATCCGCCCAGGGTGTCGGCGCCGAGGACCCAGGCCACCGCCGCCAGCCACAGGATCTGGCCGTGGTAGGTGGCCAGGGAGATGAGATGCGGGTGGCGGCGCCAGTCGGTCACGGCCAGATCGGGCTCGTCCCGGGCCATCCAGGTCAGGATGCCGATGAGGAGGCCGGCGGTCAGGGTGAAGCCCAGTTGGCTGCCGACCGGGAGGCCGAACCAGAAACCAGGGCCGGCGTAATGGAAGAGGCGGCCCAGGAACCACCGGTTGCCCAGGCGGGCCACCGGGTCGAATATCCAGATGGCCCACACGGCCAGGACCAGACCCATCAGGTATTCGTGTCCCCAGCGCCGGCCCCTCGTCCGCCACGGCCCGGAGACCACCAGGCGCCCCCCGGCAAAGGCGAAATAGCCCATGAAGGCGTACGACAACGGCACCATGAGCGGCACATCGCCCAGAAAGACCTCTTTGCCGCGTAGGGCCGGATTGAACGCATAGCGGGTGTAGGGAATACCCAGATGGACGGAGCCGTTTTCCGCCAAGCCACCTATGGCCAGGGCCGCCACCGTATACAGGGCCGTCCGGCGCCAGCCCAGGTGGCGGACGGCGGCCACCAGGTAGACCACGCCCAGCACCATCACATACCAGCGATCCACCACGGTCCCGTAGAGTTCCTGCACAACACGAGGCAACCACGCCGGCGGGGGACGGCGGAGGCATCCCATCCCGGGGAGCGGGACCGTCAATCCGGCTGAGACGGGAATGTACGGAGCTGGAAAGCGTTGTACCACTGCTATGCCGCGAACCATCCCCCGCACCGCTTACGGACCCGAGGACCAGGATCTGGTCCGCCTCTACCTGGATGACATCTCCCGCTACCCCCTCCTGACCAAGGACGATGAGGCCCGCCTCGGCGCCGTCATGGAGGCGGGCGCCGCCGCCCGGGCCAGGCTGGAGGAGAAGGGGCTGTCCTCCTCGGAGCGGGCCCGTCTTCGCCGCTCCGTCCGGGCCGCCGGGCAGGCGGCCGACACGTTCGTCCAGTCCAACCTGCGCCTGGTCGTCTCGGTGGCCAAGCGCTACCAGTGGTCGGGACTGCCCCTGCTCGACCTGGTCCAGGAGGGCAACGTCGGCCTCATCCGGGCCGTGGAGAAGTTCGACTACCGCAAGGGCTTCAAGTTCTCCACCTACGCCACCTGGTGGATCCGCCAGGCCATCGGCCGGGGCGTGGCCAACACCGCCCGCACCATCCGCCTGCCCATCCATGTGGTCGACCAGCTCGACACCCTGCGCAAGGCCACCACCGCCCTCGAGTCCGACCTGGGCCGGGCCCCCACCGCCGCCGAACTTGCCGTCGACCTGGGTTGGCCCGTCCCCCTTGTCTCCGATCTCATGAGGCTCCCGAGCGAGCCCAGCGCCCTCGACGCTCCGCTGACCGAGGATTCGGATGAGGCCGTGGGCGATCGCATTGCCGACCGGGGTGCCCTGGATCCGGCCGCGGCTGCCGCCGCCGCCCTCCTGCCCGCCGAGGTGGAGCGTTACCTGGCCGTCCTGGACGATCAGGAGCGGGACGTGGTCCGCCTCCGCTACGGCCTGGATCAGGGCGAGCCCCGGACCCTGGGCCAGGTTGGCCTGGTCCTGGACCTGACCGGTGAGCGGGTGCGCCAGATCGAGCGCAAGGCCATGGCCAAGCTGCGGGCCGCCTCCCCCGAATTCGAAGCCCGGGACCTACTGGCCGCCTGAGGCTGAGCCGGGCTGGTCCTCAGCCGGGCCGACTCCCGGGGAACGAACCCGGGCGCCGTCGGCGGTCCGTCAACCGGATGGCCAACAGTGCGACCAGGGTCAGCACCGCCGCCAGGCTGATGAACAGGCCCAGGTTCCGTTCCGACCGGGACGGCACCCCGGAGAGCGAGGCGGGGACCGACCGGCCGCGGCGGGGGCTTCGCTGGGCAGCCGACGGGCTGGCGGCTGGACGTCGCCCGCCGGCGGTCGGCCGGGTGGACGGCACCGTTCCGGGGGCAGCCGTGGTGTCGGCGGCCGGGGCGTAGGCCAGGGCGGGGGCCTGGCCCACCAGCCAGTAGCCCCCCGAGGGCGCCGGCACCAGGGCGGTGTAGGAGGCCTTGACCCGGTCCGGGCCGACCTGGTCCTGGCCGGCACCGTGGAAGCCGGCATCCCCGTAGCTGAAGACGCCCCCGTCCGAGCCGACCAGCCAGTAGCCGTGACCGGTAGGGCTCGGGGTTATGCCCACTACCGGCGCCGCCAGGGGGGAGGCGGCGGCTGAACCGGCGAAGGTGGCTTCGCCGTAGCTGAAGACGCCCCCATCGGAGGCCACCAGCCAGTAGCCCCGCCCATTCGGGGTAGGAGCCATGCCGACCGCCGGGGCAGCCAAGGGTTCGGCCCCGGCCGAGCCGTAGAAGGGGGCATCCCCGAAGCTGAAGACCCCTCCATCGGCGCCGACCAGCCAGTAGCCGTGACCGTCGGGGGTGGCGGCCATCCCGACCACCGGGGCGGACAGGCGCTGGCCGGCGGCCGAGCCGTAGAAGCCGGCGTCGCCCAGGCTGTAGACGCCACCGCCGCCGTCTGCCGCCCAGAGGCCCTGCCCATCCCCGTCGGGAGCCCCCGCCACGACCGCGCCGTTCGGGGGCAGCCAGCCTCCTCCGCCCAGAGCCGGGGCGGCCCCCAGAGAGGCGGAGTAGGTGCGCTCGGGGCCATCGAACCAGGCGTCCAGCTGCTGGCGGATGAAGGAGGCCAGCAGGGCCGAGCCCTCCGGCCTGAGGTGGACCTGGTCGGGATACTCATAACCGGGGTGGGCGGCCAGGACGCCGGCCCAGTCGGCCACGCTCAGGTTGGGCCAGCGCCGGGAGGCGGCCCAGAGGGCCTGGTTCAGAGCTGTCACCCCTGGCTTCCAGACGGGCATGGTGAGCCAGATCACGTGCAGCCCGCCGAGGGTATGCATGACCTGGTCGATGACCCGCCCGAAGGATCCGCCATCACAGCAGTCGTTGGCGCCCAGCTCCATGACCGCCACCGAACCCATGGTGGAGCGGACCTGGCGGAACAGGGGTATGGCGGCGTAGGTGTGCAGGCCGGTGAAGCCGGTGATGGTCCCGGCCCAGCCGTCGGCCCGGAGGGTGCTGGTCACGTCGGCCAGCGCCCCGACCATGACCGAGTCACCCTGGACGTAGGCCCTCCGCTGGGGAGCGGGGGGCGCGGTGAAGGAGGCGGCGGCCGGCGGGGAGGCCGAGGCCGACGCCGGCGGGGAGGCCGAGGCCGACGCCGGCGGCCCGGCCAGGAGGGCCGGGGCGGCCACGGCCACGACCACGACCAGCGCGACCAGCATCCCCAGGGGCCACCGCCCCCTCCGCCGAAGGAGTTGGTAGGTCAAGAGCTCAGGCGATCAGGCGAAGACCACCCGGGTGATCCAGTCCGCCACCAGGGCCGGCTTGTCCTCGCCCTCGATCTCGACGGTCAGGGTGCGGGTGATCTGCAGGTTGTTGGGGTCCTTGAGGTCGACCGACTTGGTGACGCCAGTGGCCCGGATCTTGGAGCCGACCTTGACCGGGTTGATGAAGCGCACCTTCTCGAAGCCGTAGTTGACCCCCATGACCATGCCGGTCATGGCCCCCATGCCGGCGGGCCCACCGTCGCCGCCTCCCGACTGGCGGATGGAGCCGGACAGGTGGGTGAGCATGGAAAGGGTCAGGAAGCCGTGGGCGATGGGCACCTTCCACGGGGAGAGCTGGGCGGCCTTCTCGGGGTCGACGTGGATGAACTGGTGGTCATGGGTGATGTCAGCGAAGGCGTTGATGGTCTCCTGGGTGACCTCGAACCACTCCCCGGTCCCCTCGGACTGGCCCTCCCGGGCCTTCATCGACTCGTAGGCGTTTTCGGCGTTGCTCGGCATGGCCCCCGACCTTAGAGGCATCCTTGTGGGCATGACCGTCCTCGACCGACCGGCGTCCGGGCCCGGCGGCGGGCCGGCCCTGGACCCGGGGGCCGTCTTCGAGCGGCTCCGGCTGGACGAGACCTCCTGGGTGGACATCGCCCGAGGTTGGCTCAACGGCGCTGACCAGGTCTTCCGTCATCTGCACGATGAGGTCCCCTGGCAGACCAGCCGGCTGTTCCGCTACGACCACTGGGTCGAAGAACGCCGAATGGGCTCTCTCTGGCGCCCCGGCCTCCCCCTCCCCCACCCGGCTCTGGCTGAAGCCACCCGGGCCCTGCGCCGGCGCTACCACGCTCCTTTCGACACTTTCGGCCTCATCCTCTACCGGGACGGGCGGGACGGCCAGGCCTTCCACCGGGACACCGACATGCGCTGGCTGGACGACACGGTGGTGGCCATCCTCACCACCGGGGCCCGCCGGCCCTGGCTGCTCCGGCCCCGCGGCGCCAAGTATGAGGACTCCGCCGGCAAAGGGGCCCGCCACGACCTGGCCCCCGGTCCGGGCGACCTGATCGTCATGGGCGGGCGCTGCCAGGCCGACTGGGAGCATTCGGTCGCCTACCAGCCGGCCCGGGCCCTGACGCCGCGTATCTCCATCCAGTGGCGCCACGCCCGCCGGACGGGCAAGCCCTTCATCGGAGCTTCCTACCGGGCGCCCCGGGTCTACGGGCGGAGCTGAGCCGGTCCGGGACGCCGGGAGTGGGCTGAGCCGGCCGGGACGCCGGGAGTGGGGCACCGTTAAGATCGCCGGCGCCGCCGGTGGGGGTCGAGCGAAGACGCCGGGCGAGGAGTCAGAGATGGCCAAACAGGTTCCGCTGGTCGAGTACCTGGTGCTGGGCGATGACCCGCACCTGATGGCCCAGGAGTGCACCGGCTGCGGTGCCCGCTACTTCGACCGCCGGAACGCCTGTGCCAGCTGTGAGGGCGACCAGTTCACGAAGGTGCGGATCGCCAACGAAGGCATCCTGCGGGCCTTCACCATCGTGTCGATGGCCGCCCCGGGCGTCCCGGTGCCCTTCGTAGCCGGGATCATCGACTGCGACGGCACCAGCGTGCGGGGCAACGTGGTCAACGTCGAACCGAACCCGGACAATGTTTCCACCGGCATGAAGGTGCGACTGACAACTTTTCCGATCGGGACCGATGACGACGGCGTCGAGGGCATCGGGTTCGGATTCGAACCGGTCGGCTGACCGGACATACAGGAAGACAGGAGAGAGCCAATGGCTGAAGACGTCTGGATCCTCGGGATCACCATGACCAAGTTCGGCAAGCACCCGGACAAGGACATGGTCGACCTGGCCGCCGAGGCGGCCCGGGGGGCCCTCTCCGACGCCGGGGTGACCATGAAGGACATGGGCATCCTGGCCGCCGGGAACCTGATGAACGCCTCGGCCGGGATCGGCCAGCAGCTCCAGAAGCAGATCGGCCAGACCGGCATCCCCGTCTACAACGTGGCCAACGCCTGTGCCACCGGGGCCACCGCCCTGCGCACCGCGGTCATGGCCATAAAGGCCGGGGAGTGCGACTTCGGCCTGGCCGTGGGCGTGGAGAAGCTGGCCGGGGCCGGCCTGCTCGGCGCCGGCGGGGGCTCCCGCTCCTCGG
>Ga0307372_10010397_pt1 | contig 12609 bp, 14 predicted proteins | sample OX1MG_FD_202533 | JGI IMG/M metagenome (GOLD analysis project Ga0307372, IMG submission 202533) | Soil microbial communities from Risofladan, Vaasa, Finland - OX-1 | ecosystem: Environmental > Terrestrial > Soil > Coastal area > Acid sulfate soil | place: Finland: Risofladan, Vaasa | collected...
ACTATGTTTTTAGGTGTATGGGCACTTTGGGGCGGGCGACTGAGGACTTTGCCGATTTTGCCGTAGGTGGCGATCGTCGCCGGCCTTACGGATAGTGCTGGCTGCCCTGGCTTGCCGCCTAACCTTTTACGTTCGTTGAAGGCTTGCAAATAACGACGTAAAGCAATTACTAGAAAGCATTTGTGTCATTTCTTGCCCGGCGCGCGGCGGCCCGCCGCGGCGTAGGTGGGTGGGTCAAATCTGTCCGAGGCAACGAGCCCGCGCGGCATGGCCTTTGCCGGCTCTTTTCGGTCACGTATGGACTTACGGCAGGGTAGGTACGCGTACTTTTCAAGGGTCGCCAGGGCCGCTCACCGCAGCCTCACCTGCGTTTGGCTGAGATCACGCTACAGGACTTACGGCGTGATTGAACGCGGGAAATTTGAGGGGTTTCGGCCTTTCGGCCGAAAGCGTCTTCCATTAGAGGGGGTCTGCCTTTGCATGCCCTCATTCTGCACGTCAATGAATCTTTGGACTGAGATTCATTTGATTTGGCCCAATGCGTGAACTATATTCGAGTGTTGACGAAACACGCGAGGTGCCAAATGTACCGGATCAATGTGCAAGGAATCAGTATCGAATGCGATACATTCGAAGATGCGAAACGGGTGCTAGACGCCTACGTCGGTGCGACGTCGCTGGCCCCGTCAGTCCCGCCACCAACGCCCCGATCGCAGCAGCTTGGTGGCCCAAAGCGAGGCGCCGGCCCGCGTAAATCCTGGCTTTTCGCCCGTTGGCTGGCGGAAAAACAGGGGATCAAGCCCGATGCCGCCCGGACGCGGATCGCCGACCTGCGTAGGACGGACTATGCCCAGCACCAGGCACTTGAGGCCGAGTTTTTCGCTGAATTGGACGCAAAGAAGGTCGTATGAAAGTATCTATTTCGAAGATCGTCTCCTACTACCGAGTATCGACGCAAAGACAGGCGGGGTCCGGCCTCGGCCTGGAAGCACAGCAGGCCGCGGTGCAACGATACGCAGCGTCCCAAGGCGCCCAGATCGTCGCCCACTTTACCGAGGTCGAGACCGGCAAATCGAGCACTCGGCCGCAGCTTGCCGCGGCGATCCGGCTGGCGAAGGCGAATGGGGCCACTTTGGTGGTGGCGAAACTCGATCGCCTGGCCCGAAATGTCGCATTCACAGCGGCGTTGATGGAGAGCGGAGTCGACTTCATCGCGTGCGACAACCCGCACGCGAACCGGCTGACGCTGCACATCCTGGCCGCCGTGGCTGAGGACGAGGCCCGACGCATCAGCGACCGGACGAAGGCGGCCCTAGCTGCCGCGAAGGCCCGCGGGGTGAAGTTGGGCGCCGCGAGCCCGCGGTCACCATTCAGGAACGGAATGAAACCGAACACGCGTGCAGCCAGCGCGCGGTCGGCCGAATTGAGGGCCGAACGGGTGCGAGAGAACTACGCGTCTATCTTGCCGACGATGCGAGCGATGCGTGAGTCTGGCGAGACGTTCGCAGCGATCGCGGTCTGGCTGAACAAGCAAGGCTATCGGACGACGCGTGGGCATGAATTTGGCCGCTCGACCGTCATGCGCGTGCTGGCCAGGTGCGAACGGCAGGCTGGTGCGGCCTAACGCTGGCGCACGGCCGAACCGTCGTGGCCAGCCCTCATCGCGACCGTGCAGAATGAATTGTACGCGGGAAAACAGGGGTGATCGGGGGTATCGGGGGTATCCGACCCTCCGTTACACCTGCGTCAATAGGCTGTACGCGTACCACTTTCTACGTCTCTCGCGTAGAGTAGGAAAGATACCCCCGATACCCCCTCATTGTACGCGTATAACGCTGTTTTCTTGAGCTTACGCGCCGCTTTGAACGCGTATTTTGAGGGGATATCCCACGGGCGATACCCCCTGCTTGCACGCGTGCAAACCGGGGGTATCAGTCGATGCCCCCTTGATGTACGCGTGGATTCACCGTCTTTTGCCCCGGCCAGGCGCCCGTGCCTTACGCGGTGTGGGAACGAGCCCGAGCTTGCTGCACGCTTCGACGTACACTTTATCGATGGTGTGCTGCACGGCTCCGCGCCCAATCTTGAGCTTGGCTGCAATCTCTTCCTCGGTCCATCCCTTATCCTTCAGTTCAAAGATGCGTTGCCTACGACGCGTCGTCAGGCAAGACTGCCAAGCTTCGGCCACTTCGTCCCGTGCAATCAGTTCCTGCCAGGGCTCCCGGCTCTCGGCTCGGGCCGCGTAGTCATCAGCGATGCGTTGGCGGCATTCGTTGCTTGCTCCCCGGTTCTCGCGGCGAAGCCAGTCAATCATGCGGCGCCTGATTAGGATTGCCCAGTCGTCGGTGTGACGGTCCTCGTCGATATTCTCCACGATGGTTTCTATACCGGCCGAGAACAGATCGCCTCCGCCCGCAGAATCTTTGCAGCGGTGACGAAGGCTAGAGGCGATCTTGTGGGCCAAACGCATGAGGCTCAGAATCGCGGCGTCTCGCCAGTGACGATCGGCAGGAAACAAAGAATGCCAATCCAATGCCGTGAGGGGCACCCACTCGGCATCCAAGTCACCGTCCAAGACGCACGCTGGCCATTCCACATTTGTTGCGGCTGGCGGCAGGCCGGGGTGCCGCCACTCCACGTGGTACGCCCCGTTTTCATACGGACTTCGCGGCAACTGTACAATTTCTTCAAAATAATCCATTCTGGCCGGGTGTCGCAAAGCCCGTGCCAGATAGTGTTTCCGCCGATTTCCGGCCCAGCATGTTGACTTTTTGCAAAATCTGCTCGCCGGCGCAGTCTTAAGGCAACGTCACATCGATATAGAGGTGTAGACCAAATGCTACTCGGTCGCGCCGAGTATCTCTGCGAGCCGTGGGCCTGGCACTCCCCCACGGCTCGCCTTCTTACACCTTCTGAGTGCCAGTGAAGGGGCGCCATTATGTCTGTTTCCACGGCCGTGCATCAGGCCGAACGTTATTCAATTGTCTTGATTCCAGCAGGTGAAAAAGGGCCGAACACCAAGGACTGGCAGCACTCCCGAGCCACACCGGAAGAATATGACCACCATATTCGCCGTGGTGGGAACGCCGGTTTCCTACTCGGCAAGCGCGGCGGCATCGTCGATTTAGAGATCGACGGGCCGGAGGGCGAGGAGTCACTACGCAAACTCTTCGGCGGCGAGCCGCCCGAAGCACCATCTTGGCGGTCGAAACGTGGTCGACATCGGCTGTATCTGTATGACGATCGCTTCGCGAGCCTTGGCGCCAAGTTCACACACGACGATTACCCCGATCTGGAATTTCGCATCGGCGGAGGCGACAAGGGCGCGCAGAGCGTTTGCCCTCCGTCAAAAGTCGATGGTGTCACGCGCGAATGGATTGATGAGTGCGAACCGGCCGCGCTGCCTGATGCCGTCATTGAGAAGATCGTTGAGCTTGGCAAGAGCAGACCGCGGCCGGTCGTACACGACTCGCCTTTCGGCAACGCCCAGCAAGACAAACTTGCCAAACTTCTGCAATGGGCTGATCGCTTCGGCGTGCCGCTGAGCGAGCAGCAAACCACGAACGATAAAGGCACCATCGTAATCCCGTTCGACGGCTGCCCTCTTCGCGGCCACGATGATGGCGGCAGCACAGTTTTCATTAACGACGATGGCAGCCACGTCTTTCATTGTCACCACACAAAATGCCAGGGCAAGACCTTCGCCGACGTCGAAGCGAAATACGGCCCATTCTACCCGCCGAAAATTATCGTCGGCCCGGACCTTTTTCGCGTCGCGGCCGAAGCGATCAACGCTCTACGCCGAGCCGACGTGTACAATCGCGGCGGCGTGCTGGTGGAGCTTATGAGCGAGGCACCTATGCCGAAGTTGTGCCAGGCCGACAACGGCGCTCCGCGGCTGCGCCCCGTCCCGCCGCCGTCATTGATGCTGTTACTCAGCGAGCACGCTCGCTGGCAAGCCAAAATCCAAACTCAAAACGGCGTCAAGATTAAGCGCGTTGATCCGCCGTCGAAAATCGTCAACGCAATCGTTGCGTCGAGTCACTTGCCCGGCATTCCCACGATTTGTGGCGTCGTTTCCTGCCCGGTACTCAGGGCCGATGGTTCAATCGCCAGCAAGCCGGGCTATGACAAGCTGACCGGCCTTTCCCTCGATATTGACGGCGACTGGCCGCCGGTGCCGATGAGCGTTGACGAAGCCGTTGAACGGCTCGCCGACATCTTCTGCGATTTTCCGTTCGCTGACCCGGCGCACAAAAGCGCTTGCATCGCGGGTCCGGTCACGATGGCGGCGCGTTATGCGTTCGCCGGCCCAGCACCGGCCATCGCAATCGATGGCAACGCCCCGCGTCTCGGTAAGGGACTCGCCACGGATGCGTTTACGATGATCGCTGAGGGGCGCAAGGCTAGCCGCATGAGCTTCAGCGAGGACGATGCCGAGATGCGCAAGTGCATCACAAGCTGCGCACTCGCCGGCAGTAGCTACGTCTTGTTTGACAACGTCAAGGGCAAGTTCGGCGGCAAGTCGCTTGAAGGCGCGATGACCGCCGGGCGATGGTCTGATCGATTGCTGGGCGGCAATCAAATGATCGACCTGCCGTTCAATCCGGTCTGGCTGATGACCTCGAACAACTGCTCAATTTCGCCGGATATGGTCGGGCGTCTGCTAATGTGTAAGTTGCACACGGCCGACGAAAATCCCGGTGCTCGCTCGAACTTCCGGCACCCTGACTTACTCGCCTATATCAAGCAGCACCGACGCCAGCTAGCGATGGCCGCGCTGTCGATCCCCTACCAGTACATGCGCGCCGGCAGGCCCAAGCAGGCAATCAATGCTTGGGGCGGCTTCGATGGTTGGAACGACCTTGTCCGCGCCTCGCTCGTCTGGGCCGGACTTCCTGACCCCGATACACGCACTCAAGTCGCGGAAGAGTCTGATGAGGAATCATCCACCTTGCGACAACTCATCGATGCATGGCCCAAAGGTCTTTGGTCCGTCGCCAACATCATCAAGGCGATCCACCCCGGCAACTACTCAGACAGCGATCCCTACCCCGCGCTGCGCGAGATCATCGCCGAACTGCCGGGCAATGATAAGGCCCGTGCGCTCGGCCAGATACTTCGCGATTCGCGCGGCCGTGTTCTGAACGGTAAGCGATTCGTGCGGGAGGGCGGCAAAAACGGCCGAAAGTGGGCAGTTGAGACAATCTAACAAAGGGGCGAAACATGAAGGACGCACTGGGCGAAACCGTGCAACCTGGCTGCACGGTAGCTTACTGTAGCCGTAAAGGCGCACGAATGTGGCTCCGCACGCTCAAAGTGCTGAGCGTAAGCGGCAACAAAATCAGCGGCCTGAATCGTAATGGCCGCACTGTTACTATCACACGAGAGGGCGGCGATGATTTGATCGTCGCGAAAGGGGAGTGTCTATGAGCCAGGACTACGTACCTCGCTCGTCTTACGATGCCGCAAACGAGCGGGCCAACAGCAACCATCGCCGAGCGAGCGACATAGAGGCAGAGTACCACGCCTTCCGGCGCGAAGTCGAGATTGATCGAGCAGTCAACGCCCCCGACATCCTGCCGGACAACCGGCCGCACGTCATAGCGTATCTGATGGGCCAAAACGCGCGTGTCGTCGAGGGCCGAACCGTCGTCGATGGGCCGAATGGGATGCTGCTGACGCCGACCGAGCGCGTCCAGCAAATGCGGGAGGCGCCGGATGAGTGGGGCGGGATCGTCGGCGAGCGAAAAAAGCAAGAGCCTACGGCGCACGAGCGGCTGGAGGCCAAGTTTCGCGACATGGACATGGATCAGTATATGAAGGGCCGAAAGTGTGACCCTAACTTTTTCGATCCGCCTCCGCCGGACCAAAAGTAACACACGTCTATCGCCGCTCGCGTCGACCGGGCGAGCGACGCCGCGACTCCGCGGCAGCAAAGGGCCGTGCCGGCTGCGGGGCCGGCACGGCTAGGATTTTTCTAATCGCCGGCGCGTTCTGCGCCGGCCAGGCCACATCCTTAATTATGTCAGAGGAACCTAGCAATGGCTCGATCGTTCGTCAATCTGTACATGGCCCCCGAACTCGTTTGCTACGACGGCGAGATACCGCCGATCGACCCCCCGAAGATGCTCACGCAAGCAGAGTTCGATAAGGCCCTCGCTGCCGACAAGCGGGCACATCAAGCCCAGTATCAGAGACTCGAACAGCAGCTTCAATCGACGTTGGAAAACGCCAAGCTGACCGGCGAGGAACGCACGAAGCTGGAAGAGTCGCTGGAGGGCGTTCGCAAGCAATTGCGGACCAAGGAAGAGCAAGCGAAGGTCGAGAAGAAAAAGCTCGAAGAGGATTTCACCGGCAAGATCAGTGCCGCTGAGCAGCGGGCGGTCACTGCGGAAAAGAAGTGGCAGGATTCGACGATCGAACAAGCCCTTCGCGATGCCGCCTCGGCCGGCGACGCCTTCAATGCTGACATCGTTGTCACCGTTCTTCGCAGCCAGACGAAGCTCGTCGACGACAAGCCGATGGTCGACTTCATCAGCGTCGATCCCGAAACCGGCGAGTCGACAGTCTTGCAAATGGCGCCACGCGAAGCGGTCAAGAAGATGAAGGAAGACGCACCGCGGTATGGAAACCTGTTCAAGTCCGGCGTGGTCGGTGGCATCGGAGGCTCCGGCGGCGCAGGCGCCTTGCCCAATGGCGGCAGGGTGAACATCAAGGACGTTCCGATGGATCAGTACATGAAGCTACGCAAGGAAAACCCCGCAGCCTTGGGTTTAGCGTGAGCCAATCGCCGCGATTCTGCGGCTCCCTCCTCGTTTTCGAAACGTCCGACGTGGACCTTGCCGGCCAGTCAGCAAACATACCAGCAAGCACAGCTTTCGCTGTCGCACGGGCTTGACGAGCCAAGGTGCCGGCGGAGAGTGCATTACAGATAGAGAGGGCAGAACAGTGAGACGCGAGAGATTTATCAACAAAGCAGAGACGACGCCCGGCGCCCCAATTCGCCGCCTCGAAGTGGCGATCGACCCCGATGACGCGGCGACGATCGGCTTTCGCGCCGGCCGCCGTTCTGTCACGTTGTTTTGCATGGCGACGTTTGCGGAGCTTCGCGACTACACCGAGCTTCGCGAACTGACGATCCTCGCTCGGTTTGCCCCTGGTCTGCACATCGAGTGCGAGGACACGGGGGGAGCGGCTGGTGTTTTGGATCGATGGCAAAATCGTTTTTTCGATGCCGCGAGGGCAGCACGATTGGACGCTCTATCGAAGCGTATGAAATGGCCGGCAACAGGCGGGGACAGATACGTATTGCCGGCCACAGAATTTAAATGGGCATATTCGAGCATTTGAGGCAAAAGGGGGGCAGAATGTCGAATCTCTTGGACATCAATGAGGCTTCTCAGAGGATAGGCGTATCGGCCGATACCCTCAGACGCTGGTGCAACCATATTGACCCAAAAACGGGCCACCACGCGCCAAAAATCGAGCACGTCCGTATCGGCGACCGCGGTCGCCGCAATCCAAAGATAGGCGCCTCGGGGCAAATAAAAATCTTTGAACACGTCGTCGCGGCGTTCCTCGAAGATCGGACCTTTCGGCTGGCTGCGGAACCGCCGGACTTCCGGCCTAAGCCTCGCCGGTATCGGTCGCGGCACTTTTGAGGGCCTTGACGAGTCCTGGGGTGCCCTGGCTGGCGTGGCCGTAGGTGCGCTCGACTTCCTTGGCACTGTTGCCCATCAGGTCAGCGATCCGCTGGTAGCTCAACTCGCGGCCATAGACCCCATTGGCCCACCGATAGCCGAAGGTGTGCCGGGTCGTGTAGACGACATACTTGTACTCGCGTCTCTCTTTGGGCACGGGCAGCCGTTTGACTTCGCTCTTGATGAGCGAGTTCTTGCGCTTCACCTCTTGGATCGCGTTAGGGTTCGTAACCACATGCTCATTGAGGCCCAGTGCTTGGCACTCCGGCAGCTTCGTGATCCTGCGGAGTTGGTTCAAGAGGTTCGTCCTCGTCCACGGTAGGTTCCACCCGTTTCGGAAAAGGGCGCCCGTGGGGTATAGCTCGACCTGTTGCCGGGTGATTTGCTCGGCCTCTGCCGTGAGCATGTACACGCGGCGCCGGATGCCGGTGTGCTTTTTATTCTTGTGCTCGACGAACCAATAGAGGTTGCCCTGCTCGTCCGTATGCACGTCGTCGGCAGTCACCGTGCAGAATTCTTCGGGGCGGCAGCCCGTCGCGATCAGCATCTTGAAGGCAATGGCGAACTGCGGGCATCGCTTCGACGCCTCGGCGATTGTCAAGATGGCCGCTTCCTGCTCCGGCGTAAAGAACGACTCGCGTGCTTTGGCCCGCATCCGATTCTTGCCGGTGTTCAGCTTGCGGATCGGACTTGACGCAATCAGGTCCATCGCCTCTTCATTGTCGTCGCTGTTGGCCGCGAAATTGAAGACCGACTTGACCCGGCTGTAGACTATTCCCAATGTGCTGTTGCCCCAGCCGGCATGGCCTTTCGCCCACTGCTTGATGCGTTTCACGCCTCCATGCCGCAAGTCGGCGACCGTAAGTTCTCCGATCTCGCCGCACAGGTCTTTGAATAACGCTAGGCAGTCCTCGTAGGTCGTCAGTTTGGCGTTCGACTCCAGGTGGTCGAGATAGTGATCGCACAACTCCGTGACGGTTAGATTCTCACCGTCCGCTGGGGCTCGGGAGGGCTGTTGCGAGCCATCCTTCCGATCCTTCCATCGCTGCATCGCAAGATCGTGGGCCTCCCGGTCGTATACGTCGCGGGCCTTCACGAGTAGTTGCGAGCGACCTTTGCCGGTCGTGATCGACCAACAGGACTTGCCCTGGTTCCACCACGGCGCCCCGTCTTCGTGCCTCTTGCCACAGCACAAGCACTTCGCACCGTGCTTCCGACGACCCGCGCCCCGCGTCGATTTCTTCGCCATTTTGGCCCTCAATACCGCCTTGTTATTTCCCATGTTATTTCCCGTCCGCAGAAAACATGCTATTTTGGCTGGTAAAATTCGTCAATTGTAATTGCACGGTAGAAGTCACAGGTTCGAGTCCTGTGCCGCCCACTGATTTAAGCACATTCCACATAACGGTTTGCTGCGACTGTCGCAAACGCTGCTCGCCGCCCGGGCGACAGAATTAGTGACAGAATCCCTCTCGCAGCGCGAGAGGCGGCGAAGTTCTCCGCGTATCTACCAGATGAGGACTATCATGGCGCGCTCTACCAAACCCTGGTTCAATCGTCAGAAGAATTGCTAAATGGACTGGCTCAACGGCCAGCGCGTGAAGCTGGTCGAGGGCAAACGAAATAAGAAAGCGGCGCAGGTCCGCTTCGACGAACTGCACTTCGAGGCGTCCCGCAATCGGCGCCCTGACTCTGGATCGGCGACTGTCAATCCAGGTAAGGGATCGAGGGTCGTAGAGCCAAACCTTGTAGTAGGGAGAGGCTCTATGCGCGCTGGGCATCGCGGAATTGCGCAGTTAAAGCGACGCTGCGCGGCTTGTGAATTGATTATCTCGGAATGTTCCCGCTTTTCTGCCGCTCAATTGCTCGTCGGCTCCGCCAGCGGCCCGATGACGCGCGAAGCGCGCCGCCGATCGTGCAGCACGCGGTTTTCGGCGACGAGGCGCCGCTCGGGCGGTTCGATGGTCGCGGGCTCGCCGGTGTTGGGCTGCGGTTCGTAGAACGGGGCGCCGGTGCTGGCCACCGTGATGCGAATCCGATGGCCCGCGGCGAAGACCTGGCTCAACCAGCCGACGTCGAACGCCACGCGATACGGTTGGCCGGGCTGCATGAAGACTTCGCGCTCGAAGCCCTCGCGGTAGCGGGCCCGGCGGATCATGTCCATGATTAAGATCGACCGCCCGTCGGGATAAACGTCGCTGACGCGCACGATAAAGTCGCTGTCGGGCGCCGAAGAGGTCACGAACAACTCGGCCTTGACCAGCCCGGTCCATTCGACCGGCGCGGCGAGCACTTCGCTGGTGAAGGTGCGCACCTCGGCCTGCTCTTCGAACTGGCGGGCGTCGGCGGCGCCTGGGAAGGCCACGCTGGGAATGCTGTTCGGATGAACGGGATCGGAGCGGAAGGCCGTCGCCGCCTGCGGGCTGTTTTCTTCCGCGTCGGGCTTGGCGAGCGAAAGCTTGCCGCCGGCGTGCAAGTAATAAGAGGTTGGCTCGGCGGCGATCGGCCAGTCGTCGGCCGTGCGCCACTCGTTGCCGGGCGAGCCGGTTTCGCCGACCGCGCCCATCGTGTAACAGCGCACGGTCGGCTCGCGCTCGACGGCGTTGTCGACGCCCTTGAGGTAATGATCGAACCAGCGGAGCATGTGCCGTTCCATCGGAAAGCGGGCGTTTTCTGGATAGGTCAGTTCGCCCGTGCGGTTCGCGTCCTTGAAGCGGCCGTGCAGCCAGGGTCCGAGCAAGAGCTGCTGCTTGCCTTGCGAGTTTGGGCCGCCCTGGTGCTGGCGGCCGATGTAGCTTTGTACCGAGCCGACGCACATGTAGTCGTACCAACTGCCGATGGTGAAGCAGGGGACGTTCATCTTTTCGAAGTGGCGCGTGCAATCTTCGTCGGCCCAGTAGTCGTCGTAGTCGGGATGCGAGAACCACTCGTCCATCAAGCGGCGGTTGTCGTCCGGATTGCGACAGACGCCTGCCATCCCCTTGAACCGCTGCGGCTTCGTGGCGCCGCCGATGCGGTAGCCCTCGTGAAACAGGCTCAGCCCGGTGTCGATCATGTATTGACACGTCAAATGAGGCGGCGCGGCAACGGCCAGAAAGTTCTGGGCGAAGCCGGCCTGCGAGCTGCCGAACGTGCCGATCTTACCGGTGCTCCACGGCTGCGCAGCCAGCCATTCGACCGTGTCGTAGCCGTCTTGCAGCTTGCCCCAGGCCAGCGCGCGATAGCCGACCCACTGGCCTTCCGAAAGGTGCGTGCCGCGGAAGTTCTCGGCCGCCACCACGTATCCGCCGGAGGCCAGCTTGGCGAACGACTTGCGGGTATTCGGATGGGACAGGTCAGCATAGCGCTGCTCGTACAGCACCGGCCAGGGGCCATCGCCCGGCGGGAAGTAGAGATAGGCCGAGAGCTTCGCCCCGTCGCGCATCGGGATCATCACGTGCCGCTCGGTGACGCCGCCTAGATCGAGCGGTTCCTCGGCCGCGCTGGTTTGAGACAAAGATAGGCAGAGAAAACAAGCGGCGACAAGGAGCAGGCGGGCGAGCATGGGTTCGATTTCCCAGGGGATGGCAGGGGCAGGATTGGCTCCGCACCAATCTAACCGAAGGAAATGCGCCGAGCTACGTTGTCAGCCCGCGACGTTAATCGCCGACGCCGACGTCGGAATCGTACAGCTCGAAGACCAAGTCGGCTTCCAGCGCCTGGTGGTGCCGCAAGGCGGTCAGCAGCCAGCCGGCGCGCTGGCGGACGTCGTGAAAATTGAACGGATGGCCCGGCGTTGCGGGCGCCAGGTGCGTTTCGAGCGAGAGCGATTGGCGGACCAGATCGGCGTGTTCGTGGCGCAACCTGTCGATGCGATGGTGCAAGGCCGGTTCGAGCGATTCGATCTCGCCGAACATGCCTTTGCGCGACTCGGTCGAAGAAACATGAGCGGCGAGCGTCTCGTGAAAGCTGCGCAACTCGACGGCGACGCGCCCGCGCCACGCTTCTTCTCGGCCGGGCGCCGGCGCGGCCAGCGCCGCCTCCAGGCGGTGCATGGCGTCGAGCAGCGGTTCGTGCAGCGGGGCGGCAGGCGGGTCTGGCTGAGCGGACTGCGTTCGCTGATCGCGCTGGCGGTTCATGGCAATGGTTCCTTAATGGATGCCTGCGGGGGTCTCCTTTAATATTCTAAGCTTAGCATCGAGGATTAAATAACCTCCCAATGCAAAGACGTGGGCGCCTGGGGCTGAGCCTAGGCGAAGCCCCAGGTCGCTGGGGCATCGCTTCGCTCTGCCGCCAGGCACCCCACTGCCGTATAGGGAATCTATTTAATCCTCGGTGCTTACAGCCGCAATTGGTGGAGGCGGCGAGCGGCGGAAACTCAGTCGCCAAGCTTCTTTGCCGTCTGCCGCCAGCTTTAGAGATTGCTCCGCTTTTTTCGCCGCACTTCGCACGTTTGGACGCGAGAAAGGAGCGTCAGGCTCTGACTGTCCTTGCGGCCGCATTCGATTACGGGTTCCTCTTCTCTGTTCCAGGCAGTTATGAGCTTGCGGCCTTCGTTCGCGCGCTATCGTTCTCGATGCAGCTTCACTTGCCCCCTTGCATCGGCCGCCGCGACCAGAAAAGAGAAGGAACCCGTAATTGTCCCGGCTTGGCGAATTGCCTCGTCCTCCAAAAAGCAGGACGATATCTAAAGCTGGCGCCAAGCGTTGCCGGTGCATATCCGCTCGCTCATCGTCGAATCTCTCGGCTGCCCGCCTCCCAGGCGCCCAGGATTAACTAACTTCGCTATAACAACCACTCGGGTAACCGTTCACGCGCCGGGGAGGAGCGAGGCGACGGGTTGACCGCGGAAGTGGGCTTCGACAGCGGCTGTCAGGTAGCTGAAGATCGAGCGGCCTTGCAGGCGGCACGTCTCGCTGACGGTCAG
>Ga0307372_10010398_pt1 | contig 12609 bp, 16 predicted proteins | sample OX1MG_FD_202533 | JGI IMG/M metagenome (GOLD analysis project Ga0307372, IMG submission 202533) | Soil microbial communities from Risofladan, Vaasa, Finland - OX-1 | ecosystem: Environmental > Terrestrial > Soil > Coastal area > Acid sulfate soil | place: Finland: Risofladan, Vaasa | collected...
CACTTGCGCTCGTGTTCAACCCGTTCACCGGTCCGCAGATCCGCAAATGGATCTCCGAGCGGATCTTTGGCGAGACGGACGGATTCACGTACCAGGGCGGGAACGGCTCGTCGAGCTGAAACCGCGCACGAGCGAGGCCGGATCGAGACCACTCGCGGTCGAGATGTCCGAACTGCCTAGGAGGACGGCACCCGGCTTCGGGGCGCGGGCGGCGACGAGCGTCGGTCTCCAGTCGACACCGGCCTCGACGCGCAGATACCTGAGGCGCCGCCAGGAGCGCAGGTAGGTCGTCGGGTCGACCGCGCCGTCGTAGCCGCGATCGAGCATGCCGACCGGATGGATCTCGAAGTCGATGTGGTACGGCGTTCCCACCGCGTCGCCGGTGTCACCGACGAAACCGAGGACGTCGCCCGCGTGCACGATCGCGCCGTTCACGGCGAGCGGCGAGTACGCGGACAGGTGCGCGTAGTAGAAGTCGTTCCCGCGATCGTCGCGGAGCCACAGCCTCCATCCTCCGATCCCGTTCCATCCGACGGAGAAGACAACGCCGTGCGCAACTGCGAGCACGGGCGTGCCGAGCGGCGCGAAGATGTCATCGCCGTGATGCCAGCCGCCGGAGACGTCCGGGCGGGAGGCGCCGAAGGTATCGGCGACCCACTTGACGCCGAAGACGGGAAACGCGTAGCCCCGTTCGCCGAGCGCGGGCAGCATCGTCGGGGGCAGATTCGGCGCCGCGGCGGCGGGCGCGACGACGATCGTCGGGATCGGCGATTTCGGCGTCGCCGCCGTCGCGGTGAGCGCAAAGAAGAGCGCTCCGGCGGTGAGCGCAAGGAGCCTCACCTCAGGAGCCGAGGTGTTCGCGCGCGAACGTGCGGAACCGTGCCCGTGTCTCCTCGTCCGGGCCGAGTGAGCCTTCGTCGTCGTACTTCGGGTCGGCGGCCACCTCTTCGGCGACCGCCCGCACCTCGGCCGTGAGCGCTGCGCGGTGCTCCGGATTGCGCATCAGCGTCTCGATCCAGCTCTCCGATCCGTCGTACCCCGGCACGTCGTTCTCGAAGAGCAGCCTGCCGAGGAGAATGCCGCAGCGGATGTAGGCGAACGTGCGGAACGCCAGGAGCCGGTGCGGTGACTCGACGAGCGCCGCGATGTCCTCGTTCTCGCGCTCGATGCGCGCCACGATGCCGCCGATCGGCTCGTCGACGAGCGGAATCCAGAGATCGTCCGCTGCCATGGTCTGGATTATGGCCGTTTCGTCTTGGTACGCCACGCGATCTGGGCCGCCGTGGCGATGAGGACGACGGCAAACAGCTTGCGGAGCGTCGCCTCGGGGACGCTCTGAGCCAGCCTGGCACCACCGAAGGCCGCGCCGATCGATGCGATGCCGATCACGAGCGCGCTTTGCCACCGGACGTTGCCGTGCCGCTGCTGGCGCCAGACCCCGACGAGGACGGTGGGAATGATCGCAAGCAGGGACGTCGCCTCCGCGTGCAGCTGCGTGAGACCGAGCCACGTCAGCGTCGGCACAAACAGGATCCCGCCTCCGACGCCGAACAGGCCCGAGAGAACACCGGCGACGAGCCCGAGGATGACGGCGAGGACGTACGTCATTTCACGAGCAGGTCGATGGCGATGCCCACCAGCAGCACCGCAAAGGCGTACGAGAGCGTGCGCACGTGGAGTCGCTGGTGCAAGGACGCGCCGCCGAGGGCGCCGACGGCGGCGGGAACGCCGAGCAGCGCCGCGTAGTTCGCCTGCACGTCGCCGTGGAACAGGTATGCGACGACGCCGGCGGTGGCGGTGAGCCCGATCGCCGCGAGCGACGTCGCACTCGCGGAGCGCATGTCCCACCGGCCGACGAGCAGGAGCAGCGGAACGATGATGATGCCGCCGCCGACCCCGAAGAGCGCGCTGAAGAACCCGGCCGCCAGACCGATCAGGACCAGGCGCACCGACCTATGCTAGTAGGGGTCTGCCCTGGAGGTTCGGTAGTGCTCTGCCGCGCGAAAGCCAAGCTGCGCAAGGACGCAGGGAGCGTTCGTAGCCGTGGCTACGGACGCGACCGAGGACGCCGCGATGCGACGGTTTGCAGCCGGCAGAGTGCTGCCGCTACCTTCCGGGCGAGCCCCTAGATGGCCGCACTCCTGCAGCGGCTCTCGGCGGAGCCGCAGCTGGCCGGCCTCTTCCTCGATTTCGACGGCGTGCTGGCGCCGATCGTAGAGCGGCCGGACGATGCGCATCTCCCGTCCGAGACTCGCAAGGAGCTCGAGCGCCTCGTCGCGCGATACGCGCTCGTCGCGGTCGTATCGGGGCGCGCCGGTGACGACGTGCGACGGCGCGTCGGCGTCGACGGCGTCGTGATCGCGGGCTCACACGGCCTCGAGCTCGACCTGGAGGCCGAGGCCTGGCGCGAAACCGTCGAGGCGTTCGCCGACGCGGCCCGGTGGCCGGACACGGAGCGCAAGGGCCTTACCGCGTCGTTCCACTACCGCACGGCCACCGACGAGCCGGCTGCGGTGGCGGCGCTCGAAGGACTGGCGGAGCGTGCGCGTGAGGCCGGCCTGAAGGCGCGCTTCGGCCGCAAGGTGCTCGAGGTGCTCCCGCCGCTCGAAGCGAACAAGGGCACGGCCGTGCGACACCTGCTCGGCGGCGCAGGATTGGACCGCGCACTCGTGGCCGGCGACGACGCGACCGATCTCGACGCGTTCCGCGCGCTCGATGGACTCGAGCTCGCCGTTCGTGTCGCGGTCGCGGCAGCCGAGTCGCCGCCCGAGCTGCGCGCCGCGGCCGACATCGTCGTCGGAAGCACGGACGAGCTCCTGGCGTTGCTGCGGACGCTGTGACGACTCAGGCCTTGTGAACCTTGACCGCGGTGCCGTAGGCGCAGATCTCGGTCCAGTTCGCGCCCATCTCCGAGGTGTCGAAGCGCATGGCGATGATCGCGTTCGCGCCTTTCGCTTCCGCCTCCTGCGACATCCGCTCCATCACCTCATGGCGACTGTCGACGAGCGCCTTCGTCATTCCCTTCAGCTCACCGCCGAGGATCGACTTCAGCTGCGCGCCGATCTGCGAGCCGACGTTGCGGGAGCGCACGGTCAGCCCCATCACCTCGCCGAACACCTCGTCCACCGTGTAGCCCGGAATGTCGTTCATCGTCGTGACGATCATCGGTTCAACACCTCCCATGCGCGGCGCACGTCGTCTTCTGTCGTGCGCGCATTGCCGATAGCCAACCTGAGCACGTAGCGGCCGTCGAGCCGCGTGTGCGAGAGAAAGATCTCACCGCTGCGATTCGCGCGCTCGACGATCGCCTCGTTCTCCTCGTCCGTGCCGTTGCGGCGGAACGCGACGAGCGAGAAGCGCAGCGGCGCGACGAGCTCCCAGTCCGGGTCCGCCTCGACCCAGTCCGCGAACAGGCGGGCGAGGCGGATGTGCTCACGGTGCATCGCGCGCAGCCCCTCGGCGCCGTAGCAGCGGAGCACGGCCCAGAGCTTGAGCGAGCGGAAGCGACGGCCCAGCGCCGGCCCGTACTCGGAGAGCGCGTATGCATCCTCGGGTGTGCGTAGGTATTCGGGGACGAGCGAGAACGCCTCGCGGAACTCGTCCGGACGCGACGTCCAGAGCAACGAGCAGTCGACCGGGACGAGCAGCCATTTGTGCGGATTGACGACGAGCGAGTCCGCGAGCTCCACACCGTCCTGCGACCAGCGCTCCTCGTCGAGGATCCATGACGACCCCGCGTACGCTGCGTCCACGTGCACCCACGCGCCCGCCGCATGAGCGCGTTCAGCGAGCGCACGCACGGGGTCGACGGAAGCGAACGAGGTCGTGCCCACCGTTGGGACGACCACGGCGACGTCGGAGAAGTCGAGCCCGTCGGCGCGCATGCGCAGCTCGTCGTCGACCGACACCTTGCGCAGCACCATGCCGAGCATGCGTGCGGCCTTCTCCACGGACGAGTGCGCGTGCTCGGAGCAAACAACGACGTTCCGCCTCGTCACGTACCGGGCGGCGATGAGGGCAGCCATCGTCGCGGTGGAAGCGGTGTCCTCGATGTGGCCGTGCCAGCCTTCCGGCAGGCCGAGCAGCTGCCGGACCCAGTCGACCGTGCGCAGTTCGAGCTCGGTCGACGCCGGAGACGATCGCCAGTTGAGCGCAACTTGCTGCATGGCGGACGCGAGGAGCTCGGCGAGGATGCCCGGCTCCGACGCCGTCACCGCGAAGTACGCGAAGAAGCGCGGATGCTGCCAGTTCGTCAGCGCGGGGACGATGAGCTCGTCGAGGTCGGCCAGGACGTTCGCGAACGGCTCGCCGTGCTCCGGCGCGGAGTCCGGCAGCTTCGCGGTCAGCTCGCCGGGCCGCACCTGCGCGAGCACGGGGAGCTCGCCGACGCGGTCGAGGTAGCCGGCAGCCCAGTCGACGGCGGCGTACCCGTCCTCGCGAAACGTCATCGCTTCCGCCGCAGCTTCTGGAAGCGGCTCCACGGCTGCGTGTTCAGCAGGTCGTCCTTCGTCAGCCAGCCACGGCGTGCCTGTCCGATCCCGAACTCGACATAGCCCTGCGCACGAATCTGGTGCGCGTCGGAGTTGACGACGAGCTTCAACCCCGCCTCCTTTGCGGCGCGCGCGTAGACGTCGCGCAGGTCGAGCCGGTCGGGCTGGCCGTTGATCTCGAGCACGACGCCGGTCTCCAGCGCCTTCTCGATCACACGCCCGACGTCGACCTCGCGCGGGCCGCGCTTTCCGATCCGCCGGCCGGTGAGGTGGCCGATGCAGTCGACATACGGGTTGTCCATCGCCTCGAGCACGCGCTCCGTCGGACGCGTATGCGGCGCCTGGTGCACGGAGGCGACGACCCAATCGAGCCCCGCGAGATCCTCGGGCGAGACGTCGACCTCGCCGTTCGAGCGGATGTTCGCCTCGACGCCGGCGAGGATGCGCAGCTTCGGAAAGCGCCGGCGCACGGCTTCGATCTCGTCGAGTTGCGCGGCGAGACGGCCTTCCCGGAGATAGTGCGAGTGGTCGGTGATGGCGTAGTAGTCGTACCCGCGCGCCGCGGCCGCCGCGACCATCTCCTCGAGCGTGTTCTTGCCGTCCGCGGACCAGCTCGTGTGCGTATGCAGGTCGCCGCGCAGATCGGAGAGCTCGACGAGCGTGGGTAATTCGCCGCGCCGCGCGGCGTCGAGCTCGCCGTGGTTCTCGCGCAGCTCCGGCGGAATCGGCTGATAGCCGAGGAACTCATACAACGCGTCCTCGTCCTCCGTCGCGAAGACGTCGCCGGTCTCCACCGTCGTAACCCCGTACTCGGAGATGGAAAAGCCGCGCTTCACAGCCGCTTCACGCATCGCGACGTTGTGGTCCTTCGACCCGGTGAAGTGCTGCAGCAGGTTGCCGAACGACTCCGGCGGGACGACCCGCAGATCGAAGCGCAACCCCTGCCGGGACACGACGGTCGCCTTCGTGTCGCCGTGCGCCGCCACCTCGATGACCCACGGAAGCTGCGTGAAGTAGGCCGTCAGCTCGGCCGGTTCCGTCGCCGTCGCGATGATGTCCAGGTCGCGGAAGGTCTCCTTGCGGCGGCGCACCGAGCCCGCCTCGGACACGGCGACGGCGGCGCGATGCTCGCGCAGCTCGGCAACCGCCGCCTGCACCGCGGGCAGCCCGTCCCCGAGCAGCTTCCGACCATCGTCGGGGTTCTGCGCCTGGAACGCGAGCGCCTTGAGGATCTTCTCTTCGCTCTTCGGGCCGAGGCCGGTGAGCGTTCGCAGCCGCTCGGTCTCCGCCGCCTCCTTCAGGCCGGCGAGCGTCGTCACGTCGAGCTCCCGCCAGATGCGGGCCGCGGTCTTCGGGCCGAGCCCGGGGAGGTGCATGAACGCGATGACGTCGGGCGGGACGAGCTTGCGGCGCTTTGCGAGCGCCTCGATGTCACCGGTCTCGACGATCTGGACGATCTTCTCCTCGATCGTCTTGCCGATGCCCTGCAGCTCCTTGGCTCGGCCGGCGAGCGCGAGCTGCGCGACCGACGCCGAGGTCTCGCGCATGCGCGTCGCCGCGCGGCGGTAGGCGAGGACGCGGAAGGACTCGGCCCCCTCGAGCTCCAGCAGGTCCGCCAGGAGATCGAAGTGGTCGGCGACCTCGGTGTTCGCAGGTAGCGCGGCCATGGAAATCGATCATATGTAGCCTCCATCGACGTGCCGAAGGCGACGATTTGCCTGCCGACCTACAACGAGGCGGCGAACATCGAGGCCATGGTGGGCGCGCTGGAGCCGCTCGGCGTGGACGTCCTCGTCGTCGACGACAACTCGCCCGACGGGACCGGCGAGATCGCCGACCGGCTCGCCGCCGAGGCCGGCTTCGTCTCCGTCCTCCACCGTCCGCACAAGGAGGGTCTCGGTCCCGCGTACGTCGCCGGCTTCCGGCGCGCGCTCGTGGACGGGGCCGACCTCATCCTCGAGATGGACTGCGACTTCTCCCACGATCCCGCCGACGTGCCGCGACTGATCGCCGCCTGCGAAGCCGGAGCCGACCTCGCGCTCGGCTCGCGCTACGTGCAGGGCGGCGGGACCGAGCACTGGGGCCACACCCGGCGGCTCGTCTCGACCGGAGGGTCGTGGTACGCCCGCAAGCTGCTCGGGGTCGGCGTTCGCGACCTGACCGGTGGCTTCAAGTGCTACGGGCGCCGCGTGCTCGAGCGCATCGATCTCGGCGACATCCGCTCGAAGGGCTACGCGTTCCAGATCGAGACGACCTATCGGACGCTGCGCGCCGGGTTCGACGTGGTCGAGGTGCCGATCATGTTCGCCGACCGCACTGCCGGGCAGTCGAAGATGAGCCCGGCCATCGTCCTCGAGGCCGTGGCGCGGGTGCCGGCGCTACGGTTGGCGGCGTTGCGAGGGCAGATCTGATGCGCGAGCTCGACATCCTCACCTTCGACGACGCCGTCGCGGGTAGCCCCGTGCTCGTCGACTTCTGGGCGCCGTGGTGCAGACCGTGCAAGGCGCTGGAGCCGATCCTCGCCGAGCTCGAGGCGACCGTCCCCGTCGCGCGTGTGAACGTCGACGAGCATCCGGCGATCGGCGCGCGCTACGACGTGCTCTCGATCCCGACCGTGATCCTGTTCGCCGGCGGCGCGCCAGTCGGGTCGATGGTGGGCATCCGCCCACGTGCCCACTTCGACCACTGGCTATCCGAAATGCTCCCAGCCGCCCAGCGCGACGTTGACGCCTGAGCCCTCCTCGCAGCGGCCGATGACGGTGAAGTCGAGCGGGTCGGGCGTCGCCGCAAGCAGCTCGTAGTCCTCGCCGAACTCGAGATCGGCGAGCGTCGCGCCCTCCGCGAGCGGCACGCGCTCGAGGTCGATGACCAGGCGACAGCCCGAGCGCTCGGCGATGTGACCCGCGTCCGGACCGAGACCGTCGGAGATGTCGAGCATCGCGTGCGCGGCCGCGGCGAGGCGGCGGCCCGCATCGAGTCGAAGCGGCGGCAGCGCAAGACGTCCGGCCCGGAACGCGGCTCCCGCGGCGCCGAGCGGCCCCGTGACGACGAGGAGGTCTCCGGGCACGGCGCCCGCACGGCCGGGCACACGCTCCGCGCGCCCGATCGCGGTGACACTGAGCACGACCGAGTCGGCTCGCGTGGTATCGCCGCCGCGAATGGGGACGCCCGCTTCGTTCAGTCCCTCGTACAGCTCGACCGCATGGTCGAGGCTTGGGGTCGCAAGGCTGACGATGAGCGCGATCGGGTCGGCACCGGACGCTGCGAGATCGCTGAGGTTGACGGCAGCCGCACGATGGCCGAGCTCGCGCCACGAGAGTAGGTCGAAGCGAAAATGGACGCCCTGGACGAGCGTGTCCTGCGTCACGACGAGCCCTTCGATCTGCGCAGCGTCGTGCTCGACCCCGACGATGAGCCCGCGGCGCTCGAGCTCGCCGAGGAGCTCGAACTCCTTCACAGCTCCTCGATGCGTGTTCGCCCGTCGAGCGTCGCCGGGTCGAGCGCGTACAGCGCGTCGTACAGGCGAGCGTGGAAGGTGCCGGGGCCGGCCGCGCCGGCCGCCGCGTCCTCTGCAGCGACACCGAACACCGCCAGCGCCTCGGCGGCGGCCTCGAGCGGCTCGTCGGGCTTCGCCGCGAGGAAGCATGCCGTCAGCGCCGACGACATGCAGCCGGTGCCCGTGACCGTCGCGAGCAGTGCATCGCCGTTCGACACCGCCAGCACCCGGTCGCCGTCCGACACGTGATCAACCGGCCCGGTGACCGACGCGATCACGCCGAGACTTCGGGCTGCCGCGCGCGCGAGCTCGGCCGGATCGATGCCGGTGCTCATCGACTCCACGCCCCGCACCTCTGCTGCAGCGCCGACGAGCGTCGCCACCTCGCCGGCGTTACCGCGCAAGACGGTGATGTCGACCTCGCCGAGGATGCGGCGCGCGGTGTCGGTGCGATATGCGGTCGCCCCGACGCCGACAGGGTCGAGCACGACGGGGATCGGACGCGCGCCCGCCGCCTTGCCGGCGAGCAGCATCGACTCGATCCAGCGCTCCGACAGCGTCCCGATGTTGATCACGAGCGCGGACGCGATCTGCACCATCTCCTCCATCTCCTCGCGCGCGTGCGCCATCACAGGCAGCGCGCCGATCGCGAGCGTCGCGTTCGCCGTCTCGTTCATGACGACGTAGTTCGTGATCTGATGGACGAGCGGCCTTCGCTCCCGCATCGTCTGCAACGTGGTGCCGGCAGAGATCATCTCGTTACCCCCAGGACGTCGACGGGACCCTCGCCTAAACCGACCTCGACGAGACCCTGTGCCACCGCGCGCGATGCGGCGGCCGCCGCGCCGCGGGCGGCGTCGTGCAGGCTCTCACCGCGCGCGAGCAACGCTGCGAGCATCGCCGAGTGCGTGCACCCGGCACCGTGTGTCGCTGCGACCTCGTAGTGTGTGACGGGAATGTCGATGTGCACGCTCCCGTCGAAGAGATGGTCGGCGCCGGCGCCGCCGTGGCCTCCGGTGACGATCACCGCCGGCGCGCCGAGCTCGTGCAACCGCTCGGCAAGCTCGGCTGGAGACCCGTCGGCTCCTGTGAGCGCACGCGCCTCCATCAGATTCGGCGTGATCACGGTCGCGAGCGGAAAGAGCAGGCCGACGAGAGCCTCGACGGCACCGTCCTCGAGCAGCTGCGCGCCTGAGCTCGCGACCATCACCGGGTCGACCACGAGCGGCACACGATGCTCGCTGAGATACGACGCGACGGTCTCGATGAGCGTTCGCGAGAAGAGCATCCCGGTCTTCGCCGCGTCGACGCCGATGTCGTCGAAGACGGCGTCGAGCTGCGCGATGACGAACGCGGGGGGCAGCTCGTGGATCGCCGTCACAGCGCGCGTGTTCTGCGCGGTGAGCGCGACGAGCACGGAGGACCCGTAGACGCCGGCCGAGGCGAACGCCTTCAGGTCGGCCTGGATGCCGGCGCCCCCGCCGGAATCGGACGTCGCGATCGTCAGTGCTCGATGAACCATGCGCTCCCTTCGCCGGCATGACCCGGATCAGGTTCGACGGGTGTGATCTCAGCCGCTCCTCGCGGCACCCCGGTGGTCGAACGTTAGCGTCTGAGACGTGGATCGACTCCCGCCTGCACTGGCCGCGACGGCGACGGGCCGGCTGATCGGGCTGCTCGGCCCGCCGCCCGCACGGGTGCTCGAGCTCGGGTTCGCCGGAATCCATGCCGAGCCGCTGCGCCTGGCCGGCTTCGACGTGGTCGTCGTCGAGCCGGACCCGGCGTATCGCGAGCGGGCACGGGAGCGCGCAGGAGAGGTCCTCGAGGCGCCCACCGGTTCCTTCGACGCCGTCGTCGCTCCCGCGGGCACCGACCTGACGGGCATCGACGCGCGCCGCGCGCTCCTCGTCCAGCCGGACGGCTCCATTGTGGGATGACCTCCTCCAGGGCGACGAGCTCGCCCACCTGACGGTCGAGCCCGCGCGAGCCGCGCGGACGGTTCCACTGCCGGAGGAGCTGCACCCGGCCGTACGCGCAGCGCTCGCACGCCAGGGAATCCGCGAGCTGTACGTGCACCAGGCAGAAGCATGGGCCGCGTCGCGTGCCGGAGAGCACGTCATCGTCACAACCGGAACGGCCTCGGGGAAGACGCTCGCCTTCAACCTGCCCGCGCTCGACGCGCTCGCGACAGATCCGAAGAATCGAGCCCTCTACCTGTATCCGACGAAAGCGCTCGCGCAGGACCAGGCGCGCACGCTCGCTGCGCTCGCGGTCCCCAAGGTACGCGCTGCGATCTACGACGGCGACACCCCGCGCGAGCAGCGGTGGCAGGTGCGCAAGTGGGCGAACCTCATCCTCACCAACCCGGACATGCTCCACGTCGGCATGCTGCCGCGTCACGACCTCTGGGCGGACGTCCTCCACAACGTGCGCTACGTCGTCGTGGACGAGGCGCACGTCTATCGCGGCGTGTTCGGCTCGCATGTCGGCAACGTCCTTCGCCGCCTGCGACGAATGGCTCGCGTCTACGGCGCCGATCCGCAGTTCGTGCTCGCATCGGCGACGATCGCAAATCCGGGCGAGCTCGCGCAGCGGCTTCTCGGGCTCGACACGACGGTGATCGCGGACGACGCCGCACCGCGTGCCGAGAGGACGATCGCGCTCTGGAACCCCGAGCTGATCGACGCAGAGCTCGGGCTGCGCGCGTCGCCGCTCGGCGAGGCCTCGCGCCTTGCCGCCGCGCTCGTCCAGCGTGGCCTGCGCACGATCTGCTTCGCGAAGAGCCGCAAGGCGGCCGAGCTCGTCCATCGCATGACCGTCGATCGCGTCGACGCAGAGACGGCGGCGCGGCTCGCGCCGTATCGCGCCGGCTACACGGCGCAGCAGCGGCGGGAGATCGAGCGGCGGCTCGTCGAGGGCGAGCTGCTCGGCGTCTCCGCCACCGACGCGCTCGAGCTCGGAATCGACATAGGTTTGCTCGACTGCGCCATCTCGGTCGGCTTCCCCGGTACGGTGGCGAGCCTGCGCCAGCAGTGGGGGCGCGCCGGGCGCCGCGGCCACGGGCTGGCCGTGCTCGTCGCCTCCGAGGACGCGCTCGACCAGTACTTCATGCGGGAGCCGGAGACGCTGCTCGGCCGGCGCGTCGAGGCGGCGATCCTCGACCACGCGAATCCGCGCGTGCTCGACAGGCACGTCGCCGCGGCCGCGTTCGAAGCGCCGCTGGACGACGACGACCGGGCGACGCTCGGCGACGCCGCTCTCGAGCGTGCACCGCACGTGCCCGACCTGCGCAAGACACCCCGCGGCTGGGTGTACGCGGGGACCGACTACCCGGCCGGACGCACACCGCTGCGCTCGGCGAGCGCGGACGCGTTCTCGGTCGTGGACGCGAGCACGGGAACGGTGCTCGGGATCGTCGAGCGCGAGCGCGCGTACTCGACCATCCACGAGGGCGCGGTCTACCTCCACCTCGGTGAGCAGTGGCTCGTCGCGGAGCTCGACATCGGTGGGCGCAAGGCGCTCGTCGAGCCCTTCGCCGGCGACTGGTACACGCAGGTGAAGAAGGAGACGTCCACCGACGTGGAGGAGCCGCTGCGCGTCGAGCGACGGCTCGGGCTCGAGCTCAGCTTCGGGCGGGTGTCGGTAACGGAGCGAGTGGTCGCGTACCAGCGGAAGGGAATCCGCGACCAGGCGACGATCTCAACCGTGCAGCTCGACCTTCCGGCGACAACGTTCGACACCGAAGCCGTCTGGTATGTCCCGACCGACGAACAGCTCGAGGGCCTCGAGCAGATGCCGACGCTGCTCTCCTCGTTGCACGCCGCCGAGCACGCGATGATCGCCACCCTGCCGCTCTGGGCGATGTGCGACCGTTGGGACATCGGCGGCCTCTCGACGAACTACCACGACGACACGGGCGCCGCGACGGTGTTCGTCTACGACGGGCACTCCGGCGGCGTCGGTCTCACGGAGCGCGGCTTCGACCAGTTCGAGGGCTGGGTGGCCGATACCGTGCGCCTCCTCGAAGGCTGTCCCTGCGGCCACGGCTGCCCCTCGTGTGTCCAGAGCCCGAAATGCGGCAACCTGAACGAGTACCTGGACAAGAAAGGGGCTCTGACCTTGCTCCGGCGGATGTCGATTTCCGCCCGGCCCGTTCGTCGTACCTCGTAAACCATTTTCCAAGGAGGACAAGCCATGCAGTACCTGCTCCTGATCCACGACGACGAGACCCAGGACAACGGCGACCTCATGCCGGAGTACATGGCGTACACCGAGGCGCTGGGCGCGTCGGGCGCGCTCGTTGGCGCGAACCAGCTCCAGCCGAGCGACACAGCGACGACCGTGCGCGTGCGCGGCGGCGAAACGCTCGTCACAGACGGCCCCTTCATCGAGACGAAGGAGTCACTCGGCGGCTACTACCTCGTCGAGGCCGGCTCGCTCGACGAAGCGATCGAGTGGGCGGCGAAGATCCCGTCCGCCCGGTTCGGCCACATCGCGGTGCGGCCTGTCGTCATGCGCCAGGCGCAGGTGAGCGCATAACGACGCTCGAGCAGCTCTTCCGCGAGGAGCACGGACGCGTCCTCGCGACCCTGATCGGCGTCCTCGGCGACTTCGACCTCGCCG
>Ga0307372_10010400_pt1 | contig 12608 bp, 12 predicted proteins | sample OX1MG_FD_202533 | JGI IMG/M metagenome (GOLD analysis project Ga0307372, IMG submission 202533) | Soil microbial communities from Risofladan, Vaasa, Finland - OX-1 | ecosystem: Environmental > Terrestrial > Soil > Coastal area > Acid sulfate soil | place: Finland: Risofladan, Vaasa | collected...
AGAACGCGCTCCGCCAGGAGATCGACCGGCTCCGCGAGGAGCGAGCCGGACGGATGCGGGGTATGGAATTTCCCCAGCGCGACGAAGAGGTCCGAACGGGCCGCCCGATCGAGGCCTAGCCCGCTAGGCCGCCTGCGAGGCCTCCTCGGAGTCGAGCCGCCGTCCGAACCACCAGCCGGCGGCGAGCAGGGCCACCACGATGATCGCGAACGGGATCACCGCCGGGCCCAGGTAGCGGCTCACCACCGGGTAGTTCTGGCCCAGCTTCAGGCCCGCATAGGCCAGCCCGACGTTCCACGGAATGGAGCCGGCGACGGTGGCCACGACGAACCAGCCCGTGCGGATGTCCGAGGCGCCGGCCGGGAATGAGATGTAGGTCCGCACCACCGGCAGCAGGCGGCCGACGAAGACCGCCCAGAGCCCGAACCGGTCGAAGATCCGGTGGGAGAGGCGCAGGTGGCCGCGCCGCAAGCCGAGGCGGTGACCGAGACGGCTGAGCACGACGCGCTCGCCGTAGCGACGGGTCAGCCAGTAGGCCACCAGCGAACCGATGAGGTTGCCGGCGGTGGCAGCCGCGACCACGCCCCAGAACGGCAGGTGGCCGCTTGCTGAGAGGGCGCCGCCGAGCGGGACGACGATCTCGCTCGAGATCGGCAGGCCGGCGCTCTCGCCTGCCATCGTCACCAGGATGGCGGCCAAGCCCCCCGAGCTGACGAGCTGGATCAGCCAGGCGGACATCAACTCAGCCTAGCCGGAGGGGCCCCTTCTCCACCACTGCGTGGCTTCTGGGCAACTTCACAGCCTGCCCATAGGGGATGCCGAGGGGCGGCCGGCAGCCTTGGGTTCGACAGCGCGGATCGGTTCCCGGGTACCGACCGCCACCGGCAGAACCGTTCTTTCAACCAAAGGAGATCTGAAGAGAAAGCCATGAACAGGATCAAAGTCGCCCTCGCGGCCGGGGCGGTCGCCGTGTCGATGGTCACCGGAGGCGTGATCGGGGCGGCGCTCTGGGGAACCAGCGCCGTCGCCGCCAACGCCGCCGGAGTCACCGCCGTCACCCTCGCTGCCACCGCGAGTCCCCCGCCCGCCGCGGGCACCTTCAAGTCCAACGAGGACGCCACCCACGAGGCGGGCGAGAGCGCAGCTCGCGAAGCGCAGGAGAACGCCGGCCAGTTTCCGACCGTCCCCTAGCCTCTTGAGCCGCGGCCGTCCGGCATCGCGCCGGGCGGCTGCGCTTAATGCTCCCTTCAGGGCGCGGGGGTTCACTTCTCAATCGAAGCCATGAACAAGCGCCTACCGCTGATCCTCCTCTCGGTCGCAGTCGTCACCGCCGCCTGCTCGGTCGCGGGCCTTCGCAACTCCACCAACCCGCCGGCTGGCGGCGTCTCCGCCCCCGTCGCGACCCAGGCGGCAGCGCCCTCCATCCAGGGGATCACCGGCAGCGACGCGCTAACCAACTTCCAGACGGAGCTGGAGTCCGTCGCCACCGCGGTCCTCCCCTCGATCGTCCAGGTCGACACCGCCCAGGGCCTCGGCTCGGGCATCGTCTACGACACCAACGGCGACATCGTCACCAACAACCACGTCGTCGAGGGTGCCACTGCCTTCACGGTCAAGGCCAGTGATGGAGCGAGCTACTCCGCCAGCCTGGTCGGCACCTATCCCGCCAACGACCTCGCGGTCCTCCATGTGGCCAACGCCGGGTTGAAGCCGGCCAAGTTCGCCGACTCGGCGGCCATCAAGGTGGGCGAGGTCGTGCTCGCCATTGGCAGCCCCTTCGGGCTCAGCGGGACGGTCACCGACGGCATCGTCAGCGCCCTCGGCCGCACCCAGTCGGAGGGCAACAACGGGGTGACGCTGAGCGACCTCGTCCAGACCAGCGCGCCCATCAACCCCGGCAACTCGGGCGGCGCCCTCGTCGACCTGAACGGCGAGGTGGTCGGAATCCCGACCCTGGCCGGATCGGACTCGCAGGGCCGGCAGAGTTCGACCGGGATCGGCTTTGCGATCCCCAGCGTCCAGGTCACCACCGCGGCCCACCAGATCGTCACCGGCGGTTCGGTGACCCACACCGGTCGTCCCTACCTGGGGGTGAACACCCGCGACGACGCGACCTCCGGGGCTGACGTCGTGGCCGTCGTCAGCGGCGGACCGGCCGCCAACGGCGGGCTCCAGGTGGGCATGGTCATCACCGCGGTCGGCGCCCAGACCGTGCCCAACACGGACGGCCTGAGCCAGGCGCTGAGCGCCTACAAGCCGGGCGACAAAGTCAGCGTGCAGGTGCGGCTGGCGGACGGCTCGAGCAAAACCTTGACCGTCACCCTGGGGGAGCGACCGGCCAACATCTAGAGCCCGGGGCAGGCCGACGGAAAGACGCCGAGATGACGTCGGACCTCCGCTAAGCTGCACACGATTTGCGGGGGTTGCTGCGGGCAGCTGGGCTTTTGGATCAGCACGGTCAGGGAATGGTTGAATACGCGTTCATCCTGGTCCTCATCGCGCTGGTCGTGATCACCCTGCTGGTCACGACCGGTGGCCAGGTCCGCAACATGTACTCGGACATCACCTTCGCGCTGAGCAACCAGGCCGGCCTTTAGCCTCCGGCGTCGCCGGTCGAGGGCCTCACAGGAACTTCACAGCAAGCTCCCAGCCAGGTCGGACCCTCGGGGCCGACGCTGGCAACTGTTCAATGAGTAACGCCTACCTCTGGTACGCGACAAGGGGCGCCGGCGCGGTGAGCCTGATCCTGCTCTCCGCGGTGACGGTGCTCGGCATCCTGAGCGCGTCGCGTTACGAGGCGCCCGGGTGGCCGCGCTTTGTCACCACCGGGTTCCACCGCAATCTTTCGCTGCTGGCGGTCGTCTTCCTCGCCCTGCATATCGTCACCGCCGTCGTCGATCCCTACACGAGCCTTGGCTGGACCACCGTGCTGATCCCCTTCACCTCCTCTTACCGGACCCTGTGGCTTGGCCTTGGCACCGTTGCCTTCGACCTGCTCCTGGCGATCCTGGCCACCAGCCTCCTCCGCCGGTTCATCGGCCAGCCGGTCTGGCGAGGGGTTCACTGGCTCGCCTACGCCTGCTGGCCGATCGCCGTCCTGCACGGCCTCGGCACCGGCACCGACGCCTGGTCCTTCTGGCTCTTGGTGATCCAGTCCGCCTGCGTCCTCGCGGTCGTCACCGCGATCATCGCCCGCCTCACCATGGCCCCTGTCGACCCCTTGGCCGCCGAACGCGCCAACTTCCGCGACTCCACCCGCCGAGGAGACGGCCGGTGACCGCGGTGGTGGTCGTCGACGGCCGCGCCCTCGGCGGCTCGTCCCGGCTCGCGGTCACCCGGCCCGACCGGCTCGAGGCGGCGCTGGCAGCGATGCGTGCGCGGTTGGCTGAGGTCGACCAGGCCTACAGCCGGTTCCGGCCCGACAGCGAGCTCAGCGCCGTGAACGACCGGCCCGGCGAGCTGCACCGAGTGAGCCCGCAGCTCGCCGCAGCGGTCGCCGCTGGGCTCCGAGCAGCTCGACTCTCCGGCGGGGCGGTCGATCCGACGCTTGGCCGCGTGATGCGTGTCGTCGGCTACGACCGGACCTTCGGGCAGGTCGCCGCCCACGGGCCCGCTATATCGCTGCGGCCCCGCTCGGTGGCGGGCTGGGAGGCCATCCAGTTCGATCCCGTCGCCCACACGCTCCGGCTGCCGGAGGGCGTGGAGCTCGACCTCGGCGCCACCGGCAAGGGCCTGGCCGCCGACCTGGCCGCGGCGGCCGCCCTGGCGGCCTCGGGGACCGGCGCAGGAGTCCTCGTCAGCCTCGGCGGGGACATCGCCACCGCCGGGATTGCGCCCGATGGCGGCTGGGTCATACAGGTCAGCGAGGACAGCGGCGCGCCGATCAGCGCCGGCGCCGAGGCGGTCAGTATCCGATCCGGCGCCCTGGCGACCTCATCGATCACCGTTCGCCACTGGGAGCGCGGTGAGGTGCAGCTGCATCACATCCTCGATCCCGCCACCGGCTTGCCCGCGGCCGGACCGTGGAGGACGGCGAGCGCGATCGCCGCAACCTGCGTCGACGCCAACCTCGCCTCGACGGGGGCCATCGTCAAGGGCGAGGGCGCGGTGGAATGGCTGGGGCAGCTCAATCTCCCCGCCCGCCTCGTCGAGCGCCAGGGCAGGATCACCCGCCTCGGCGGCTGGCCGGAGGTGATGGCATGACCGTTGTGACGAACCTCCTCGCCGGCCCGGCCCTGGGGGCCGGCGCGGAGTCGTACGCGCACCACCAGCAACGCGTCGGCCGGCTCCCCGACGCGGCCGGCCTGATCGACCGGTTGGAGCGAAGCGGTCTCCGGGGCCGGGGCGGCGCCGGCTTCCCGGTGGCCACCAAGTGGCGCTCGATCCGGTCGCATCGCAGCGGAGGGGCGCCGGTCATCCTGGCCAACGGGTGCGAGGGCGAGCCATTGAGCCAGAAGGACCGTCTCCTGATGGCAACGCGCCCCCACCTGGTGCTGGACGGGGCCTTCCTGGCCCGCCGTGCGCTGCGCGCGGGCAAGGTGCTGATCGCGATCGCCGACGACCTCGGTGAGGCCCGTTCGGCGATGGCCGCCGCCCTTGCCGAACGATCGCCTGCCGAGCAGCGCGTGGCCGAGCTGATCGGCGCGCCAGCCCGTTACGTGAGCGGCGAGTCGAGCGCGCTGGCCCACTTCGCAGACTCCGGGATCGGCGTCCCCACCGCAGTGCCGCCACGCCCGCACGAGAAGGGAGTTGATGGCGCGCCCACTCTGGTGCAGAACGTCGAGAGTCTGGCCCACGTCGCTCTCATCGCTCGCGGTTCGACCACTCCCAGCCTGCTCCTGACCGCTCACGGCGGCGCCGGCCGGAGCGAGGTCTTGGAGGTGGTCACCGGCACGCGCCTGGGCGCTGCCTTGGAGGCCGCCGGCGCCTCCCGCGAGCGAGCTCGCGCCGTGCTCCTCGGCGGTTACTTCGGATCCTGGGTCCTTGCCTCGGAGGCCTGGGACCTGCCGCTCGACCCCGTGCAGCTCAGGGCGCGCGGCGTCTCGCTCGGCGCCGGCGTCCTGGCGGTGCTGACCGTTGAGGGCTGTCCCGTGTGCGAAACCGCCTCGATCATGCGTTACCTCGCCGGCGAGAGCTCGGCTCAGTGCGGCCCCTGCTACTTCGGGCTGCGAGCCATCGCTGGCGCCTGCGAGCGGATCCAGGCCGGTCGGCCCGAGCCGGGCGAGCTGGCCCGCCTCCAACGCTGGGCCGGCGAGGTCCGCGGCCGTGGCGCCTGCCATCATCCCGACGGCGCCGTCGGCTTACTCGCCTCGGCGCTGGATCGGTTCGGGCCGGAGTTCGATCAGCACCGGCCCCACCACCCGCACGGTAACGTGGGATGAGCGAAAAGCAGGAGATCTGGATCGACCGCACCCGCTGCGATGGGAGCCGCCTCTGCGCGGAGCTGCTGCCGGAGCGGATAAGGCTCGATGACTGGGGTTACCCGATCATCGAGCCCGGCGCGATCCCCACCCACCTGCTGCCCCACGCCCGGCGGGCGGTCGCCGCCTGCCCGCTGCTCGCCCTGCGCCTGGAGCCGGTCGATGGCGGGAAGCGTTGAGAGGCTCACAGGCGACTCCCAGCTTTAGTTCAGGGTTCCATCAGGGGCCGCCGCCAGCATGATGACCCATGAACACCAGGAACCGATTTCACACCCCCGGCGCCCGTGACCGCGCCCTCGACCTCGTCCGCCGACTGACCTACGGCACCGCCGGCGCGGCCGCCCTCGGCGTCGCCGTCCTGGGCGCCGTCGCGGGGATCACCTACCCCGGAGCAACCACCACCACCGCGGCGACCACGACCACCGTCGCGGCCGCGACGACTGCCCTGGGGAGCACCTCGACCTCCAGCACGGTTGCCTCGGCGCCCGCGGCGACCGCCGTCCCCAGCACGACGACCACCACCCACGCGGTCTCCGGCGGCTCGCGGTGAGCAAGGCCTGGATCGGCGCCGGCGCACTGGCCGCGCTGGTCCTGCTTGGCCTCGCCGGTGGCTACGTCTATTACTTCTCCGGACTCCGGACGGCTCCGGCGGCGCTGGCGCTACCGTCCCCATCGCCGTCCGCCGCGGCGGCCGCGGGCACCGCGGACCTGGCGGGGTCATGGAAGGTCGCCGGCGGCTCGCAGGCCGAGTACCGGGTCCAAGAGCAGTTCGTCGGGCAGACCTCGAGCCATGAAGCCGTGGCCCGCACTTCCGGCGTCTCCGGGAGCCTGACCGTCACCGGCCAGCCGGGCGCGCTGGTGGCGAGCGCGATCAGCATCAGCGCCGATCTCAACGCCCTCCACAGCGTCGACCAGGTGGCCGGTTTCAATGTCAGCAACCGGGACCGGATCGTCAGCCAGTCACTCGCCGTCTCCCAGTTTCCGCAGGCCGCCTTCGTTGCTGACACGGTCGCGCTTCCCGCCGGGTTGGCGAGCGGCCAGCAGGTCACCCTCAGCGTCCCGGGCAAGCTGACCATCCATGGAGTGACGAGGAGCGTCACCGCCACGCTCCAGGTCCAGGAGAGCGGCGCCCAGGTGCAGGTGGCGGGCAAGATCCTAACCGACATGACCCAGTTCGGGATCAGCCCGCCCCAGATCGGGTTCACCAATGTCAAGCCGGCGGTGACCATCGACTTCCTGGTCGGGTTCGCGAAGGCCTAGGCATCGCGCCGATGGAGGGTCCCGCCTCGAGCGGAGCCGGCTGGCTTAGAGCTTCGCCGCCTGGATCGCCTGCCAGACCCGCTCCGAGGTGAGCGGCATGTCGATGTGACGGACGCCGAGGTGGCTGACCGCGTCGATGACCGCGTTCTGGACCGCGGGCGTCGACCCGATCGTCCCCGATTCCCCGATCCCCTTGGCGCCCAGCGGGTTGAGCGGGCTTGGCGTGACTGTGTGAGCGGTGACGATCTCGGGCATCTCGGTCGCCATCGGCGCCGCGTAGTCCAGCAGGCTGGCCGTCACCGGGTTCCCGTCGGCGTCGTAGACGATCTCCTCGAACATCGCCTGGGCGAGGCCCTGGGCGATGCCGCCGTGGACCTGGCCCTCGGCGAGAAGCGGGTTGATGATCCTGCCGCAGTCGTCAACCGCGACGAGCTTCAGTACCTTGGTCGCCCCAGTCTCGGCGTCCACCTCGACCGTGCAGATGTGAGCTCCGAAGGGGAAGGTGGCGTCGTCCTGGGTGAAGTCGAGATCCTCTTTGAGGCCGGTCTCGATGTCCCCGGGCAGCTTCGAGGGGTCGGCTGCGGCGCCCGCCACGTCGAGCCAACCCACGCCCGAGCCCGGGACACCGACGACCTGGAAGCGCCCGTCGCGCAGCTCCAGGTCCTCGTGGCTCACCTCCAGCAGGTGGGCGGCGATCCGCATCGCCTTGGCCCGGACGGCACCCGCCGCGCCGTGGACGGCGCTGCCGCCCAGCTGCATCGAGCGGGAACCGACGCTGCCGTCTCCGCGCTTGACGGCGAAGGTGTCGGACTCGACCACCCGCACCGAGTCGAAGGGAACCTGCAGCTCCTCGGCGGCGACCTGGGCGAGCGAGGTCTCGTGGCCCTGCCCGTAGTTGGTGGTGCCACAGAGCACTATCACCTTCCCGTCGGGCTCGACCTCGACCGACCCCCACTCGCTGGTGGCGCCGACCGCGGTGATCTCGACGTAGGTCGAGACTCCGATCCCCAGCAGCCGCGGGTCGCCCGCCTCGCGGCGACGCGCCTGCTCCCTGCGCAGCTCGTCGTACCCCGCCAGCCTGACGGCCTCGTCGAGGGCCTTTCGATAGTCACCCGAGTCGTAGGTGTAGCCAGCCTTGGTGCGGTAGGGGAAGGCGTCCGGCGGGATCAGGTTGCGGCGCCGAAGCTCGACCGGATCCATCTTCAGCTCCATCGCCAGCATGTCCATGGCCCGCTCCAGCATCGCCGCCGCCTCGGGGCGGCCGGCGCCGCGGTAGGCAGCCACGGTGGTGGTATTGGTGGCCGCGCTGCGGGCCGCGTAGTCGATCCGCGGGATGGCGTAGACGCCGCTCGACATCATCCCGGTCAGCAGGGGCAGGAAGGCGCCGATGGCCGGGTAGGCGCCTGCGTCGCCGACGACCCGGGCACGAAGCCCGATGAGTCGCCCCTCGCGGGTGGCGCCCAGCTCCACCTCCTGGACCTGGGCCCTCCCGTGGGTCATCGCGACCATGTTCTCCGAGCGCGTCTCCATCCAGCCCACCGGGCGCCCGAGCTTGCGGGCGGCGGCCGCGACGGCGACCGTCTCGAACTGGCAGCCGGCCTTGGCCCCGAAGCCCCCGCCGACGTCGTTGGAGACGACCTGGACCTGACTCTCCTCCAACCCCAGTGCGCCGGCGACCGTGTCGCGGACCGAGAAGACCTGCTGGCTCGAGGCCCAGATCTTGAGGCCGTCGGCGGACGGCTCGGCCAGGGTGGCGTGAGTCTCCAGGGGGACTGGCGCCACCCGCTGGTTGACGAAGCGGCCGCGGATCACCACCTCGGCTCCCTCGAGGGCGTCCTCATCGGCTCCGAAGGCGTTGCTGAAAGCGAGGTTGCTGCCGTGGTCGGGGAAGAGCAGCGGCGCGCCCTCCTGGAGGGCCTTCTCGGGATCGATGACGTGTGGGATCGGCTCGAGGTCGACCTCGACGGCGGCCGCCGCGTCCACCGCCTGCTCCCTGGTCTCGGCGACGACCAGGGCGATCGGTTCGCCCACGAAGCGGACCACGCCCTCGGCCAGCGGCGGCTTGTTGAAGTCGCTTCCCAGGGGCGGGAAGCCCGGCAGCGGCGCAAGTCCGAGGTCGGCCGCCAGGTAGACCGCGGCCACGCCCGGCATCGAATGCGCCGTGGTGGCGTCGACGCTGCTGATGCGGGCGTGGGCGAGAGGGGAGCGCACGAACTGGGCGTGGAGGGCGCGTGCCACCTTGACGTCGGCCACGTACAGGCCGGCGCCGGTGATGAGTCGGGGATCCTCGCGCCGCTTGACCGCGTTTCCGAGGATCGAGCCCTGCATGAACGCATACGGTAAACGCCTTCGGAGGAAGCTGGGGCTTTAGCAATTGGCTGCGGCTGTGGCCTGGACACCAACAGGGGCGGGCGCTTTGGTGGGCGGCGCACTAGCCCCGGGTCGGTCGAACACGCAAGCTACACAGCATCTTGGATTCGCGACACGTAGAGCTGCTCCTTACTTAGGCGGGCGCCCACCGGGTGCCCGCGAAGACCTCCCGTGCCGAACGCCGGCCCCGGGAGGTCTTTGTTTTCAAAAGGAAACCAACACAGAGATGAACCGGATGCCGATCGGGAAGTACCAGCCGTACCCCAAGGTGGACCTGCCGGACCGGCGCTGGCCAGGTCGCAACATCGCCACCGCACCGACCTGGTGCAGCGTCGACCTCCGGGACGGCAACCAGGCGCTCATCGATCCCATGGACGTCCACCGCAAGCAGCGCCTCTTCCGCCTTCTGGTGGAGATGGGCTTCAAGGAGATCGAGGTCGGCTTCCCCGCCGCATCTCAGCCTGACTACGACTTCGTCCGGCTTCTGGTCGAAGAGGACCTGGTGCCGGAGGACGTGACGATCCAGGTCCTGACCCAGGCCCGCGACGAGCTGATCGGGCGGACCTTCGAGAGCATCACCGGCGCCCGGCGCGCCATCGTCCACCTCTACAACTCGACCTCGACGCTGCAGCGCCGGGTGGTCTTCGGCCTCGACCGGGCGGGGATCGTCGGCATCGCCGTCCACGGCGCCGAATTGATCCGCGACCTCGCCGCCAAGATGTCGGGCACCGACCTCACCTTCGAGTATTCGCCGGAGAGCTTCACCGGCACCGAGCTGGACTTCGTGAAGGAGATCAGCGAGGCCGTGATGGCGGTCTGGCGGCCCACGCCCGATAGCAAGATGATCCTGAACCTCCCGGCAACGGTGGAGATGAGCACGCCCAACATCTACGCCGACCAGATCGAGTGGTGCGATCGGAACATCGACCACCGCGACAGCTGGATCCTCAGCGTCCATCCCCACAACGACCGCGGCTCCGCGGTGGGAGCGACCGAGCTAGCGTTGATGGCCGGCGCGGAGCGGGTGGAAGGGACGCTCTTCGGCAACGGGGAGCGCACCGGCAACGTAGACGTTGTGACGCTGGCCCTGAACCTATTCACGCAGGGCGTCGAGCCCGGGCTCGACCTCTCTGACATCGACCACGCGCGGCGGGTGGCCGAGGATTGCAACCAGCTGCCGGTCCATCCCCGTCACCCGTACGCCGGCGAACTGGTCTACACCGCCTTCTCCGGCTCTCACCAGGACGCGATCAAGAAGGGGATGGAGGCGCTCGAGAAGAGCGGCGGGCCGGCCTGGGAGGTTCCCTACCTGCCTATCGACCCCCACGACGTCGGCCGCACCTACGAGGCGATCATCCGCGTCAACAGCCAGTCCGGGAAGGGTGGCGTCGCCTACATCCTGAAGAGCGAGCACCACCTCGACCTCCCGCGGCGGTTGCAGATCGAGTTCATGCGCGTCATCCAGCAGATCACCGACGCCAGCGGCAAGGAGATCACGCCGGAGGAGATCTGGACCGCCTTCCAGTGGACCTACCTGAACCCGGAAACTCCTCTTGAGCTGGTGGAGCACGAGACCAGCGACCACGGCGGCGGCACCGCGCTGGAGGCGGTGATCAGCCTCGACGGCGAGGAGGTCTCGATCTCGGGCCGCGGTAACGGGCCCATCGCCGCCTTCGTCGACGCCCTGCGGCAGGGCTGCGGGATCCGGCTCCGGGTCCTCGACTTCGTGGAGCACGCGGTGGCCGCCGGCACCGACGCGACCGCGGTCGCCTACGTCGAGGCCGCCGACGAGGAGGGCAAGGTGGCCTGGGGCGTCGGCATGGACGCCAACATTCTCACGGCATCCCTGAAGGCCGTAGTCAGCGCCGTCTCAAGGCTCGGGATCGCGGCCTCCGAAGCGGAGACGGAGGAGACGGCGGCTGGGTAGATGGCCCAGCCCCTCGTTTGACCACCGCAAGCCCGCCGTTCGACGGACGGATGACGCCGCGAGCACCTAGGCTGAGCGAATCTTGGCCATGCGAGGCGTGTCGGTCCCTTCCCCCCCGACGACCGACCGATACGGGGACCTGCGCGCGCTCGGCGAGGCGCTGACGGAGCGCTGCGACGATTGCTGCACGAGGTGCGAGGAGCGGCGCGAGGCGCTCGGCATCGCCGACGTGGGGACGGCCGATTTCAGAACCCGCCGGCGGGCCAGCCAGCTGCTCGGCGTGCAGCTGTTCGCGCGCTGGCTGTTGACTGGCGAGGGAGCCACCGTCGAAGAGCGCAACTGGCTCGGTGGGCTGGGCGAGCAGGGCGCGAAGACCGGCGTCTCCATCACCAACCTGACCCGGGGCCAGCTGATCTTCCGGGACGTCGTTGGCGAGCTGATCGACGAAGAAGCCGCCCGCCTCAATACGCCTCGAGCCGTCCTCGACCAGGTCCGCCGGATGAACGTCGCCAGCTGCGACAGCGGCGTTCTCTGGATGACACGCTACTTCGACGCCGAGCTGGTCGCGTCGCAGGCGCGCTTCCGGAGCGTCTTCGAATCGATGGCCTGCGGCGTGCTGGTCGTCTCGCCCGACGGGGGCATCACGGGTTGCAATGACGCGGCGGCGGCGATGCTCCATGTCACCCCGGAGGCGATGATCGGCACCAGTGTCTTTGATGCCGGCCCCAACTACCAGGACGAGACCGGGGCGGCGCTGGAGCGGATCCCGACCGCGGAGGCGGTGGAGACCGGGAAACCCGTCCGCGGCCGGGTGGTGAAGCACGTCTTCGGCGACGGGTCGCCGACGCGCTGGCACCTGGTCGATGCGATGCCCATCTTCGACGAGGGCGGGGACCTGCTCCAGGTGGTGAGTTCGTTCGTCGACGTCACCGGCGTGAGAGTGGCCGAGGAGCTGCAGGAGGAGAGCGCTGCCAAGAGCCGCTTCCTGGGCACTATGAGCCACGAGCTGCGCACGCCGCTCACCGCCATCCTCGGATTCACCCAGCTGCTCCGCAGTCAGTCCGCCAAGCTGGATCAGAAGCAGCGCCGCCACCTGGCCAACATAGAGTCGAGCGGGAAGCACCTGCTGGCCCTGATCAGCGACGTCCTGGAGCTGAGCCGGGCGGCCTCCGGCCAGCTCGTCGTGACCCTATCAGAGGTCGACGTCGCGGCGGTCATCGAGGAGGTCATCGGCGAGTTTGAGCCGATACTGGCCAAGCAGCCCGTAGCCCTGCGGATGGAGGTCGAGCCCGGCCTCCGCGCGATGGTCGACCGCGGCCGGTTTCAGCAGGTGCTGGAGAACCTGGTCTCCAACGCTCTCAAGTTCACCGAGAAGGGGAGTGTCAAGGTGGTCGCCGGCCGGCTGCAGGACTGGGTCGAGGTCCGGGTCACCGACACCGGGATCGGCATTCCCGCCGACCACCTCGATCGAGTCTTCGATGGGTTCACCCAGATTGACGACGGCACGACTCGCATCCGCGGCGGCGCTGGCCTCGGCCTTCCGCTCAGCCGCCGGCTGGTTGAGATGATGGGAGGGCTGCTGACCCTGGAGAGCAAGCTCGGCGAGGGGACGACGGCGGTCGTCCGACTGC
>Ga0307372_10010402_pt1 | contig 12608 bp, 12 predicted proteins | sample OX1MG_FD_202533 | JGI IMG/M metagenome (GOLD analysis project Ga0307372, IMG submission 202533) | Soil microbial communities from Risofladan, Vaasa, Finland - OX-1 | ecosystem: Environmental > Terrestrial > Soil > Coastal area > Acid sulfate soil | place: Finland: Risofladan, Vaasa | collected...
CATGAGACTCCTCCCAAGTTATTTGCCAGGTTACTTGTTTAGCGCAACGACGCCCGCTGAGGCGCCTCATACATAGGGCGAAACTCGAATACGGGTGACTGGCCGATTATTGCGGAAATGGGGCCGTTGCGCCAAGAGAAAAGATCGCGTTGCCTAGCGGCGGGCCGAGGGCGCTTCGACTCGAGGATCGACCTCGCCGATCATCTCGCGCCATCGTGCACGCTTGCCCGCGCTGCGCGGACGCGCGCCGAGCTTGATCAGGTGATGCTCGAGGACTTCTCTCAGATCTTCGGCCAGGCGCTCGATCTCGACTTCCTCCGGCATCTTGGGCCGCGGCTGTCCCTCGGTCAGGCCTCCGCGCCGACGCCCATAGAGCTGCTGCAGCCGCAACTCCGCCTTCGCCAGCATCGCCTTGTACTTGTAGTCGAGGCGGCTCAGATCCTCGGACAGATTCGCCAACGCCACATAGCGCCGGCGCATCCGCCACCATTCGAACAGCGTGACGATCATCACGCCGAACATCAGCACCGCCGCGACCGTGGTTGAAACCGCGGTAGCGCGCCACCACGGCAGCATCCGCAGGCTTGAGGTCAGGGACTGGGTGTCTTCACCGAGCTCCTGATTCTTTTCCTGCATTGCGTTCAGATCGTGCTCCGCGGTTTCGGCCTTCTGCTCGGCGGTCTGCGCCTCGGCGCTGAGCGAATCGATCTGCTTCTGCATCGACTTCGCCTGCGCCTCGAATGGGTTGGGCACTTTCAGTTCGTCGCCGGCGATCAGCTCTTCGTCGGGATTGATTCGATTAGTATGCGCCAACTGTTCGGCGGTCAGGCCGAACATCGCCGCGACGGTTCCCAGCGTGTCGCCCGAACGAATGGTGTAGGGAATTATCGCGCGCGCGTGCGGCGGCGGTTTTGGCGCGGTGTCCGCCGCGGCGGCGGGCGCGGCAGGAGATGCCGAAGCAGGGATGTCTTCGTCGGAAAAGCTGCCGTTTTGGGCAAGCGCGGGCGCGGCTATGGCGAATGCAAAAATCGCCGCGAGGCAGATTCGGGAGGTTTTATCGATTTTCCGTAGCGCGGGCATAGGGCGCCACCGGGGCTTGGCTGATAGGCTATTAGAATACCGCCCGTGAGCAAATGGGTTAATTTTGCGCCCCAAGCAGCGCCCCCTCCGCAGGACTGTCCGCCCGTCGGTTCTGGATCAGCGTCAATCTGTGTAACCTGTTTCATCCGCGCGGCGATGCCCGCGCGGGATCCGCACTCCTTCGATCGACAAGCCGATGACTTTGACTGACCCACAAATCGAACGCTACAGCCGCCAGATAATCGTGCCGCGAGTGGGCGGCCGCGCGCAGAGACGCCTGCTTGCCGCGCGGACCGTGATCAGTGCCGACGCGGCTGACATCGAGGCGCCGCTGGCCTACCTGGTCGGCGCGGGAGTCGGACGAATCGAGCTCGACCGCGGTGCCCCCGACTTCAAGATCGATGAAATCGCCGCCACGATGCGCGCGCTCAATCCCGATTCCGCCGTTGCCGCATTCGCCGCGGATGATTCCTCGCGCGCGCCGGACCTCGTCTTTGCAATCGTCGGCAGCGCCGCCTCCCAGTCGTCAGCGCGGGCGCTATGCGCCAAGCTCTCCGATGTTCCTTGTATCGTCGCGCGGCTCGATTCGCCTGCGCTGATCGGCGTCTTTCCTGCCCCATCGCCGTGCGCGTTTTGCTCCGACGCCGTGCTTACGAAACCATACGGCGAACGCTCCCCCCAAGCCGGAGTCGTCGCGATGGCGGCGACTGCGGAAGTGTTCAAGCTCCTTGCGGGATATGATGCCGTGCCGCGCGCCGCCCTGATCGAGTTCGACGGCTTCGCTTCGCGCGTGCGTGAGCCCGTGCGAAATCTCAACTGCGCGTGCGCGGGCCAATCCGCATGAGCACTGCGCCGCAACCCAAACTCTGGCTGTTCGATTTCGACACCACGCTGGCGCTCCTGGACCCGGTGGTGGATTGGCCAACCTTGCGCGCCGAGGTTCGCAGGATTCTCGAACGCGCGCACGCACCGCGCACCGTCACGCAGCAGGTTCCCCCACGAGCCCTTGCGATGTACGAGGCTTATCGCGCGCATCTGGAACACGCGCCCGACCCCCGCGGCGCAAAGGCCCTCGCACGCATCTCGAAACTGATCGAAAAATACGAACTCGCCGGTGTCGATCGCGCGCGACCGCTCGAAGGAACGATTGATCTCCTGCGCGCAATTTCCGAACGCAAGCTCGCCGCCGGAATCGTGACCTCGAACTCGTCGGTTACGGTCAAGCGATGGCTTCGTCGCCACGAAGTTGCCCCCGCGATCGGTTTTATCGTCGGGCGCGACTCGAAACTTGCGCTCAAACCTGCTCCCGCGATGATCAAGCGCGCGCTCGAGCTTGCCGTCGCGCCCGTGCGCGACGCGACCTTCGTCGGCGACAGCGAAGACGACCTGCGCGCCGCCCGCCGCGCGCGAATACGCTTTATCGGAATCGCGTCCAACAACGCCGCACGCGACCGATTGATCGCCGCGGGAGCGCAAGAGATCTATTCCTCGCCCGCCGCACTGGCGATTCATCTGAACCTCGCGGCCATCCGTCCGCTAGGCGGTGCCGGAAAATCTCACTCCGTTTTCAGAAAGCGGCGCGGAAATTCCGGGATAAAGAAGTCCGGCGGCCCCGCGGATTCCAGTCACGTCCGTCTGAAGCGGTGAAGTATCTGATTTCACAGCATAATTTTCTATATTAGCCTTTTTTACGCGATAAGTCCTGACGGTCTTGAGTGGTTGATGGAAATTAGATAACTTATCGAGCACACAAAGTAATCTATTATCAGGAGCATCGCACAAAACATCATGGATCAGGGCTTTACCCTATGGTTTACCGGACTATCCGGGGCAGGTAAGTCAACGCTGGCGAATCTGGCTGCGGACGAACTCCGCCGCCGCGGGCATCGCGTCGAAATTCTCGACGGCGACGAAGTCCGCACCAATCTGTCCAAGGGTCTTGGCTTTTCGAAAGAAGACCGCGACATCAATATCCGGCGCATCGGTTACGTCTGTAATCTGCTCGCGCGCAACGGCGTGATCGCGATCTCGGCGGCCATCTCGCCCTACCGCGACGTGCGCGACGAAGTACGCAAGCTGCACACAAAGTTCTTCGAAGTCTTCATGAAGTGCCCGCTTGAAACCTTGGTCGAGCGCGACGTGAAGGGACTCTACAAGAAGGCGCTTGCCGGCGAGATCAAGTCGTTCACCGGCGTATCGGACCCATACGAAGAGCCGAACACTCCCGAGTTAATGATCGACAGCAGCGCAGAAAGAGCCGAGCACAGTCTTAAGAAGCTGCTCGCGACCCTTGAGGAAGGGAACTTCATTCCCCGCCACGGGACAGCCGCGGCCGAAAGCGCGTCGCGCAAAATGTCGGCGGGAGGATCGCGATGAGCGTGCGCGACGACGCAATCACCGCGCACGGCGGCGGCGAGCTGGTTGACCTAAAGGCGCCGGCGGCCGAGCGCGCAGCGCTGCGCACTCACGCCGCGTCGCTGCCGGTCGTGACCCTGACCGCGCGCGATATCTCGGACCTCGAGATGCTGGCCTCGGGCGCGTTTTCTCCGCTTACCGGATTCATGGGCGAAGCCGATTACAGCCGCAGCCGCGACGAGTTGCGGCTCGCGTCTGGCGCGCCGTGGTCGATTCCGATCACGCTCGCGGTGGACGAGGCGACCGCGCATTCGCTCAAAGTCGGCGCCGATATCGCTCTGACAACCGATGCCGGGAAGGCGCTTGCGATCCTGAAGCTCGCGGAGATCTACAAGGTCGATCGCAAGCGCGAAGCAGAGGCGGTTTTCGGCACCGCCGAAGACGCGCATCCGGGCGCAAAGAATGTCACCTCGATGCCGCCGTATTGCCTGGCGGGCCGCGTGATTCTTATCGACGACATTCCGGGCCGCACCTTCATGGAATATCGGCTCGAGCCGCGCGAGACCCGCGCCGCATTCCGCGAGCGTGGATGGAAAAAAATCGTCGCGTTCCAGACCCGCAACCCCACCCATCGCGCGCACGAATATATCCAGAAGTCGGCGCTCGAAATCTGCGACGGCCTGCTGATCCATCCGCTGGTCGGCGAGACCAAGGGCGATGACGTGCCGGCCGCGGTGCGGATGGAAACCTACAAAGTTCTGCTCGAACTCTACTATCCGAAGGACCGTGCGATGCTGTCGGTGATGCCGGCGCATATGCGCTACGGCGGACCGCGCGAGGCGATTCTGCACGCGATCATCCGGCGCAACTACGGATGCACTCACTTTATCGTCGGACGCGACCATGCCGGCGTGGGCAGCTACTACGGCACCTACGACGCGCAGAAAATCTTCACGCGCTTCAAGCCGGAAGAAATCGGCATCACGCCGCTGACGTTCGAGAACAGCTTCTACTGCAACAAGTGCAACGGGATGGCGTCGTTCAAGACCTGCCCGCATACCGACGCCGATCGGCTGATCCTGTCGGGCACCAAGGTGCGCGAGATGCTGCGCGCGGGCCAGGCCCCACCGCCGGAGTTCACCCGTCCCGAGCTCGCGGATATTCTGATCAAAGCAATGCGCGAATCGAAGTAGCGCGCGCACCTGAACGAGCTCGATCAAAACGGGCGGTCATCGCGGCCGCCCGTTTCTTCTTGTCCGTCATCCTGAACGGAGGCTGCCGCAGTGAAGGATCTCCGCGAAGCGATTGGCGAAAGGCCTTAGTGAGCATTTGCGAGAAACTCCATTGATTCTACACTCGCTCGGCGCGCGACGCGGCGGCGCGGCGAGCGCGATCAAGGTCGCCTGACCAGGTCCATGCGTGCTCGGTGCGGCTGACTCCCACCAGCACGCCGAGAAAAGAACTCGGATGGATGAACAGCTCGGCGAGACCCGCGGCGTCGCGGGTATGCGCCGCGAACCGAGCGCCGCGCGATTCGAGGCGCTTGGCTATCGCGTCGGCGTCATCGGTCTCGACGAAGAACATGTACAGCGAGTCGCCGCGTTTTTGATGAAAGCGGCCCATCGCGCCCGCCGGATTGATGATCTGCGAGATCTCGATCCGGTCCAGGCGGGCCGGCGCGTCGAACATCGTGAGCGTGCCGGTGTATCCGAATTCCTTGCTTTCGATCGGAACGAAGATCGCCGGATTGAGCCGGAACATCCGCGTGTAACGGGCGGACGCCGCGCGCCAATCGCCCACCACGTTGGTGGTCTCATAGATCCACTTGATCGCGCCGACTGGCGCGCGCTCGTGATGCGTGCTCAGCACCACGCGCATTCCGAAGCCCGCGGCAGCGGAAGCGATATGGAGCTGCCCCGCGTCGCGATCAAATTTGATTCCTTCGACTTGCAGGTGGCGCGCGGCGGCGTCGAGATCCGTGACGGAAAAACCGACGCCGAAAAGCCCGCTGGTCCATCGATCGACGAAGCCCTTCACCGGTCCGGCGCCGGCCGGCGCGAGCAGCTCGATCAAGCTCGAGCCCGCCTGCATCGTCGAGCGCGACGCGTTCAGCGGTTCGGCAGTATCGCGTCGCAGCAGCTCGGCGCCGAAAGTATCGGCGGCGACCTTCTCCGCCGCATGGAGATTAGCAACCGCAATCTGCACCCGATCGACTCGTTTCAGCATCTCGATTATTCCTTGTCTCTTTCTTATACCCGCTCCCGGTGAGGGAGAGGGAATATTTTGTGCCTAATTTAGAGGAGATTCACTGCAGCGGAGGATCGTCGCTTGGTGGCGCGATCACTGGCGAACCGTGATGCAGGATCATGAACCATTTCGCGCCTGCGCGTTCGAAGACGTTGGTCGCGAGCACCTGCGAACGCGAGACGCCGTCGTAGCCACGCTGCGTCAGCTCTTCTTCGACCACCACCACGGCAAGGTCACCGCTGATCATCACGTCGAGCTCGCCGAGCTCGAATTTCATTTCGAAAGCGCTGTCGAAGATCCGCTCCCAGCTCGCCATTATCGGACCCCAGCCCGAAAGCTTGCGCCATCCCGGATGGATACACACGATCCGCTGGTCGCGCAGCCATAGCGCTTCCATCTGCTCGGCATCAAGGCTCTCGAACGCGTCATAGAAGGCGCGGTTCGCAGCGAGCACGGCGTCGTGATCGGACATCAGCGGTTCCTCTTAACGATCAGCCTAGTTGGTGCGATGCGATCGAGCCAGACTCATCGCGAGCGCGGTACCACTCGATTGATGCGCGGCGGCATCGGCGCACAGGCGTGCGATTTTTTCCGCCGCCGAGGCAATACTCAGTCCGCCCGGATGAATGTTCGATATCACGGTGCGATCGGGTTCGAGCGAAGCGAGGCGCGGGCGCCAGATCACGTAGGCACTCAGGCTCGCTGCGGTCGCGAGGCCCGGACGCTCGCCGATAATCATGCAGACCAGATCGGATCGCAGGATCTCGCCGACATGATCCTCGACGCGCACGCGCGCGTTACGGATGAAGAAAGTTCCGGCGACGCGAAAGCGCGCGGAGAGTTTTGTTTTGAGCGCGCGCACAATCGCCGGCGCATGCGCCCGCACCGCGGCCGAAGATAATCCGTCACCGACCAGGATCACGAGCGAGGGATTCGCGCGCTGCCCTGGCGGGACTCGCACCCGGCGCGCGTAGCGCTGCGCCAGGCGCTCGGCGTCGTCCTCCGCGAGCATCCGCCCAAGCTCGGGCCGGAGCAGATAGGTCTCGCGGTCGGGCGCGCGGGTCTTTAGCTCGGGCATCGCGTTGCGCGCGGGCCAATCGTGCGGCACTTCGATTCGCACCGCGTCCACCGCGCGAGCATGATCGGCGCGCAGCGCGAGCATCGCGGAGGTAGTGTAGCGCGGTCCGGCGCGGCCGACGCCAAGCCGCGCCGGAGTCGCGCATCGCATCGCTGCGAAATCATCGGTCGAGGTTTTACGGCCGCGATCCTTGCGCGCCACTTTACGAGACCCGCCGCTTCGCCATCACCAGCGCTGGGTCGCCGGCGCGCTTTGTGAGGCGACCATCGAACAGGATTCCGCGATGCTCGCACCAGCGCTCGAACTCCGGCGCCGGCCGGAGCTTGAGCACCTGCCGCAGCGCCGCCGCGTCGTGATAGCTCGTGCTCTCGTACGAGAGCATCACGTCGTCGCCCATCGGCAGCGCCATGAAGTAGTTGCATCCCGCGGCGGCCAGCAGCACCGCCAGGCTTTCGCAATCGTTCTGGTCGGCGAGCGCGTGATTGGTGTAGCAGGCGTCGGCGCCGTGCGGCACGCCGAGCAGCTTGCCCATCAGGTGATCCTCGAGCCCGGCGCGCGCGATTTGTTTGGCGTCATACAAATACTCGGGACCGATAAATCCGACCACCGTGTTGACCAGCAGCGGAGCGTAGCGCCGCGCAAGGCCGTAGCATCGCGCTTCGAGCGTCACCTGATCGGCGCCCTCGTGCGCGCCGGCGGAAAGCTCGGAGCCCTGCCCGGTTTCGAAATACGTAAGGTTGGGAGCATCGAGCGCGCCGCGCTCGCGCACCGCCGCGGCGCCTTCATCCAGCATCGCAAGTGTGATTCCAAATCCCGCGTTGGCTTTTTCGGTGCCCGCGAGGCTCTGGAAAAGAATGTCGAGCGGCGCTCCAGCCTCGAGCGCGCGAATCTGCGTGGTGATATGGCCGAGCACGCAGTTCTGCGTGGGCACGCCGGTGCGCGCGATTATGCCGGCGGTGAGATCGAGCAGACGGCGGATATTGTCGGGCTCATCGATGCACGGATTTATTCCGATGAGCGCGTCGCCGCATCCGTAAGACAGCCCCTCGTAGATCGCCGCTGCGATTCCATTCAGATCGTCGCGCGGATGGTTCGGCTGGAGCCGGGTCGAGAGCCGCCCGCGCATCCCGAGCGTGGTGCGCGCGCGCGTCACGACGCGGACCTTGGCGGCGATCGTGATGCAATCGAGATTCGACGAGAGCTTCGCGACCGCGGCGGCGATCTCGCCGGTGAAGCCGCGGCCGGCGCGTGCGATATCCTCGCCCGCGGTGGCGTCGTCGAGGAGCCATTCGCGCAGCTCGCCGACGGTGAGATTTTTGTGGCGCGCGAACTCGGTGCGGTCGAGGCTGTCGTCGATCACCCGCGTCACCTCGTCGCGCTCGTACGGAACCACCGGATTGTTGCGCAGGACATTTAACGTCAGGTCGGCCAGCACCATCTTGGCCGCGACCCGCTCGCGCTCGGACCGCGCCGCGAGCCCCGCCAGATCATCGCCGGAGCGCGCCTCGTTGGCGCGGGCCAGAACCTCGCGCACCGTATCGAAGCGGTAGGTGATCCCGAAAAGGCGCGTCGAGAGTTTCATCGGAATTGTATCGATTCTCTCACGCGCTATCGGCGCGCGGGAACGATCGGCAGCGTCAGATGCGACGCGAAGCCGCGGTCGTGCATAACCGTCTGCATCGCGGGTTGCACCTCGGCGTCGGTGAACAGATCGTGCCCGGTGTTCGGGTTCGGATCGAAACGCGGATAGTTGGACGAGCTGACCTCGAGCCTTATCCGATGACCCGCCTTGAACACGTTGGCCGTGCTCCACATATCGATCTTGAACTCCGCGACCTTGCCCGGCGTAAGCAGCTTCGCTTCCGACTGCGATTCGCGGTAGCGCGCGCGAATAATTCCATCGGTCAGATTCTTCGCCAATCCGCACGGCCCCAGATCGACCAGCTTCGCGGTGAAATCGGTGTCCGGCGCCGACGACGACGCGTAGAGCGTCAACGTGATCGGACCGATCACTTGCAAATCTTCGGCGAGCGGTTCGGTCGAATAGACCAGCACGTCGGAGCGCGCTTCGACCGCGGTTTGATCGAACGCGCCGCCGGAGAGCGCTGCGGGATAGCAGCATAGACCGCCGCCCGCGGTCGGCGCGGGATCGAGAGGATTGTAGAGGAACGAATCGGCAGGTTCGACTCCCGGCGCATCGGTCGAAAGCGCGCCGTCACCCGCAGCGGAGTTTGCGCGTCCGCGGCTGTGCAGGAAATAGCGGCGCATCTCGGTGCCGGGAATCGGCCATTCGCGTTCGTCGCGCCACTGATTTATTCCCATCACGAACAGGCGCACGTCGGACGCCTGCGCAGTCTTCTTGCCCTTCAGATGCTGATCGAAGAAGCGCAGTTGTTGCCCGTCGATATCGGCGGAAACCGCGCCCGTCTGATAGCCGAAATCTACCGAGCCAACCAGGTTCGCGAACGGCACTGCATGGTTCCACGGCCCGAGCATGAGCCGCTGTCCTGCGCGCGCCGCGTCGCTCGCGCCGCGCGATTTCATCCCCAGGTAATTGCGGATCGTGCCGCCCTGAAAGATGTCGTACCATCCTCCGATATTCAGCGCGGGGACATTTATCTTCGGGTGATTTTCCTCGATCGATAACGCGCGCCAGTAGTCGTCGTAGGACGGATGCGCCAGCCAGTCGAAAAAGTACGGCGCTCCGGCGCGGAACATCGGAAATTCGGCCAGCGGGCGATGCTTCATCGCTTCGAGCATCGTGTCGATCGAGCCGACGGTGCGGATAAGTTCGGGCGTCGCCGCGGGATTATTTTCGCGTTCGCGCAAAAGCCGCGCCGGCGCGAGCGCGCCCATCGTCCACGACACGTTGAAGAACAGCGCAAACGCGCCGCCCTGATAAGTCCATCCGTCGTGATAGTCGCTCGCGGTGATCGACGGGACCATCGCCTTGAGAGATGGAGGCGATTGCGTCGCGGCGAGCCACTGCGTCGCGCCCATGTACGACGCGCCGTAGGTGCCGACTTTTCCATCGGACCACGGCTGGCGCGCGGCCCACTCGATCGTGTCGTAGCCGTCGCGCGCCTCGTCGGTGAAGCAATTGAAGACGCCCTCAGATGCGAAGCGGCCGCGGCAATCCTGCACCAGGACGTTGTAGCCGGACTCGGCGGCACGAAACGCGTCGAGCGTCATCGCGAATACCATCGGCATCGACTTGTTGTACGGCGTGCGGTTGAGCAGCACGGGAAGTTTCTCGGGCGTATCGGCGCGGTAGAGGTCGGCGCGCAACGCGGTGCCGTCGCGCATCGGCACGGCGATATTTTTTTCGACGATTATTCGCGGCATCGCAGCATCACCTCACGATCGGCCTTGTAACGCGCCGACAACGCCGCGGGCAAGCCAGCGCTCGCGTCCGTAAACGTGGACCGCGCGATTTCACGCAGGTCAATCCGGTGAACGTTTGAGGTATGGCGTCATATCCATTGCAGGATACCGCGCCGCCACGTCCGCGATAGTCTGTTCGTTCCAGTATTCGCTTCCCGGCGGTGGCCATCCGAAGAGGTCGCGCTCGCGCGGAGTCATGCGCACGATCGCCTCAGACATGCCGGGCATATCCGCACGATCGGGCCAGCTCATCTTTCCCTGCCAACGCCATCCGCGCTGCTGAAAATCGACCAGCATCATGAAACGCGAGCGGTTAACCCCGGTGAAATCGGAGCCGCGATGAAACACGTCGGTCTTGTAGATCAGCAGGCTCCCCGCGGAAGCCGTGGCCGCGACTTCATGATCGAACAGCCTGCCGAATGACGTCAGGCGCTTCGAAAGCGGCAGCTCGCGGGTGAACTCGAGCGGTACCAGCTTGGTCGGCGCGTCTTGCGCGGTCACGTCGGAGAGCAGGATAAAAGTCGTCATCTGAGTGTGCTGCCGATCCGCACGCGGCACCACCAGGCTGTGATTTCCAAAGTCGCGATGATGCGGCTGATCGTAATTTATCGCTCCGGAGTACTTGGCCCACAGCTCGATCTTGTAAATTTCCAGCTCACGAGTTCCGAGCAGCCGCTCGGCGCTGTCAACGAGATCGGGATGCACCGCGAGGCGATTGAGCGCCCACGAGCCGTAAGGAAACAATCGTAATCCGGCAAATTGCCCGCGGCTGAGCTCAGGATGCTCCTCGGGCGCTCTAAAATAATCCTCGGGGTTGGGATATATCTCCCACAAGGCTTCCTGAGCAGCCGCGAGCGTCTCGGGATCCAGAAAGTTCTCGACAATTGTAAAGCCCCGATCCCAGACTTGGGCGAGATTTCCATCGGGTACGCGCATTCAGCTCTCCGGTTCCATCTGGTCAGGTGGATCGAACGGCTTTACTCTACAAGATTTTGTCCGCTTTTGGTTCACCGGAAAAAGGAAATTCAAACTCAATCGGTGTAGTCTGCGTAAGCTGTGAATTCGCCTTTGAAGACATTCGCAATCGCGATAATCGCGCTCCTGATACTGACGCGCGCGGCGCTCGGCGCCGACCCCGGCCTTTTGAAGCTCGACGTGATGGGCGAGATTGGCGCGGGCGCCTCCAACGCGGCGCAGGTAATCGGCGCGGACGGCAAAGTCGCGGGCGAGATTCGTCCGGGAGCGACGCTCGCACTTGCGCCGGGCACCTACAAGCTGGTGTTGCCGATCGTGGGCGGAAACATCACCAAAGACGACGTCAAAATAGAGACGGGCCGCACGCATACCGTGCTTATCCCGAACGTTGCGGTGCTGCAGGTAATCGTAACCGACAAACACGGCACCGATCCCGGCTTCGGCGTGACGGTCACTGCGACCGACCCGCCGCATGCGAAGATCGCAAGCTTTCTGACCGGCGAGAAATATCTGTTTGCGCCGCAAGAGGTTGACGTGCACGTCGATGCGCCCCCGCAAGGTTACGATTGGCACGCGGTGGCGCTGCGCCCCACCGAGCGCGCGCGTCTGACGCTCGACCAGGTCGTGCCGGCGGAACTTGACGTGCAGACCACTTTGCAGAAGCTTCCGATTGACCGCGCAACCCGCGTGATCGTGATGCGCGCAGGGTCGCAGAGCCAGGTTGCGCAGAGCGCGCCGGGCGCGGCGCATCAGTTCAAGCTCGACCCGGGCGACTACGATGTTTACGTCGAGAACGGCTCGGGCACGGGCCGCCCGACCGCACTCGCGTCGGGGATTCATCTGGATTCAGGAGCCAAGGTGGAAAAAGTGGTGCCGCTGGATTAATTGCTCAACGGTCGCGGATTGTCCCTCTCCCAGATTGGGAGAGGGCAAGCGGCGCGGCGATTGCTCTTTTCAGCAATCGTCGTGACGCGCGGGTGAGGGACCTCCAGAATTTGAATCCGCGCAGCGCGCCGCGGCGCTCGCGCGAACATTCCGGAGCATAGCAGGCCGGAGAGATTTCGCTTCAGGATTCCCGGCATCGCGCTCGGATTTTTTGCTGGCGGTCCCTCACCCGTCGCGCGCGGCGCGCGCCACCCTCTCCCAATCTTTTGGGAGAGGGACATTCACACACCGGAACGAAGTTCGTCAATGCTCGGCGGAGTCTGGCTCTCTGGACTGGATGTATTCCTTGAGCCGCTGCTTCAGGCGGGTTTCGATCTGGCGCACGCGCTCGCGGCTGATTCCAAAGCGCGCGCCGATTTCCTGCAGGGTGTCGGGATTCTCCGTCAGCAGACGCGCGCGGAAAATTTCGAGCTCCTTGTCATGCAGCGTCGCTTCGAATTCCGCGACCCGTTCGTGCGCGAACTGGCGCCACTCGCCTTCGGCGGCGGCCTCTTCGGGATTGTTCTCGCGATCGGGCAGCACGTCGATAAGCCGCGTGTCATCG
>Ga0307372_10010403_pt1 | contig 12603 bp, 9 predicted proteins | sample OX1MG_FD_202533 | JGI IMG/M metagenome (GOLD analysis project Ga0307372, IMG submission 202533) | Soil microbial communities from Risofladan, Vaasa, Finland - OX-1 | ecosystem: Environmental > Terrestrial > Soil > Coastal area > Acid sulfate soil | place: Finland: Risofladan, Vaasa | collected...
AGGGCCTCGGGCGAGCCGATCTCGTAGAAGCGCTCGGTCGCCTCGTAGCCGCGCAGCAGGTGGCGCGGGGCGAGCATCGCGTACAGCTCCGACAGGTCGCTCATCTCGGGCTCGGCGAGGTCGAGCGCGCGCGTCGTGAGCCCCCCGAGCCCGTAGTCGATCCACACCATCTCCGCCGTGGGGTGGGCCTTGTCGTAGGCGACGACGTAGCCGTCGTCGAACAGCGTGTTCGAGCGGTCCCAGCGTCCCTCGTTGCGCAGCACGGTCATCACCGCCGGGGCACCGCTCGCCGTCCAGTCCGCGACGACGTCGCGGTAGTCGATGCGCAGGAACGTGTCGCCGTAGAGCACGAGGAAGCGCTCGCCGAGCAGCGGGCGCGCCCGGCGGATGGCGCCGAGCGTGCCGTCGAGCCCCGGGCTGTCGTAGCTGTACGCCAGCTCGACCCCGGCGCAGCTGGCGCCGATGGCGTCCTCGACCGACCGACCGAGGTGCCCGACGCACAGCACGGCGCGGCGCGCCCCGTGCTCGGCCAGCAGCTGGAGCTGATGGGCGAGGAAGGGCCGGCCGGCGACCTCCACGAGCGGCTTCGGCGTCGTCTTGGCGATCGGGCCGAGACGGGTGCCGAGGCCGCCGGCGAGGATGCAGACGGTCGGCAGCTCCTGTGGTGCTCGCCCCTCCCCGGTCCGGACGCCGGCGCCGGCGTCCCCGAGCTGCTCAGCGCTCATCGTCCCCGAGCCCGTGGCGGGACTCGACGATGTACTTGGGGCGGTTGCGCACCTCGTCGTAGATCCTCCCGACGTACTCGCCGATCACGCCGAGCGAGAGGAGCTGGATGCCGCTGAACAGGCTGACCAGGATGACGATGGTCGGGTTGCCGACGGGGAAGCGGGCCCCGGCGAGCTTGACGGCGAGGTACGAGAGCGCGAGGAGGAAGGCGAGCCCCGCGATGAGCACGCCGGCGATCGAGATCAGCTGGAGCGGGTAGCGGGAGAACCCGACGACGCCGTTCAGCCCGATGACGAGCGACCCGGTGAAGCGGTTGTACTTGCCGGCGCCGATCGCACGCGGGTCCCGGTCGTAGACGACGCAGGTCTGGCGGAACCCGACGAGACCGACGAGCCCACGGAGGAACCCGTGGCCCTCCTTCAACGACACGACGTTGTCGACCACGCGCCTGCTCATCAGCCGGAAGTCCCCGGTGTTCGGCGGGATGTCCACCTCGGCGATCCGCCGGATCACCCGGTAGCCGAGGGCCGCGACCATCCGCTTCGGGAGCGTCTCGCCCGCCCTCGTCCTGCGCTGGGCGTAGACGACGTCGAAACCCTCCCGCCACTGCTCGACCATCTCGCCGATCAGCTCCGGCGGGTCCTGCAGGTCGCAGTCGATCACGACGACGGCGTCACCCGAGGACGCCTCGAGGCCGGCGATCGTCGCCATCGGCTGGCCGAAGCGGCGGGAGAAGCGGAGCATCTTCACCCGCCGGTCCGTCGCGCGAAGCGCCAGGATCTCCTCCTCGGTGTGGTCCGTCGAGGGGTCGACGCTGAAGATGACCTCCCAGTCGACCCCGATCGACTCGAGGACGTTCGTCAGCCGGTCGTAGACCTTGGTGACGTTGCCCTCCTCGTTGTAGGCGGGGATGACGACGCTGAGGAGGGTCGTGGGCGGTGACGGCTCGGGCCCGGTCACGACGCGCTCGTCTCGATCGGTCGGCGCTCCAGCACGGCGAGCTGGCGGATGCCGAAGGGCAGGACGACGCCGCGCTTTAGGAGCCGGCGTTCGAGGTGCGCGGTGACGTGGCCGAGGCGCGAGTCCTTGGTCTTCGCGATGTCGGCGGCGACCTGGCGCTTCAGCGCCTCGCCCCGCAGGTGATCGCGAAGCAGCCGGTTCCGCTTCTTCACCAGCCAGAACGCCGGGTAGATCAGCGAGCCGAGGCGGACGTCGTCGAGGACGTCCAGCCCCACCGAGCGGGCCTTGTCGGCGAGCTCGCCCTGGCCGTAGCGGCGCTGGTGGTGGAGGAAGCGGTCGTAGTAGTCATAGGCGCCCGGGGCGGCCGGGACGACGATGACCGCCCGGGCCCCGGGCCGGAGCACCCGGCGGATCTCGGCGAGCGCCCCCCGGTCGTCGGGCACGTGCTCGAGCAGGTTGGCGCTGACGATCGCGTCCGCCGAGGCATCGCCGAGCGGGAGGCGGCAGACGTCGCCCTGCAACAGGGCGGCCGTCGCCACGTTGGCCTGGGCGCCTGGCAGGCCGGCGAAGACGTAGTCGAGTCCGACGAGGCGGGCACCGGGGATCGCGGCGCGCAGATCCTCGAGGAGGTAGCCGGTCGAGCAGCCGAGGTCGACGACGGTCGGCAGCGCTCGGAGCGGTCCCAGCCGCTCGAGCATCGACGTGCGGGTCCACACGTCGAGGAAGTGCGTGCGGCTGCTCTCCTCGTGGAGCTCCTCCAGCTCGTCGGACCAGAAGGTGTCCTCGGCTCGGGGCTCACCACGATGCTCGGTCGTCGCGCGGCCGTCGGCGCTCATCGCCGCACCGCCTCGACCGTGGTGAAGAACTGGTCGTCGATCCGGCGCAGCGTCGCGAGGTCCTTCTCGGCCCTAAGGCGCGCCTGGAACGCCACGTCGCGCCAGGGGTCCCAGCGGGCACTGAGGAGCTTGCCGGTGATGCCCGCCGCCGCGTCGGAGAGGAGGAACGCGCTGAGCTCGCCGGCGAGCTCGGGCGGGTCGCCCGTGCCCTCGGCGATCGCACGGCGCGTCCGCTCGTAGTAGTCGGAACCGACGGCCTCGGGCCCCGCCGCGATCGTCGCGTCGTGCATCGCGGTGACGATGAACCCCGGAGCGACGCTGTTCGCCCGCACGCCGCGCTCGGCGAGGGACACCGCGAGGTTCTCGGTGAGGCGCACCACGGCCGCCTTCGAGGCGGCGTACGCGTCGAAGCGCGGGAACGGGGCGGTGGCGCCTCCCCCCGAGAACGTGACGATCGAGCCGCCGCCGGCGACCAGCGCCTCGAGCGTCGAGGCGACGGCGAGCAGCGTCCCGGTGACGTTCACGTCGAGGGTGGCGCGGAAGTCCGCGACGTCCCAGCTGCCGACCGGCCCGATCGGTCCGAGCACGCCCGCCGCGGTGACGAGCCCGTGCAGCGGCCCTTCCGCGGCGAGCTTCTCTTCGACCTCGGCCCAGGCGCGCTCGTCGCTCACGTCGAGCGCGACGCTTTGGTGCGGCCCGCCCGGGAGCTCAGCGGCCAGCGCGGCGAGCGCGTCGGCGCCACGGGCGACGAGGACGAGCTCGGCCCCCTGGCCGGCGAGCGTGCCCGCGACGACCCGACCGATCCCGCGGCTCGCTCCGGTGACGAGGACGCGCTTAGCCGACAGCTGGTCGCTCACGGCGATCCCTCATTGCTCGAGAGACGCGAAGCGGTACTTGAAGCACGCCACGATCCAGGTGAGCGGGTCCCGCAGGACCGAGATCTTCTTCCCCTCCGAGAACGAGCGCGACTGGTAGCGCACGGGCACCTCGGCCGGGGAGTAGCCGGAGCGGATCAGCTTGGCGGTGAGCTCCCAGTCGAAGTCGAAGCGGTCGCACTCGAAGGTCAGGCCGTGGAGGCAGTCGCGCCGGATCACCTTGTACATCGTGAAGGGGTCCTGGAGGCGCTGGCCGTAGACGAGGTTGAACAGGGTGAGGAAGACGATGTTGCCGACGTTCATCGCCCGGCTCGCGGCGCTCGCCCGCTCGAAGTGGCGCACCCCCCAGCTCGCCCCGTCCGTCCGACCCCGGACGCCGAGCACGAACCCGCGCTCGAAGCGCCGCAGCGGCTCGAGCAGCGCGTCGTAGTCGTCGACGTCGTACTCGAGGTCGGCGTCCTGGATGATGAGGAAGTCCCCGGTGGCGCGCTCAAGCCCTGCGCGCACGGCGTTGCCCTTGCCGCGGGCGCGCTCTTGCAACACGACGTGGACGCGCGGGTCGTCGGCGTAGGCGTTCACCTCGTCGCGGGTCCCGTCGCTGGAGTTGCTCTCGACGACGACGATCTCGAGCTCGACGCCGGGGATCGACTTCTTCAGGACCTGCTCCATCACCTCCCGGAACGTCTCCCGCTCGTTGTAGACGGGCATGACGACCGACAGGACCTGGGTGCGCGCCCGCGGCGGCGCGAGCGCGCTGCGATGCGCCGTCGCGACGAGGCGGCCGTCGTCCGATCGGCGGAAACGCGGGCGCTCGAAGCCCTCCTGGAAGAGCAGCGATGCGAGGGTCTCGCCCGGGAAGACCGAACGGATCGACGGGCGCCTGAGCGCCCGGGCGACCTCGCCCGGCGTCGCCCGGCGGAGGTCGGCGACGGTCGCGACGAGCAGGCCGTCCGGCTCCAGCCGGGCGTACACGTCGGCGAGCAGGTCCGCCGGGTCGCCCGTCCGTTCGAGCGAGCCGTCGAGCACGCACACCGCCGCGTCACGCCCGGCAGTGCCGGCTCCGTTCGCCGAGTGCGGCCGCGCCGCGGCGTCGCGCTCGAACGACTCGAGCGTGAGCCCCATCGAAGAGAGCGAGGTGCGTGTCCCCGACGTGTCGGCGCACGAGACGAGCACCCGCCTGTTCGCACCGGCCTCACGCACGTCCAGGTGATGGGTGACGGCGTCGGCGGCGATGCGGTCGCTCCATCCGCGCGCTCGGCCTCCCGCCCCGCTGCGCCGGACGTCACCGCCGGCGGCGAGGTCGGCGGAAGGACCGGCCTGCGCGCCGTTCGAGGAGGTCGTCGGGGCCGTCGCGCCGCCTGGCCGCGGATCGAAGGCCGGAGCGCTCACCACGTCCGCGGCCGGCTCGTTGTCTTCCTGATCCACGCAGTATGCCTGTTCTGTTCGTCGCCGAGGCGTCCGCCGTGACGGGTCCCTCAGTCGCACCCATAATCCGGTCGCACGCCCGCGAATGGAGTCGCGCCCCTGGTGAGGATGCCCGCCCCCCGGGCGCGGGCCCACCTCACGAGCGCCCGCGACCGGAACACGCTAGCCCGGAACGTGTCTTGGGCTCCAGCCAGGAGGCCCGTCGCGCGGTGGCTCGCGGCCACGGGCGCGAGGTTTATAGTCCATCTCCTATACATCGCATAAACGCCTAGAAGCTCGTTCTAGTCGGTGTCGCGCATGGCGAGATGAGGGATCGAGCGCTTCAGGAACTCGCCGAACATCGGCACGGTGAAGTCGATCTCGCCCCAGCGCGGTGAGTAGCAGAGGGCCTTTTTGATCAGGCCGTCACGCGTCGGTCCGAGGGCGGTGGCCTTCTTCCCGAGGAGCGCGGCGACCCCGGAGGAGCGCACGGGGCCGGGGCCGAGCTCCGCCATCGCGCGCAGGTAGGCGCGCTCGGGGTCGCTGGTCCTTCCGGTCCGGACCCGGAAGAAGCCGTCGTCGAGCTCGGCGGTCGCGACCGGGATGCTCCGCTCGACGTCGTCGAGGCTGATCGCGTCGGGGCCGTCAGCGGCGTCCCAGGCCTGCTTGCCGAACTCCTGGAGGAAGTACGGGTAGCCGCGCGTCACCTCGATCACGCGCCCGAGCGCGTCCTCGCTCCAGCCGACGGCCTCGTCGGCCGCGGGGACGACGAGCGCCTCACGGGCCTGCTCGCTCGAGAGCGAGCCGACGACGGGGAAGGTGAACATGCGCTCGGCGTAGGACTTCGCCTCACCCGTGAGGCTCGCGAGCGACGGCAGACCCGCGCCGGCGATGGTGATGGGCAGCCGCAGCTGCGCGGCGCGGTGCAGCCCCACCACGAGGGCCTCGAGCGTCGGCCGCTTCACGTAGTGCAGCTCGTCGATGCTCACAAGGACACCGGTCGCGTGGTCGCGCGCCACCTCGCCGAGCTCGACGAAGAGGCCCGCGAGGTCCGTGGCGAGGTCGCCCGAGTCCGCCGGGCCGTGCACGGCCTCGACGTCGATGCTCAGCTCGGGACCGTCGGGGAGACGGATGCTGAAGGCCTTGAGCACGCCGAGCGCCCTGCCCACGCGCTCGCCGATCCGGCGCCTGGCGTCCATCGCGAGCAGGACGCGCCGGAAGGCCGAGGCGAGACGCGCGGGCAGGTCGCCCTCCTCGGTCACCTCGATGTGCTCGTGGAAGTACCCGCGGGCCTCGGCGAGCTGCTCGAACTCGTTGAGCAGGACGGTCTTTCCGACTCCCCGCAGGCCGGTGAGCATCTCGCTCCGCCCGTCCCGCCCGAGCAGCAGGCGCTGCAGCGCGACGTCCATCGCGTCGATCTCGCGATCACGCCCGACCAGGGCCGGCGGTCGGGTGCCGGCGCCCGGACTGTAGGGGTTGCGGACCGGATCCACGCACCAAGGATATAGCGTGTTTAGACCTTTCTAGAATTGAACGTATAAATGGACGGCAGGACTCGCGGTCGTCGCACGCTCGGCCAGTTCACGCGGCGTTCATCGCCCGCGCCGCGCGACGCGGCGGTCGGCGGATCGCCCGCGGTTACGCTCCCGGGACCGATGCCGAGGACGCACGCCGGGGCGGACCGAGACCGCCACACTCCGACCCGAACGCCCGGGCCCGCCGCGCGGCGGCGCCAGCGCGCCGCCGGGAGCTGAACGCTCGTGCGCTTCCCCGTCGAAGCCGGCCACGGCCTCGCCGTCGAGCTGGCGGCGGGCCACGCCGTCCAGGTCATCGACGTCGAGGGCGGCCAGGTGGGCGACCTGTTCGCCTTCTCGCTCGCCGACCCGTCGGAGCACCTCAGCGCTTCGCACACCCGCATCCACAACGGCCGGATGTTTCCCTCCATCGGCCAGCCCTTCGTGACCGACCGCCGTGAGCCGCTCCTCGTGCTCGAGGTCGACGAGAGTGCCGGCGTGCACGACATGCTGATCGCGGCGTGCGATCGCAACCGCTACGTACAGCTCGGCGTGTGGCCGCACCGGTCGAGCGCGGACAACCTCAACGAGGCGCTCGCGGCCCGGGCGCTCGTGGCGACGGTGGTCCCGCAGCCGGTCAACCTGTTCATGTCCGTCGAGGTCGGGGCCGACGGCTCGATCGAGCTTGCGGAGGCGACAACGGCGCGCGGCGACTCGGTGACGCTCCGGGCGGTGCGCGCCTGCATCGTGGTCGTGTCCGCGTGCCCGCAGGACCTGCTGGCGGTCAACCGGAGCGGCCCGAGCCCGCTCGCGCTCGAGGTCTCGCCCTGACGACCAGGCCGACCGGACCCGCCGACGACGTGCGCGGAGCGACGCCGGGTCGCCGTGCGGCTATTCGACGGCGGTGTTGGCGTCGCCGGCGAGCACCGCGTCGACCCCGTCGAGCTCGGAGAGCGCCGCGGCCAGCTCGTCGACCGAAGCCCGGCCGTGGACGCTGAGCGTCAGCTCGACCATCGGTCGCTCCTTCGCCCGGCCCGTCCGGTCTCGTTCCTCGCCGCGAGCCCCCCAGTAGCCGACCGTCTCGGTCGAGACCTCCTCGACCGAAAAGCCCCGCTCGGTCGCGACGCGCAGCACCTTGCGCAAGAGCCCCATGCCGTCGGGATAGCGGACGCGAAGCACCGAGATGGCGGTGGCCGAACGGGGCAGCCGGTGGGTCAGCGCGGGGAACGCGACGGCGACGATGAAGTAGACGCCGGCGGCACAGACGGCGAGCACCGGGAGGCCGGCGCCCGACGCCGAACCGATGGCCGCGGTGACCCAGATCCCGGCGGCGGTGGTGAGGCCACGCACCGCGTCCCGGCGCACGAAGATCATCCCCGCGCCGAGGAACCCGACACCGGCGACGATCCCGGCGGCGACCCGGGACGGGTCGAGCACGACCCGGCTCGGCTCGAGCACGTCGGTGAAGCCGTACTTGCTGACCAGCATGAACAGCGCGGCACCGACGCCGACGAGGGTGTAGGTCCTCAAGCCCGCGCTCTTCTGGTGGATCTCGCGTTCGAGGCCGATGAGCGCCGAGAGCAGCAATGCCAGGCCGAGCTCGCCCACCTGCCGCCATCCCTCGCCGTTCTGCACGCTCGCCGCGAGGAGATGGGGCAGTGACGCTAGGCCAGGGCTCACCCTGCCAGGCTAACGGAAGGTTAACGGAAGATGAACGGACGGCGACCACCAGCGCAGGCTGACGGTGGCCGGCGGGACGGACTGGGTCCCTCGGCCTCCCGGGACGGTGGCGCGGAGCACGGACACTGCTCGATCACCACTCCGGTCGCGAAGTCCTCGAACCGGACCCCCCCGCCCGGCTCCGGGCGCGACGACGCGCCGTGGAGGCTCGTCGTGCGCGGAGGACACGAGAGGCGCTCGAGGCCGCCGTCGAGCGAGGCCCGCAACCGCTCGAGCTCGTCCTCGACGGGGACGACCTGGCGACGACGGACGCGGGGTGGGAGGGGCCGAGTGGGCAGCGGTGCCGGGCGCCCATCGGCCGCGGCCGACGCCGGGCGAGCCGCATCCTCGGAGCACCTGGCGCTACGGTCGTACCGTGCTGGCTCGGGACGTGGTCTACCGCTTGTACGCGCGTCGCCTCCGCCGACAGCTCGACGGCGGCCGGCTGCCCAAGCACGTCGGGCTCATCATGGACGGCAACCGGCGGTGGGCCCGGCAGATGGGGATGGCCGACCCGAGCCTCGGGCACCGCTACGGGGCTGAGCACGTCGAGGACGTGCTGACCTGGTGCGAGGCTGCCGGGATCAAGCACGTGACGGTGTTCGTCTGTTCGACCGAGAACCTGCAGAACCGCGGTGACGCCGAGGTCGCCTACCTGATGCAGGTGATCGAGCAGGTCATCGCCCGAAAGCTCGCTCGGGACCCGACCTGGGAGGTGCACCTCGCGGGATCCGTCGACCTCGTGCCGGACTCGACCGCCCGGGCCCTGAAGCGGGCGGTCGAGGCGAGCCGCGACTGCGCCACGGGTGCCCATGTCACGCTGGCCGTCGGCTACGGCGGGCGCCAGGAGGTCATCGACGCGCTGCGGGCGCTGCTGTACGAGCAGGACGCCAAGGGGGCGAGCCTCGCCGAGGTCGCCGAGACGATCACGACCGAGGACATCGCCCGGCATCTCTACACTGCCGGCCAGCCCGATCCTGACCTGGTGATTCGGACGAGCGGCGAGCTGCGCCTCTCCAACTTCCTGCTCTGGCAGAGCGCCTACTCCGAGCTGTACTTCTGCGAGGCCTACTGGCCGGCCTTTCGCGAGATCGACTTCCTGCGCGCGTTGCGCAGCTTCGCCGCGAGGGAACGACGTTTCGGCGGCTGAGCGCTGCCGGCGTCGCCGCCCGCGAGGCGACGCGCGACGCGAGATGCCGGTGCCCGCCTCGCGAGCTCGGCGAGCCTCGGGGACACGCGGCGATCCGTCGGGTGCTCACCCCGCCTCGGCTTGTCCGGGTGCTCGATGAGTGGCGCGTCGAAGGCTCGAGCGTCGAGAGACCCGTGGGAGGATGCCGAAACGCCCCATCCGCCAGGGAGTGACTCCCGGGCTGGCACCCCTTCTGGGTGAGCCCGACCCGATTCCTTCGCTGAGCGCCGTTAGGGTTGAGCCTCGGCTGGGCGCGGGCAGCGCCGGCGACCGGAAGGGATCTGTTGCCCTTCAACGACGACGGAATGGAGAGATGTCGCTGTGTCGCAGGTTCTGAAGCCCCGCCTCCCCCGCTACGGCCGAGGTTCCATCGTGGCCACGGCCAGCTTGGTCCTGGCGACGTCGCTCCCGGTGGTAGCCGAGCTCGCGGTCGCGCCCCCTGCGGCTGCTGCGGTCACCTCCATCGGCCGAGCGGCGTGTCACAGCTGTGACGGGCGTTCCGCGCGTTTCCTCGGCGACGCCTCCGCCCTCCCAACCCCCACCGCCGTCGGTGTCTACATCGACCACGGCGACTACGCGACCGGCTCGCCGTCGGTCGAGCTCGACCTCGTCTGGCCAGCTGGTGCGACCTCCGCGCTGGTCTCGAACGACGCCACCTTTGACGCTGCGGGCGCGACCCAGACCATCCCGGTCACCGCCACGGTGCCGTGGACGCTCCCGCAGGCCCCGCTCGGCGGACCGCCAACGGCCGGCGGGCTGCCGACGGCCGGCGGGCTGCCGACGGCCGGCGGACCACCAACGGCCGGTGGGCTGCCGACGAGCAGCGGGCTGCCGACGAGCGTCTACGTCGAGTTTCTCGGCGCGGGGATCAGCCCCGTCATCGTGAGCGGGCGCATCGTCTTGGACGAGACGGTTCCGACGATCTCGGACGCGGAGGTGTTGCAGGTCGCCCACGTGCCGAGGAGGCCGGTCAAGTTCCGCTATCGCGTCCGGGTCGTCGCGGCCGACACGGTCTCGGGCATCGCTGCCGTCGAGACCTCTCCGAAGCCCTACGGCGGCGTCGTCACCACGGTGAGCCCGGCTCAGCGCCGGGGCTTCGTGCAGCTCCACAGCGTCATCGCGCCGATCAGCTCGGTGCCCCCCCGTTTCGCGAGGGTGCAGAGCGTCGCCGGCGTCTGGTCGCCCTGGGTGCCGACCACCCCGCAGCTCTCCGCGGTCCGTCACCCCCACGGAGGGACCTTCGCCGTCGGACCCGCTCGAGTCCCGTTCCAGATGCGAGGTTTCGACTATCAACCCGTGACGAGCTACCGGGTTGGCGGCAGGGTGCAGTACCGCAACGACACCTTCGCTCCGCGTTTCTACAACCGCGTCCAGGTCGCGCGAACGCTAAAGCAGATGGAAGCGTTGCGCTACAACTCGGTCAGGGTCTTCATCGACCAGAACTCGGTCGGCAACCCCAAGGGGCCTGGCCTCGACCCCGCGTACGTCAGCAATCTCGCTGGTTACATCAGGCTCGCGCAGCAGGACGGCATCCGGGTCCTGCTGGTGACAGGACAGCTCCCGGGCGCCGGGGGCTACTCGCCGAGGATCGATCCTCGCTTCGGCATCTGGAACAGCTACTTCCTCGATCCCGCGGACGTTCAGGCGATGCGCAGGTACGTCAGCACGCTGATCACTGATCTGCAGTCGGGCGGCGCACCACTGTCGGACGTGCTGTGGGAGCTCGTGGGCGAGCAGGACTGGAAGAACACCTCGGCTCCGCTGAGCTGGAAATCCGGTTCGGTGAGAACCGCCGACGGAAGGACGTACAGCATGGCGGTTCCGGCGTCTCGGATCGCCATGGAGAACGACAACCTCCTCTACTGGACGAACACCTTGAGCGCCGAGATCCATCGGATGCTCCCGGGCAGCCTCGTCGGTCTCGGCTTCTATGCCCCGTCGATCAATCTCAAGCGCCCCGGCTGGACCGTCCGTCCCCAGGTCGTGTTCGCCGGGGCGGCGCGAAACGACTTCGTGGACGTGCACGCCTACTCCAATCTCGGTTCCCTGACGGAGCAGATCGACAGCTTCGATGCGGGCACGACCGACAAGGCGGTGATCATGGCCGAGTTCGGCGCGGCGAGATCGTCGTTCTCCACCCCCGGCACCGCCGCACAGGGGGTCGTGCAGTGGCAGGAGCTGACCTGTCGTCTCGGCGGTCTTTCGCTCTCGGGATGGTTGCTCTGGACGTGGAACTCGAGCGCCCAGCGTGAGTACTGGACCGCCCTGGACGGCGGTGGCCAGATCGAGCGTGCGCTGGCGCCACGCGCTCGGCCGAATCCCTGCAAGTAGCGGTGGGACCCGCTCGGATGATCTGGCGGGGCGAGCTCTACCACCTCGACCTCGGTCGTCCGCTCGGGCGTGAGCCGGCGTTCCTTCGTCCGGCGGTGGTGGCGTCGAGCGAGGTCTTGAACAACGGGCCGGGTGAGCGTCGTGGTCGTGCCCGTCACCTCCACCGGCTACGGGTTGGGCAGCCACATCGAGATCGCGGTGGGCCGCGGCGGGCTGGAGCATCCGTAGTACTCGAGGTGTGACGAGACCCGGGTCGTGCCCACCGAGCGGATCGGCGTGAGGCGAGGTGATGTGGCTCCGGAGGAGCTGGGTTCGATCGACCGGGCGCTGCGGTTCATTCTCGATCTCTGACTGCACCTGGCACGCGAGTCCGGTCGGGCGATCCCGGGACTGCTCGAGGCTGACAGCTCACGGCACCCGATAGGTACCGAGATGGTGGCGCTCTCCGGCCGCGCAGCAGTTGCGCTGAGGGACATTCTGCGCGGGCACGGCGAGCTCGTCGTCGGAGCTGACGGCCGCATCCCGGCCGGCCAGCTCCGTCGGTCAGGGCCAGGCCGGTTGGACCTCCTCTGTTCGACAGCGCCGGGACGGTCCCGTTCAGCCGCCGAGCGAGTCACTTCCATGTGACTCCAGTACATTCCTCGACATTGCCGAGATGAGCACCTCCCCGCACGCGGTGGGTCCGTCGGCGGTAGTGGTGCCGTCAGCCCGCGGCGGGTACGTCGAGGACCGGGCCGGGCATCCGCTGCTCCGTCGGCTGCATGGCTTGCTGCCCACGCTCGGGCCCGTCGCGGCCGGGCTCCTCGCGACCGGGCTCGTCCTCTACAACCTTTCCAAGCCGGGCGGGCTGCACGACGTCGTCCAGTACGACGACGGCGTCTACTTCGGTGCCGCGGTCCGCCTGATCGAGGGCAAGCTGGCCTACCGAGACTTCGTCTTCGTCCAACCTCCGGGGATCGCGGTGCTCGCCGCGCCGGTGGCCTTCCTCACCCACGCCGCGGGCACCCAGGTCGGGCTCGCCTGGGCGAGGGTGCTCACCGCCGGTGTGA
>Ga0307372_10010404_pt1 | contig 12601 bp, 11 predicted proteins | sample OX1MG_FD_202533 | JGI IMG/M metagenome (GOLD analysis project Ga0307372, IMG submission 202533) | Soil microbial communities from Risofladan, Vaasa, Finland - OX-1 | ecosystem: Environmental > Terrestrial > Soil > Coastal area > Acid sulfate soil | place: Finland: Risofladan, Vaasa | collected...
GAACAGCACGAAAATGCTGATCGCCATCCAGCCGTACATGCCGATCTGCCAGAAACTCAGCGACAGAACGTCGGACTTGAACGACTGCCACAGCACGGTCGATCGCGGCGCGTCCGACATCGGCGCCTGCGCGCCGTACTGGAAGGCCACGCCGATAACCAGCGCCATCGCGTAGTCCACGATCCAGTTGCCGAAGACCTTGTGGCCGAGCGCGACGAAACCGATGCCGAACACGAACAGCCCGCTCTCGACGATGATGTCGGCCAGCGAGCAGCCCGCGCCGCAGTGGGTCGCGCCCAGCGCCACGCTCTGCCACATCGGCCGCTGGCCATGGTGCATGCCGTGCTCTTCGTGCTGGCGCGGCGCGCGGCCGAAGCCCAGATACATCGCCAGCGCCAACACGCCGCCCCACAGGAATGTGAACGGCCACACCCACGTCATCACCGTCATCGGCGGCGGGCGGCGTTGCAGATCGAGGATCGACCAGACCGCGAGCAGGGCGGAAACGGCGATATTCAGAATGGCGATGTCACGCAACATTTGACGGTCTCCAGCATCGATCCGGGTTACTGCTCACTCATCGGCTGGCCGCCGGGCATCGGCATCTGTTTCATGTCCTCATCCGGCGGCGCCCTGGCGATGATGTCCTTGTATTGCTGCGCGCTGAGTTTCGGCAGTTGCATGACGAAGGCGGTGATCGCCCACAGTTCCTGGTCGCTGTGCGATTTGCCCCAGGCCGGCATGCCGCTCATCTTGATGCCGTGCTTGATGACCCAGAAGGTTTTGGCCGGGGTCATCAGATCGCCCTTGTAGAGCATCGGTGGCTTGGGGTAGAGACCCTTGCGGGTTTCGTCGCTGTCATAGCCTGGCGCCAAGTGGCAGCCCGAGCACATCGCCGCGTACTGGCCGGCGCCTTCCATCAGCATTTTCGGGTCGTTCAGTGGCGGCACCTTGATGTTGTCCGCATGGGCGCTGACAGAGTGCTCACGCACCGTGTTGGCCAGCCAGTAGACGAGCCGGGTGTGGGGCACGTCGGCGCCGATGTTGTAGGCGCCGGAATAGATGTAGACACCGATGCCGATGATGGCGAGGACGACCAGACCGATGATGATTTTAAGAGTTTTCATTGCAGTGCTCCGTGAGCGGGTCAGAACCAGACGCGAATGCCGGAGACGACGCGGAAATCTTCCACAGAACCGCCGTCGGCGCGGGCAAAGCGGGCGCTTTGACCGTACTTCTTTTCGTAGGTGATGCCAATGTAGGGCGCAAACTGCCGCCGGATCTCGTAGCGCAGCCGTAATCCAGAATCGAGATCGGACAGCCCGTCGCCGATGCCGCTGCGCGGGTCGGCCTTGGTGTAGAAGTTGATCTCGAACTGTGGCTGCAAGACCAGGCGTTGGGTCAATCTCAGGTCGTAATGGCCTTCTACTCTGGCAGCGTAATGACCGCCGTCGCTGACAAAGCCGAACAGGCCGACCTCCCAGAACAGCGGCGCCAGCCCCTCGACGCCGAAAGCGCCATAGCCGCGCGACGGCGTCGGGTCGAAGTTGTAGCGGGCACCGGCCTGCAGGTTGAAGTAGGGCGAGATCGCGCGTGAGTACAAGGCCTGGGTCTCGGCCTCGTCGAGCGCGCCGCTGTCTACATTCAGGTTGCCCTCGGTCTTGAACCAGGCGCGGTTGATGTTGCCTCCATACCAGCCTTCGCCCTCCCAGCGATAGGTGCTGTCGCCATTGCCGGTGCGCAGTTCGTTCTGACTCAGCTTGGCGTAGCTGTACATCAGGTTGTTGTGGATCGGCTGTGGCCAGCCGGGTTCGGTAGGCTGCTGCTGTGCGACTGCAGTCATCGGCAGAATCATGGTCAAGGCCACCCAACCCATCCGTCTGATCCGCCCGCTCATGCCACCACCGCCGAAGTGAACATGCCGGCTTCCATGTGGTAGAGCAGATGGCAGTGGTAGGCCCAGCGACCCCGTTCATTGGCTGTGACGTAGTAGTGCAGTTTCTCGCCGGGTTTGACGCTGACCGTGTGCTTGAGCGGTCGCCGTCGGTAGTCGGCGGTGTTGTCCAGTTCTGTAAACAAACCGTGCAGGTGGATCGGGTGCTCCATCATGGTGTCGTTGATCAGCGTGACCCAGATGCGCTGTCCGTAGGGATAGCGCACCGGCTGGCTTTGATCGTAGGTCTTGCCATTGAAGCCGAAGATGTAGCGCTGCATGTTGCCGGTCAGGTGCAGCAGCACCTCGGCGTCCGGATCGCGGTCGTGGAACGGGATGTTCTGTGGGCCGCGGTCCAGGCGCACCAGATCCGCATAGGTCAGTACCCGGCGGCCGTTGTGGTTGAGGCCGTCGCCCGGCAGATTGAGCCGGTCGGTGGGATGCTCCGCGATGTTGACAACCTCAGGGCCACGCTGCAGATGCACCTCCTGCGGCTGTGGAGAGGCCGTTTGGCCGGTGGCGTTGGCGGGCATCGGCAGTGGGACTTTCGGTCGCGCCGGAGGGGTCCAGCCCATGCCGTTCATACCGCCCATGCCGTGCTGCATGTGAGACATCTCCATGCCCCCCATGCCACTCATTCCGGCCATACCCATATCCGTCATGGTGCGGGTGAAGATCGGGTCCATCGGCGGGATCGCCGCCTGCATGCCCGGGTGCGGCGCCAGGGTGGCGCGCGCGTAGCCGCTACGATCCATCGACTGCGCGAAGATCGTGTGCGCTGCGTCGTGAGGCTCGACGAGCACGTCATAGGTTTCGGCCACGCCGATGCGGAATTCGTCCACCGATACCGGCTCCACGTTGCTGCCGTCGGCGGCGACCACGGTCATCTTCAGGCCGGGAATGCGGACGTCGAAATAGGTCATCGACGAGCCGTTGATGAAACGCAGCCGCACCCGCTCGCCAGGCTTGAACAGGCCGGTCCAGTTCGCCGCAGGCGCGTGACCGTTGATCAGGTAGGTATAGGTGCCGCCGGTCATGCGGCCGGAGACATCGGTGATGTCACGCGGATCCATCCGCATCTGACCCCAGGCCGCACGGTTCCTGAGCGTTGCAGCGAGTCCCTTGGCGGAGATGTCGTGGAAGAAATCGCCGACCGTGCGCATGTGATAGTTGTAGTAACCATCACCGGCTTTCAGATGATAGTAAACGTCCTCGGGGTTTTCGTTGGTCCAGTCATTCAACATCACCACGTAGTCGCGATCAGCGGCGATCGGGTCGGCTTCGCGTGGCTCGATCACCAACGGCCCGGTCAGGCCAGTCTGTTCCTGGAAACGGGTGTGACTGTGATACCAGAAGGTGCCGCTCTGCCGGACCGGAAAGCGATAGACAAACGTTTCACCGGGCGCGATGCCGGGGAAACTGAGGCCGGGCACGCCGTCCATGCCGGTGGGCACCAGGATTCCGTGCCAGTGAATCGAGGCTGAAGTACTTAGACGGTTGGTGACGCGCAGGGTCACCGTGTCCCCTTCGCGCCAACGCAGCACTGGGCCCGGCAACAGGCCGTTGATCAGGGTCGCTGCTGCGGGCGTCCCGGTGATGTTGACCGTCGCGGGTTCGAGGGTCAGATCGAATTCGGTACCGGAGAGTCCCGGAACCCCGTAGGAGCCGGGATTATCAGCGGCCGCGCGGGCATTGGGGGACAACCAGGGTGAAAGTGCGGTGACGGCGGCACCGGCCGCGAGCCCCTGCACGAAGCGGCGGCGCGTTAGCCCGCGCAGGCGGGCAGGAACATAGATAGAGTCGCTCATAACTGTCCTCTGAAGTTCGGATACAACGTTACCTAGACACCCGGCGCGCAATAGCACCAGGTCACTCTGGTCGAACGTCAAAGAACGCGTTGCGGTGGCTTCAGTAAATCGCCGGTGTATGCCTCTGCCTTGAAGGGAGAGCGAATAGGGGGCCAGTCATGGGACGATGCAAATGTGATCACTATGGGAGCGGTCTGCGACAGTGCGACTGCACCGCAGGCATGACCACAACTCCAAGCGCCGAAACAGCAGCAGCCATGACCAGAAGGCGGCGCCATTGGTCGCCTCGCACAGGTACGATGCTCAGAATTCGCGGAATCGGGTGAATTACAAGCATGAATCCTGGTGACTGCCGCTATTCCATCTGCGTCAGGAGCATGCATTGCCACCATCGCCATGGTGGGTTGCATCATCTGTCCAATCACCGCGAACAGTGCGATAAGAATGTATATCGACCGCTTCATGATCCCGAGTCTAAAGGCAGCGGGGCGTGGGCATCAAGCCTGAGCCTCTTCCAATGACACATGAGCCTGGAGGAGGTGCCGTGATTCCAACGACAGATGAGCCTGAACGGTCATGCTCGGAGCATGATCGTGACCCTCAACACCCAATCGCTGTCCTCGCTGGCCGAAGTGCGCGCGTTTCTCGATGGTGCCGCGGAGGTCGCCTTCTCGGCGCCGCCGTCGGCGGACCGCCATGCCTGGCTGGCTACCACTCTGCGCCAGTTCCACTACGGCTCGCTCAAGCGCCCCGACAAGGGCCTGTAAGAGCAGAAGCCACTGTCGCCGGATGATGACTTTCACGTGGTGTAATCGGCCGCAGGACCGATCGATCCGGCTTTTAGCCGGTGGTCGTTCACAATGTGATCAATTGATATGACGATTTGGATGTCATAAAAACCTTTATGTGAAGGGCCGTATTTTTACGAGTAGACCGGATATCTGCGTTGGCGATACCACGATATCAGGGCCTTCGTAATCGGTATGCCGATGGTCGTCTGTCTGATACCGCTACAAGGCCCAGCAAGACCCTGTAGGGGCCGTGGTGGCGCTCTGGGAGATTGACTGGTGTTTCGTGCTACCGGTATTCAGGTATTTCGCATCACAGCGCTGCTGCGGAGCTGTTTGGGACTCCGCGGCACCGGTGAGGATGTCATGTCGGATGCAGTCCGGGATGGTTGGGTCGATCCTCCGCACTGCCATCTGTCTTCTCAGCAGTCAGCTTCGCCAACAGGCTTTGCTTGTCACTGCTTTCGGCCGCGATGGATAACACGCGATTCCATTGTCCGTTGGAGGCTTTGCCACGCAGGCCTTCTGCGAGGTTCAAGAATACGTCCTGGTGGCCTGACCGCAAGTGTTCCCTGGCCAGCATCACCTGCAGCCACACATCGCGTGGGTCGTGATCGATGCGCTGTTCGAGCTGTTGAATCCGCTGGGACAGGAGGTCGGCCATATCCGGTGAGAGTGGGGTGGCCGTTCCTTCGCCGGTGCCGACGCCGACGCCGGTGTCATTTACCGACAACAATGCGTTCTGTGCCTTGGCTTGCCTGCGGCGCCTGTACCCATGGATCATTGTTTTCCAGCGGCGAAGCTGTTTATTGATCTGTTTTTGTGCCAGCCCCAGAAAAGCGCCGAAGAAAAACCCGAGCACAATCCAGCGCCACCATCGAGTTGCGATGAAGCGGATTTGTTCCAGCGCCTGCACGGATGAGTGATACGAAGGGCCTGACGGCCGATGTGTCTGGCGATCTGTGAACGGGTTCTCCCCTTGACCTTGCAGGTAGGCGCTCATGGCCTGGGCCTGCTCGGTGGACGCCAGGTGTATCGTGACGGTGTCGGGGACTCTCAACATGACGTAGGGTTTCAGCCTGAGCGGGTCCTGATGATTGAATTTGAGCGGGTTGGCCTGGTATAGGCTCAGTTCGATTTTGGACAGGGCTGCGCCGCTGTACTGCCGCCGAATGGTGCGGGCGATGGCAGCCAGGGTGTCGCCACGCTGGGTCGGCCCTATCAGGTCCCCTGTGATGTGTTGGTCGTCGAGGTCGTTGTCTTCTGTGGTGCTGACATCACCGGCGTAGGCATGGTCGAACCCCGCCGATGTCTGGTCTGATTGACCTGGCATGAGCGTGTAGGTGGCCGCGAAAGCGACGCCGGTCTGGCTGATCTGTATGCGGAGGACCGCTGGCAGGAAGCGGCTGGGAAGATGAGATCTCGACGTGGGCGCTTTGGGATTGCTCGGCTGATGGTTCGCCCGATTGATCACCGTTGCGATCGCTGTATTGCTCCGCGGTGAGCGGAAACCCTTTCGGCCTGATGACAACGACGCGCAGATCGGTCCAGCTGTGATTGGCATGGAGTGGGATGATGCCCTGCAGTGGTTCCGAGGGACTGGACTGAATCGTCAGGGTGCCGAGGTATATTGCTCCACTGTCTGACGCCGATGCGGTGTGGACTCCGGCGGTGAATACAACAGCCGCTGCGACAACAAAACCCAAGCTGTAGACGAGTAGCCACCCGATAGGTTTCACGCAGAACATTGGATGGCTTTATGGGTTGCGCCGTGACGGATGAAACGCTTGCCAATAAATCTTCAAACCGAAGCCGTGTATCAAAACCTGTATGGCAAGACTCCATGTCAGATTATCGAGTGACGGTAATGAAGGGTCTGTGGAGTGCAGGGTGAGCGGGTTCAGTCTGAGTCGTCCGCTGCTTGACGATCGACGTAACGGCCATCCGATGCACGCAGTCGGGCAGAGTAATCCTTCGGCACGAAACCGACTTCAATATCCGCCTCATCCCGAGTGAGACCCATTCGATGCAGCTGGCGTCCGAGTTTCAAGTAGGTGTTGTGCATCGCCTTGATCGCCGCCAGACGATCCCGGCATTCCGATACCTCCTGCTTTTCATGCTCGCGCGCCAGCTTGATCAGCATCCGGTTGGGAATGTGTTTCGAGATGTATCTCCTGGATTGTTTCCCCTGATTTCTAAGGTTCAACCACTGACGCTTGCGCCACTGGACTCTAAGCCTGCCCTCGATGAGATCAACCCGCACTGAAATATCCGACCAGTGGTCCTTGTTTATCCTTGTGTGGGTGTTGCGGGAAGACATGAATCTAAGTGCTGTCGATTCAGCCATCTCCTGCAAGCAAGTGAGCGATGTTTCAGTGGCGGTTATCAAAGGATGCATGGGTATAGACCTATGTGATGAGATGTGCGAACAAATTGTGCGTAATCAAAAATTGGTTTCCACGACTACCCTAGTATTTGGCGTCAGGTTCTCCATAAGCTACGCAGACAAAACTTTTTTGAACCGAAATAATTGACGCCAATACTTAGGCGTAAAACAGCCATGGACGACGTGAAATGGTTAAAAAACCAATTTCTGACGCCATATTCTTTATTAAAAATATAGGAGTCAGTTCTGAAGTAAGACGAGCAGGCGACGCAACCGAACCGATCGAGCAGATGCCGTCTGCAGTGGGCTGCCCGAACGGGTAGTGGGTGCATCAAGACACCCCGATGCCCGATCATGGGGGCATAAAACCGCTGATGACGGTGCTTTGGGCTAATGCTGCCCGTTTCCTGCAACGGATCCACTCCAACCAGGCGATGATCGGGGTTTCCATACCGAAAATGGAGCTTGGTGGGCATTTTCTGGTCTATTCCTGGCCTCAGATGATGGGGATCACGTAACTGAATCAGGTAGCTGGTTTCGCGGCAGTGCTCAGCCCAGTTAAACAGGCTGCCCTTGATCGGGTTCCACTCGGTCCCGCTGTGTTCGCCGGTGACGGCAACGTCGGTCAGGGGCTTGGCGCAGTCAAGCAGCATGCCGCCGATGATCGCTGCCCAGCGCAGGCCTGCCTGATAACGCGTGCGCTGGGCCTGGGTCAGGGCCTGTCCGACGATGACCCGGTCAAACAGGCCGGCAGCGGCGATGGCGGTTTCCAACGAGTACGCGAGCAGTCCGCCAGCACCGTAATGGTGGTGCTCACGAGAGGCCGGCAACAGATGGAACCAGCGGGCCATGCGTTCGATGACCGGCTGGTAGTGTTCCTGCCAGATGTCGTCCGCGGCGCCGCACTCATGGTTGAGGCGGATCAGCAGGGGACGCTGTGCATCGAGCAGTTTGCTGACAGGCACGACGGGCAGCCCGTTTCCCACCGGGGGCCAGCGTGGGGCGACAGGCTTTGTTTTGCAGTCAGATGTGGAGGCAAGCATGTTCATGCCTGCCAGTATCAGGGGTCTATCGTCCCTGTACTGTGCAGGATATAGGCATTTTTAGGGCTTATCCTCAAGATTTACGCTCGCTGGCGAGGCTAATCAGAGCCTACTCAAAAACCATCCCGAACGAATCGGCACGATTCCCCACGAGTGAGTCTCGGACGCGTGCCGTGAGCGCGTGAGCCGTGATTTTGGTGCAAAGCACACCCAAGGCGGCCGTGAGCGTGGCGGGGTACCGGGCAAAGAAAGCCTTGGCCAGGGCGATCAGGTTCATGACCAGGAAGATGGCCCGGATCCAGGCTTGGCTGGTGTCGGCGCGCCGGGCCGGGATCTTGGCCAGGCCATAAGCGTTCTTGCCTTGGCCAAATTTACCTTCGATGGGGATGCGATGACGTTGGTCGAGAGCGCGCAGTCGATCGACTTGACGCTGTTGCGCGGGACTGAGTCGGAGCGGGCGTCCCAGCGGTTTGCCACCGAAGGCGATGCCGTGCGCCTTGAGCCAGCGCCGGTTGGCGCGTGTCCCGTAGGCACCGTCCGCCAATACCTTGCGGGGATAGTGCCCCCAACCGGTACGATAGGCGCGGCACTGGGCGATCAGGTCGCCGGCTTCGGAGAAGGCGTCCCAGCGCAGGGTATCGACGCAGGCCAGCCCGTCGTTGAGCCCAACGCTGAATTTGGCGCCAAACTCGACAGGATGCCCCAGCCGCCCGCGCACCATGGGCCGCACATGCGGTTGGCTGAGGCTGACGATCCGGTCGTCGATGCGCCGCGCGCGGGTACGGTACATCTCTACCTGCTGCCGGTAGAGTTCACGCACGATCCACAGCCGACGCAGCATCCGGTGGGTCAGCGGCACGCGTCGCTGTACCGTCCGGGCCTGCCAGGCGTCCAACAGACGATCAATGATCGTCAGATCGCGCCGCAGGTACTGCAGTTGCTGACCGTGCGCCGCGCCGCCGCACCCGCTGCGAGCGGGATCGTTGCTTGCTGTAGTGCAGGAAGTCACGGCGCGCCCGTCGACGATAGTCACGGGGTTTGCGGGTCTGGCTGCACGGGTGTGCGCTGAGTTCAGTCCACAGGGTGTCGATGAGCGCTTCACTGGTGCGTCGGGCCTCATCCAGCAGCAGCACGTCATTGGGATAGCGAATCTTCTGCTCGGCCACGCTGGCGGCAACGATCAGCGTGCCGGCGGGCGACGCTGCAGTGTTCGGCTCCGGGGCTGTTGTATCTGTTGTGGGGGTGGCGTGGTTGGATCGGTATCGCTTTGAGGACTTGCGCCCGGGGGACCGCTGCCGTCCGTCGGCGGGGCCTTGTTCGTGCGACGCCCGACCCGCGCCATCTGCTCGATCACCGCTTGCTCGAAACCCGCAAAGCGCTCCGGACCCAGACGCTGCCTGAGCGTCACGAACAGCGTCGGTGCAAACGCCGGCGCGGCCTGGTACCGCTGCAAGCCACAGAAGTACTGCAGATACGGGTTCTCACGCAGCTGCTCGATCGTCTCGATGTCACTCAGGCACAAGCGATGCTTGATGAGTATCGCCCCAATCACCAGACGCGCCGGCTTGGCCGGCCGACCGCTTTCAGGCACTGGTGATACACCCCGGCCAGCGCATCCCACGGAATCTGCTCGGCCCATCGCACCCAGCGGTTGTCGGGTGCCAAGCCCCGCCAAAAGGGATTTCGAAGTCTTCGGCTCGAAACAAGCTCGGCTGTGTCGCGTTGATATCCCGGATCATGTGCACGCCTTTTGGTGGGAAATCCTTGAAATGCTTGCACATTATACCGCATTACAGCGACTATGTCATTGATCTGGAAGCGTATTGTTGTTTTTGAGTGGGCTCTAATCAGGGAAAACTGGGTTTCTCGGAGGTAGACGTTTGAGCATCTGTTGCAAGGGCTTGCTATTTCCGAACCGTATGTGTGCAAGCAACGGCAGTCGACGGCTCTTGAATCACAAAATCGGAGGTATAGTCCCCGTTGGGTTGCGGGCGGCGGCGTTCGCCGATCGCGATGCTGCGTGATCGGGTGGGCTCATAGTGCCCCCGTTGGCGGCGGTAACCGGCACTGGCGCGCAGGTTGTAGAGGTGGACTATCCCGGTTTTCGTGGACAGTTGAATTAAGCGGCTGTCTGAAAGGCCGCATCGACTGCGGCAGGGGTCTGATACTTCAAGGTTTGGTGGATTCTCTGCCGGTTGTAAAACACTTCGATGTACTCAAACAGGGCGGTGCGCGCCTGTGCACGGGACTCGAAAGTCTGCTGATCGATCAGCTCGAATTCGACGCTGGCAAAGAAGCTCTCAGCCACGGCATTCCCAGCAATCACCCTTGCGTGACATGCTTTGCTGGATCTGGGCATCAACGAGTTGTTGGCGGTACGTCCCGGATGCGTAGGTCTGTCCACGATCGCTGTGATGGATCAAACCCGGTTGCGGGCAACGCCGCGCTACCGCCATTGCCAAAGCCTCGCTGAGCAGCCCGGTATCGTTGCGGGCCGACATGGCCCAGCCCACGACCAGGCGGGAATACAAATCAATGAGCACGGCCAGGTACAGCCAGCCTTGCCGTGTAGGGATAAAAGTGACATCCCCGACCCAGACGCGATCCGGTGCAGCCGCAGTAAAGTTGCGTTGCAGTAAGTTGGGTGCATGCCACCCGCCGGGCTTGGATCGGGTGGTGGTGACAAAGCGCTTACGCCGCCGTGTCCAGATGTTATGACGCCGGCGCAGCCGGGCCACCCGGTGCTTGCCACAGTCATGCCCGCGTGCCTTGAGGCTGTGCCACATCTTGACGCCCCCGAAGCGCTCACGCGTCTGCGCATGGAGCTGGCGTATCTGCGTCACCAGCCGCCGGTCTTGCTGGGCACGCAGACTTTCCGGACGGTGTTGCCAGGCGTAATAACCGGAGCGACTGACGCTCAGGATACGACACAGCGTCTGAGTGCTGTGCTGAGCGTGCTGTTGGCGAATAAAGGCGTACTTCACGGCAGCTCCCTGGCGAAGTACGCCGCCGCTTTTTTTAGAATCGTGTTTTCCTCTTCAAGCTGCGCCAGTTTGCGCTTGAGACGCGTCAGTTCTGATTGCTCGCTGAGGGCGGCATTGCGACCTGGACCACGAAAAGCGCGATCTTCGCCTTTGTCGCTGAGTTCGCGCTTCCACTTGTAGATCTGGTTACGACGCACGTCCAACTCTCGGGCGAGCTCGGCAGCAGGTCGATCCGTCTGTTCAAGCAGTCGAATGGCTTCAAGTTTGAAGGCCTTGGTGTAACGCTTGCGTGTGGACGCTGGACATCTCCTTGGGAATCATTGTCCCTTCTGGTTGATGTCCACGAAAGTGGGGATAGCTCAAGGTGACCCACCGAGATCGTTGCCAGCCGCTCGTAGGCGGCATCGTCGAAGACGTTGAAGGCGCGCTCGGCCAGTTTGCGCGTGGCCGGTCCGGAGAGCTGGCCGTGCAGCCGATCGAGGGTGACCAGTGCTCGCACGTCGGCCTCAGTGTAGCGACGAGCGAATGGCTGGGTCGGCGGCCCGCGTCGATCGGTGAGGCATCGATCCTGCTGCCATTGCCGGATCAGGCGTGTCAGCTGGGCACGCGAGTACCCGGTGACCTTGAGCGCAAAGGCGCGCACCAGGCCCTTGTCGGGGCGCTTGAGCGAGCCGTAGTGGAACTGGCGCAGAGTGGTAGCCAGCCAGGCATGGCGGTCCGCCGACGGCGGCGCCGAGAAGGCGACCTCCGCGGCACCATCGAGAAACGCACGCACTTCGGCCAGCGAGGACAGCGATTGGTGTTGAGGGTCACGATCATGCTCCGAGCATGACCGTTCAGGCTCATCTGTCGTTGGAATCACGGCACCTCCTCCAGGCTCATGTGTCATTGGAAGAGGCTCCAACTATCGCGACAGAATGGGTTTTGATAGCATACGCGCCGTGACGGTATCTTGACGGCCATCCGTGGTGTTGTTAGAGGGTGTTGGACGGTGGTTTGCTTTTGGAGGCCGTCTACTTCTTGAGAGCCATCTAGCATAGAAAATCACGGCATCGCTACGGCATATTTTTGTAACATACTGTTTTTTTATGGCGTTCGACCCCAGTGGTGGGCACCAAATTTCGGTGAGGCAGTGTGGGTTGTTCTGGCGTTGCCGGTGGTAGAGGAAGCATCGAACCAGTGACCTCCAGGACGATGGTTCACATAGCGAAAGCTATGCGCTCGCTAGTTCGATTCCAAATGGGTGAGGTGAGTGTTTTACGCGGAGCATTGCTCCGCACGAGCGTCAGGCCTTCGCGCAGTGCGCGAAGGCCTGAGGACACTAGGTTTCGATGAGGCAGTGCGGTTGGTTCTAGTGCTGTGGTGGCAACTAAATTTCAATCGTCGCGATCTTCAGCAGTAGCTGAAGCCGCGTCGTTCAAAAACAGCAGAAACAGGCAATTTCAATTCACAGACCCAGGTAAGCGCAATGGCTAAGGAAAATTTTCAACGCACCAAGCCGCACGTCAACGTCGGCACGATCGGACACGTCGACCACGGCAAGACCACCCTGACGGCTGCGCTGACCGTGGTTCAGGCCAAGAAATTTGGCGGTGAGACACGCAACTACGCCCAGATTGACAACGCTCCCGAAGAAAAGGCGCGCGGCATCACCATCAA
>Ga0307372_10010406_pt1 | contig 12599 bp, 16 predicted proteins | sample OX1MG_FD_202533 | JGI IMG/M metagenome (GOLD analysis project Ga0307372, IMG submission 202533) | Soil microbial communities from Risofladan, Vaasa, Finland - OX-1 | ecosystem: Environmental > Terrestrial > Soil > Coastal area > Acid sulfate soil | place: Finland: Risofladan, Vaasa | collected...
GCGGACCAGGTCGCGGGTAAACACCGACCCGCCCAATCCGAAGCGGGACGCATTGGCAACGTCGACCGCCTCGTCTTCGTCAGCGACTCGGAAGACCAGACTGACCGGGCCGAAGAACTCCGTCTGAAACGCCGGGTTGTCCGGCTTCACGTCCGTCAGGATCGTCGGCTGGAAGAAGGCCCCCTGCGTGGGGACTGGCTCGCCCAGTGTCTCTGCGGTCGCACCGCTGTCGATGGCCGACTTCACCTGGTCGGCCAGCCTGTCGACGGCCTTCTGCGTGCTCAGCGGGGCGAGTTGGGTCCTTGGGTCATGCGGGTCGCCGGCGCGCAGTGCGGCCACTCCTGACCGGTACTTGTCCATGAACTCGTCATAGACATCGTCCACGATGATCAGCCGCTTGGCCGATGTGCAGACCTGCCCGGCATTCCAGTGACGCCCCATCACCGCCCACGCCACGGTCTTGTCGATCTCGGCATCCTCGAGAACGATGAACGCATCCGAGCCACCCAGCTCCATGGTGCACTTCTTCAGGTTCTTTCCGGCAGCAGCGCCCACGTCCGTGCCGGCGCGCTCACTGCCGGTCAGCGCCACGCCACGCACCAGTGGATGGGCCAGGATGTGCGCAGTTGCGTCGATCGGCGCGAACAGGTTGGTGAACACGCCCTCGGGAAGCCCAGCGTCATCGAAGAGCTTCTGCATCGCCAACGCTGCGGCCGGCACGCTCTCCGCGTGCTTGAGCACGATCGTGTTTCCCGCCAGGATCTGCGCGGCACCTACGCGCACGACCTGGTAGTAGGGGAAGTTCCATGGCTCGATGGCGTACAGGACTCCGAGCGGTTCGAACACGATAGTGACCGTGCCCTCCTTGGCATCCTTGACCGGAAGGGGCTTGTCTTCGAGGAACCCGGGGCCGTGGTCGGCGAAGTAGTCGAGGATCTCGGCGCAGAGTTCCACTTCGACTTCTGCCTCGGCGGTGATCTTGCCCATCTCCAAGGTCAGGACGTCGGCGAAGGTTCGCTTATCGGCGCGGAGCAGTTCGGCGGCACGCGTCAGCACCTTCGATCGGTCACCGAATCCGGTAGTGCGCCAGCTCAAGAACGCCTCGTGGGACTTCTCGATTGCGGAATCGATCTCCGCTTCTGACGCGTACGGGTAGGTCTTCAGCAACTCGTTCGTATACGGATTCACCGTCTGATATGGCATGTCGCACCTCTATCCATCTTGCTTGTCGCGGGAAACTGGAGACCGTTTCGTTGAAGAGCCTCAACGCACCTACTCTTTCGGCTGTCATGCGCAGTGTCGGCTGGCGATCGTCGCCGTCGAGGAGGGTGCCCGCTGCAGAGCCGCCTGACCGGAGGGCCCTTCCTGGATGTCGGGGCCGACCACGGAGCCGGGGGGGGAGGCCCGTGGTCGGCCTCGACGTCCAAGGCGACAGCCATTGAGGAAGTTCCCACTACGCCGACCAGTCCTGGCCACGCACCGGACTGGCCGTGGCCAGTGCTTTCCGCACGCCGTCGGCGTCGAGGTCGGCTCCGTAGACGGGTGTGCCGGGTTGCTGGCGCCACGAGTCGTCGAGGCCGCCGTCATCGACCGGGTCGAAGCCGAGCGAGTCAACGAACTCCATGGCGACGGCCTTGGCATCGGCATCATCGCCTGCCACGGGCAGGGCGATCCGGCCATCGGTTCCAGCCGGCACGCCACGGGTGAGCAGATGCTCGGCGTAGATCCCATTGAACGCCTTGACCACGCTGACGCCCAACTGCTTCTCGACCCAACGACTCTCTGTCATGCCGTCCTCGATGTCGGTGATCCGACCGTCACGCTGTTGGGGGTAGTAGTTGCAGGTGTCGATCACCACCACGTCGTCAGCGGCACCGTTGAGGAGGCCGGAGGGAAGGTCGGGAACTGCCTTCATCGGGATGGTCACGACGACGACGTCGGCCCCGGCGGCCACCTCGGATGCCAGGACGGCGATGGCCCCTGTCTCGGTGGCGAGTTCGCTCAGCGTGTCCGGGTTCCGGGAATTGGCCACCGACACCTCGTGCCCGAGTGCCGTCAGGCGGCGGGTGAGGTTTCCCCCGATGTTGCCTGCTCCAATGATGCCGACCTTCATGCGTACTCCTCGGATTGGTGGCTACCTGTCGTTGTGATGGGTGCTATGGGTGTGGCACGGGACAGACCTGCCGGGTGCCCGGCACGCCTCAGGCGGGAGTCCCCGAACTCATCTAGGACACCCGTTCCGTCGGGGAATTCGATGCCACGGTCGGCCTTCGGATTGGGCACCACTCGGACCACCAGCATGCGCCCGCCGAACCCGGAACCCTCGGTGGTCACGACGACGCAGCCTCGTGATCGTCCGACAGCTGAGCGAGCAATGCCTTCGCCGCGGGTGCCGACGATGCCGGGTTCTGTCCGGTGATCAGCGTGCCGTCGACCACCACGAAGGGGCCGAAGTCCGCGGGCCCCTTCGAGTAGTGGGCGCCCGCTGCCACCAGCATGTCCTCCAGCAGCTCGGGGACGACGTCGGTCAGGCCCACGGCCTCCTCCTCGCTGTCGGAGAATGCCGTGACCTCCCGCCCGGCGAGGAAGGGCGTGCCGTCCGGGTTCGTCACATGGGCGAACGCCACCGGGGCGTGGCACACCGCGGCAACCGGCTTGCCTGCCGCGGCGAACGCCTCGATCAGGTCGATGGAGCTCCGGTTGTCCGGGAGGTCCCACAGGGGCCCGTGGCCGCCGGGGAAGAAGACGGCGTCGAAGTCGCCTGCTGACACACTGGCGAGCGGGAGCGTCGTGGCCAGTCGATCCTGGGCGGCGACGTCCTCATGGAACCGCCTGGTGTCCTCGGTCTGTCCACCCGGCTCGTCGCTGACCGGGTCGATGGGCGGCTGCCCCCCGAGCGGCGAGCACAGGGTCACTTCGACGCCGGCGTCGGTCAGCGCGTAGTACGGGGCGGCGAACTCCTCGAGCCAGAAGCCGGTGGCCCGTCCGGTGTCGCCCAGGGTCGCGTGGGACGTCAGCACCATCAACACACGCGGAGGGCGACTGCTGGCGTTCATGTCTGCGAACCCGTCCTCGAGTGCGGCCATCCCGGACTCTGGTTGTCCTGCTCGGGTGACGGCCGGTGTCGCCGTGCACCCCGAGCCTGAAACGTCTGGGGGGAGGGATGCCGGGCCAGGTCGGGTAATCCGTTCCCGCCGGACGGAGGGAGGGACCCGAGCATCAGATCGATCCGTGGAGCCGCTTGCTCCGACATGGCTGTCCTGGTGGTGGGATGCGTCGACGGATTGCCCATCGCCGATCCGGCTGCCTCCTTGGCTTTGCCTTTCCATTCCTGCGACTTGTTGGATGCCTCGTCCTTCGTTCCCATGACAACTCCTCGTGATCTGGTGTTCTGATCAGGCTGAGACCGGCGGACTAGCGAGTCTGCTGGTGGACTTCTGTCGTGCGTCCCTGCGAATCGGTGGCCTGGCTGTCGTATGTGTGATTGCGGCTAGCTGTCGATTGACGGGACATCGCGTACACGATGCTCGAGACGACCAGCCCAATGCCTCCGACGATCATGAGGATCACCCCGACGGTGGACAATCTGAACCCATGACCATTTGTGGTCGTGATGGCCCAGTACATGACGGCACCCGCCGCGATTGCGACTGTGCTGAAGAACATTCCCGGTAGTCCCATTTTCTTACCTCCATCTAGTTCCCCCGACCCGATTCCGAGCGGGGGTTCAAGCTCCCGTCCAACCACGTTGGATGGACGGACGATTCTCGGACCGTCTTCAGCCGAGTGGATCCACGCCGAGTTGCCCGGCGTCTCGACCATCGGCTGCTCGATCATTTACCTCGAGACAACTCGCGCGAGGCGTCTAGCGATTCCACCGCGCTCAAGTCGAAGGCAAACGGCGTGTTCCGGGTCCGGCAGCGATCGCAGAACCGATCAGGCCCGTGCCCCATGGGAGCGGCCCCGACCAAGCGCGAGCATCACGACCCAGGCAATGAGTAGGACCACAGCAACAATCCACAATGCATGGATTGCAAAGCCGAGACCCCCAAAGATCAACGCGAGAATCAACAACACGAGAATTATTCCCATTACGTCCTCTTTCCGATGTGCCTTCGGACGCTTGCGATGCAATGTCTCCAGGCTGATCCCAGTGTGCTCCGCAGGCTGTAACAATTGCAGCAACACCGCGGGAACTACTGATAGGCGAGGACGCGCGACTCCCAGATGTGCAGTCTCGATCGGAATCGCTCGACCTGGGCCACCACCACCGGGACGTTGGTCAACTCAACTTCGCGCTGCGCCTGCGGAGACTGATCTGCCATCAGCTGGTGGATTCGCTCGAGGACCGATTCCTCCATGACCACGATCTCGGAGTAGATGTTCTTCCAGAACAGCGCCTGTTCCAGAGTGGCGGAGTCGGGATCAGCCTCGTCATCCATGCCTACGGAATCGTCTCCGCCCCTTCTGGCTGCGACGATGTCGGGCCTGTTTTCACCCACGTCCCCGAGATTCATGGTTTCGGTCTACATCGATCGCCGTAACAATGTCAGCAACAGGATCCCTATGATGGTGAGGATGCCGGACGGACCCGAGGAGCAGGCAGAGTCCGTCCCTTCCGTCCCTCTCGACGGAGAGGACATCGACACGGAGCATTGGGAAGACGCCCGCCATTGGATGAGCATCTACGACGATCTGATCCGCTTCAAACTGGGCCTCCTCGATCGGGTGCGTCGAGAACTGCCCAAGATGCATCCAGCGGCGCAGAAGGCCGCCGAGGTGGACGTGGCCTTCATCCAGACTCAGATGGACGGGTACTACGACCGGCTCGACCTCTGGTACAAGCGGGTGTGGAAACTCCAGGGGCTGTGGCTTGATCCGGATGGTCGCGTCTTGCGCCACAAGGGGAACGAGGCTGTGCTCACCAACAGGGAGTTCGACCTCCTCCAGTTCCTACTCGATCATCCTCATCGCTTCTACACCTCGTCACAGATCATGGGATACGCCTGGTCGGACTCGGCGCTATTCCCGGAGGAAGTCCGCAACTACGTCTCGCGCGTGAGGAAGATCCTGGTTCGACTGGAGATCCCATGTGACCTAGTGAATCGCCCAGGTCGCGGTTACTCCCTCACGTTTCGCAACCAGGACTAGCTCCGACAGTGATTTCCGGTTGACCAGGTGCGGCCAGAATCACGATCGACCGGCCGATCCTTCAGCAGTTCCTGGACCTACCGCCGACGATGTGTGGATTGCACGGATTCCGGTAGAGACCCCAGGAGGCCAGTGCGCTCCAGCCACCAGCTCGACTCAGGGGCTGGTTGAGTCGATCGGATCGGCTGAGGACGGGGTGCGGGAGGTAGGCGCAGGGAACGTCTGGAGGAACCATTCACTCACCACGATCGCGGGACCGCTCTCCAGTGTGATGCGGTAGCGCCGAGAAAGCGCTGCCCTCTCGAGGAGGTCGATGATCCTCGGGGTATTGCCTGTCGCAACTACAGGCCCAGGGAGTGGATCCCGGCGGACCTCAAGATGGTGCTTGGTGAGCACCCGGCCGATCGGGTCCCGACTTGATTCGAGAAGCCGTCGAGCGTTTGCGGGGAGTCGCTCCACCGCGATCGCGGACTCGGCGTAGACAAACGTTCGGACAGAAGTGCGGCCAGTGAGCAGTACGATTCGACGAACCAGTTCGGATTCGGATTCGAGTTGCAGCAGGTTGTCGTTGCCGGCGGTTCCGGTACTCTGCGACAGGATTTCCGCGTCGATCGGCTCCCCTGCCTGGTGTTCCAGGAATTCGGTAACTGTTCCCTTGGCGCGTTGCAGGGCGATCAAGAGTTCGGCAGCCGCCGGCGAAGGGACACCGGTAATGATCTCGGGTGCAGTACTTGCGGCACGTCCATCGACACGAGCCGACCGTAGTCCGGCAAGTCTCGAGTGCCCCGGTCACGCTCCTGGGGGCGGGTACTGCGTAGTTCCCTTGCAGCACAGGGCCTCGGATGCTTGCAGGTGCTCATCCTCACCGACCTGCGACAGTGGCTTGGTTCCGGACGCCAGGTGCCGGCAACTTGGTGTAGGTGGTGGAATCGCAACCGAGATGGCGTGGAGGTCAAAGTGCTCCGACCGGCGCTGCGGCTAGTTGGCCGGATCGGTCTTCCGCTGCTGGAGTCGGGGCATTGTCGTGTCGTCGAGATTGCGGGCGCCGGTCTCCAGTGGCGCAAATTGCGCTACCGGGCCAGCCGGTCGATGGCGAGAGCAGCCGCGAGGAGAACGACGGCCCACGACATCGCTCGCAGCGCTTGCTCCATCGGAGCCAGCAGAGTCGCGCGATCGACTGGGATTGTTCCGCTGTCAGTCAATGTGATGGCCCCCTTGACGTCTGCAGCTCGGCGGCGCAGCAGTCGAGCCTGCGTGCTCAGCGCCCGCTGCGCTGCGGACAGCGCCGCGGCACCGACGGCGGCAACCAGCGGGGCAATGGCCAATCTTCCGGTCTGGGCGACGTAGGCGGTGAGTACCGGAAAGGCGCCCCAACTCGCGGCGAACCCGATGTCGTTGTGAATGACTCCACCAAACAGCTCAAAGTTGTAGGCGACGACAAGCACCGGCCCGACGACGAGGAAGGGGACCAGGGCCCAGCCGACCTGCGCGATTCCCACGACTCCGAGGGCGATCGAGCCGGCGAGCCCGACGCCGGCGACGACCACGAGGGCGACCGATGGGATCCGGGTGCGCAGCGGGCGCCCGTGCAATTCGTCGAGTGCGTGGGCCGCCAGACCGACGGCGAAGAAGAACGCCAACAAGGTGGCAAACAGCCGGGTGGTGTTGATCACCGGTGCCAGGCATGCGCCGATGACGACATAGGCAAGGTGCCACGCGGTGTAGGGCGGGTGGAGCAGCGTCCACCAGTCTCGCCATCCGCCCGGACGAGCCGCGTAGAAGGCGGCTAGCTGATCGGGCGGTGGATCACCTGGCGTCTCATCCACCAGCGCGCCGACCCCACATGATCAAACCGCCACCGAGGCTCATGCGCCGCACACCGACGTCGACGAAGCCCGCTCGCCTCCATGCCTCGATCGTCCAATCCACCGGATAGCGCCGATAGTGGGCCGAGATGTTGGGACCGAGAAACCTGCCGACGTCGAACCACGCTTTGCCGCCGGTGAGCCAGCCGCCGGCGGGGAGCAGGAGCCGTGTGTAGCCCCACCACCAGAACCTCCAGAACCGGCTCTGGGGCAGGAGGAACTCGAGGCTGGCGACGGCCCCACCGGGTTTCACCAACCGTGCGAGCTCGATCAGGGTGGCTTGGGGGTCGTCGACGTAGCGCAGCAGGTAGGTGAAGGTCAGCGCATCAAAGGTGCTGTCGGCGAAGGGTGTCTGCTCTGCTCGCCCAGCCACCAGCTGGACCTGATCGGCCATGCCTCGTTCCATGACATTGCCTTGGCCTTGGCGCAGCATGTCGAGCGTCAGGTCGACTCCCACCACCCGGGCACCCGTGCGATCGGCGAGCTGGAGCGACACACCGGCTGGCCCACAGGCGACGTCGAGGATCAGCTCGGGGTGGTCGGGGACTATGTGGTCGACCATGGCCCGGCGCCAACGCCCGTTCTGTCCCATCGACAGCAGTTCGGCCAGGCGGTCGTAGCCTTCCGGAAGTGGGGTGAAGAGCGTCTGAGCGAATCGGTTGGTGTCCCCTTCCACCGAAATGCCCACGAGGTCTCCTTTGGTGTGAAGATCTCACTGTAGGCCGTCGGGGGCCGAAAGGAGTCCTGTGAGTCCCAGGCGTTATGACGTGCTCGTCGTCGGTGCCGGCCCGGCGGGAAGCATTGCCGCACTGGTGCTGGCACGCGCCGGGGCCAGCGTGGCGCTGCTCGACAAAGCCCAATTCCCGCGGGACAAGGCCTGCGGTGACTTCATCGGGCCGCGGGGGCTCCAAGTGCTTGCCGATCTCGGGATACCGGAACCGCACGGGCTCGACGTCGGCGACATGGTGGTCGTCGGTCCCACTGGACGACGGGTCGTCCTCCCGTGCTTTAGTGGCGTGACCTACCCCGGTCGTGCTCGGGCCATGACCCGGTCCGTGTTTGACGACGCCCTGCGCACCGCTGCGCTCGACGCAGGGGCTGTTGCCTACGCCGGACGAGCCGACCGGCCGCTCCGGTCGGGAGGTGACATCGACGGCTTCACGTTGAGCGACGGCGACGAACTGCGAGCCGACTTCGTCATCGGGGCTGATGGCGCCACCAGCCACGTGGCGCAGAGTGCAGGCCTGGTCGAGGGGTCACGGGTGCTCTGGGGGTTTGCGGTGCGCTGCTACGTGGACCAGCACGTAGACCTCCCGGCGATCACGCTGTGGGAACCGACCCGTTGGCATGCCTTCCCCGGCTACGGCTGGATCTTCCCGAGCCCAGGGGGAATCGCCAATATCGGCATCGGCATCGGGACGCTGGCGGATCGCCAGACCGGCGCTGGAGCGGTGCGGGCCCTACCCGCCTATCTCGACCACTTGGTCGAGCTCGGACTGGTTGACCGGGCGGCCGTCTCGCCGCTGCCGCCTCGATTTGGGGGATGGCTCAAGATGGGCATGGTGGGAACCACCCCGGCTGCCGGGCGAGTGCTGTTGGTCGGCGATGCTGCCGGCCTCGTCAACCCACTGCAAGGCGAGGGCATCGCACAAGCGATGACCAGCGGGCGATCGGCCGCCGAGGCGATCCTCGGCCTGCCGGGTCAGGCAGCGGCTCGCTATCGCAACGACCTTGCCCGAGTCCATCTCCCGTACCAGCAGATCACCGCTGCTGGCCACGCCGCGCTCGTCGGTCGCCCGCGGGCAATTGCCGCAGTGGGGCGCATGCTCACTGCGCCGGTACTCGGAAGCGCGCTTGCCGGGGGCTGGGGCATCTTCTGGAACGAACTACTCGACGGGGCCGCGCCGGGCGGGGCCCGGCGAGTCGCCACGGCGTCGACGTGGTTCGGGAGGGCGGTCACGGCCCGTGCCGAGGTCTCCGCTTGGTTCTCGTCCACTTTTGGCGACCCTGGGCTCCTCGGACCCGAGGAGCGGGTTGGTCACGCGTCGATGTGATCCAGCCTGCCTTCTGAGTCGTCCGACCACGGATCCGCCTCGCTCATTTGGTAGCTGGAGTCGACCCACGTTCACGGTTACGGATTGCGAGAATTGCCATTCCTCAAACCTTGAAGGAGAGGTCGGACTGTCCGACGCAGGGCTGCTCTCGAGTGTCGTCGGTGGGATGGAGCCGCGATCGCCTGGGTAGAGTTCCGCCATGGCGGCCTCCCCGGAACCTTCTGGTGGCGAAGCCCACAAGGTGAATCCTGTTGAGAGGGTCGTCCGGGCCGTTGATGGATTCCAGCAGCGGACATTTCCATTGAACTTCCTGTTCGGCGTAGTCAAGAAGTTCGGTGACGACTCAGCCGGGTCGCAAGCGGCGCTCATCGCCTACTACGGGTTCCTCTCCATCTTCCCGCTGTTGCTGATACTGATCACCGTGCTGGGCATATCCGTGTCGCCCGGTACTGAGCACCGGATCGTCCATTCCGCACTGAGCCAGTTCCCCATCGTGGGTGATCAATTATCCGGTCCGAACGGCATCCGTCGGCTGAAGTCCGGCAGCGCGGTCGGACTGACCATTGGGCTCGTGGCGTTGGTCTGGGGCTCCCTGGGCATCACGCAGTCGGCACAGAAGGCCATGGCTGAGGTGTGGAACGTGCCCGGTGTCGTCCGTCCGGGATTCTTCCCCCGGCTCGGGCGGAGCGTCGCCTTCCTGGCGGTGCTCTTGCTGAACGTGATTGCCACCACAGTCCTCACAGGCATTTCCACATTCGGAGGTCACAGTCCGCTCGTACGTGTCGGGGCCATTCTGATTTCGCTGACGGTGGACGTCGGGATCTTCATCGTGGCCTTCCGAGTGCTCACGCCGAAGACCATCAAGACCGGTTGCCTCATCGGTGGAGCAGTTCTGGCCGGGGTCGGCTGGGCCATGCTCCAGTACATCGGGACATCCCTGGTCGCCCATCAGCTCCGCCACTCCAGCCAGATCTACGGGTTCTTCGCCTCTGTTCTGGGATTGATCACCTTCATCTTCTTGGCCGCCGAAATCACCCTCTACGCTGCCGAGGCCAATGTGGTCTGGCAGCGCCGCCTCTGGCCACGGAGCATCGTCCAGCCGCCCCTCACCAAGGCCGACCGCCAAGTCCTGACTGACATCGCCCTGGTGGGGGAGCGGCGGCCGGAGCAGAGTGTCGAGGTCCACTACGACTCTGCGGATGAGGACAATCCGCGCCGAACCCCCGAGTAATTGCCGCCTCGGCGATGGTCGGAGCTTGGCCTCCGGGGTGTCTCTCCATCACGTGATCTGCACCGGTCTGGGTTACCTGGGGGCGCACCGAAGTATCAACTCCGCCGTTGCCGCCCCTGGCTTGCACGCCGAATTGTTGGATAGAGCTGGCGATGCCATGTCAGTCGATCAAGCAATGCACTAGCGCCCGCATGGCGCCGACTGTGTACGTTCTCCGTATGGCCTCTCGTGGCAACCCGCCCGCTGCAGTACTCCTCGATGCGGGCGGTGTCCTGGTCCTCCCTGACCCCGATCGGATCCTGGGGGCCTTTTCCAGGGCTGAGTGCTCCGTGGGTCGCGAGGTGTTGGCTGACGCCCACTACCGAGCCGCAGTGCGTTTCGAGACCCATGTCGACGTCGAGGCGAACTGGTCCGAGACGTGGCTTGACTACCTCCAGACCTACGTTGTCGAGTGTGGCGTGCCTCCGGACTGGCGCGAGGAGGCCCACATCCACATCGACAGCGAGTTCGCCGACGCAGCGCTGTGGGTAGAACCCATTCCTGGCACCCGGGCAGGATTGCGAACCCTTGCCGACACCGGGGTCCGACTCGGGATCGTCTCGAATGCCGACGGCCTGATGGCCGAGCGACTTGCCCAACTCGAGATCTGTCAGGTGGGTCCAGGCATTGGGGTGGAGATCGAGTGCGTCGTGGACTCCGGCAACGTCGGTGTCATGAAGCCGGACCCCCGGATCTTCGAGGCTGCCGTCGACCTCCTCGGCCTCCGTGCCGATCAGGTCTGGTATGTGGGTGACATGCCTGCGATCGACGTCGTCGGAGCCCAGAGGGCAGGGATCCGCCCGTTTCTGATGGATCCGCTCGGTCTCCACCTCGGCGCCACCTACGAGCGAGTTCCCTCTCTGGACGCACTAGCCGACTTGATCGAACCTTCATCGCCCCACAGGCCACGCACGTGACCGGTCGCCGGGAGTTCTCACTTGCTTCGGCCCAGCGGGCAGCAGACGAGGACATGCTGGCCGAATGGGTCGTCGACTTCCTCGCCAGTCCAGGTAGCGACAACGCTGAGCTGGCTGCCTCCCTCGGCTTCAGCGGAGTGACCTATCTCGGACCGATTCGATTCGAACTCGACCGACTCACCCCGATGGCCGGCCCGGATGAGGGCAGCGTGGTCGTTCCTGTGCCCAAGGAGGAGTGGGAATCTGACGTGGAAGCAATGGAAGACAGCATCGAGGAGGGGTGGTGTCCTCCACCGTTGCTCGTGTCCCACCGCAATGGCAGCTACTACTTGGAGGATGGGAATCACCGCTACGAGACACTCTGTCGCAGCGGCGCTACGGACGCCTGGACCATCTTGCTCTTTGCCGACGAAGCGGAGCGGGACCAGTACTTGAAGGGACACAGCCGAATGAGCGAACGCCCAAGTTCTGCCGCAACCATGCGGCCACCCGGAACGGGAACGCCAGGGCCCGGCTCCTGAACGGGAGTTCCTCACGACCGCTGCGCCGAGTGCGCGGGAACTCGGGGGTAACGGCGTGGGAAATGATTCTGACCAGAGTGCAGTTGAGCCGGGTTGACCGTGGGCCTCATGACCGGGCGCAATCAGAGGACAAAGGCCTTGCCCCGGCTGGATGGCCGAGACTTCATCGAATGCCCTCGCTGCGCTGCGCAGGGCGGAAGGAGATTCCGTTGTGATCCGAGAAGAATGTTCCAGGCTCTTCAAGCTTGAAGAACGACACCGGCGCCTGCTCGCGCGCCTGGTTCTTGCGTTCGGCCTGTCCATGCTGGTCCTCGTCGCCGGCGCAGTGCTTACATGGGTATTCGAGAGCGACCAGAAGGGCGGCGACATCAAAGGGTTCGGTGACGCACTCTTTTTCGCCACCGTCCAAATGCTGACCGTCTCATCGCAGATCAAGAATCCGCTGACGGTGGCCGGCAGGATCGTCGATGTCGGCCTCGAGGTGTGGGCCGTCTTCGTCGTCACCGTCGTGGCAGGCAGCTTCGCCACCTTCTTCAGCTCAGGCGACTCGAGCTAGTCCCAGAGACAAGCCGGAGTCCATCGACTATCCCCTAAGGCTGCCGGCTGTGGGCGGGCCACCTGCCACGGGGTGTCAGGACACGGTGGGGAGCGCATACCGGGTGGTTGAGGCCTGACAACCGGCGGTAAGCCCTCGCACGCCACTAAATCTGGTCTGTTCGCCCAGAAGGTCATCCGACTGGCGCAACCGATACCCTGGAAACTGTGCCGCTGCCTGTCATTACCTACCGGCATGGCTTCAGCTTCGACCTGGCACCGGACCG
>Ga0307372_10010407_pt1 | contig 12599 bp, 9 predicted proteins | sample OX1MG_FD_202533 | JGI IMG/M metagenome (GOLD analysis project Ga0307372, IMG submission 202533) | Soil microbial communities from Risofladan, Vaasa, Finland - OX-1 | ecosystem: Environmental > Terrestrial > Soil > Coastal area > Acid sulfate soil | place: Finland: Risofladan, Vaasa | collected...
ACCGCCATCAGTAGTCTGGAAGATGCTAACAGGAGCCACTACCGTAAACTGCTGCCCTGTCGAAGTCGAGACAGCAACGTCGATGTCCGTCCCGTCTGGATCGATCGTTCCGACGGCATGGATTGCCACGCCGTTTACAGTTTCATCAACTGTAGCGACATAGTTGGTAGTATCCAGATTAAGCGTTGCGCCGCCGGGAAGTGTGTTCACGCCGGGAAGTAGCGTCGCTGTATCGATTGGTTGAACGCCAACTGCTTGAGGGGTAACTCCAGCGACGTCGACCTGCCAGCTCGTAACAGCTTCAGTGGTTCCAATGGTCGTAACAGGCGATACCTCGCTTGCATCTTGGGCGCCTGTTGTAGCGCTGTAAGCCACGGCTGAGACAGCGGTTGCAGCGGACCCGTTCCAAGTGCCTGATACCCTATACGCACCAATGGCGGTCCAGACCGTCGTACCCGCTGGCCCTGAGGAACATTGAGGTACCCGCAGCGCAGCAGAACTGATGTTCAGGCCGCCACATTGGGTGTGTCGGTTGCTGTTGCCAGCCGAGGGGCTTTGCCAGGAAGCACCAGCCGCTACGAGTAGTTGTTGACCAGGTCGCAGTGCAAGTATCTTCGCCAGCGTCGCGGGGCCACCAGCGGCTTGTGCCAGGGCACTTGTGGGGCTAATTCCGCTTGCACTGATGGGTCCTGGAAAACGAGGGAGGGTTCCACTCGAAGTCCCACCGCCACATCCGGCTAATACTAATGCCATCAGTAGAAGCAACGACGTTGCCCGCGTGATCGCGCGTGATCTCATATCAGTCACACCCCATATTTTATCGATTGAGTATCGTCGCGAGATGCACTGCCATTGTGGCGAGCATGAACTTGCTAGCTAAGGAATCATTTACGCCATGACAACTTGAACCTTGCCAACGCGCTTCTCGCGAGTCGCCGTGGTAGGCTCTGCGATCATCCCACATGGTAAGCGGACCAAGCACTCAAACGCCCACGATGTGAGCACCAAATCCAACCCGGCATTTTTCGATTCTAGATATACGAATTCGGCTCCTTTGGAGTTGACCTGGAGTCGTTGTAAAGCAACGATGGAAACACTGCACTAGGACTATGCTGCTAGAGGCGCGCCGTCTGGATCGTCACCACGATGAAGACGGTGCCCTTCTCCAGCTCCACGTTCTTGCCGTTGAGCAGGTACTTGTACGCGCTCGTAAGCAGGCCCATCGCCGGTATGGGCAGGTAGCTCGTGTAGAACGGCAGCGCAGGGCTGACCCCATGCTGCCGAAGGTCCGCGACCTTCCGGTCGACGGTCACCTGGAGCTCGCCTCCGCCCGGCAGCCGCAGATAGCGGGCCTCCAGGAGCAGCGAGCCCGGCCGGCTGTGGGCCCCCGCCGCCTGGGCGTCGGAGACGATGCCCAGGCCGGGCGTGTGGGCAGGCAGCACGGTACGTCCGTCGATGGTCAGCGGCTCCATCGTCTCGAACCGGAAGAACTCCCCGGCCTTGGCCTTTCCCGAGTCCACCGTTTCGGAGAGCGCAACAGCGATGACCGTCCCGGCAGGGATGGTCCTCTTGGCCGCTGCGGGGGCCGCCGCGACGAAAGCCGGCGGGGAGGGCGGAAACGCATAGAGCATGGGTACTAGGTTCAGTGAAGGTTTGGTAACTCTTCGCCGATGTTGGGAAAGAGTCATTATGCAATGCTCCGAGAGGTGAATACGACGGCTCAGTGGAGGGGAGAGATTCCCAGCGACCCGGAGTTCGTCAGCGGAGCCCGCCGGTGGACCGTGGCGATCAGTCGCCATCTCGGAGCCGACGCGCAGACGTCGGCGGATCTCGAATGCGCCGTCGGCGAGGCGCTCGCGAACGCCGTCGAGCACGGCCGCCGGGTCGGCCGCGAGCCGCGCAAGATCACCGTCCGCATCCAACGCACGCACGACCACCACTTGGTGGTCGAAGTGCTTGACAGCGGCGCCGCGTTCGACTTCACGCAGCACGGCGGCCGCCCCGGTGACGAGTACCGGAGCGCTCGCGGATTCGGCATCTTCCTGATGCGCCAGCTCATGGACGAGGTGCATTACGAGCATCGGCGCGCCGGCAACGTCGTGCGCCTGATCAAGCGGATCCCCGCGCGCCAAGAACACGCCTCCTAGACCGAGAGGAGCCTCGCGCTCGCCAGCGTAACGCCACCGGAGAAGGAGGCGGCGTCAAGCCGTTGCGATCATCGACCCGCGAACCGATCTCGTAGCCACGCTCGACGGCCTCGAAGCCGCCCGCCGGCGACAGGACGTTCCTGCCGCCCAAGCGTTGCTGCGGGAGTTGCCCGCGCGAGTAGGCGCGTGGCTAACGGGGCCTCGCGACGCTCCGTTCGTGGCCAATCTCGGGGCCTACGCCGAGCGGTGGACGGCGATCCAGCCCCGCCCCGACGACTTTTTCGATGCGCTCGCTCTCGTGACGGCCTCGCTGCGCGAGCGCCTCAGCGCGGACGGGCAATGCTAGGAGGGAGCACCGCATGGCTGCACTCGACGCGCGCGGACGCGTGACGCTCGTTACCGGCGGGAGCCGCGGCATCGGCCGCGCCATCGCTGCGGAGCTGGCCAAAGCCGGATCGGATCTGGCGATCCTCGACCTCGATCTCGCTCAGGCCGAAGCCGCGGCGGGCGAGCTCGCCATGGCGCACGGCGTTCGCGGGCGCGGCTACGCCCTCGACGTGCGCGACGCCGCGCGGGCAGCGGCGGTCTGCGAGCTCGCCGCCAAGGACCTCGGCGGCATCGACCACGTGATCAACAACGCGGGCGTCCAGCACGTCGCGCCGCTCCCGGAGTTCCCCGAGGACAAATGGAACTTCGTGATCGAGATCAACCTCAACGGCATGTTCCACGTCACGAAGGCCGCGTGGCCGTACCTGCTGGCGCGCAAGCGCGGACGCATCGTCAACATCGCCAGCGTCCACGGCCTGGTGGCCTCGCCGTTCAAGCCCGCCTACATCGCCGCCAAGCACGGCGCGGTCGGCCTGACCAAGGCCGCCGCCCTCGAGGGAGCCGAGCACGGCATCACCGTCAACGCGATCTGCCCCGGCGCCGTCATGACGGACATCATCCGCAACCAGATCGAGGATCTGCGCAGCTCTTTCGGAGGGAACCTGACCGACGAGCAGGTGCTCGAGAAGGCGTTCCTCTACGCCATGCCCACCAAGAAGATGATCGACCCCGAGGAAGTGGGCGCCCTCGCCGCCTTCCTCTGCTCCGACGCCGCCCGCTCCATCACCGGCGCGGCCATCCCCATCGACGGAGGATGGAGCGCGCACTGACGCTCCTTCATCCTCGTCCGCGCAGCCGCCGCGCAGTACGCAAGAGGGAATGGCGGCTGGAGCGCGCACGAACGCTCCTGCCCTCGTTCATCGCGTCTCGCGTTGCGGCGTCGGCGGAACGCCTCTGAGGGGGAGTCTGAGGTCCGAGCGGAGCCAGGACGGCGAGAGCGAGGACGAGGCTAGCAGGAGCGGCACATGGATGTGCCGCGACGCGCGTCCCCCGAATGGGACGTTCCGCTGACGGCCGCAACAAGGGGCGCGATCGCCTACGCGCTGACGCCGAAATCGCGCAATGCGGCGTTGAGCGTGGTCTTGCGGTCCGTCGACTCCTTGCGCTGACCGACGATGAGCGCACAGGGAACCTGATACTCTCCGGCGGGGAAGCGTTTGGGCATGGTGCCGGGGATGACGACGCTGCGCGCGGGGACGCGTCCGCGCGTGATCGCCGGCTCGCTGCCGGTGACGTCGACGATGGGCGTGGACGCGGTGAGGACCACGTTCGCGCCGAGCACCGCCTCGCGCTCGACGAGCACGCCTTCCACGACGATGCAGCGCGAGCCGATGAAGCAGCCGTCCTCGACGATCACGGGCTGCGCCTGCGCGGGCTCCAGAACGCCGCCGATGCCGACGCCGCCTGAGAGATGCACGCCCTTGCCGATCTGCGCGCAGGATCCCACGGTGGCCCACGTGTCGACCATCGTCCCCTCGTCGACGTAGGCGCCGATGTTGACGTAACCCGGCATCAGGATGCAGCCGCGCGCCAGGAACGAGCCGTAGCGTGCCACGCCCGGAGGGACGCAGCGCACGCCCAGCTCCGCGTAGTTCCGCTTCGTCGGCACCTTGTCGAAGAACGTGAGCCCCGTATCCGGGTCCGCCATCTCGCGACTCTCGTGGCGCGCGAAGTAGAGGAGGATCGCCTGTTTGACCCAGGCATGCGTCACCCAGCCGTCGGGGCGAGGCTCGCAGACGCGCAACTCGCCGCGATCGAGCAGGGCGACGATCTCGTCGACGACGCCCCCTTCCGCTCCGCGCGCGGCGCTCGAGTCGGCGATCAGGTGCTCCACGGCACGTTGATAGCTGCTGGCTTCCATGGCGGCCCCGGTTCGCTTGCCATGCCGCGCATCACCTGGCGGCCGCGGCGAGTTTTCTCTCCAGGCCCCCGCTAGACGGGATGATGGGTACGGCTAAAGAACAGACTTCACCATGCCGAACACGCCTGCCGACGAGCGCAACATCAACACCATCCGCTTCCTCTGCGTGGACGCGGTCGAGAAAGCGAAGTCCGGACATCCGGGCATGCCTCTGGGTGCGGCCGCCGAGGCCTACGCCCTCTGGACTCGCCATCTCAAGCACAGTCCCTCGAACCCCCATTGGTTCGACCGCGATCGGTTCGTGCTCTCGTCGGGGCACGCGTCGATGCTGCTCTACGCGCTGCTCTACCTTACAGGGTACGGTCTGGAGCTCGACGACCTTCGCGCGTTCCGCCAATTGGGAAGCCGCACCCCCGGCCACCCCGAGCGGGGCGCGGCGCCCGGCGTCGAGGTGACCACCGGCCCGCTTGGGCAAGGCATCGGCAACGCCGTGGGCATGGCCATAGCCGAGGCCAACCTGGCGGCGCGCTACAATCGCCCGGGGCACGCGATCGTCGATCACTTCACGTACGCGATGGTCAGCGACGGCGACCTGATGGAGGGGATCGGCAACGAGGCCGCTTCGCTGGCCGGCCACCTGGGACTCGGCAAGCTGATCGTTCTCTACGACGACAACCACGTCTCGCTCGCGGGCGCCACCGACGTGACGTACACGGAGGGGGTCGCCCCGAAGTTCGATGCTCTGGGCTGGCACACGCAGTTCGTCACCCACGACCTTTCCTGCGATGCCGACGTCATCTCGCGGGCGATCGAGGAGGCGCGGCGCGTGACCGACCGCCCCTCGCTCATCCTCGTCCGGTCCACGATCGGCTACGGCTCGCCGGTCGCCGGCTCGTCCAAGGCCCACGGCGAGCCGCTGGGGCCGGAGGATGCCAAGCGGACGAAAGAGACTCTTGGGTGGCCGATCGAGCCGCCCTTCTACGTTCCCGCGGAATCGCTGACGTTCTTCCGTCAAGCCGTCGAGCGGGGCCGGCATGACGAGCAGGCGTGGAACGAGCGCTTCGAGCGCTACGCCGCCGCCTTCCCCGCCGAGGCCGCCGACCTGCGCCGCATGATCGCCGGCGACCCGCCGGCGGATCTCGCCGAGCACCTCCCGACGTTTGCTCCGGAAGACGGCGAGATCGCCACGCGCGACGCCGCCGGCAAGGTGGAGAACGCGCTGGCTGCGGCGCTTCCCGAGCTCATGGGCGGCAGCGCCGATCTCGACCCCTCCACCAAGACGTACCTGAAGGACCTCGGCGACTTCCAGCCGCACAGCTACGAGGGGCGCAACATCCATTGGGGCGTCCGCGAGCACGTGATGGGCGCCGCCTCGAACGGCATGGCCGCGCACGGCGCCGTGCTGCCGTTCACGGCGACGTTTCTGACGTTCGCGGACTACATGCGGCCGTCGATTCGCTTGGCCGCGCTCAGCAAGCTGCACGTCGTCTTCGTCTTCACGCACGACTCGATCATGTTGGGCGAGGATGGCCCGACGCACCAGCCCGTGGAGCAGGTGGCGAGCCTGCGCGCGATACCGAACCTCACGGTCGTGCGGCCGGCCGATGCCAACGAGACCGCCGGGGCGTGGCGCCAGGCGGCGACCGCGCGCGGCGGTCCGACCGCCATCATCTTGACCCGGCAAAAGGTACCGACCCTCGCCGGAACCGCCGGGGCCCCCGTCGAGCGCGGCGCATACGTCCTGGCCGACGCAAGCGGACCGCTCGACCTGATCCTGATCGCCACCGGCTCGGAAGTTGCGCTCGCCCTTCAGGCACGCGCGCTGCTCGAGGAGCGCGGCATCGGCACGCGCGTGGTCTCGATGCCGTCCTGGGAGCTCTTCGAGCAGCAGGATCCGGCCTACCGCGACGACGTTCTCCCGCCGCACGCCGCCGCACGCCTCTCCGTGGAAGCGGCGGTGACATTCGGCTGGAGCCGCTGGGTGGGAGAGCGCGGCGCCTCGATCGGCATCGACCGGTTCGGCGAATCGGCGCCGATGGCGGCGCTGGCGAAGCACTTCGGCTTCACGCCCGAGCACGTCGCCGAACGGGGCGCCTCGCTCGTGGCCGCGGCGGTGCGCGGTTGAATATCGGCAAGAGCCGCTTGGCAACGCAGGGATGACACAAATCAGAGGTTCCCATAGCAGAGGAGACGTCGTGAATCAGATCCAGCAACTCGCGAGCTGCGGACAAAGCGTCTGGCTCGACAACGTCCGGCGCGCCATGTTCACCTCGGGCGAGCTCGACCGCCTCATCCGTGAGGGCCTGCGGGGCATGACGTCCAACCCGACGATCTTCGCGAAAGCGGTCGGAGCGGGCAACGACTACGATGGCCAGCTCCGCGAGCTGCTGGACTCCGGCCTCACCATGCCGCACGTCTTCGAACGCCTAGCCGTGCGCGACATCCAGCAGGCGTGCGACGCCTTCCACGAGCTCTTCGAGTCGTCGAACCACGGCGACGGCTTCGTCTCGATCGAGGTCTCGCCGAAACTTGCACGCGACATGCGCGGCACCGTCGAGGAGGCCAACCGGCTCTGGCGCGAGGTCGCGCGTCCCAACGTGATGATCAAGATCCCGGGAACGCCCCAGTGCCTCCCGGCGGTCAAGCAATGCCTCGCCGACGGGATCAACGTCAACATCACCTTGCTCTTCGGCGTCGAGAACTACGAGGAGGTCGCCTGGACCTACATCGAGGCCCTGGAGGCGCGCGCCGCCGCGGGCAAGCCCGTCGACGACCTCCACTCCGTCGCCTCGATCTTCGTCAGCCGCATCGACACCGCGGTCGACACGCTGCTGCAGGCGCGGATCGCCAAGGGCGAGGACGTCTCCGCCTTGCTCGGCACCGCCGGCGTCTGTCTCTTGAAGGAAGACTACCAGCGCTTCCAGCGCATCTTCGCACACGAGCGTTTCACGGCGCTCGCCGCAAAGGGCGCACGCGTGCAGCGCCCGCTATGGGCCTCCACCAGCACGAAGAACCCCGCCTATCCCGATCTCCTTTACGTGGAGCCGTTGGTGGGACGAGATACCGTCAACACCATGCCGACGCAGACGCTGCAGGCGCTGCTCGACCACGGCAACATCGCGCCCGACACCGTGCTGCAAGGCTCCGAGGAGTCGGCGGCGCGGCTGGAGCGCCTCAGAGAGCTGGGCATCTCGCTCTTCGACGTCACCCAACGGCTCCAGGACGAGGGCGTGGTGCTCTTCGAGGAGAGCTACGACGAGCTGATCGCCACCATCGAGACGAAGATGGCCACCTTGCGCGCAAGCGACGGCGACCGCGTCTTGGCCCGCTTGGGCGCGAGCCGCGATGCCGCCGACCAGGCGCTGGCACAGCTCTCGGAACGGCGTTTCGACGAGCGGCTCTGGAAGCGGGACGCGGCGCTGTGGTCGAACGATCCGGCGCACGCCAAGATCGTCGAGAACGCGCTGGGCTGGCTGGCCGTGCCGCATAACATGATGGAGCACCTGCCGGATCTGCAATCGTTCGCCGCCGAGGTCCGTGCCGCCGGCTTCACGGACGCGGTCGTGCTGGGCATGGGGGGCAGCTCGCTCGCCCCCGACGTCTTCCGCTTGACGTTCGGACGTCTCCCCGGATCCCCCCGGCTTCACGTGCTGGACTCGAGCGACCCCGCGCAGGTAGCGGAGGTGGAGCGCGCTGTCGACCTGGCGCGCACGCTCTTCTTCGTCTCGAGCAAGAGCGGCACCACGGCGGAGCCCAACGCCTTCTTCCGGTACTTCTACGACCGCGTGCAGAAGGCGGTCGGCTCGCAGCGCGCCTCGCGCCAGTTCGTGGCCATCACCGATCCCGGCACACCGCTCGAGAAGGAGGCACGCGAGGGCAACTTCCTGCGTTGCTTCACCAACATGTCCGACATCGGCGGCCGCTACTCCGCGCTCTCGTTCTTCGGCGTGGCTCCCGCGGCCGTAGCCGGCTACGACGTCAAGGCGCTGCTCGCCCAAGGCGTCGCGGGGATGGCCGCGGCGGCGTCGTCCGTCCCCGAGGGCGATAACCCCGGCGCGCGCTTGGGGGCCATCATCGGCGGACTGGCCAAGGCGGGTCGCGACAAGCTCACGCTCGTGGCTCCCCCAGCGGCCGCTGCCTTCGGCTACTGGCTCGAACAATTGATCGCCGAATCCACCGGCAAGAGCGGCACCGGGATCGTTCCCGTGGAGGGCGAGCCGCTGGGAGATCCGGGCAGCTACGGCGGCGACCGCCTGTTCGTCGCCGTCGCCGACGGCCTCGCCGGCGAACCGCCCGAGGCCGGCGGCCCGTTGCCCACCATCGAGCGCGACGTCGACCGGCGCCTGCGCGCGCTCGAAGAGGCCGGCCATCCGGTGGTGCGCCTCGAGATGAAGACGCTGACCGAGATCGCCCTCTGGATGTATCTCTGGGAGATCGCGACGGCGGCGGCCGGCTCAATCCTCGGCATCGACGCGTTCGATCAGCCCAACGTCCAGGAGGCCAAGGACAACACCAACGCCCTCCTGGCGGCGTTCAAGGAACGTGGAGGCTTCGGTGGGAGCAAGCCGGCCCGCGAGTACGGCGAGGGCATCGGCGTCTTCCCGCTTGCGGGGAGTCCGCTCGTGGCGGGCGCGGACCTCGCCGAGACGCTTGCGGCGGTCTTCGCGCAGCTGCGCCCCGGCGACTATCTAGCGGTCACCGCCTACCTGCCCATGACGCAAGCCAACGTCGACGCCCTGCGCGAGCTGCGCGTTCTGGTGCGCGACCGCTACCGCGTGGCGACCACCGTGGGCTTCGGCCCCCGCTTCCTCCACTCGACGGGGCAATTGCACAAGGGAGGACCGAACACCGTGGTCGCCTTGCAGCTCACCGCCGATCATGCGGCGTCGCCCGCGATTCCCGGTATGGGCATCTCCTTCGGAACGCTCCAGCAAGCGCAGGCGCTGGGCGACTTCCAAGCGCTCGACGTGCGCCAGCGCCGAGGAGCGCGCGTGCATCTGGGACGCGACGTCCGGCAAGGCCTGCGGCGCCTGCTGACCGCCGCGCACGATGCGGTCTCCGCGCGCGCCTAGGGCGCGACAGCCACGCTCGCGACACGGTGAAATCTATGGGGGGACAACGGTGCAGCTAGGAATGATCGGCCTCGGCCGAATGGGCGCGAACATGACGGAGCGGCTGTTGCGCGGAGGACACCAGGTGGTGGTCTTCGACCGCAGCAGCGATGCGGTCCAACGGTCCGCGGCGATGGGCGCCGTGGGCGCGGGCTCGCTCGAGGATCTGGTCTCCAAGCTGAGCGGTCCGCGCCGCGCCGTCTGGGTGATGGTGCCGGCCGGCGGGCCCACCGATCAAACCATCGAGCGGCTCTCGCAGCTGCTCGGCGAGAACGACGTCGTGATCGACGGCGGCAACTCGAAGTACACCGACTCGTTGCGCCACGGACTCCTGCTGCGCGAGCGGAGCATCGGCTTCTGCGACGCGGGGACCAGCGGCGGCGTCTGGGGCCTCAAGGAAGGCTACTGCCTGATGGTAGGCGGCGACGATCGCGACGTCGCGCTGGTCGAGCCGGTCTTCCGCACGCTCGCGCCCCCCGACGGCTACCTGCACACCGGCGCCGTGGGTTCGGGGCATTTCTCGAAGATGGTCCACAACGGCATCGAGTACGGCCTCCTCCAGGCGTACGCGGAAGGCTTCGCCATCCTCGAGAAGGCGCCGTTCACCTACGACCTGGGCGCCCTCGCCAAGCTGTGGAATCACGGCAGCGTCGTGCGCTCGTGGCTCCTCGAGCTGGCGGAGCTGGCCTTCCGCGAGGATCCCGCGCTGGCGAAGATCCGCGGCTACGTCGACGACTCCGGAGAAGGGCGGTGGACGCTCGAAGCCGCGGTGGCCGAGAACGTTGCCGCTCCGGTGATCGCCACGTCGCTCTTCGCCCGCTTCTCCTCGCGCGACCCCGACGCGTTCTCGGCGAAGGTCATCGCGGCGCTGCGCAACCAGTTCGGCGGCCATCCCGTCAAGACCGAGGCCTAGACCGATGGCTCGGACGGTCACCGCAGTGCCGGCGGACGGCAAGGCCAACCCGCTGCGCGCGGGCCTGCAAAGCAATCGCATCTCCGATCCCTGCACGCTCGTCCTCTTCGGCGCCACCGGAGATCTCACCAAGCGCATGCTGATGCCGGCGCTCTACAGTCTGCGCCTCCAGGACATCTTGCCGCCCGACTTCGCCATCGTGGGCTACTCGCGCTCCGAGTGGAGCGACGATCAATTCCGCGAGGCCATGCGCGAAGGCATCGCCGACTTCGCCCAGTTGGGTGAGCCCGAGGGCTCCATCTGGGACGACTTCGCGCGGCGTCTCTCGTACATCTCCGGCGATTTCGACGACGTGCGCTGCTACGAATCCCTCCGCCGCCACCTGGAGCAGGATCTCAAGGAGTTCGACACCGGCGGCAACGTGCTCTACTACTTGGCCACGCCCCCGGTGGTCTTCGGCGAGATCGTGCGCCATCTGGCCCTCGCGAAGCTCGGCCCCGCCGACACCAAGGGCTGGTGCCGCCTGGTGGTGGAGAAACCGTTCGGCACCGACCTCGACTCGGCGCGCGCTCTCCAACGCGAGATCGAGCAGGTCTTTCCCGAGAAGCAGATCTACCGCATCGACCACTACCTGGGCAAGGAGCCCGTGCAGGATCTGTTGGCGTTGCGCTTCTCCAACGTCATCTTCGAGCCGCTATGGAACTTTCGGTACGTCGAGAGCGTGCAGATCACGGCGGCGGAGACGGTGGGCGTCGAGCAGCGCGGCGGCTACTACGAGCGCTCGGGCGCGCTGCGCGACATGCTCCAGAACCACGTCATCAACCTCATGACGCTCGTGGCGATGGAGCCGCCCGTCTCCCCCGACGCGGACGCGCTGCGCGACGAGAAGTTCAAAGTCCTGCGCGCGGTGAGGCCGATCCCCGCGGACCACGTCGACGACTTCGCCGTGCGCGGCCAGTACGATGCCGGCGAGATCGGCGGCCAGAAGGTCCCCGCCTATCGCAGCGAGCCCGACGTCGACGACGCGTCGAACACCGAGACCTATGCCGCCCTCAAGCTGCTGATCGACAACTGGCGCTGGGGGGGACGCGTCCCCTTCTACCTGCGCAGCGGCAAGCGGCTCAAGCGCAAGGACAGCGAGATCGCGATCACCTTCCGCAACGTGCCGCACCGGCTCTTCGGCGAGCGCGGCGACGCCTTCGAGCCGAACTCCCTGGTGGTCAAGATCCAGCCGGAGGAGGGCATCTCCCTCTCGTTCAATGCCAAGTATCCCGGCCAGGCGATGCACATTCGGACCGTTTCGATGGACTTCGCCTACGGCGAGGGGTTCGCCGTGAAGATCGCCCCGGCGTACGAGCGGCTGCTCGCCGACGCCATGCGCGGGGATCAGACCCTCTTCACGCGATGGGACGCCGTCGAGGCCGCGTGGGAGATCGTGATGCCCGTGCTCGACCAGTGGCAGAGCGTGCGCGCCAACGGCTTCCCGAATTACGCCGCCGGCTCCCAGGGGCCCAAAGCCGCCGACGACCTGCTGGCACGCGAGGGTGACGCATGGCGACCGTTGTGAACGCCCAAACCATCCACGCCGAGCTCCATCGCCTGCGCGAGCTCCAAAGCGAGGGAGGCGGCCCGGGAACCGTCGCGGCGACGTCGACGCTCGTCGCTTACGCCGCCCGGCCCTCCGCGTGGGAGCGCATCGCCGAGGCGGCGCGGCGCATCGCGATCGCCCATGCCGCGCGCCTGCTGCTCTTGGACGCCGCCGGCCATGCCTCGCCGCACGTCACCTCCTTCTGCGGCCGCGAAGGCAGCGAGACCATCTGCTGCGAGGAGGTGACGATTCCGCTCGAAGCCGGGAGCCCCGACTCCTCGCTCGCCCTCGTCGAGGAGCTGCTGCTCCCGGGCCTGCCCGCCCATCTGTGGTGGAATGGAGCCGGGATCGACGGCCGGCTCTTCGCCGGCTTGCGCGCCTTGGTCAAGCGCATCGTCGTCGACAGCTCGCAAGCCGACGCCGATGCCGGCGGGTTGGTGGAGCTGGAGCGCGCGCTCGAGCGCCGGCCTCACGCTCATCTCTCCGACCTCGCCTGGCTGCGCGTCGGACCGTGGCGCGAGATGGCGGCGCGCCTCTTCGACGACCCCGAGCACGCCGCGCGGCTCGCTCACCTGGAGGCCATCGAGATCGT
>Ga0307372_10010409_pt1 | contig 12597 bp, 10 predicted proteins | sample OX1MG_FD_202533 | JGI IMG/M metagenome (GOLD analysis project Ga0307372, IMG submission 202533) | Soil microbial communities from Risofladan, Vaasa, Finland - OX-1 | ecosystem: Environmental > Terrestrial > Soil > Coastal area > Acid sulfate soil | place: Finland: Risofladan, Vaasa | collected...
GGATCTCGATGCGGCCGTAGCCCAGCTTGTCAAAATGGGCGGAGAAGGGATTCTGGTTGATGCGGATTTCGCGGATGGAGGACTTGGGCGGAAGCTGGCCGCCGGTGAAGCCGTCGATATAAATCTGCGCGCCGCTGGGGCCGGCAGCCGGGCCGGCGAGGGCGTTGAGCTCGTCCTGGAGCTCGTCGGGATCGTCGGAGAGGGCGTCCAGGTCCTTACCCTTGATGACGATGGAACTGGAGTTGCTGTCGGCGGCGGTGCTGACGCCGAGGGAATCGTCGGTGACGGTGACCTGCTGCTGCTCGACCGGCAACTGCATGGAGACGTCCTGCACCACGGTCTTGCCGGAATCGACCTGCACTCCCATGGCGGCATCGGCGAAGCCCTTGGCGGTGACCACGAGCTGGTAGACGCCGGGCTTGACGGCGGAAAAACGATAGCGGCCGTCGCGGCCGGTGGTGGCGGTGGCGGAGGCGCCGTCATCGGCGGTCAGCGCCACTTTGGCTCCCAGAATGAGTGCGCCGGTTTGGTCGGCGACGGTGCCGACGATTTCGCCGGTGGCGCCCTGCGAGCGGGCGGGCTGAGCCCATGCGGAGATGAAAACCAAGATTGCAATGAGAGCGAGAGTCGTGCGCCTGGCCATTGAAGTCGATCCTCCTTGAGTAATTTCAGTTGAACCCGGATGGCAGGGGCGCGCGGTCACGATGCGTAACGCGCTGTAAAGATTTGTCACCGCGGAGTGACCATTTGTTACATTTCTCGTGTGTTTCCGAACGATGGCGGGGATAGCTTCTAGTAGAGGCGGTGTGTAGTTGGACGAAATTCTGCTGATCGACGATGACACGGAGCTGTGTTCGATGCTCACGGAGTACCTGGGCCGGAACGGATTTCGTGTGCGGACCGCACACCGCGGAGATACCGGGCTCAAGGCGGCGCAGCAGCGGCCATGGGCGCTGATCCTGCTGGACGTGATGCTGCCGGGGATGGACGGATTCGAGGTGCTGAAGCGGATCCGCGCGGAGTCGAGCGTGAACGTGCTGCTGCTGACGGCCCGGGGCGAGGACGTGGACCGGATTGTGGGCCTGGAGATCGGGGCCGACGACTATCTGCCCAAGCCGTTCAACCCTCGGGAACTGCTGGCGCGGATGCGCGCCGTGCTGCGGCGGAACACGACGGCGGCAAATCCGCTGGCAACGGCGCTGCACGTGGGCGCGCTGGAGCTGAATGCGGCGGCGCGGCGCGCTGTCTATGCGGGCGCGAAGCTGGATTTGACGGACGTGGAGTTCGGGCTGCTGGAGGCGCTGATGCGCTCGCCGGGCAAGGTCGTGAGCCGCGAAGACTTGTCCAAGGCGGTGCTGGGGCGCGCGTTCGATCCGTTCGATCGCAGCCTGGACATGCACGTGAGCCGGCTTCGCCGCAAGCTGAGCCAGGCGGGAATGGAAGAAGACCAGGTGAAGACGGTGCGCGGGGTGGGCTACCAGCTTGCTGCCGAGGGCGGCCTGGCCGAGGCGGGGGACTGAACCGATGCGCAGCCTGTTTCTGAAAATCTTCATCATCTTCTGGATCGCGGAGAGCCTGATCTTTGTGATCTCGACGGCGCTGATTCTCAACCGGAGGTTTCCCGGGCCGGCGCCGTTCCTGGGGCCGGCGTATAACGCCCTGCGCGGTGAATCGGCGCGCGCCATTGCGGATTACGAGTCCGAGGGCTGCGCGGGGATGCTGGCGCGCGCGCAGGAGCGCAAGGCCACGGAGGCGCTGGCGGACGCGGAGGGCAACGTGCTCTGCAAGTCCGTGGAGTTCGACGCGGCCCATGCGGCGCCGCCGGATGCCGAAATCGGGGGCGCGCAGGCCGGCGCCAATTACATCTGGACCGTACGCGCAACATCGGCCTCGGGGAAGCTCTATCTCTACATGTTGAGCGTGCCGCGCATGCGTGGGCGGCGCACCTGGTACGGCGACATGTGGCGGTTTGCCTTCCCGCAACTGCCGGTGGCGATTGCGGTGGGGGGGCTGGCGACGTTTGTGCTGGTGCTGATCTTCACCCGCCCGGTGGCGCGGCTACGGCAGGCGGCGCGGGAACTGGCGCGCGGGCGGCTGTCCACGCGGGTGAAGGAGCGGCGGCCCGGGGAGACGGACAAGGGAGACGAGTTCGCCGGCCTGGTGCACGATTTCAATCACATGGCGGAGCGGCTGGAAAGCCTGGTGAGCGCGCAACGCATGCTGCTGCGCGACGTATCGCACGAGCTGCGCTCGCCCCTGGCGCGGCTGAGCGTGGCGCTGGAGCTTTCGCGCGACGATGCCGACGCCACCATGACGACGCACCTGGACCGCATCGAGCGGGAGGCGGAGCGGCTGAACCAGCTCATCGGGCAACTGCTGACGCTGGCGCAGATGGAGACCGCGGAGACGCTGGACCGCCCGGAGCACGTGAGCCTGAAGGGGCTGATCGAGCAGATGATCCCGGACGCGGAGTACGAGGCGCAGCAGCGGGACGCGGCGGTGGAATTGCACGCGGAGTGCGAGTGCGCGGTGGACGGGCGGCGCGAGCTGCTCTATCGGGCAATTGAGAACGTGGTGCGCAACGCCATCCGATATACCGAGGCGGGCACGCGAGTAGAGATCCGGCTGAAAGAGGATCGGCCGCGGAAGCTGGCGGTGATCGAGGTAAGCGACCGCGGGCCGGGGATTCCGGAGGCGGAGCTGGAGGCGATTTTCCGGCCGTTCTACCGGCTGGATACAGCGCGCAGCGCGCATACCGGCGGGGTGGGCGTGGGACTGGCGATCGCCGAGCGCGCGGTAAAGCTGCACAACGGGCAGATTCGGGCGCTGAACCGGGAAGGCGGGGGGACAACGATCCGGATTACGCTGTCGGTGGCGGGGTGAACCGGATTTCCCGGCTGGATCACAACTCCGCCGTATCCCCCGTGTCTAAGAAAGCAATGAGAACCTTGCAGGGATTTGTTGTGCTTTGCCTTGGGATTGCAGTGGGGTGGGCGGCGCCCGCGATGGCACAGTCCGCCAGTTTCCTGGTTAGCCAGAACGGGCACACGGTTGGAAGCGCGAGCTTTGAGATCAAGGCGCGTGCGGGCGGGTTCGATTCGAGCTCGCTGGTGAAGGTCCAGATGCAGGGGTTGGACTACACCATATCCAAAACCGAGAAGCTGGACGCGGCGCATTACCTGGAGCATGTAGTGCTGAGCGGAATTTTAAACGGATCGGCGGCGAGCGTGGTGGGCAAGCCGGACGGGGCGCAGTTTCTTCTGAACATCTCGGCCAATGGGCGTAGCTCGACGGCGCGGCTGGACGGGCACAGCGGCGCGGTGTTCCTGCCGGACTTCGATCCCGGCGCGCTGCAGACGCTGCTCGACCTGGCGGTCGCGCAAGACAACCGCGATCTGTGGGCGATCATCCCCAAGCAGACTGGCAGCGTGGTTCAAGTGGAGCTGGCAACCTATCCGGATGAGCAGGGGACGCTGGATGGGAAGGCGATCATTGCGCATCATTTGCGCGCAAGCTACGCCGGCGGAAACGCGGATTTGTTCGCCGGCCCGGACAACGAGCTGCTACAGGCGGAGCTGCCGCAGGAGGGATTTGCGCTTGTGCGGCAGGGATTTGTGCTGACGCCGCCGAAGAAGCCGATTGTGCCGGCGGAGTGACGGTTCGTAGTTCACAGTTCGTAGTTCGCAGTGGTTCAGCCCAGATCGCATGGACTAGAGCGCGCGGCCCGCGGCGACGGCGGACGTCCAGGCCCACTGGAAGTTAAAGCCGCCGAGATGGCCGGTGACATCGACGCCCTCCCCGATGAAGAAGAGTCCGGAGACAGTGCGTGCTTCCATGGTGCGCGCGTTGAGATCGGCAGTGTCGATGCCGCCCGCGGTGACTTCGGCCTTTTCAAATCCTTCTGTGCCGGTGGGGTGAAATTGCCAATTGCGCAGGCGGTGTTCCGCTGCCTCGAGCGCGGCGGTGGCCCAGCCGTCTGGCTGCGCCACTTCAGAAAGGCGGTCGGCCAGACGCTGCGGAAGCATGGAGCGAAGCGCTATGCGAAAGCCTGTGGAGTCGCGGCGGGATCGGGGCTGGAGCAGGGAGTCGAGCAGGCATTGGCCAGACGGGAGCGCCGGCGCAAAGTCCACGGTAAGTGGTGTTCCGGGCTGCCAGTAAGAAGAAGCCTGAAGGATGGCGGGGCCGCTGATCCCGCGGTGGGTGAAGAGCATTTTCTCGCGGAAACGCGGTGTCTTGGTCCCACCCTTCGGACGGTTTTGCTGTGCGAAGGATGTGGCATTCGATTTTCCATTGGAGGACGCGGCCCAGGCCTCGACTTCAGTGGAGACACCGGTGAGCGACGTCCAGTGAGCTTCCTCGCCGCCGAGGACCAGCGGAACGAGCGCGGGACGCGGTTCGACGATACGCAGGCCAAATTGACGTCCGAGATCGTAAGCTAGCCCGGTGGCGCCGAGCCTGGGAATGGACAGCCCGCCGGTGGCGACAACCAGAGCAGCGGAATGGAATTCCCCGGCGGAGCAAGACACGCGGAAGCCTCCCGCGGAGTCGCGATCCACATGGATATTGCGTGCGTTCAGGACGAGGTGCACGCCGCCGCGCTCGCACTCAGCGAGGAGCATATCGAGGATGGCGCGGGAGGAATGGTCGCAGAAGAGCTGGCCCAGGGTTTTCTCATGCCACGGGATGCGATAGCGATTGACGAGCTCGAGAAAGTGCGCCGGCTGGTAGAGCGCCAGCGCGGATTTGGCGAAATGCGGATTGGCGGAGAGAAAGCGGTCGGGCGCGCAGTGGATGTTGGTGAAGTTACATCGGCCGCCGCCGGAGATGAGGATCTTGCGGCCGGGTTGGGCGTTGTGTTCGAGCAGAACGACACGGCGGCCGCGCTGGCCGGCGACCGCGGCGCACATGAGGCCGGCAGCGCCGGCGCCCAGGATCACGGCATCATAGGAGTTCATAGTTCTCAGTTCATAGTTCACAGTTCACGGTTCGCAGTTCATAGTTCACAGGTTATCGTTCGCTCCCGGTCGGCAGCCGGTAGCTTAACTGTACGAGCACTGTGTCTGATGGGAATTCAGTGAGTGGCGATTGGGAAGTGGCCGCGGACCAGAGCCAAGGCCTCTTCGGGCGTGGCGATGGTGCCTTCGAGCTGGGCGTCTTCTGCGGCCTGGAGCATCTCCTTGAACTGCGGGCCGGGGGCGTAGCCGGCGGCGATGAGGTCGTCGCCGGTGAGGAGGGGCCGCGGGCGGAACTCCTCTTCGGCGATGGAGTGGTAGCGCTCGTTGACGTAGTTATAGATTTCGAGGTTGGCGTGCGCGGCCATGCAGTCCATGCGATGCAGTTCCAGATGCTCTTCAAAGCAAGGCAGGCGGAAGAACCGCTTGAGGGTGGAGGCTTTCATGCGCGGGGCATCGGCAAAGCGCATGTGGTTGTCGACGAGGGCGAGGATCTGGCGCGTGTCCTCGTTGGAGAAATGGAGGCGGCGACAGATTTCCGCGGCCATGGCAACGCCAACCTCGACGTGGCCGTCGAAGCGGATGCGGTCGGGCGCGACGCGGAAGGTGGGCGGCTTTCCCACGTCGTGCAGAAGCGCGCCCCAGGCCAGGGTGCGCGGGCAGCGCGACGGCAGTTGTTCGAGCAGGAGCAGCGTGTGGATGAAGACATCGCCCTCGGGATGGAACTGCGGCGGTTGCCGGACGCCCTTCATGTTGGAGATTTCGGGCAGGACCTGGACCAGGAGATCGGTGTCGTCGAGAAGCTCAAAGGCGCGGCGGGCGCGGCCTTCGGTGAGCATTTTGGTGAGCTCGTCGCGCACGCGCTCGCGGCTTACGGAGTGAATGCGCGCGGAAAGATCGCGAATGGCGGCGACGGTTGCGGACTCGATGGTGTAGCCGAAGCGCGCGGCAAAGCGGACAGCGCGGAGCAGGCGAAGCTGATCTTCCTGGAAGCGGCGCGCGGGATTGCCGATGGCGCGGATGATGCCCGCGTCGAGGTCGGAGAGGCCGTTGACGTGGTCGAGGACGGCGGCGCGAAGCTTTTGCTCCTCAGGGGCTAAAGCCCGTTGTTCAGATTGGCCAGGGATGTACGGGCTAAAGCCCGTACCCTTCACGCCCTGAGATGCGGAGGGCTCCGGGGGCTGGCTCGAATGGATGAGCAGTGCCGGATCGAGGAGCAGGCCATTGATGGTGAAGTCGCGGCGCTGAACGTCTTCGGTGGGATCGGTGGTGTAGCGGACCTCGTCGGGATGGCGGCCATCGGAGTAGATGCCGTCGCAGCGGAAGGTGGCCACCTCGGTGACGGAGTAGCGCGGGGCGGAGTCGGGCGCGTCTTCAAGCGGCGGGGTTTCGTCCAGGGTTTCGTCGGCAACCAGCACGACTCCGAAGTGGGCTCCGACGGCGAAGGTGCGGGGGAATAGATCGAGGACAATGTCCGGCGTGGCGGAGGTGGCCACGTCATAGTCGAGCGGCGTGCGGCCAAGGAGGAGATCGCGCACGCAGCCGCCGGCGAGGAAGGCCTGGTGGCCCTCAGCGCGCAGGGACTCGACGATGCGGAGCGCGGCTTCGAATTGGCGGGAGGGAACGGGCATCCGTTTCCTTTAGCTCAACGACGGATCGAGTGGGACGGTTCTTACGAAAGTCTCTCCTTAGGCTGTTGTCGGCCTCGCTGGATAACTTCCGGCCAGCCGGCGAGCCCGGTTGACAGGGCGAAAGCACCCAAAAGGAAGACCGGAACGCAAACTCGAAACAGAGGAGCCAAGTCGCTTGATAGTGTTTCGTTATCATGAATCCCCTGCATGAGCATGCCAAGGAAGAAAATCACAGAGAGTGCCATCATTATTCCGCCCGCAATCTTTCGAAACCAAAACCCCAGAATTGATACAAGGAAGAAGCCAGGCAAACAGAGGGCGATGGCAACAATTTCGGGGAAGGTATCGTGTATTCCGATGGAGAATGTCGCTGCTGCGGAAGCGGCGCAACCATACAAGCTGAATGCTAGCCCGGCGCCAAACAACAGCCCGCTAATCACTCGCTTGACAAAGTTGGTCATAGTCCAAATCGTAAAGCATACAAAGCGAAGAAGCGTCGCACAGCTGCCGCTAAACTTGAAGAATGGGCCGTGGCCTGATTCTCGGGATTGAGAGCTCGTGCGACGAGACCGCGGCGGCGGTGGTGGAGCGCGGGGAGCGGACGCTTTCGTCGGTGGTGGCTTCGCAGATCGCCACCCATGCACGCTACGGCGGGGTGGTGCCGGAGCTGGCCAGCCGCGAGCACGTACGCGCCATTGTGCCGGTGGTGCGGGCGGCGCTGAGCGAGGCGGGCGTGGGCATGGAGGATCTGGACGCGATTGCGGTGACGGCGGGGCCGGGACTGGCTGGGGCGCTGCTGGTGGGAATCACATTTGCCAAGGCGCTGGCGTTTGCGCGGGGGCTGCCGGTGATCGCGGTGAATCACCTTGAGGGGCATATTCATGCGGTGCTGCTGGAACAACGGCAAACGGCGCGAACCTCAACCACAGGGGCTAAAGCCCAATCGAAATCAGAGGCGGATTTGGCACGACTGAAGTCGTGCCCTGACACGGACCATCTCAGGGAGTTCGAAAATGAGCCGGCGCTGGCGCTGGTGGTTTCCGGTGGCCATACGCATCTCTATCTGGCCGAGCCGGGGCCCGGCGGCTGGCGCTACAAGCTGCTGGGCCGCACCGTGGACGATGCCGCCGGCGAGGCCTACGACAAGGTGGCAAAGCTGCTGGGGCTGGGCTATCCCGGAGGCCCGTGGATCGATGCGCTGTCACGGTTCGGCGATCCGCGGGCGGCGCGGTTCAGCTTTGCCCAGATCAAGCCGAAGGTGCACCTGCAGGGGAGAGCTCCGCGAACAAAGGCGGCGGAATCCGCGCCGATTGCCGATCTCAATCCGCGGTTCATGTTTTCGTTTTCCGGGATTAAGACAGCGGTTCTGCGGCATGTGGAGCTGAACGGATTGCGCGAAGGCGTGAAGGCGCGAATTGCCTCGGTGCTGTCCGGCGCGCCGCCGCCAAAGACGCGCGAAGAGGCCCTTGCGTTGTGTCCGCAGGCGGTGCTGGACCTGGTGGCGAGCTTCCAGCACGCGGTTGTAGGCGACTTGATGAAGAAGACCTTCGCCGCGGCGGAAGCCGTGGGAGCTGCACAGATCCTGGTGACGGGCGGCGTGGCCGCAAATCGTGAGTTGCGGGAGCGGTTCGCGGCCGAGGCGGCGCGGCGCGGGGTTCGGGTGGCGTTTCCCACGCCGGCTCTCTCCACCGACAATGCGGCGATGATCGCGGCGGCGGCGTGGCCAAGGTTCGTGGCCGGCGAGTTTGCGGAAAGCGCGCTGACGGCCGAGCCGGCGCTGGCGCTGGGGATTTAGCGAACCTCCGCACAGCCCATGGCGAAGCGCGTTAACTCAGCGAGTTTGCAGATTCGGGAGTTGGAGAGCGGGCGATGACCGGGAACAGGCGCTTTCAACCGATCCTTCTCAATGGCGCCGATGTTGTCAGCCCACGCCACGCTGTCTTCCTGCAGCCCGGTCTCCCCAGATGGCAACAGGATCTGCCCTGGAGACACTTTCTGGATGGATGTGGAGAGCGGAATCGCAAGAACAGTGTTTGCGCGCGGATGGGTATTGCGGCCGTTGGGCGACACGATCACAGCAGGCCGATTCTTCTCCGGAGGGTCAAAGGAAAAGTGCGCCCACCAGATTTCGCCGCGGAGTGGAGCAGGCCGTTCCTGTGCGCTCATTCGGGAATTCCAAGAAACATGTTGCGGCCGGTCCCCTCTGCCCATTCTCGTTGTTCCTGAAGGATCTCATCGCTCACGGTGTCGTAATACTCTTTGTAGGCGGCGTCTATTTCGCGCTGCATCGCTTCGAGCCGCAGATCGGTGAGCAACTGGTCCAGTGCTTCGGAGTCTGAATTGGCTTTGCGCCGCACGCGGGTTTCGTGCAGAAACTCGACCGACTCGCGCGCAAGCGTGAAGCTGCGCTTGATCTTACGATTTGTCGCCTGAGTCGCCATACCCAGTATCTTACCATTCATCCGACAATGCGTCGCCTCCATCTGCCGGCGCACGGAATCAGTGCGGCATATCTCCCGCTGCTACAATCGTGTAGACCCGCAGGGGCCAATTCGGCAGCCGTGAGTTGAGCTGTGCCCGTATGACTTTACGCCTTTTCAATACCCTCTCAGGCCAGATGGACGAGGTGGTTCCCGCAGACGGCGCGGAGCTGCGAATGTACGCCTGCGGGCCGACGGTTTACGACTACGGCCACATTGGGAACTTCCGCACCTTCCTCCAGGTGGACGTGCTGCGGCGCTTCCTCAGGCTGACCGGCACGCGGGTGCGCCACGTGATGAACATAACGGACGTGGACGACAAGATCATCCGCAACTCAGCGGCAGCCGGAATTCCCATCGGCGAATACACCCCAAAGTACGTAGCCGCGTTCTTTGAGGATCTGGAGGCGCTGCGGGTGGAGCGGCCGGAGCAGATTGCGCGGGCGACCGAGCATATCCCCGAGATGGTGCGCCTGATCGAACGGCTGGCGGCGGCCAAGGCGGCGTACAAGGCGGAGGACGGGAGCTGGTATTTCCGCCTGAAGGCCTTTCCGGAGTACGGCAAGCTGAGCAAGAAGGACCTGGGCGGCATGGAAGACGGGGCGCGGGTGGACTTGGACGAGTACGAAAAGGACTCGGCGCGGGACTTTGCGCTTTGGAAGTCCGCCAGACCGGGTGAGACCAGTTGGGAGACCGAGATCGGGGCCGGCCGGCCGGGCTGGCACATTGAGTGCTCGGCCATGGCCATGAAGTACCTGGGGGAGAGCTTCGATCTGCACGCCGGCGGCGAGGATCTGATGTTTCCTCACCACGAAAACGAGATCGCGCAGAGCGAGACGGTGACCCACAAGCCGCTGGCCCGCCACTGGATGCATGTGCGCTTCCTGCTGGTGGACGGGCGCAAGATGTCGAAGAGCGAGGGCAACTTCTATACCCTTCGCGACCTGCTGCTGAAGGGGTACAAGGCTTCCGCAATACGGCTGGCGCTGATCAGCGTGCCCTACCGGCACCAGCATAACTTCACCTTCGACGGACTGGTGGAGGCGACGGCCGCGATCGACCGGCTGCGCACATTTGCGCGGCGGTTGAAAGATGGGAAGTTTCCCGAGGGCGAGACCGGGGAGATCCATGATGCGGCGAGGCTTGCGCGCGCGGAATTCTATGCGTCGCTGGAGAGCGACTTGAACACGGCGGAGGCGCGGGCGCCGATCTTCGAGCTGGTGCGCGCGGCCAACACCGCGATGGACGAAGGGCGGTTCCTTGCCGGCGACCGGGACGCGGTGGCAAAGGTGCTGGAGGAATTCGACCGCGTGTTCGATGTTATGGAAGATCGGGACGCGGAATGGACGCGGCGTGCAATCGCCTGGGCGGAGCCGAACGGACGCGGAGCCGAGATTGCGCCGGAGCTGCGGGCGCGCATGGCCCTGAGCGACGCGGAGATCGAGGCCTTGGTGGCGGAACGCACGCAGGCCAAGAAGATGCGGAACTTCGCGCGCGCGGATGCCATTCGGGCGGAGCTGGCGGAGAAGGGCGTGGTCATCGAGGATTCGAAGGACGGGGTGCGGTGGAAGCGGAAGTGAAAAGGCAGCGATTGGCTCTTAGCCTTTAACTGTTAGCTTTGAAAGCTCGGCGCGTGCTTTTTAGAATGCGGAGAGCACATCGCGATTCTGCGCGCTGCGAGGTTGACGGTGAAGATCGGGATTGTGCTTGCGCGCGAAGTCGACGGCCGATGGATTGGCGAGGCGCAGGACTATCCCGGCGTTTTGGTATTCGGCCGGACCCGGTAGGAAGCCCGTGAGAAAGCTGAAGTGCTGGCGCGCGCGGTGAAAAAGGACAGGACGTAGTCTTGCGGAGGCCAGACAGTATGGAAGCCAACGAGGCACACGAACTCCAGGAGCATGCCGAGCACGGCGCGCACGAGTCGGCGATGCGGCCGGTGGCGTTCACCATGAGCGTGCTGGCGGTGCTGGTAGCGATCGCCACGGTGCTGGGCCATCGAACCCACACTGAGGCAGTGCTGGACCAGAACAAGGCCACCGACCAGTGGAATGAATACCAGGCGAAAAAGATACGCCAGTACAACACCGGCCTGGCGATCGACGCGATGAACGTGGCGCCGGTTGCGGATCAGGCGGAGGCGGAGAATATCGCGAAAGGCTATGAGGATCATCTGGCCAAGTGGAGCCAGGACCTGAACGAGGCGCAGGAAAAGGCCAGGGACCTGGAAAAGGAAGTGGCCCTGCAAGAAAAGCGCGCCGATCGTTTCGACCTGGGCGAAGCGTTGCTGGAAATCGGGCTGGTGATTACGTCGGTGACGCTGCTGACGCGCAGCCGCATCTACTGGTACTTCGGAATGCTGTTTGCGGCCGCCGGAGTCGCCTCAGCGGTTGCAGCGTACCTGATCCGATAAAAACGGGAGACTGCTTCCCGCGGCTGACGCCCCATGACAGCGATTCTCGAATCGCTATAGACTGGCGATCATGAAGGCCTCCATTTGCATTGCGCTTTTTGTTCTGGCCGGAGCGGCGCCGGCGCAGGCTCCCCGCACGCCCACACGCACTTTTCACAACCATCTCGGATTCAGCATCGCCATTCCGGCAAATTGGGAGGTTGTGAACTACTCGGCGGAGGCCAAGGAAGAAGCGAGGCAGAGCGCGGGCAGCGAAGACGACAGGAAGGGCCTGGGATGTGCGGTGATGGGCCTGGAGGCGAAGCACGGCGCGCCGGCGTCGATGATCGTGGAAGTTGCACTGCCGTTCGACTGCTTTGGCCAGACCATGCAGGCAAGCGATCTGCCGGGGTTCGCGGCGGGAGCTTCGGCGGGCTTGCAGCAGAACTTTGACGTGGGACAACCAAGATTCGGCACTTACGCTCGCGGCACCCATTCGTTCTGGATAGAACGCGCCAATGCCACGGTGAAGCAGCAGCCGGCAGCGGCGTACACGATTGAGATTGCCTGTACGGTGGCAAAAAAGGCAGCGGTATGCTGGATGACCATGGCGGCTGACAATTTCGAGCTGGCGGCATTTGAAAGTAGCCTGGTGTCGGTGGATGGCGACGCGCCGGAGCCGCTGGTGCCGGAAACGGCGTTCGACAAGAAACCTGCGTGATCGGGGTGTCTGGGCAGGTTCCAGCGTACGCCGTCACCATGGCAGCGAAATACAACCTCTGATAGCGTTAGTAAGCTGCCCATCGAATGGCGCGATTGGATGGGCAAGGAGGCGGCGCATCGGCTGGAATTCGGCGCAGCCATGAACGACTGTGCCCCTATTCGAAGATGGGAAAGCAGTGACCCAAAGGATCCGAAATCGCCTGTGGGCTCTAGCCACCTGGATTTGCCTGGGCGGCACGTGTGGTGCGCTTCTTGCATACTTTTACGGACGAGCCGGGGTGGAAGCGCAGCAAGAGGCGCAACTGGCGCGCTTGGCGTTGGAGGGCGAGGATCTTCTGGTCGGCATCTTGCTCGAAGCCCGCGCCACCCTTGACGATCTGAACGCCACCCATCTGCAGCCGTGTTCGCCGCCGGAGTTGGCG
>Ga0307372_10010412_pt1 | contig 12595 bp, 10 predicted proteins | sample OX1MG_FD_202533 | JGI IMG/M metagenome (GOLD analysis project Ga0307372, IMG submission 202533) | Soil microbial communities from Risofladan, Vaasa, Finland - OX-1 | ecosystem: Environmental > Terrestrial > Soil > Coastal area > Acid sulfate soil | place: Finland: Risofladan, Vaasa | collected...
CGGCGTGTCGGCGCCCGGCGTGTCTGGACCCGGTGTGCTCGGCTGACTCATAGCGTGGAGGGCGTCCTTCTGTCCGCGTGCCGGACAGTTGTCCGGCGTGGTGCAGTGTCGGTGCTGGCGTGGGCCACTGTCAAGATCCTGCCCGCTGGCGTCACGAGCCAGCGATCTGGGCTGCCGGGATCGGGGCCAGCGCCGCCGGAGTCATCGTGACCTGCGGCGCGGCATGGCAGGCCGCCCAGTCGGCGCTGATCGCCCCGGCGGTCTGGAGCAGCAGCGGGAGGTACTCGCCGGTGAGCACCTCCACCGGGGTCTCGGCGGCATGGGTGTTGACGTTCAGCGAGGCGATCACCCGGCCGTCCCCGTCCCGCAGCGGCGCGGCCACCGAGCGGATCCCCGCCGCCAGCTCCTCGTCGGTCAGTGCCCAGCCGCGCGCACGGACCTCGCGCAGCGTGGCGGCGCGCTCGGCGCTGCCGGGCACCAGGCGCGGGGGGATGCCGGACCGGCTCGGCTCGGCGAGCACGCGCTCGGCCTCCTCCGGCGGCAGCGCCGCCAGCAGCACCTTGCCCAGCGAGGTCTGCATCGCCGGGAACCTGGTGCCGATGGTCACCGCCAGCGCGACGATCTTGGGGACCGCCACCCTGGCCACGTAGACGATGTCGGATCCGTCCAGCTGGGCGATGGACGACGACTCATGGGTGCGGGCCACCAGCCGCTCCATGTGCGGTTTCGCCACCTCCCAGAGGCTGCGGGACAGCACGTAGGACATGCCGAGCTCCAGCACCCGCGGAGTCAGCTCGAAGACGCCGTCCACGGTGCGCACATACCCCATCTGCTCCAGCGTGAGCAGGATCCGCCGCGCGGTGGGCCGGGCCAGCCCGGTCGCGCCCGCGACCGCCGCCAGCGACATCGCCGGCTGGCGCGGCTGGAACGCCCTGATCACATCGAGGCCACGGGCAAGGGCCTCGATGAAATCGGGGCTGGTATCGCGGCGTGCCATGTGGCGCCTCTCACTCTGGATCGGGGTGTCCGCATGGCGGACGTGGCCAGTATGCCCTATCAGTCAACGGGTGAGAATTGCCTCTTGACACCTGCCCCCAGGCCGGCCAATCTTCCGGTCAAGCTCAACGTGGCCGTTCTACGGACATGTGTCCGCAACGCTGTTGAAACGCGTTCGCCTCACAGTGGAGGTAGCTCATGACAGGCGCATCCAGCCCGGCCGCCGATCACCTGACGCCCGGCCGGCCGATCGTGTTCCGCAACGCGACCGTGCTGACGATGGACGACGCCCATCACGTCCTGCCCGGCGCGGACGTGCTCATCAGCGGCGACCAGATCAGCGCGGTGGGCCCCGGCCTGCAGGTGCCCGAGGGAACGGCCGAGATCGACGCGACCGGCGGCATCGTCATGCCGGGCATGATCGACACCCACCGGCACATGTGGCAGACGGCGATGCGCGGGTACGGCGCGGACTGGACGCTCACCCAGTACTTCGTCTGGAACTACCTGCAGTGGGGCAAGTCGTTCCGGCCGGCCGACATCTACGCGGGCAACCTGCTCAGCGCGATCGAGGCGATCGACGCCGGGGTGACGACCACCGTGGACTGGTCGCACAACCTGCAGACGGTCGAGCACGCGGAGGCGGCCGCGGACGCGCTGCAGGAGGTGCCGGGGCGGTTCATCCTCGCCTACGGCAACATCCAGCAGGCCCCGTGGGAGTGGTCGGCCACGCCGGAGTTCCGCGACTTCGTCAGCCGGCGCTTCAGCGGCGGCGGCACCGACATGCTCGGCTTCCAGATGGCCTTCGACGTCCCGCCCGCCAGCCCGGACTTCCCCGAGAAGGCGGCGTTCGAGGTGGCCCGTGACCTGGGCGTGCCCGTGACCACCCACGCCGGGGTGTGGAAAGTGACCACCGACGACGGGATCCGGCTCATGCACGAGCACGGCTTCATGACCCCGTCCACCATCTACGTGCACGCCGCGAGCCTGTCCGCCGACTCCTACCACCGGATCGCGGCGACCGGCGGGCACGCGTCACTGTCCACCGAGAGCGAGCAGAGCGCCGGGCAGGGCTACCCGCCCACCTGGAAGCTCCGCCAGCACGGCATCGGCGTCTCGCTGTCCATGGACACCAGCGTCTGGTGGAGCGCCGACCTGTTCTCCGCCATGCGGGCCACGCTCAGCGCGGACCGTGCCCGGGAGCACCTGGAAGCCCACGGCAAGGACGAGACCGTGACCCACCACGTCCTGCGCGCGGAGCAGGTCGTGGACTGGGCGACCCGGGGCGGGGCCAAGGCCCTCGGCATGGACTCGCTGACCGGGAGCCTGGAGCCGGGCAAGAAGGCGGACATCGTGCTGATCAAGAACGACAACTCGCCGGTGATGTTCCCGCTGCTCAACCCCTATGGGCACGTGGTCTTCCAGGCCCAGCGCGGTGACGTGCACACGGTCGTGGTCAACGGCCGGGTCGTCAAGTACGACCACCAGCTGGTCGGCGCCGGCCTCGGCAAGGCACGCCAGGTGATCGAGCAGACCGTGGACTACCTGCGGGGCGAGCTCGGCCCCGACGCCTGGACCGAGGGCATGCACCCGGAGATCCCGGAGACCAGGGTCCTCGACAACCCCTACACCTACACCTACACCGAGGACTCCGGCCCCGTCGCGTGAGGACAGGGCGGTGAGGACGCGATCATGACGACTGGCGACGCCGATCGTGGCGGCGGAGGAGCGCGGGCCATGCAGGCGGCGGTCCTGCACCAGCACGGGGCGCCACCGGAGTTCGGCCTGCACCCGTCGCCGCACCGCGGCCCCGGCGAGGCGCTGATCCGGGTCACGGCGGCCCCCATCAACCCGCTCGACCTGCTCTGCGCCTCCGGCACCTCCTACTTCGGCAAGCCAGCCCTGCCCTACGTGCCCGGCACCCAGGGCGTCGGTGTCGTCGAAGCGGCCGACACCATCGCGGCTGGGCAGCGGGTCTGGTTCAGCGCCAGCGCGGGCATGCGGCCCGGCGACGGCTCCCTGGCGCAGTGGTGCGTGGTCCCCGAGGCGGCGGTGCTGCCGCTGGTGGACGGGGTCAGCGACGACCTCGCGGCCGCGCTGGGTCTGTCGGCGATCGCCGCCTGGATGGCGCTGACCTGGCGAGGCGGCCTCCAGCCGGGTGAGCACGTGCTCGTGCTCGGCGCCAGCGGCAACGTCGGCCAGGTCGGGGTGCAGGCCGCCCGGCTGCTCGGGGCCGGGCGGGTGGTGGCGGCGTGCCGCGACCCGCACGGCCGTGCCCGGGCCAGCGAACTCGGCGCCGACGCGGTGACCGACCTGTCCGGCGACGACGCCGGTACCCTCGCCGACCGCATCGCGGACGCCGCGGAGGGCCGGGTCGACCTGGTACTCGACCCGGTCTGGGGGCGGCCTGCCGAGGCGGCCCTGCGGGTGCTCTCGCCCCGCGGGCGGCTGGTCAACCTCGGCTCGTCCGCGGCCGCGGAGGCCAGTTTCGGCTCGGCCACCCTGCGCAGCGGGGTGCTGTCTGTGCTCGGCTACACCAACAACGCGCTCACCAACGAGCAGAAAGCCACCGCGCTGAGCGAGATCCTCAAGCACGCGGCGGCCGGGCGGCTCACCGCCGACCGGGAGACCCTGCCGCTGGACCGCGCTGCGCAGGCCTGGTCGCGCTGCGGCCAGGCACCACACCGCCGCGGCATCCTGACTCCCTGACGGCGGTGACCTTGATCCCTGACTGAGCACCAAAACCGGTGAGCCGGGCGCGCACCCGGCCCACCGGCACTACCACCCACCCACCATCCAGTGAGCAAGCAAGAAGGAGTCTAGCTGTGCGCTCCACTTCTCCCTGGCTGCTGCGCCATCGGCGCCGCAGCGCCGCCCTGGCGGCGGTAGCCGCCGCGGGCCTCGCCCTCGCGGCATGCAGTTCCAGCTCCTCCACCCCGTCCTCATCCGCGTCCGGATCGGCGGGCAAGCCCCTGAGCATCGCCTACCTCTCGTTCGCCGTCGAGAACAGCTACGACGCGCCGATGCTGGCCGCCGCGCAGGCAGTGGCCGCCGACAACAACGCCACGCTCAAGGTGTTCGACGCGAACAACAGCCCGCAGACCCAGTACTCACAGCTGCAGGACGCGATCAACTCGGGTCAGTACCAGGGCATCATCGTGCAGCCGATCTTCGGCACCGGGCTCACCAGCCTGGTGAAGCAGGCCATCGCCAAGGGGATCAAGGTCGTCAACATGGACCAGATCCTCGGCCCCGACCTGTCCACCGACAAGCCGCAGGTCCCCGGGCTGTCGGCGAACGTGGCCTTCGTGCCGACCGAGATCGGCACCAAGCTGGGCAACCTCGTGGTCCAGGCCTGCCAGGCCCACAACCTCAACCCCTGCAAGGTCGGCTACCTGTACGACATCAAGGCGTCCGCGCTGGACGTCGCGATCCATGGCGCGTTCGCCAAGGCGATCGCCGCCGACCCGGCCGTCAAGGTGGCCGCCCAGGGGCAGAGCTTCTTCAGCCCGACCGTCGGCCTGACCGCGGTGCAGAACATGCTGCAGGCCAACCCGAGCCTGAACCTGATCGTCGGTTCTGACCAGGGCATCGAGGGTGGCGCCCAGGCACTGGCCGCCGCACACAAGACCGGCAAGATCATCCTCGTCGGGTACGGCGCCAGTGCCGCCGCCATCGCCGGTGTGGCATCGGGCGCCTGGTACGGCGACGTCGCCCAGGCGCCCGCGAGCGAGGGACGGCTCGCCGTGACCGCCATGATCAAGGCCCTGCGCCAGGGCCGCAGCAGTGGCGGCATCGACCCGGTCGCTGGCCTGCCGGGCAACGGCGTGGTCACGAAGGCGAACGCGAGCCAGTTCACCGCCGAGTGGCCCGGCTGAGGTGCCTGACCATCCTGGCCTCCAGGGTGCGCACGTCGAGCTGAAGGACATCGGCAGGTCCTTCGGCGCGGCGCGCGCCCTGGAGGCGGTCAGCCTCCAGATCAGCCGGGGGTCGATCCATGCCCTCGTCGGTGAGAACGGCGCGGGCAAGTCGACCCTCGGGAAGATCGTCTCCGGGGTGATCGCTCCCGACCACGGGCAGATGCTGCTCGGCGGCGAGCCGGTTCACTTCCACTCCCCGCACGCGGCGATCTCGCGCGGGATCGTGCTCATCGCCCAGGAGCTGTCGCTCGTGCCCGCGCTGTCGGTGGCCGAGAACGTGTTCCTGGGCACCGAGCCGCGCCGGGCCGGCTTCCTGCGCAAGCGCGCGCTGCGCCGCCGCTACACCGACCTGGCCGGCTCGGCCGGGTTCGACCTCGACCCCGACGCGCCCGCGGGCAGCCTGCGGATCGCCGACCAGCAGAAGGCCGAGATCCTGCGGGCGCTGTCCCGCGACGCCAGCCTGATCGTCATGGACGAGCCCACGGCCGCCCTGTCCAGGCCGGACGTGGTCCGCCTGCACGAGATCATCCGGCGGCTCGCGGCGGCCGGCACGACGATCGTCCTGGTGTCCCATTTCCTGCGCGAGGTGCTCGACCTGGCGGAGATGGTGACGATCCTGCGCGACGGCCGCATCGTCCGCACCGCGCGCGCGGCGGACGAAACCGAAGAGACCATGCTGAACGCGATGCTCGGCCGGACTGTGGGCGCCACCTTCCCGGCCAAGCAGCCGGTGGGCAAGCAGGCGCCGGTGCTGCTGTCGGCCGCCGGGCTCAGCGCGGCCGGGGTGAACGGCGTCTCGCTGGAGGTGCGGGCCGGGGAGATCGTCGGCCTGGCCGGCCTGGTCGGCGCGGGCCGCACCGAGCTCGCCCGGGCGCTCCAGGGCGCCAGCCGGGTGACGGCCGGAACGGTCAGCCTGTCCGCCGGCAGTCCGCCCGCCGGCGGCCGGCAGGCCGCCGCTAATCCGCACGCCGGCGGCCGGCAGGCCACCGGCAGCCCACGCAGCGCGCTGGAGTCCGGGGTCGCGATGATCCCGGAGTCGCGGAAGGAGCAGGGGCTCCTGCTCGGGCGCTCGGTCACGGAGAACGTCAGCCTGGCCAGTCTCGGGCAGTTCAGCCGGTTCGGGCTGGTGCGGCGCCGGGCCGAGCGCCGTGAGGTCCAGCGGATGCTCGACCAGGTAGCCGTCCGGGGCCCGGGGCAGGCCGCGCCGGTGGGCACCCTGTCCGGCGGCAACCAGCAGAAGGTGCTGTTCGCCCGGATGCTGCTGTGCCAGCCGCGGGTGCTGATCGCCGATGAGCCGACCCGGGGCGTGGACGTGGGCGCCAAGCGGGCCATCTATGACCTGCTGACCACGCTGGCCGCCGACGGCCTCGGCGTGCTGCTGATCTCCTCCGACGTGGAGGAGATCCTCGGCCTGGCACACCGGGTGCTCGTCATGCGCATGGGCAAGATCACCGCCGAACTCAGCGGCGCCGACATGACCGAAGCAGCGATTCTCGGGGCGGCCTTCGACGCCGCCGAAAGAGGTGCGTCATGAGCAACCCGGACGTGACCGACGAGAACGTGCCGGCCCCCGGGGCCAGCGCGGCGTCGCCCTCACCCACCGGCACGTCATCCCCCCGTGCCAGCATCGCCCGTCTGCGGCCGCCAGCGGACCTGCCGTCCCGGCTGCGCCGGGCCGGCATCGCCATCCCGTTCGTGGTGCTGTTCACGGTGCTGTCGATCGCGAGCGGGCCGTTCTTCACCAAGGTCAACCTGCTCGACATCCTCGACCAGCAGGCCTCCACGCTGATCATCGCAGCGGCGGGCACCCTGGTCCTGGTGGCGGGCGGGATCGACCTGTCGGTGGGGGCGATCTACGCGCTCGCCGGGGTGACCGCCGCCCACCTCGCGCAGTCAGCCCCGGCCGGCGTCGCCATCCTGGCCGGCCTGGCCGTGGGCCTGCTGGTGGGGCTGGTGAACGGCGTGATCACCACGTTCTTCCGGATCAACTCGCTGATCGCGACCCTCGCCATGTCGTTCGTGGTGGGCGGCCTGGCCAGCCTGGTCACCAGCGGCAACCTGATCATCTTGTACAGCAAGCCGTCGTTCGGCGACCTGGCCCGGACGGTCCTGCTCGGCGTGAGCACCTCGACCTGGCTCATGGTCATCACCGTCGTGCTGCTGGCCGTCGTGCTCGCCCGGACGACGGCCGGGCGTTACATGTACGCCGCAGGCGGTAATGCCGAGGCAGCACGGCTGGCCGGGGTCCGCGTTCAGCTGATAAAGGTGGTGACCTTCGTCCTGAGCGGTGGCGCGGCGGCGCTCGGCGGGCTGATCGACACCTCCCGGGTGCTCAGCGCCCAGGCCTCCAACGGCGAGACCACACTCACCTTCACCGTGCTCGCGGGCATCGTGGTCGGCGGGACGAGCATCCTCGGCGGCGACGGCGGCATCTGGCGCACCGTGATCGGTGTGCTGTTCATCGCCCTGATCGGCAACGGTTTCGACCTGCTCGGCCTGAACCCGCTGTACGAGCAGATCACCCTGGGCGCGATCCTGCTGGTCGCGGTGGGCACCGACGCCTGGTCCCGCCTGCGCACGACCTAGCCCGCGCGAAATCATCGGTAGTTCGGTTTTCTGCCCCTCCAGCGGCAGAAAACCGAGCTGATAACCACATAGCCTCGGTGGGCCGGTCAACTACGAGCCCAAGAACCACAAGACCGAGATCATCATCGAGGGTGATCCGCGCTACGACCCCAAGCTCGTCCGCGCACACAACAAGCAGGAGAAGGGGTCAGGCGTGCCCGGGGGTGGCGGACACGCGGCGGGCGGCTGGGGAGCCCAGGGCGCGGGAGATGCCGCGGGCGGCCGCCCGGACGGGGGCGGCCAGGATGGACGGGTGAGCGCCGTCGCTGTGGACGACCAGTGACAGCGCGGCGACCACCTCGTCGGCCGGGCCCCGCACCGGGGCGGCGACCGACAGGGCATCCGTGGTGACCTGGCGGTCGCTGACCGCGTAATCCTGCCGCCGCACGTCGGCCAGCACCCGGCGCAGGTGGCCAGGGTCGGTGATCGTCAGCTGCGTCCAGCTCTCCAGCGGGCCGGCCAGCACCTGCTCCTGGACGTCGGGCGGGGCGAACGCCAGCAGCGCCAGGCCCACCCCGGTCGCGTGCAGGGCGAACCGGCCGCCGACCCGGGTCAGCACCGGCACCGCCGCCCGGGAGGCCAGGCGCTCGACGAACACGACTTCAAGCCCTTCCCGCACCGCCAGCTGGACGTTCTCGTGGGTGGCCTCGTACAGGTCTTCCATGGCGGGCAGCGCCGCTTCCCGCAGCTGCAGCCCTCTCGGCGCGAGCGAGCCGATCTCCCACAAGCGCAGGCCGATGTGGTACGCGCCGCCCGGGTCCCGCTCCAGCGCGCCCCAGGCGGTCAGCTCCCGGACGACGCGGTGGGTGGTGGTCAGCGGGAGCCCCGCCCGGCGGCTGATGCCGGACAGGGTCAGCTCGGGAAACCCGGGGCCGAACGCGGCGAGGACGTCGAGCGCCTTGCCTGCCAGCGACCGTGCCGGCGGGTCTTCGGCCTCATCCATCCCGGTCCGCTCCTGTCCCTTCCGGCTCCCGCCCTGGGCTTCAGCCCAATTATCGCGCGGCCCGCCCGGCCACCGCCTGCCGCGTGGTCACAGGTCAAGGACCAGCCGGGGCGTCAGCGACCGGGACACACAGATCATCATCACACCGGCCGTTTCCCGCTCGGCCGGCGTCAGCACGCAGTCGCGGTGGTCGGGTGCCCCGGCGAGCACGACGGTCTCACAGGTGCCGCAGGTGCCCTCGGTACAGGAGGACAGCACCGGCACCCCGGCCGTCTCCACGGTGCCCAGGATGGAGGCCTCCGGGCCGACGGTGAGTATCAGCCCGGAGGCGGCCAGCTCCACCTCGAAGGCGGTCCGCTCCAGCCCGGGATCCTCCGGGCGGGGCGCGAACCGCTCCACATGCAGCGCCCCGGCGGGCCAGTCCGGGCATCTGGCCTCGGCCGCTGCCAGCAGTGGCTCCGGTCCGCAGCAGTAGACCAGCGTGCCGGTGCGCGGCTGCCCGAGCAGCGCGTCGAGGTCGAGCAGCCCGGTCTCGTCCTGCGGCCGGAGCTGGACCCGGCCGGGGTAACGGGCCAGCAGTTCACCGGCGAACGCCATCGAGGACCTGGTCCGGCCGCCGTAGACCAGCGTCCACGGGGTGCCCGCGGCGTCGGCCGCCGCCAGCATCGGCAGCAGCGGCGTGATGCCGATGCCACCGGCGATGAACAGGTAGCGGGGTGCGGGCACGAGCCGGAAGTGGTTGCGCGGGCCGCGCACCCGCACCGCCGAGCCCAGGTCCAGCTTGTCGTGCACGTACTGGGACCCGCCCCGTCCGCTCGTTTCGCGCAGAACGCCGATACGCCACATCAGGCGGTCCGCCGGGTCCCCGCAGAGCGAGAACTGCCTGATCAGGCCGGGTTCGAGCAACAGCTCGATGTGGGCGCCGGGCTCCCAGGCGGCAAGCGGCTCGCCAGCCGGGTGACGCAGTCCCAGCACGACCACGCCGTCGGCCGTCTCCTCCCGGCAGGCGACCTCGAGGTTCAGTTCGGCGCCGGCGCCGGTCACGGATGCGCCGGGTGGGCCAGCAGCCACTCCCACATGCGGGCCGGGTCGCTGGCCTCGGCCTGCGCCCCGCAGTGGCAGGTGCCGCGCAGGCGGTCAGTGCCGGGCACCCAGTCCACGCAGTAGACCTTCAGCCCGGCCAGCTCCCGGCCGGGCAGGGGCACCAGTTCCGGCGGCGGGCTGGTGATCATCCCGGCCGCGAGGACCGCTGGGCCGATCATGGGGTCTCACCTGCCATGCGGGCCAGCATGCGCCGGGCCGCGAGCCCGCCGGTGTCGATGTTGATGCTGAGCTCCTGGGTGCCCTCTGGCTCGGCGGCGATCACCTGCTCCAGCAGGTTGAGCGCGTCCACGTCCTGCAGCACCACGGTCCGGTTGCTGTCCGCCAGGTACTGCGAGACCCCCTCGTCGTCGCGGGCGAAGTCACGGGCCACGGCCCAGAAGTCGTAGGTGGAGTCCGGCGTGGACGGCGTGATCGCGTACACCACCTCGACATGGAAACCGTCCGGGTCGGTCCCGTCCGGCCGGGGCAGCACGCCGGTCGGCGCGACCCGGCTGTGCAGCAGGTACAGGCACGGCGGGTGGTACTCGATGTCCTGCCAGCGGACGATCCGGCCGGTGATGCCGGTGGACTTGGCGTAGAACGGCGGGCATTGCGCGTCGTCCATGTGGCGGCTCACGTGGACGACGCTGTTGTCCTCGTCGATCTGGGTCCGGATGGGGGTGTCGGCGACCTCCGGCGTGCCGATGTACCCGCCGTGCAGGTAGGTCTCGTGGGACAGGTCCATCAGGTTGTCCACCAGCAGGCTGTACCGGGCGGCCAGTGGTTCCATGCCGCGCACCGTGGTGTACCCCGGGTCGGCCAGCCAGGGCGCACGCGGGACGAGGCTCACGTCGGCGCGGCCCGGATCGCCGACCCACACCCAGACCAGGGAGTCCTGCTCGACGGCCGGGTAGGCGGCGACCCTGGCCGTGCGCGGGATCCGCTGCTGGCCGGGGACCGCGACGCAGTGCCCGTCCGGCCCGTAGGTGAAGCCGTGATAGCCGCACACGATCGTGTCGCCGACCAGCTTGCTCTCCGAGAGCGGGAACCGCCGGTGCACACACCGGTCCGCGAGCGCGGTCACCTGCCCGTAACCCGTGCGGTACAGCACGATCGGCTCACCGCAGATGGTGCGGCCGAGCAGCCCATGGCCGAGCTCCGTGCCATAGGCGGCGACATACCACTGATTGCGAACGAAAGCCGACATGCGCTCCCCTGGGAAGGCTCACTACCGGTTGCAGACGAGTCTTACCAGGCCAGCGGCACGACACCAGACCGGCTTCCATTCAGCGGAAGAGCAATTCCGGCCAAAGCGGGATTGTCAGCCCGCCGCCGGGGGCGCGTAGTAGAGCACGTCATCACCCCGGTCACCGGCGGCGCAGCTGGTCACGGCCGGGCAGCTCAGAGAGCTGATCATCGCGGTGCCGTCGATCTTGGTCACCGGCGACCAGGTGCCGTTGAGGTAGCTGACCGTGCCGCCGGACCCATCGGTCGCCAGGCAGGTCCCGTCGGCCGGGCAGGCGATCGCGGCAGCGGTCGTCCCCATCGGGCCGACAGCCCACTTGCCGCCGGCGAAGACGGCGGCGTTGCCGTTGGCGTCGGCTGCCGCGCAGAACGCCGCGCTCGAGCACGACACGGCGGTGAACACATGGCCGACGTCGACCGGGTCGGCGGTGCCCCAGGTGCTGCCGTTGTAGGTGTAGGCGCCGCCGCCGGTGTCCACCGCGACGCAGTTGCTGGAGCTGGTGCAGGACACGCCGGTCAGCCCGCCGCCGCTGGTGTCCACGGTGAAGGGCTGCCACGCCGTGGACCCGGCCGTGTAGGCGAACGCGTTCCCGCCACTGTCGCCAGCGATGCAGAACGTCGTGACCGGGCAGGACACGGCCGTGAACGTGCCGGACCTGGAGTCGACGTACACCGGGCTGCCCCAGCTGCCCTGGCTCAGGGTGATCGCGTCCCCGGCCTTGTCCACCGCGACGCAGAACGCCGGGGTGGCGCACGAGATGGCGACCAGGCCGTTCTTGGGGTCGGTGGCGACGACCCGCCAGGCCGCCTGCGGGATGCTGAACGGGGTGGCGGCGGACAGGACGTTCCCGGCGCTGTCCACCGCGTAGCAGACCGTCGGCCCGGGGCAGGACATCCCGGTGATGATCGCGTTGCTGGCCTGGGCGGCAGCCTGGTCGATGGGGGCGGCCACGGTCCAGCCGGATGTGCGGACCGTCAGCGCGGGCGCCGACGAGGCGGCTGACGCCGAGGCCGACGGGCTGGCTGAGGCCGATCGGCTGGCGCTGGCGGTGGTGCCATTGGGACGCGGCGACGGTGTGCCAGCGGGCGGCAGCGCGTTCCGGCCCATCAGCGCGAATGCGCCGACTGTGCCCCCGCCGGCCAGGACGGCGAGCATCAGCACGGTCCGCAGCAGCCGGGAGCGGCGCCGGCCGGGTAGCGGCGGCGGCGGGGCTGGTGTGCCGTCCGCGCGGCGGCCGTAGGGCGGCAGGCTGGCGAGCACGTCGGCGTGGGCGTTGCGCCACGGCTCGGGGAAGCCGTCCCGGAGGTGCAGATCCAGCGGCTGGGTGCCGGCGGCCCCGGTAGCCGGGCCCAGCGCCGGCGACAGGTCCATCGGGCGGGTGCTGGTCACCCCGGCCGGGCCGAAGCCGTTGCCCGGCCCGGCGGAGCCGCCAACCCCCAGGCTGGTGCCAGCCGAGGCGCTGCCATCCAGACTGCTGCCGGCCAAGCCGCCTCCAGCCAAACTGCCTCCAGCCAAACTGCCTCCAGCCAGGCTGCCTCCGGCCAAACTGCCTCCAGCCAGGCTGCCTCCGGCCAAACTGCCTCCGGCCAGGCTGGTGCCAGCCAAGCTGCTGGCGGGCTCTGTCCGGCTGGGGAACTCTGGCTCGCTGGCGGGTGCTGTTCCGCTGGCGGGCTCTGTTCCGCTGGCGGGCTCCGTCTCGCTCGGGAGATCTGCTTCGCTGGCGGGCTCCGTCTCCTCGGGGGGCGCAGCCGGTGCGACGGACTCGGCCGCCGGGTCCTGGTG
>Ga0307372_10010415_pt1 | contig 12591 bp, 14 predicted proteins | sample OX1MG_FD_202533 | JGI IMG/M metagenome (GOLD analysis project Ga0307372, IMG submission 202533) | Soil microbial communities from Risofladan, Vaasa, Finland - OX-1 | ecosystem: Environmental > Terrestrial > Soil > Coastal area > Acid sulfate soil | place: Finland: Risofladan, Vaasa | collected...
TCCCTCCGCGTCTGGGAGGCGTCGACCATCATCCGGAAGAGTGGAAAGTCGGGTGTCATCGCGTCTTCTGTGCATGGGCGCCAAAATATGATATCCGATCAAGAGTGATGTGCGAGTAATCAAAGCCGTCAAGCAGAGCTATCAACCAGCTCCAAAGGTCCTCGCGCTTCTCGAAGACTTTCGCCTGATGGTCGACGACTGCATAAGAATCGGATTGAAGCTTGAAGAAGAGAAACATGCGACTCCCTCGATGAAGAAGCTATCTCTCTTATGCTACAGCCAGCTCAAAAAGTGCAGGGTCTACTCGGCTTGCCGCCTGACGGCGATCAGCAGGGCCGCCGGCATCCTTTCAGCCCGTAGGAAATCGATCAAGAGGGGCTTCTTTGCGAGGAGCCCCTATGCTTCCAGACCGCTTCTCGTATCCTGTTACCGTCTGAAGATTCAAGACGGCAAGTTGAGAGTTCAGCTCGGAGACAAGGGTTGCGAGCACATCCTCCTCAACACCCACACGCTCCGGGTCTTGTCAGACACCACCCTGAGAATCAATTCCTTCACCTTGACCGGCACTTCCCTGTCCATAGGCGTCTCAAAAGAGGTCGAGCCGGAGCCTAGAGCGCTCAGGGGCGCCGTTGGAATCGACAGAAACCTTCGCAACCTCACTGTGGGTAACGAGGAGAAGGTCACCTATTACGACATGACCAAAGTGGTGGAGATTTGGGAGAATACCAGAAGCATTGTCGGGTCATTCAGGCGCGACGACGTGAGAATCAGACGATCGATCGCCTCGAAGTATGGAAGGAGAGGGAGCGAACGGGTGAGGCAAATCATTCATGGAGTAACGAAAAGGATCGTCCAGGAGGCGAAGGAGAAGAGATAGACGATAGTCTTCGAGGAGATCGGGGGCATCCGCAACCTCTATCGGAGAGGAAACGGTCAGGGGAGGTCATTTAGAGCCCTAATGAACTCTTGGCCTTTCCATGTAGTGAAGAGGCAGGTCGAGCACAAGGCTGCGTGGGAAGGGGTGCCGGTAGTGACCCTTTCACGGAGCGACACGCGGGGGACCACGATGGACTGCGCGAGATGCGGGGAGAGACTCCAATCGCCGGTCCGGGGCGACCAGGAGCACCATCGCCAGTTGTGGTGTGGAAAGTGCGAGAGATGGATGGACAGGGACCTCGTGGCCGTCCTGAACATCTCTCGCAGGGGGCGGGTGAGGTTCGCCCGTTCGTCGACGGAAGGCGAGGCAGGGGAAGCGGTGAGGGGGAACGCGGAACACGACGGGGAGCCGCTAATCCTCAGAGTGGATGCCTCGAAACTGCGCCGCGCACAACAGACGCAGTAGAACCGAAAATCCCTAGCCAACCCTTATTGGGACGGCCTGCCCCGGAGCCGGCCATGTCAGGTATGAGCCTGGCTTCGTCGGCATTCGCGACGAGAAGCTTCTTCCCGGACGCCCTTTCGGGATTCAGCGGCGCGGTCTTCGCCATCATCCTGCTCGGGCTGTCGCTCGCCCTCATGTTCTACGGCCGCTCGATAATCAAGGGGCTGGCCTTCCTCGTCGTCGGGTTCTCTGGGGCCGCCTTCGGCCTGGCGGTCGGAGGTGTCTTCCTTGGCGTAATCGGGGCGATCATCGGCGGGGTCTTGGGATTCCTGTTGGGCGGGGCGGTCGGTCTCCTGCTCGTCAACGTCGGGATGGGGCTGGCGCTCGGGTACTTCGGCTATCTCGCCACACGCGACCTTACGAACGTGTTCGTCTTGGCGGTGGTGGTCGGGATCATCCTCTTCTTCGTGGGGGTCGCCATCTCGAGCAAGCTCCTCGAACTGGTGACCGCAGTCCTCGGGGGAGTCATCCTCGACGGCGTCCTGGTCTTCTTCGGCGTCTCACCGCTCTATGCCGGGGTAATCTCGCTGGTGCTGGCGGCAGTCGGGTTCTACGTCCAGTTCAGGAAACGCTGCCGCGGCGAGCGCTGGCGGCAGATGTGACATCTCCGCCTCGCCGCCCCCAAACTTTCGGCTAGTCAAAGCGAAGCGTATCCTCCTGGTGGCTCGCCGAGACCGCCGGGACCAAGGCTGCGCAGACCGCCAAGAGGACGGCAGCCAGGACGAAGGTTGACAGGAATCCGAAGTAGAACGATAAGTAGCCGGATACGAAGGAGCCTATCATCGTCGCGACGCCCACGAGCGCGCTGTAGACCCCGAGCCTCGAGCCCTGGTTCTTCGCCCCTAGCGTGTTGAAGATCATGGTGTTGGAGGACGTGTAGTAGATGGCGAAGGCCAAACCTCCCGCAATCGGGTAGAGCGCGATCGTCCCAATCAAGTAGGAGAGCCCGCGGGTGAAGCCTACGAAGACGCCCATGCCCGCGTAGCAGGCCAGCCTCACGAGGAGACCGGCGACGGCGGTCTTCCTCAGGTCTCTCCTCTCCACGTAAGGCCCGGCGAAATAGAACGATGCGGTCTGGACGACCATCGCCACCATCGAGACGAGGAAGACCTCGCTCGCGCCCAACCCCGCTGCGCGGAGAGATGGGATGAAGGAGGTGTTGAAGAGTCCGCTCGCGGCGTAGAAGACGAAGATCGAAAGGTAGAGGAGCGGCAACTGGCTGGTCAGCGTGCTCCTCAGCCCCTTGAAGACGCCCTTGAAGTCGACCAAGTTCGGGAGCCGGAGGAAGATCAGCGGGATAGCCAGGAGTCTCTGCTGGAGGCTGCGCCTCTGCAGCACTATGAACTCCTCCTCGAAGGGGATCGCGGGCTCCTGGATCATCACCACGGAGAGGACCGCGGAAGCCAACGAGAGCGCCGACAGGGGGAGGACTAGGAGCGAGATCGAGAGGAAGCTGGACCACGCGATCCCCAGCAGCAGGCCCAAGGTGGTCCCGACGCTGGAGACCATCGAGAATCTCGCGAAAGCGTATGCCCAGCGAGACTTGCGCTGGGTCTCCATTATCAGGAGGTTCGCGGGCGTCGCCGAGGCGGAGGAGACCAGCGAGAATAGGGCGTAGATTAGCGCGACCCCCGAAATGCTCTTGGCGAGCGGAAGGATGATGAGGTTGGCTGAGACTGCGACGCAGCTCAGGACGAGTATGGTCCTCCTACTCTGGAAGCGGTCTGTGACGTAACCCCAGATTACGGCCGCGGGGATGCTGACCGCGTTGTAGAGGGTTATCGCGAGGCCGACGTCAATGACCGTGCCGTGCAGCTCGAGGATGTAGAGCTGGATGAGCGTGCCTACCGGCCCCGTCGCAATATCGATAGGTATCTGCGAGTAGAACCAGCGCGTGCCTCCTGCATCCTTCTTGGCGCCCTCTGCGGTCGTCATCTTAGAAGCGCCACGCTAGGGCCACGCCTGGGGCTGGGGTCGTTTCCGGTTATACGTTACGAAGGCCTCGCGCAAGACTATAACTGCCCGACGAGAGGCGAAGGCGGATGCGCTCGACGGAGAGTAGCCCCGCCAAACTTCCGGTCTTCGTCTTCGACTTTGGCGGCGTCGTAATCAAGTGGAAGAGCAACAACCCGATCTTCGACTACGTCGCCGACAGATACGGGATCCCGCGTGCCGAGATGAGGCACGCGTTCGAGCTCGCCCTCCCGAGACTCGAGACAGGTGATGTTTCGATTCGCGAGTTCCTGGAGGAGGCGCTGGGCAAGTTCGGCAAGCGCCTGCGGAGGGGGGACTCGCCCGATGCGCTTTGGACGCTGCCGTTCGAGCGGCTTGTGAAGTTCCGGGTGGGCACGGTCGAGCTCGTAAGGTCCCTGAGGAGGAGGGGATACCGGGTATACCTTTTCTCCAATACCTCTCTTCCGCACGTCAGGCTCTTGAGGCGGAAGGGGTGGGACAGGCTCTTCGACGGCTTCCTGTCTTCTTGCGAGCTGCGAAGCATGAAACCGAGCGCCACGGCGTTCGGGTGGGCGCTGGCCGAGATCGGCGCGAACCCCTCCGACGTGGTGTTCATCGACGACAAGGAGGAGAACGTCAAGGGCGCGAAGGACTTTGGGATACGCTGGGCTCTCAGGTTCACTTCCATCGGTCGGTTGAAGAGAGACGTCGCGAAGGCAATCCGCGGCTAAGCGAGAATGGCGACGTCTCCGAGGCCGGCTCTCCAGCGGCTTGGGCTTTTCTTGAATCCTGAGGGCGGTCCTGGCTAGTAACCCGCTCTCTCAAGAGTGGCTGTGAGCGCCGTTCCCATCCTCCGGTATCCCGCGACGTCGGGGTGCAGCCCGTCGGGGCTCGAAGCGAGGAAGTCAGGATCGTCCTCTTCTCGGACAGCGAGATTCGTGTCGCAGAAGAGCCGCCCTGGGGCCTTGGAAGCCTTCTCGACCCACGCGTTGACATCCCTTATCGAGCTGCGCTCCTTGTTGCCCGCGAAGTTGTATGGGAGGATCGTCGCCGCCACCGGGACTATCCGGCTCCGTTCCGCGAGCGCGTACATCGCCTCCAGGTTGCGCTTCACCGAGTCCACGGCGCGACCTTGGTATATGTCGTTCACCCCGGCCAACACAATCACGACAGCTGGCTTCTCGGACACGACGTCTCTCTCGAATCTTGAGAGTATTTCGTCCGAGCGCTGCCCGTTTACGCCCCTATTCAGGGCCGCCCACTCTGGGTGGGCCTTGGTCATCCAATAGCAGTATTGGCTCTCTGGGTCTCCCACGCCCGTCGGCGGTGCCTCGATGGGCGAGAGGAACCCCGGGGTGCCCGCGGTGGTCGAGTCCCCCATCGCCACTATGATCAGTTGGGCCATCGGCTAGCTAAGAGCTCCGGGGATATCTGTCCTTTCCCTCCGAGGAGGTTTCAGCCGCACGAAGGAGGGGCTTTGGCGTCCACCCCTCCGAGCGCAAGGAATTAATGTGAGGAGGCCGCCGCATTGCAGGCAATTCGCGGTTGTCCAAGGGAAATCCAAGCTTCGTGGGGATATCGCGGGGGGTCATGCCCTATTCTGTGGAACCCTACATCTTCTCGACTTTTTCCGACGGCCCGAGACCCTCTCGCTCGGCCGGAGAGGGGCGATGAGGAAAGGAAGTCCAAAGGACCTTGGGCGAGAAATCCGCTGACGCGGGCGCGGCTCGCTCCTCCCCGCTTAAGCGAGGCGCCGTGAGGAAGGCGAGCCTTTCCTTGCTGCTCGTCACCGCCTTCGTGCTCGTCCTTCTAATCGTCGCCAGCGGAGCCGGCGCCTTGACGCACGTCAGCACGCCATCTTCGACGTCTGCCTCCTCGACAGAGTCGATTCAGTCCGTTCTAGCGGGAGTAGGCTCCTCCGACGGTCCGGAGGTCGGGTGCAACTATACGATCTCACTGGACGGGACGACTCTGGTCGCTCTCGCGTCTTCGGGGTCGGAGACCAAAGACTCCGCAGGCACGGGCGTGGCGGCGTTCGTCAACTCTCTGCTCGCATCGCACGAGACCGTTTGTTTCGCGGCTGGGGACTACACGTTGAGTTCGGACATAGAGATCAGGGGCCTGAAGGGAGTGACCTTGAGTCTCGACCCCGGTGCGGTCGTGAAAGCATCGTCTAGCAGAAGCCTCCTGCTTGTCTACGCCAGTCCTGGAACCGTGGTGAGGGGCGGAAAGTGGATTGGTCCTGGCGAGGGAAACACGTCGGCCATCAGGATACAATACGGGAGCAACAACACCGTGGTAGAGCGGGCCGACGTGAGCAACGCAGGATATAACGGAATTCTCATCTATGATAACAACCGACCCAGCTTCAACGTCTCCATACTGGACAACTCCGTACACGACAATGGTAGATACGGTGTCCAGGAATTTTCGAACGCCTCGACCGCGATGATGGGCACTGTCATCTCCGGGAACGTTGCCCTGGACAACACGGTCGGTGGGATCTACACCAACGAGATAGCAGGAGTCACCATCAGCCGGAACTTCGTGGCAAATACCGTTGGGGACGGCCCAGGCGAAATCGGGATAGGGGTGACCAACGGACACAACGACACGGTGACCTTGAACCAGGTCAACCACATGGGATGGTTCGGGATACAGGCGTACTTCAACAACTATACCGTCATCTCAGACAACATATCCGCGTTCAACTCGGGGTCCGAGGACCAGTCTGGGATAACCAACGACCACAGCTCCTACGACACTATAGTGGGCAACGTGGTCGAGTCTAACGGAAGATATGGCGTCTACGTGGAGAGGTCGTGGAACGTCACGGTCAGCGGGAACATCGCCAACGGAAACTTCGGCTATGGCATAAGCTTCTACCACGGCTCGTTGCCCGCGATGGGGCGCAGCGCGATCCTGGGGAACACGTGCAGCTTCAACGGCCTTGGAGGGATAATCCTGAATTCAGCGATCGACAACGTCATCTCGATGAACGAATGCTACAACAACTCGGGCGACGGGATTCTTCTCTACAACGACCCCGGCCAGGCCGGATCCACGGGGAACCTGATCTCCAGCAACTGGCTCGGCAACGAGGGGAACTTTGCGCAAACGCAGACGTTCGGAATCAGCGAGGGGAACGACTCATACAACAACACCCTCGTCTCCAACATCATGGTCAACAATACGGTGGCGGCAGAGTCGCTCGTCGGGCCCGACTCGGCGGCAGCGCCGTGAGCGCTGCCGTCGTCCTGACATCTTCGTGAGACTTCAAACCTCTTCGGGAAGCTCTGCAAGCTTACAGCTAATCTGCCAGAGCCGGTCTTGAGCTTCGATGTCGTCGCTGAAAGGAGCCCTCACCATCTTACCGTCGTGGATCACCGCGCCGGTGGTGCCCTCGAAATCCGCCGAGGAGGCCAGATGCACGAGTCCCTTGGACGCGCGCTTGGCGGAGACGCCCATGAAGACGTTGAGCACGCTCGTGATGACTCGGACCGCCGTCGGCGCCCCACGAACCAGCCTAGTGCGCACGATCCCAGGGTGGTAGGCGTTCACTGTCACGCCTCTGCCCTGGAGTTTGCGCGCGAGGGCATATGTGAAGAGCAAGTCGGCGGCCTTTGAGGCCCCGAATGCCCCGATTGCCCCAAAAGCCCGCTCTCCCTGCAGGTCATCGAAGTCAGGCTTCATGGACGATGGAGCGGAAACGTTGATCACTCGAGAGGGGCTAGCCGCCTCCAACTTGGGGATCAAGAGGCGGGTGAGGAGGAAAGGCCCCATGTAGTTCGTGGCGAACATGAGCTCAAGGCCATCAGGCGTCACGACGCGCTTGCTGACGAAGGTCGCGGCGTTGTTGACCAGGAGGTCGAGCTTGGGATACTTGGCGCTGAACTCTGCCGCGAGCCCGCGGACGGGCGCTGGCGAGGACAAGTCTGCCAACATAAGGTCGGCCGATCGATTTCCACTCTGGGACGCCACCTTGGCACGCGCGGCCTTGCCGCGCCTCTCGTCGCGGCAGACCATCACTACGACAGCGCCGGCCTCCGACAATGCGTTGGAGGTAGCCATGCCTATGCCAGAGCTTGCGCCCGTCACCAGGCATATCTTGCCCTTCATTTCACCTGCAGCGAGCGTTTGACCTCAACGCCCTTGCCGAAGCGCCGGTTGATTATTTAGGTTCCAATTGTCCGCCGAAGGGGATTCGTCCTGCTCGCCGCTCCGATTCTCAATTCTGGCAATCATATCCCTGGTTTAATATATCGCTCACAGCCAACTCTTTGTGATAGATTCGGAAGAGAGCCCGGCAACCGGAATGAATGGAGTTCCCGCTCAGGGCCTGCAAGAATTCGTCAACCTAATCCAATCACCGATGCGGTGCGATATGTGGCCCAGAGGCCCATAGACCCTCACGAAACTCGACGAACCGAATACTATCTTCGTGCTTCAGCTCCCGGAAGGACTCTCCACCGCCGCGGGGAGCAGGGAGACGCCTTTGGGGAAAGGCGCGTCCTCAAGGTGTACCAGTATGTGTGCGGTCAGGGAGACCGCAAGAAGGCCAATGAGTCTGAGAGCAAGGAGACGAGGGAGACGCTGGACCTTCCGTATCACGCCGCGGCGTTTCCAATCATTCTCCCCGACGGCAGGGAGAAGCTCGTCTCGGGTGTTGCGGACGCGGAGTTTGTCGCCGCATATTGGCGCGCCCTCTCTTGGTTCCGGGTCATTCCTTTCCTCTTCTTTCTTCTGCTCGAAGTGGCCGATTCTCGCGCAGCTGAGCTCTACGCCCACAATGGACTATGCAGGCGATACGCCGAAGTGACCGATGAGAAAACCGGCAGTCCGGCGGCCAGGCCTATCGCGGCCATCTGGAGCCCGCTCCTCCAGAGGGACCCGACGGTCGTCCTCGTCTCGAAGTACCCGATGACGAATAGGACCGCGCCGCTAATCGTCATCAAGCCGACCGCGCCCAAAAGGAGGTCTTTTGCCTACCAGGAGTACACCCGGTTCACTCTGGAACGGATGGGCGAGAACAGAACCAGGTTCGCCAAGCGCTCGACCTTTACTGGATTGGCGACCATGTTCTTGAGAGGAGGTTTTGTCGAAGGATTGCGCGGAGGCTTAAGCGATGGAAGGCGCTCTGAAAGAAAGAGTCGAGAAATCGTCGGTCCTGAATTTCCCGCCAGACCCCTGACAACCTCAGAACTTTCGGTCTCAGAGGGCAAGCGTCCGCTCCAGCCAATCGCTGGCACGGCGCATCCTCAGCCTACGCTTTGCTGCGGCGGAAGAACAGAAACGAGACGCGTTTCGCTTCAGAGTTTCTTCTTGATTTTGCCGCCCGCCTTCTTGACATCGTGAGCGCCCTTCTCAACGGCGATCTCAACGTCTTTTCCGACCTTCTTCACATCGCGACCTGCCTTCTTCAGGTCGGCCTTCGCTTTGTCCCTCTTGCTGGTAGTTGGCATCCTAGGCTCTATGTCGCACCCTAGACGGTATAAAGATTCGCCGATACCCACGGCGGGAGCAAGCGCAACAAAGGGGTCGATTGAGAAAGGAATGTCTAATCACATTTGAAGAGTCGCGCCGATACTTCACGGCTTCGACGAACCGGAGGGATTCCGTGCAGCCGGGCTGCGTGGCCATTCAAAAGGGGTCCGTCTCCGCGTCAAGTGCATCAAGATATCTTCCGAACCCCCAAACTCGGGCTAGCTCGTCAGCCTCCACCTCTCTCCGCCTCGAGGATTGCGGCGAGACGTGCTCGTTCAACCATGCGTGGGCAAGCTCGTGGACGATCACCCCCGTAGCGGCCTCGTCCGAGAGCTGATCGAGGAGTTCGCTGAAGAAGGTAATTGTCTGCGTGCCATGCCCTACCGTCCCTCGCCCTCCGGCGGGACTGGACCCGGCGCTGCGGTACGTTGTAAGGCCCACCGTACCTTGAATTGCCCTCTTCCTCATTCGGATTTCGATTACAGACCGGAGCGGCGGAACCTCCGACGGGAAGCTCGACAGGGCTTCCGCGATCAGGGCGCGGAGCCTGCGACTCTCCGCATGATACTCGGCTCGGCCCAGAACGCGAGACCAATCATCCACGGACCCTCACCAAGGTCGTCCCGAGATTTGAGTTTTCGACCACCTGAAGCTGCGCCAGTGATTGGCCGCACGTGGACTTCCTCGCGTTGCTCGCCCACCGGGCAGCCGCAGCCGGCGTGGTGTCCGCCCCTCCTCAAGGTACCCAGGTAGAGCCCGTCCTCGAGCTTCTTGCCGCTCTTAGCCCCGCACCGCGATGGAGTTGTTTGTGATCCGAGGCTTCCCAGTCCTAGTGTAGGTCACGAGGACCGCGATGTAGAATGCGAGGAAGATGACGTAACCAAGCCAGTCGTGAATCCCCCAAAAAGCCGCCGAGCCATCCACGAAGCCGAACCAAATTGTGAGTGCGATCCTCGCCGAGTTAAGCAAAGGGATGACGACCACCCCAACAAGCGCATACTTTGCAGCCGTGGCTATTCTCGTCCCCATGTCCAGATACATCAGGCCGAGCAGCGCAAGGTAGATGCTGATGGAATAGACGGCCGAGCAGGCAGGTGTCACGACGGCGCTGATGGGATCGCCCGCCGCTGAAACGAACTCGAAAGACACGCCCTGCCATGCCACGTGAATCCCGAGAGCATTGGTGATTCCGGAAGCCAAGTAGCTGGAGAGCGCAGCCAGCGGAACCCCAAGAGTGTCCAACATGAAGAGTGGTGAGAGCAGCCCCAGGGCATACAAGGATGTGTAGGGGAGCATTATTTTCCACATCATCGGGTTTACCGCAAGCAAGGCGCCGTAGGCGACCACCACTATGGAAGAGGCGGCTAGCTCCATCGCAAAAAACGTCGACGATTCCACCGAACTGAAGAATAGACTCCACAAGGTTGCCGGCAGAATGATGAGCAGCACTCCCGCGAGCCTAATCTCGGGCTTCGATGTCAGGCCTTGCTCGGACAGGAGGACCCTGTGGAAATCCTTCCATCGAAGCGCGGTGAGGACGACCAGGAGGGCGAGAAATGGGTAAGCAGGAAAGACAGTCCCCAAGGTAGAAGTAAGTAAGACGTTAAGTCCGGACGCCAGCACGCCTACCTGATTCGAATAGACGGAGAGCATGAGAAGAAGGGTGGTCGCAATCCAAGCTCCGAGCCTGAGGTGCGCTCGGTCTATTTCAAACAAGGTTGTTCCGCCCGCGTCCGCTGAAGTTATGCGTGGCTCTGGTCCGTGCTTCTCGACTTGCCTAGTTGGCCGGGATTTGACGTGCGACGCCTCACCAGCAGGTAAGATGCGGCTAGAAGAAGCGTGAACATTGTCGCAGCCGCAAGCTGGTACGGGAATTCTGGGACTCCTCCGCCTCCGCTCGTCGAAGTGCTGCTTGATGTGGCCGTCGTCGTGGAGGAGCCGTCGGAGATGACTGAGACTGTGCCGCCGCTGCGATTGGTCACGAAGACCTCGCCCTTCGCGGAGTCGTAGGCTACGCCGTATGCATGCGCTCCCGCATTAACTGTCGCGACCACGGCGTTGGTCGAGTCGGAGATCACGGAGACGGTATTGGCGCCAAAATTGGCCACGAACATCTCGCCCTTCGCGGAGTCGTACCCGACGCCATAGGGACTCACTCCCACGCTGACTGTAGCGACCACGGCGTTGGACGAGTCGGAGATGACCGAGGTGGTGTTGTTGCCAAAATTGGCCACGAAGACCTCGCCCTTCGCGGAGTCGTAGGCGACGCCTGTTGGATTAGTTCCCGCATTCACTGTGGCGACCACGGCGTTGGTCGAGTCGGAGATGACAGAGACGGTGTTGGCGCTACGATTAGGCACGAAGACCTCGCCCTTGGCGGAGTCGTAGGCGACGCCGGTTGGAGCGGTTCCCACGTTGACTGTAGCGACCACGGTGTTGGTCGAGTCGGAGATCACAGAGAGGGTGTTGGCGCCAGTGTTAGCCACGAAGACCTCGCCCTTCGAAGGGTCGTACGCGACGCCTTGAGGACTGCCTCCCACGTTGACTGTAGCGACCACGGCGTTGGTCGAGTCGGAGATGACCGAGGTGGTGTTGGCGCCATTGTTGGTCACGAAGACCTCGCCCTTGGCGGAGTCGTAGGCGACGCCCCAGGCAAGAGCTCCTACGTGTACGGTCGCGACCACTGCGTTGGTAGCGTCGGAGATGACGTTGACGGTGTTATTGCCGTAATTCGCCACGAAAACCTCGCCCTTGGCGGAGTCGTAGGCAGCGTAGTATGGAACGCCTCCTGCGGGCAACGCCACAGTTGCGACTACGGTCTGAGCATGAGCGGACGGGGCGGGGAGAAATACCGGGACGAGGGAGGCCGCGAGCAGGAGGAATGCCGCCGTCACCAGGCTGAGACGACGATGCTTCGCCAATCTGATAGTGAATTTGTTGGCAGACATGGTATATACGGCTTTGCAATCCTCAATCCTCCGTTCTTGGCTTCCCACACCTCGACGGGCGGGCCGTATTTCTGCTGGATCTTGTCGCGATACCATGCTGGTATCACGTTGAACGAGCAGAAGGGTATGATGCGGAGGTCGGGGGTGAGGTAGTGGATGTCGCAGCGCTGGAGGCGCTCCTCGTCAGTCCAAATCTGCGATTGGAGGTGCTTTAGATTCTGCGACGGGCCGCTAGACCTTCGCCAGTTTTTCGAGTAGTTCTTTATCTTCTGAGATAACTCTGGTCGTCCTCTCGCCGAATTCCTTGTCCCCGATTTCCTTCGCGACCCTCGCTCTCTGAGCCATTACTCTTGCGGCGGTCCTCCTCCGACCCGTGCTAAATTCACTGCTATCCAGCGTACGGCTGTGTGTTACCAACACAATCATTTCGCCACCCATACTGGATAGTCAAGACAGGTAGGCTCTGCCGGTATTGGCGGAGCGTCTGGGAGAAGGTGAAAGCATGGCTCACCGAGGAAGCTTCGGATTCTCAGGATGTCCCCGTTCGCCATGTTGAGGGCGAAGATCTGGAAGTACTCCGTGGTGAAGTAAATGGTCCCGTTGGCTATGATGGGCGTGGTGTCCACGCTACCCCTCCGAAGCCTCCACCAACACCCCCGCCGAGGGCCTGCGGCGTCCCTGGGACAGGAAACAGCCACTTATAGTCATTCTGTCAACTTCTTTCCGTAATGAATGACTCGACCCAGCTGGCCGAATAGGTGCGCTTCCTCTCCTCGAAGAGTCTCAGCGCTGTCGGGCCGCTCGCATCTATCATGCCATCGAAGT
>Ga0307372_10010418_pt1 | contig 12584 bp, 9 predicted proteins | sample OX1MG_FD_202533 | JGI IMG/M metagenome (GOLD analysis project Ga0307372, IMG submission 202533) | Soil microbial communities from Risofladan, Vaasa, Finland - OX-1 | ecosystem: Environmental > Terrestrial > Soil > Coastal area > Acid sulfate soil | place: Finland: Risofladan, Vaasa | collected...
GGCCGTGCGATTATCGGTAATCGTCAGCGTCTCGCGGCGCGTCCCGCTGCTCTGGTTGTTTGCGGGCGCGGACGCTGGTTTGATTGGATTCACCGTCGAGTCTCCTTCGGCGCGCTGCCTTGCCGCAGCGCTGGCGAATAATTAACAGTTCAGTTTACACCAACTGGCCTGCGCGAAAATATTTTCCGTTTATTTCCGTTACAAAAATTGCAAGCAGCGTATGTAATTCCATTCGCTTGCGTATGGAAGCAGAGCGTCCGAATAAGCCCTGAAGTACAAGCCTAATTGCTGAATTGTCTCCCGCGCGAGGGTCGCTATTCCTTTTTCGGCGCGAATCCATCGGCCGTCACGCGGTGACGATACGCAAACAGCCTTTCCAGTTTTCGCTTCACGAACCATCCCGCAAGAAATCTGCCCGGCGCGCCTAGCGGCAGTTCGTATTCAATGCGATCTTCGAGCCAACAGGCCCCGGGACCACCTGGAATAAACCGATGCGTATGCTCCCAGCGCCGAAACGGGCCGGAGCGCTGGAAATCCTGAAGCTGGCGGCCTTCTTGGTATCCCTCGTGTTCAAAATCCCAGCGCACGTGGAAAGGGCCCACGCGCACTCGAAATGCTCCGCGGGCACCATCGTGAATGCTCGGCGATGGCTCGACAACTTCAACCGGCTCCCACGGAGGCGTAAGCCGCTCGAGCGCACCGGGACGAGCGTGCCACTCGAATACTTTTTCTGCGGGCGCTTCAAGTCGCGTTCGTCGAACGAAAATCTCAGTCATGATGATCCGATCGCCGCCGCGACGGGTAGCGGCTTTAGGGAAAGTATGGCACGGATATGCGTTTGCACGCGCAACCACAGGGCCACGCATGGCGATTGGAACGAAGTGCCGATGGCACGGCTGGTTAAGACGCGGGAGATGGAATTTCCGGCTGAGGTTCGCTGGCGAAGCTGGCGCTTTCGACTCGATTGCGCCCGGCTTTCTTGGCGCGGTACAGCGCCGCATCCACTGTGCGCAGCGATTCATTGACGTCGTCCTTGCCCGTGCTGTGAATGGCCATCACGCCAAAGCTCGCGGTGATCGCAATTTCGCCTTCCGGAGTTTGCACGGGCGCGGCTTCGATCGATTTGCGCATTCGCTCCGCCAGCCGCAGGATGCCCTCCTCGCGAGACGACGGAACGATGATCAGAAACTCTTCGCCGCCATAGCGTCCGACGCAATCGTACGCGCGAGTGCATTTGGCCATCCGCTGCGCTACTTCCTGGAGAACGAAATCCCCCGCCATGTGCCCGTAGGTGTCGTTGATTTCCTTGAAATGATCGAGATCGGCGAGGACCACGCCGACCGGCTTGTTCTCGCGATATCCCCGCGCCAACTCGCGAACCAGAAACTCAAAAGCCGCTCGGCGGCTCGCTACGCCGGTCAAAACGTCATGATTGGCTTGAAAATGAAGTGCATCTCGCGCCGCGATCAGTTCATCCTGCATTTTGAGAATGCGTTCGCCGGCCTGCAGGCGCGCGCGCAATTCCTCCGCATCGAACGGTTTCGAAAGGAAGTCGTCGGCGCCCGAGTTCAATCCGGCAAGCAGGTTTTGCTTGCGGCCGCGCGCCGTCAGCAGAATCAAGAACGTATAAGGATGCCCGCTGCGCGCGCGGACTCTCCGGCAGATTTCGACGCCTTCGATCCCAGGCATTATCCAATCGAGGATCGCCATTCGCGGAGGATCGGCGGTTTCGAGCAGTGCCCATGCATCGTCGCCTTTCGCCACGGCGATCACCTGGTAGCCCCACTTCCGGAGAAATGCCTCCAGCAGCCGCCGCGAAACGGGATCGTCCTCCGCGATAAGAATTTTCATTCGTGTAGCGTCCTAGCTGCTTTCCGGCCGTGCGCCGTTCTGTCCAAGCACGGATGCGACGACTGCAGCGCGGAACGGCTCGAGCGCCGCCTGCAACCGCTCAAGTTCGCTTTCGACAATACGTAAAGTGGCTGCTGCTTGCGCCATATCGTTTTCCTTCGCGAAGCCTTCCATCTGTTCCACCGCGCGGTACGCGGCCTGGCGTCCAAAATTTCCAACGGAGCCTTTCAAGGTATGCCCCGCACGAGCGAACTCCGCCGTATCGTTTCGCGCAATCGACTCATGCAGGCCCCGCAATATCGCTGGCAATCCGTCGTCGAATAGCTGAACGATTTCCGCCAGTAGCTCGCGGTCGCCTTGAACGCGTTCCAGAAGCTCCGTCGGGTTCAAATCATCCGTAGCCGCGGGTTCAGCCGCGCGCGTTTCTTCATTTTGCCGCGAACCAGAGCGAACGCGCTCGATGGCCGCGAACAGTTCACCCGGCTGAAGAGGTTTGGGAACGTAGTCGTCCGCCCCCGCCTCGATGCACTTTTCACGGTCGCCCTTCATCACATGCGCCGTGACGCTGATAATTGGCAAATGCTTTCCGGAGACTTTCTCCTTTTCTCGAATCGCTCGCATCGCCTCGAGTCCGTCCATTTCCGGCATCTGCACATCCATCAAAACCAGGTCAATTTTTTCTCGCTCCACCGCCGCGAGCGCCTCCACGCCATTCACCGCCACAACAATCGTGCAACCTCGCTTTTCGAGCAGCCGCATCGCCAGGCGCCGGTTGACTTCATTGTCCTCGGCAAGAAGAATCCGCATTGGGCACGGCGTCTGCGCGGGCTGGGGCGCGGGCTGCACGCGGGGAAGCACGCCGTGCGGATTGGCCACGGCGTTGAGGATGGCGTTAAGCAGTTCCGACGGTTGCACGGGCTTCGTAAGAAACATAGCAATCCCCGCTTGCCGGCCGCGTTCCATATTGATCGAGTGCGTCGAGGAACTCAGCATCAACATGATGAGTGAAGAAATCGTGGGTGTGTTTTTGACGTGTTCGGCCAGCATGAATCCGTCCATCTCCGGCATGTGTGCATCGATCACCGCGACGCGAAACGGATTGCTTCCGAGGCTCTCGCGTTTCAGTATCCGCATCGCCTCGTCCGCGCTTGCCGTTTGTTCCGGCGCCATGCCCCACTGGCTCAGCATTTCCGTCAAGATCAATCGGTTTGTTTCATTGTCATCCACCACCAGGGCGCGGAGGCCGCGCAGTTCGCCCGGCTCAATGGCCGCGGGCGGGACAAATGCTGCACCGGGGAAGCCCAGCGGTACCGTGACATGAAAGACGCTGCCTTTTCCGGGCTCGCTTTCGACGGAAATCACCCCGCCCATCATTTTGACCAACCGCTGTGAAATCGCCAGTCCCAGGCCCGTGCCGCCATACTTCCGTGTCGTCGACGTATCCGCTTGAGTGAACGCCGCAAAAATCAGTTTTTGCTTTTCCGCGGGAATTCCAATCCCCGTGTCGCGCACGCTGAAATGCAGCCCCAGTCCTTCTGGCGTGCGGTTCTTCGCGCTTACGGAGACGACCACTTCACCGCGCTCGGTGAACTTGATGGCATTCGCGACCAAATTAACCCCAATCTGCCGCAAACGCGCCATATCGCCGATCAGCCACTCCGGAACGTCCGCATCCACTCGCCACGCGAGTTCCAATCCTTTCCGGTGCGCGAGATGACCCAGCGCCTTCAGCGCCTCGCCCATGCTTTCGCGCAGCGCGAAGGGCGATAGGTCAAGATCAAGTTTTCCCGCTTCGATCTTCGAGAAATCCAGGATGTCGTTCAGCAGTGTCAGCAGCGAATCCGCCGACGACTTGACCATGCTCAAATACTCTCGCTGCTCGCCGCTCAGCGGTGTTTCCAGCGCAAGCTGGGTCATTCCAAGAATCCCATTCATGGGCGTGCGGATTTCATGGCTCATATTGGCGAGGAATTCGCTCTTCGCCTGGTTCGCTTCCTCGGCCTGCTCTTTCGCCCTCCGCAATGCTTCGTCGGCCCGCTTCCGTTCGGTAATGTCCTGATAGAGCGCGAAGCCCCCCAGCACCTTGGCGTTGACTCGTAGCGGCACCCCGTGAATTTCCACATCCACGAAGCTGCCGTCCTTTCGCTGGCGGCGAGTTACCAGTTGAATGCTTCCGCCGGCAACTCTTCCCTGGGTGATCTCCCTGGCTTCGTTGTGGAGCTCGCCCGGTGCGACCATGTCGTCGAGGTCGGCGCCGGTCATTTCCTCGGCGGAATAGCCGAACATCCGCGTGAAGGCGGGGTTGACGGAACGCGTGATTCCATCCTGGTTCGTTACGGCAATGGCCAGCGGACTTCCGTCGATCAGGGCGCTCAGGAATGCGGTCCGCTCGGCGACGCGCTGCTCGAGTTCGGCGTGCGCTCTTCCGAGATCGGTGTCGCGATCCTGAATTTGCTCCAGCATCCGATTGAACTGCTCGTAGAGAAAACCAATCTCGTCTCCGGTCTTTGGAGCCACTCGAACGGAATAATCCTTGTTCACGGCGATGGCGAAAGCGGTGCGCGCCAGTTCCAAAATTGGGCTCGTGATGGATTTTTGTAATCTCGACGCCACGAGCAGCGCGACGAGCAGTGAGATGAGCAGCGCGAAACTTCCCATCGCCGCCAGGTCTTCTTCCTGCGCCACAATCATGCTCAGGTCAGATTCCAGATAAATTGTTCCGATGGGCATTCCGTGCAAATGAATGGTGTGGAACACTAGAATTTTGTTGACTGCGAACCGCGCGCTGCCCGCCTCCGGCGCTGGCGGCCTGAATGCCGCATCTTTCGGGTTTCGCGCGTAGGTGGCCAGCACTTTCCCGTCCGCGGTGTAAAGCGCCGCATGTACGAGGCTCTTCCCCGCCCGCAAGGATCGTAAAATCTCTCGCGCGGCTCGCTCGTCATGGAAAGACAACGCAGCCGCGGAGTTTGTTCCGGTGACCTGCGCCAATGTGGTGAGGGATTGAAGACGCGATTGCCTGGCGATATGTACGTCGTACACGGCGAAAATGGAAAACGCAGTTGCGACCGCGACCCCGCAGGAAATCAGGATAATGCGCGTCAGTCTGCCGCGGATGGAATGATGCGTCAGGGGGGCAGGCATTTTAGTCCCCGAGCTTGTCTCGCCTGTCATGAACGATCCGCGCCAGCGCCAGCAACGATGACTGAATCGTTAAGCCCGCCCGTTTGGCTGCATCCACATTGATTAGGAAACTCACGCGGCCGTCCTCTGGCACAAACTGAATGATCCCGCCGCTTGACGCGAAATCGGGCGTGTCGCCCACCGTCAATACTTCCGCGCCGCGCACCTGCTCCAGAATCTTCGCTTGGCTTGCCGTTTCAGAAGGGCTGACAAACAAAACGTCGCACTCACCCAAATCCTGGAGCCGCTTTCCGCGAGCGATCTCCGTGCTCCATGGACCGATCGGGTGGCCCAGAATGGATTCGTCCAGTGCAGCACCAAATGGGTCGTGGCCCAGAACGCAGAAGTTGATCGTCCGGCGAGCGCCGGCATTTTCCACGGCTGGCCAATCGACAAATTCCGCAAAGCGGTGCAGGTCCTGCGCTTCGGTCCGATAATTCCCAGCGGGTGGGAGTGGCGAAGTCAAGGAACTCCCGGCCATCATGCACGCAACGGTCCCCAATAATACGAACCGCGAGATGCTTCGCAGGTCTTGCATGGCAGTATAAAGATTGTACTCGTCCAGTAGTTTAGTGAGGTTTTTGATTTTGCTTGTGTTTCCATTGGGCAAGAATTACCGTAGAGTAATCGCTTCCCAATGACCGCCAACTGACGTTTCTCGGGAACTTCATCCAACCCGTTGCGCGCATCCCGCAACAACAGTCCCAATCCTCAGGCTTTGGCCACACGTATGAACTCAAGCCCACGCCGAGGACAATTACCTGGGGTTACTACGCGGCGAGTGTGCCTCCGGTTCTGCGTGAATCCCAATAAGCTGCGGATTTCGCGGCGCGGATTCAGGGGCGCGCGAGCGCCTCGGGTTCGTCTTCCGCCACATCGAGGACGGAATCGAGATGCGCGGTCTTGATGAGCTGAAGGACGCGCGGCACCGGCGCGAAGAAAATGCAGCGTCCCCCGGCTCTTTTTACTTGACCGCAATGGCGCACTAGCGCGCCGAGCCCCCAACTATCCATTTCCGGCACGCCCGCCAGATTAATCGCGAACCGCCGCCCGCCTTGGCCAAGCAACTCCTTGATCTTCTGCCGGAATTCCAGTTCGCTTTCGCCCACCATCAGCGGGCCATTTAAATCGAGAATCGTTGTCTCGCCTGCCTTGCGAACCCTGATGACCATGCGGGCCTCGTTGCGATGTCACGCTACCCGAACTCTCTGCTCCATGCAAGTGGCACCGCCGCGCGCGCCGGCCTCGTTGCAAGGGAACGTCTCAACGCCTGCTCGAGCTAGGAACGCTCGGCGTCTGCCAATTTTTTGTCGTCCGGGCCGCCCCACAGCGGGAGCTTGCAAAAATGGCAGTGCTGCGGCGCGCGAACGACTCCGAACCAACCCTCCCGCGCAAACACTCGCCCGCAGCGCGGGCACGGAAACCGGCTCACATTGTAGCCGCTTACCCACAGCATCGCCGCGTAGGCGAGCACGAGCTCGAAAAATCCAGCCGCCGGCATCCGCAGAAAATTCCTGATCGCGCCCACAAACGGCAGCATCAGCAGGAAACCCGCGCCGAGCAGCCAGAATGCCGCGCGCAAACGCCGAAATCTCTTCCATTCGCGATCGTACCGTGCCTTCCGATCGGGTTCGAGCGTCATGATTTCCTTTCTGCCGGCAAAAAGTCTTCGTCGATTTTGACGACGACATCGTAATTCGCGCCAATCATATCCCGCGCATATCTCGCGGATTCTACGACAGCCACAATCAGGCCGCGAAAGCCGTGGATTGGCGGCTCGGTTTCCGGTCGTCGATTGATGCGCTGCCGCGATTGCCCCGACAAAACTGCAGGGTGCGTGGAAAACCCCTGCGGCGGTGTTAGAATCAGAGACAAGAGCAGACTCCATGAACCATCGCGCCCCACAGTACGCGTGTCACAGGATCATCCATCGAGCTTGCGGACGCTGTTTTTTTGCCGCTGGTGTTTTTATGTTCGCGTGTGCCGCTGCCGTTTTCGCGCAGAGTTCCCCTCCGATCGCGCAAGACGCAACCGCATCACAGCAAAGTTCTCCCGTTCTTAAGCGACGCGCGCCGCCCGCGAAGCGGAGACATGTGCCGGGCGGAGACAGCACGCTGGCGTTCCTGCCCGATTCCGCGATCCTCGTTCCGCCGCCGATCCATTTGATTGTCGATAAAGGCGTGCCCCTCCGCGTGATCTTGAAAAAGGACCTGCCGCTCAAGCGAGTGGGCCAGCCCATACAAGCATACGTCACGGATCCGATTTACGCATTCGACCGCGTGGTTGTGCCCAAAGGCAGCGAGGTGGATGGCCACATTACGCAGCTGGCCCCGCCCTCCAAGATGAAGCGTATCGCGGCGTATCTAAACGCGGATTTCTCCCCGCACCGCAAATTCCACGTCGAATTTGATACGCTGATTCTGAAAGACGGCACGCGTATCCCCCTCCGCACGAAAGTATTGCCGGGTGTCGGCGCGGTTTTGCGCTTGCAAACGAATCCGCAAAAGAACGGGGTCGTGCATCGCGCGCGCGGCCTGATCAGCCAGCAATTGCACTTGGCGATCGCGCAAATTAAGCCATCGGCGCTGTGGCGTCGCGCCAAATCGTTTGCCTGGGGCGAATGGCCGTATCACAAGCAGAAACTCGCTGCGGGAACGGTCTTCGACGCCGAGCTGGAACGGCCGCTCGATTTTGGCTCGATTGCCATCGCTGCCCAGGAGATGGGAGCGATGGGCCAGCTCCCCGTGATCAATGATGAGGCGTACGCGCGCCTTGCCACGCCGCTCAGTTCGGCGACGGCGCATCTGGGCACGCCCGTCAGCGCGGTTCTCACGCGCCCGGTTTTTTCCCCCGACAAAAAACTTCTCTTGCCGGTGGGCACGGAGCTTCAGGGCATGGTCGTCCACGCGACGCCCGCCAAGCGGCTGCACCGCAATGGCCAGCTCCACTTCACGCTGCAGCGCGTCCAATTGCCGTCCAGCACGCCGCAGCCGGTGGAAATGGCGCTCGAGGGCATCGAAGTGCCCAAAGCGTCGCACATCAAGCTCGACGCGGAAGGCGACACAAGCGTGGCCAGCAATAAGGAATCGCGCGTGCTCACCACCGCGCTCGCCATCGCGATTGCCAACTCGACAGTCGGTGGAGATCGCGACCACAATCAGGCCAGCGCTGGCGGAGATTCGAGCAATCGTGCGGTGGCTGGCGGTTCGGGCTTCAAATTAATCGGTTTCGCGCTCGGCCTCGGCATTCAGTCGCGCCTGTTTGGCCAGGTGATGGGCTTCGTGGGCGCGGGCGAGTCCGTCTATTTTCATTTCATCACGCGCGGCAGCAATCTGGTCCTGCCCAAGGATACGCCGATAGAGATCAGCTTCGGCCAGCACAGATATCCGGCTGGCTCATAGTCTCGGCTCGGCCAGGGATTCCTCAATATTTCTCGTATCGTACGATTCCGCGGAGTCGATTCTTCTCGAAAGGAACTGTTTTCTCCGAGGGGCCGATGCCGAGCGGTAACGAAACGCTTTTCGCTGGCATCTTACGTGCGGCGGGGAAAGCTTGCGTTTGATTTCACCGCCGGAAAAAATTTCCAGGGAAAATCCCTTGAGATACGGAATACGGACATTCGTTGCCGCTGCCATTATCGCATCCCTCGGCATGGCCGCTGGATGCAGCGGATCGCATTCCCAGAAGTCCAGCGCCGCGGCGCAGCAGGGCGATTCATCCGCCACATCACGTGATCCGGAGGGCCTCGCCGCAGCGCATGGTGGCCCGGTCAATGTCCTCACCTACCACAACGACAATGCGCGCACGGGCCTGAACGCGAACGAAACAATTTTGACGCCGCGCAACGTGAATTCCACGGATTTCGGCAAGATCGCGTTCCTCCCGGTGCAAGGCCTTGTGGACGCGGAACCTTTGTATGTTTCGCAACTGAAGATTGGGAGAGCGAAACACAATGTTGTTTTCGTCGCCACGGAGCATGATCTCGTCTACGCTTTTGACGCCGATACCTCCGCGCAGCTCTGGCGCGTGTCGCTGCTCGGTCCAGATGAACGACCGAGCGACGATCGCGGATGCGGGCAGGTCAAGCCGGAAATCGGCGTCACGTCAACGCCCGTGATTGACCTGAACGCCGGCTCGCACGGGACCATCTACGTCGTGGCCATGTCGAAAGACAGTTCGGGAAAATATTTCCAGAGGCTCCACGCTCTCGACATCACCACCGGCGCGGAAATGCATGACTCGCCGCAAACCATCGAAGCGACGTATCCGGGCTCGGCGGTGCCGAACTCGAATGGACGCGTGGATTTCGATCCCAAGCAGTACAAGGAACGCGCGGGCCTGCTGCTGCTCCATGGCGTCGTCTATACAAGCTGGGCCTCGCACTGCGACTTCGATCCGTATACCGGCTGGGTCATCGGTTACGACGCAAAGACGTTGAAGCAGACGAGCGTGCTCAACATTACGCCGGATGGCAGCGAAGGCGCTATCTGGATGTCCGGCGATGGCCTCGCCGCCGATTCCTCGGGGAACATTTATTTCCTCGCGGGCAACGGCACATTCGACACCACGCTTAACTCGCAAGGTTTCCCAGACAAGGGCGACTACGGCAACGCATTCATGAAGCTCTCCACCGCCGGAGGCAGACTTTCCGTCGCTGACTATTTCACGATGCATCGCGCCGTCCAGGAATCGAGAAAGGATCTGGATCTCGGCTCCGGCGGCGCGATGGTGCTTCCCGATCTCGTGGACAATTCGGGCCAAACGCGGCATTTGGCCGTCGGCGCGGGCAAGGACGACACGATTTACCTCGTCAATCGCGATTCGATGGGCAAATTCGATCCCGAGAATGACAGCGCCATCTATCAGGAAGTTCTGTCGACGGGATACGAAAACTCGCAGGGGTTGGGCGGCAGCGGAGGCGTATACGCTGGACCCGCCTATTTCAATCACACTCTGTATTACGGCGCGGTCGACGATTTCCTGCGGGCATTCAAAATCGCGGATGCGCGCGTGGTCATTCCCGCGCAGTCGAGGACCGCCGTCGCGTTCGGTTATCCGGGGACCACGCCAAGTATTTCCGCGAATGGCACGAACGACGGCATCGTTTGGGCCGTCGAGAACAACTCCCCCGCCGTACTCCGCGCGTACGATGCCAATGATCTTCGCCGCGAGCTCTACGACAGCAATCAAGAGCGCGTCCGCGATCAAATCACCGGGAATAAATTCATCACGCCGATGATCGCAAATGGAAAAGTGTTCGTGGGAACGCCCACGGGCGTTGCTGTTTTTGGCCTCCTGCGGCCTCCGCCGCGCAAATAGCCAAGCCGAAAGTTACGCGGAAACGGCCGGGCGGCGCTGCGCCCACGGGCGCGCTTGCTCGAGTTGCGCGGCCAGCCGGAACAGCCCGGCTTCGTCGCCGAAGCGTCCTGTAAAATGCGCGCCGACGGGCAAACCCTCCGCATTCCAATACAGCGGAACGGACATCGCGGGCTGCCCCGTGACGTTCGCGAACGGCGTGAACGCCACGAACTCCGTCGCGCGCCGCAGGCCAAGCAGGGGAGTGCTCCCGGGTGAATCGAAATGCCCCAACAGCGTCGGCGGCTGCGCCAGCGTTGGCGTCAGCCACATGTCGTACGTTTCGAAGAATTCCGCGATGCCGCGGCACATGCCCTGGAGCGCGGCCCACGACAGCATGTAATCCACCGCTGAAATTTTCCGCCCCATTTCGACAAGCGCCCAGGTGAGCGTTTCGAAATCCTCGGGCCTCGCCTGGCGTCCCGTCTGGCGCTCGGCGGCCGCCACGCTCCACGCAACGCCCGCGGCCCACACATTGACAAAAACGTTGCGAAACATCTCGCCATCGATTGTCGGAGCCGCTTCCTCGACCGCGTGTCCCAAGTCGGCGCAAAGCCTTGCCGCATCCTCGACCGCACGCACGCAGTCCGTATGAACCGGCACTTCTGTGGGCGCTTTTGCAGTGCAGCCGATGCGTAAACGCTCCGGAGCGGTGCCCACCTCTTCCAGAAATGGCCGCGCCGTCGGCGGCGCGGCATAAGGGTCGCCCGGCTCCGCTCCCGCAACGGCGTCGAGAAGCGCCGCCGAGTCTCGGACCGAACGCGTCACGGCATGTTCGGCCACTAGGCCGCCCATGATGTCGCCAACATCGGGGCCAAGCGGAACGCGCGCGCGCGTTGGCTTTAGCCCGAAGAGCCCGCAGCACGACGCCGGAATGCGAATTGAACCCCCGCCGTCGTTCGCGTGCGCCACGGGCACAAGTCCCGCGGCAACGGCTGCGGCGGAGCCGCCGCTCGAACCGCCTGTCGTGCGATTCAGATTCCACGGATTGTGCGCGGCGCCAAAAAGATGCGGCTCCGTGGTCGGCAAAATCCCAAATTCGGGCGTATTCGTTTTCCCCACGATGATCAGCCCGGAGCGTTTCAGGCGGCGGACAAGTTCGCTGTCATGCGGCGCAACAAAATCGCGAAGAAACGTGCAGCCTGAAGTTTGCCGCGCGCCGCCGTACGACGCGACCAAGTCCTTCACAAGATACGGCACGCCGCGCAATGGGCCATCCGGCAAGTTTTCCGATTGAGCCGCGGCTCGCGCCTGCTCGTAAAGCGGCAAAATCACCGCATTCAGTTGCGGATTGAAGCGCTCGATGCGCGCGATCGCCGCTTCCACCAGCTCCGAGGGCTTCACTTCCTTGCGCCGCACCAAATCCGCTTGCGCCGTTGCGTCCAGCCACGCGAGCTCGTCAAACCCCGATTTGTGAACCGTGCCCATGCCATTCTCCGGGTCTGCGCTCACACGCGGCGCAGCAGCGTCGCGCCGGAACGCCATTGCTTCATCATTCTCGCCGTGCGCCTCGGCATCAGCCGCGCCCACAGCCGGATCATCCAGTCGCCCGGCATGGGACGCTTGAGCTCGCGCGAAGCCTGAAAGAAGCCGCGAAATTCAATGGCTTCCCAGCCATGTGGACGGAAAAACTCTTCGCCGCCTTCCGGAGCAAATTGGATGGATGCTCCTGCGGCGCGCAGTTCTTTGCCCCAGTGTTTTTCCATCATCTGTTTCACTTTCGGCGAGGCAATGTCCGTGAGCCAGTATTGAAAATGCGCGCATTGATGAAGATCGCGCGCCAGGCGGGCGACCTGCTCCTCGGTCAGGTATGCAAGCAGGCCTTCGGTGATGATAAAAGCGCGACTCGAACTGTCGTCTAGGCGCGCGAAAAGCTCGCGTCGCGCAGCGTCATCCGCCAAGTCGAGCGCGATGCGTTCGAGTCGGCAGCGCGGCGTCTCGCCGCCCAGCATTTCCGTCTTGTACGCGATCATCTCCGGCAAATCGACTTCCACCCATTGCAGCGTCGCGGGCAATGCAAGACGATAGGGCCGCGTGTCGAGTCCCGCGGCAAGATTCACCACCAGATCAACCGGCTCGCTCGCGACCATCCGCAATAGCATGTCGTCGAGCAGCGCCGTACGCACAATCATCGACCACGATTGCCGCTTGCCTCCGCGCAGCGCTTTCACAATTTGCTCGCCGCGTGCGCCGGAAAG
>Ga0307372_10010419_pt1 | contig 12584 bp, 11 predicted proteins | sample OX1MG_FD_202533 | JGI IMG/M metagenome (GOLD analysis project Ga0307372, IMG submission 202533) | Soil microbial communities from Risofladan, Vaasa, Finland - OX-1 | ecosystem: Environmental > Terrestrial > Soil > Coastal area > Acid sulfate soil | place: Finland: Risofladan, Vaasa | collected...
AAGCCATGGCACTGCAGAAACAGGCCGATCAAGAAAAACGGGCACGAATTCTCGAGTCCGAGGGACAACAGCAGTCAGCTGTGAACGTGGCCGACGGCCAGCGACAGGCCGCGATTAAAGAGGCTGAGGGCGCGCAGCAGTCTGCCATCTTGCGAGCCGAGGGAACACGCCAAGCGCTCATTCTCGAAGCCGAAGGACGTGCTCAGGCCATTACTTCGGTGTACGCGGCGATCACCCAGCAAGATCCCAGCCCGTCGCTCATCGCCATTTTGCAATTAGAGACCCTTTCGAAGTTTGCGGCGAGTGAGAACACGAAACTCATAATCCCTGCCGAAAGCGCAGCGTTGCTGGGTGCGGTTCAAGCAATCAAGAGCGTCATGTCAGACGTCGGGAGCGTGAGTCCGACGATGGGGGTATGACCACCCCAGCGCTGCATTAAATCTGGTCCACCCAGAGCGTTGTCCCGTAGGCCTTCTTGACGACGATTTGCGTCCCCGCGTCAATGAGGACGCCCGAATCCGTGACCGCCCGCCACATTTCGCCCTTTATTTTTACTCGACCGGGGTGTCCTTCGTCGCCCACTACTTCTTCGACAAAGCCCGTCATCGTCGCGAGGCTGCTTGGCGCGGGTGCCGCGAGGTCAACGACAGACGTGCGCTCAAAGCGACGCATAATCGGTGGTCGCATCGACACGAGCGTTAAGGGCGTCACGACCACGAAGACGACCGCCTCGACGGCGAAGGGGACGCCCGCCAGAGCAAGAAAGAACGCCACAATGGCTCCGACACCGACAAACAGAGCAACGAATGCCTGAGTGTGAATCTCAGCGAAAATACACACCAGCAGAATGCTGAGCCAAAAGAGTACCGCCATGAGTCGGAGTATATGGCGCCAGGAAAGAAACGCTGAAGTAGCGAAGAAAAATTCACGCGGAGGGGAAGATGTCGCGACTTGCGCGCACTTCGCGAAAGAGACAGAAGTGCCACGCACGCCTGCAGCGAACCGCCGCGCTTCGCCACCGCTGAAGAAGAATTTTGATCCGGGCGCTACCACCAGGTGACTTGGTTGAGGACTCGCAGTCATCACTGAATATTTGAAGGTAATTCTTGACCCTTTCTTATCCCGGCCCACTAACTTTCGCGCATGCAACCGGTCACCCTTCCGCGATCGGCTTCCGATTTTGCTTGGTCCAAGCGCACCGCGCCCGGCGAACGCCGAACAACGACGCCGCCTCGTCCCTGGATAGCCGACTCGATGGCGGGACTCGCCGGAGTTGGTTTGGGTGTCGCAATTGCCCTCGTTGTTACCTCCGAAACGTGGGGGCAACTCGCCACTCCCGATGGACTTCTCACCGCACTTGGCCGCCTATGTGGCATGACGGGTAGCTACCTGATGCTCGTCATGGTTTTTTTGATCTCTCGGCTCCCTTGGCTGGAGCGCGTCGTGGGTCAAGACCGACTCGTGCGTTGGCACCGACGCATTGGTGGTTGGCCCATTGGACTTATTGCACTACACATCATTCTGATCGTCATCGGGTATGGACTTACCACGCACGTCTCGCCCACCGCGCAATTGTGGATCTTCATCAAGAACTATCCAGACGTACTGGCCGCGGCGGTTGCCTTTGGACTTCTTGTCGTCGCGGGCGTGACTTCCTTTCGCTTCGCTCGACGACGGATGAAGTACGAGACCTGGTGGGTCATTCACTTCTACATGTACCTCGCCTTGATGCTCGCCTTCGCGCATCAGATCCGCACCGGTGTGATGTTCTTGGGTCACCCGCTGGCGAAGTATTTTTGGGTAGTTCTCTGGGCGAGCGCCGCCGCCACGCTCATCGTGAGTCGTGCCTTCTCACCAATTGTTCGCAATCTTCGACACCAACTTCGTGTCGCAACCGTCACCGAAGAGGCACCGGGGGTATTCTCACTCACCATCTCCGGGCGCCATCTATCCAAACTCAACGTCGCTGGCGGTCAGTTCTTCCAGTGGCGTTTCCTGAAAAAGGACCTCTGGTGGCATCCTCACCCTTACTCGCTTTCCGCGTTGCCTCGACCTCCATATCTGCGAGTGACCATCAAGGCTCTCGGCGATCACTCGAGCGCTGTCGCGCGTCTCATGCCGGGGACCAGAGTCTTCGTTGAAGGTCCCTACGGCGCGTTCACGCGACACGTTCTTCAGAAGAAAAACGTCGTTCTCATCGGTGCCGGTGTGGGCATCACACCGCTGCGTGCGCTTCTTGAGGACCTGCCCGCGAGCGTTGACGTGTCCGTCATTGTGCGCGCTTCAAAGGCGGAGAATCTGGTGCACCACGCTGAAATGAAGTCGCTCGTGGATCAACATCACGGTCGGCTCTATGAACTTATTGGCTCGCGCCAGGACACCCCGCTTGACCACAACGTGTTACTACGCCTCATTAAAAACATTCGTGAGTGCGACATCTACCTCTGCGGCCCCTCGGGCTTTACCAACCAAACGGCGCTGGCGCTTGCACGCCTACGGGTCAATCCAAACCAAATTCATATAGAAGAGTTTGCGTTCCAATGACGAAGGACACGAAGTGAAGAGAGCGCCGTTGGTCATCGCGGGCACGTTCGTGGGTTTGGCGGGCGTCCTTCGATTCCACACCGTGCCGGCCGCATTGACGTTTCCAAGCGTCACCGCCGGCCCCGGCGGAGCCACGTCCTCTTCAACCCCGAATTCATCTCCCCCTACGAGTTCTGCGGGCAATGGTGCCGCGCCACCGGCGACGACGAGTTCGACTCCTGCGCCCAAGAAGCCTTCGACGGCCAAGGTCAAAGCTTCACCCACGACGAGACCCACCACTCCCACGACGAGACCCACCACTCCCACGACGAGACCGACCACTCCCACGACGAGACCCACCACTCCCACGACGAGACCGACCACTCCCACGACGAGACCGCCAACTCCCACGACCACTCGGGCACCTGCCCCCACGACCACGACGACGTTGCAGCCCGCCAGCGTGCGATCGGCAACCGGTCCCTTGGTCAACTACTACTTCGGAGAGCTCGCCGTTGCCGTCAAACTCTCAGGCTCCAAAATCACGTCAGTGACCATCGCGAGCCTTAACGATGGCGGCAATTTCCGCTCGCAGTCAATTGACTCGATGTCGATTCCGATTCTCGAGCAGGAGGCGATGGCCGCGCAGAGCGCGCGTATTCAAGGAGTCTCAGGAGCGAGTTATACCAGTGCCGGCTTCATCCAGTCGCTACAAGGCGCCCTAGCGACGCTCGGTCTGTAAGTGAATGAAGTAGCGGTGCCAGCCTCGGACGCCGTGGCGAGCGTTGTGCATTTGCATCACGAAGAAACAGTGATGGGAACGGTCGTCACCTTGGACGTCTACGGCGGGTCAGGCTTGACGTCTGGCTCTTTCGAGCCTTATCTGAAGCAAGCGCTGGCGTCACTTCATGAGTCCGACCGCATCTTCAGTCTCTGGAAATCTGACAGTTTGATGAGCAGGTATAGGCGCCAGGAGATCAACCTAGAGACCGCGTGCGAACTTGTCGAAGTACTCGAAGCGTGCGAGGCCGCGCGCGATCTCTCCGAGGGATGGTTTGATCCCTGGGCACTTCCGGGCGGCGTTGACCCAACGGGATACGTCAAGGGATGGGCCGCGCAGCGAGCACTGAACGAACTTCTCGGGGCGCCCCTGCATGGTGCGATCGTGAACGCCGCCGGTGACATCGCGTCCTTCGGCTTTCCTGCACCGGGCGCGATGTTTGAAATTGGCATCGTCAATCCATCTACACCGAATGAAATGGCGGCGACCGCGACCCTCGTAGGCTGCGTTGCCACCTCTGGGGTTTACGAACGCGGACAGCACCTCATCGACCCGTTCTCTGGCGCGCGCTGTTCGCGACTGGCTTCGGCGAGCGTCATGGGCCCCGATTTGGGCCTGGCCGATGCGCTCGCTACGGCGCTGGCCGTGGCGGGTGCCGACTTCTTAGCAGTCATCGAGGAGCTGTCCGAGTTCGAGGCCTTTGCAATCTCATTTGAGGAGGCCCGTCACTGGACGTCGCGATTCCCCTTGACGTCCCTCGCGGCTTCTGCCTAGCGAGGCGCGGCCAAACGATTTAGCTGGAGTAACCCACGGAAAAACGTCGAGCCAAGAGCGCTCGCGCTCGGTCAACTTCCGTGAGGTCAAGCAAGAACTTGGCGCGCCAAGAGCGGGTCGCTCCGCGCGATTAGTGGATGCGTCGGCCAATTGGCGGATTTTCAGTAAGGGGGCGATACTGGGCCTGTGAGCTATGAAGCAGCGCGAGCAGACCTTGTGGCGTGGCGCGACGACTACCCCGCAAATCCCTACGACGCCGATCGCGCCCTTCATCGCGGTTTAGGGCGCTACTTGGCGAAGCAACGCTTACAAGATCTCGAAGTGAGCGCACGCGACTTCGCGTTCGCCATGGTCAACGTCGTCGCACCTTCAGCGGCGAGGTACGAGCAGCGCCTTCACTTACCCGAACTCTCTCGCTTCGACGCGTTTGGGCGTCGAGTCGAAGAGGTCTCCTTCGATCCCAGCTACCACGCCGCCGGCCAAGCCGTGTGGGAGAGCGGTGTGGTGTCGCTCTCCCAGACGCCCGGCACTGCGTTTGAGCAGATGACGCTTCTCTATCTTCTCTGCGCCGAGGGTGAGGCGGGCCACGCCTGTCCGGTGACGTGCACGATAGGGCTGGCTCGGGCCCTACGCCGACGCGCCAGCAGTGAAGTCCGCGACCTCTTTCTCGGTGCGCTCGTCGAACGTGACTACCGAGAATCCCAGCGGGGCGCTCAGTTTCTAACTGAAGTTCAGGGTGGGAGTGACGTCGGGGCGAACGCTTGCGTCGCGACGCCCCAAGATGACGGAACCTACCGACTCAGCGGCGAGAAGTGGTTCTGCTCGGTGGCGAACGCCGACCAGTTCTTCGTGACGGCGCGCGTGGGGGCCACCGAAGGCACACGCGGCCTTGGGAGTTTCGTGGTGCCCCGCACGATTGACGGTGCCCCCAACGGGTTCAGCCTTCGCCGTCTAAAGGACAAGCTCGGAACCCGGGGCCTCGCCTCAGGAGAGATTGACTTCGATGGCGCGCGTGCGTGGCCGGTGGGCCCCCTCGACGAAGGGTTTCGAACAGCCGTTGGAATTGTCCTCAATACCAGTCGATGGATGACGGCGGTTGGCAGTGTGGGCATTATGCGTCGCGCCTATCTCGAGGCGCGTAATTTCGCCCACCGGCGCAAGGCCTTTGGTTCGCCGATCGAAGATTTTGCGGTTCTACGCCTCACCCTCGCTGACATGGCTGCCACCACCGAGGGCGCCCTCGCACTCGTCCTGGCACTGACCGACCTAGAGGATCGGATCGATGCCGATGCCGCGAGCGCGGATGACGTCTTAGTGCACCGGTTTCTCGTCAACGCGACCAAGTTGATCGTCTCGCAACAGGCCACGCGAGTGGTTCGCTCGGGAATCGAAGTTCTCGGGGGAAATGGCACGATCGAAGAGTTCAGCGTCCTCCCTCGCCTCTACCGTGACTCCATTGTCTTTGAGTCGTGGGAGGGCACGCACAACGTACTCGCGGCACAAGTCCTCAATGACTTAGGACGAATGCCATTGCTCGGCGCATTAAGCAATTTCGTATCGACCTACGCTGGCGAGTCGCACCCGACACGCGAAATGTTCGATCAAGTTCTCGCTGACCTTGATAAATGCGTGCGCGATGCCACATACGCGGCATGGCACTTTCGCGAGCGCCTCGAAACGCTAGGAATTCTCCTCGAGGCGCTTCTCGGCGAATCAACGGCGGCCGCACACCTCGTTGCGAGCATTCGTCCGAGATTCGAGCAGATCAGCGACCAGGACCTCGCCGCGCGCGTGGATTCTTTGCTGGAAAACTAGGCTCACGACAACGTCTCGTGTCCGTCTTGCGTACGGGCCAGAGACGGTTCGCGGTGCCCTGACCGCAATTAACCTCCAAAGCGAAGAGGAGTCGCGTGCGCTACAAGCAGGGCAGTGAACATTAAACAGTGTCACCCGTGAAGGGGATTCGTGCCTATCGTTCGCGCGAGAGAGCGCGACGCGGTCAGCTACGACGCTCGCTGATTTCGATCGCTGTGGCGATGTTCTCGTTGGCGACCATTGTGCAAGCCGCATCAAACTCTTCGGCGAGTCCCTCCCCCACCTTTGAGCAGTCCCCCCTCTTTTCGGTTGGTCTCGCGCGCTGCACCTTCATCGATCCTTCTCGAAGCGTGAGCAATTTCGCCACGGCGCCTCCCTCCGTCTTGTCGGCGAACAGAACTCTCGTGACCGAAATCCGTTATCCGACGCCGCTGATGGTGGGCGGACCCGTCGAAGTGGCGAGCGCGCCACCGGCGAGACGAACCGGCGGGTACCCCATGGTCGTGTTTGCCCACGGTTACGACGTGATGCCTGACACGTACCGCGCTCTTCTCGACTCGTGGGTTCAAGCGGGATTTATCGTCGTGGCGCCTATCTTTCCTGATGAGAACGCTGCGGAGGTCGCGGCGCAAAATGGCGCGAATACCGAGGGCGACCTCTCAAATGAGCCAGCGGACATCGCCTTTGTGACAAAGGAATTGCTAGGGGCCTCGGCGGGCACGCTGGGGTCATGTCCAATCGTTCGTTCCCAAGTCGACGCGAGCCAAGTTGCCTTCGCCGGACACTCCGACGGTGCGACCGCGGTAGGGATGCTCGCGTACGATCATGGCGTCAACCCTCAGGGCATCAATTTCGCCACTCTCCGCCAAGGGATCAACGTGCGGGCAGTCGTAATACTCGCGGGTGCGGAAAATTCGACTCAGTCATACGCGAACGAAGCCAGTCATCCCGCGCTCTTGGTGGTACAGAGCATCGCGGATCGCTGTAATCGCTTTCTTAACAGTGTCAAACTCTACGACGCCGTTCATCAAACCAATAAGTGGTTCTTCGAGCTTCGAAACGCTCATCACCTGCCGCCTTTTGATGGCAAGGATGCTCGTGTGTTCAAACTGGTAGCAGCGACCTCAACTATGTTTCTCCAGGCGTCACTCACGCCCGTAACGCCGCCGCCAAATTTGATGAACGTCGCGAATCGACGACCCGCCCTCGCTCGAATGTTCAATCAAGAGCGAGTTCCAAAACTCGCCCACGCACCTCGATTCGTCGAAAGCTGCGGACCAAACTGAGTTCAGCGTGTCGTCCGTTCGCGAAGCCCTCTCACCAGCGGTGAAGTACACGCAGGGCCTACGCGTCCTCTCGTAGAGTTAGGCCATGGCTCAACGACCATTGTCACGGTCACTTTGGCCACTCTTCAACCTTCGTTTGGCGTACCGGGACGTACTCCTTCGCCCGGTAGAAGAGTCTGAACTTGACGAACTAGCCGCCATGCTTCCCGATGACTTCGAGCACGACCCCAGCGCCACACTTCTTGACGGGCTCGACTTAGCCGCGAACCGTCGTCGCCTCTTCATTCAGGGCTACTGGCACAACTGGGGCACGTGGTCCGTGCAGTCGTGGAAGTTGATGTTGGGCGTGCATCGAAACGGTACTTTGATCGGAGTTCAGATTCTCGAAGCCGACGACTTTCTCGAACTGCGGACGGTTGATTCGAGCTCGTGGCTGGTGCACGAATCCAGAGGATTAGGCGTAGGTACCTCGATGCGGATCGCTATGTTGGGACTCGCCTTCGATCACTTAGGCGCCGACGTCGCGGTCACCTCATCGAGAGCGGAAAACTCGGCCTCACTTGGCGTATCGCGAAAGATTGGTTACCTCGAAAACGGTGTGAGCACGAGCCGCTCGCCCTCTGGGGCATTTCAGCTTCAACACCTGCGCATCACTCGTCAGCAGTGGCTCGCGAATGCTTGGGGAGGTCAAGTGAAGGTTGCAGGTCTTAATGCGTGCGCCCCCTACTTTGGACTGGAGGAGTTCCTCAACCATGAAGACCTCGACGATTGAACTCAAGAACCGGCCGGATCGCCACCGCACGGCTGGCATTGTGCGACCAGTGCGAGCGAGCGAGGATGATTGAGCCTTGATCGGTGGTGGTCAGCGTGTCGATCGAGGAGGAGGCGCCACCAATTCGCCGCTCGAGCACGTTAGGGTTGTTTAGGGCCCGCAATTGGTTATGACGTGAGGGTGAGTGAATCGGACCCCGAGGGGCAGTCACCTTGGGAGATAATGACAATTAATAAGGTGACTACCAGTCAAAGCGACATCATGGCTCGCACCCGAGAGATTCTCGGCTCGCCTTTGCTGCCTCCTGTTTTTGGCACGAACTCAATGAGCGCGGAGCAGATTCCCGGCCGCCGAATCCTTGAACCTTCCGAAACCATTTTCCCCGCCATAAGCGATTACGCCTTTCTTTCCGATTGCGAAAACACTTGTCTGGTGGCACCAACTGGATCCATCGAGTGGTTCTGCCTGCCCAAGCCCCATGATCCAAGTATTTTTGGCACCATTCTTGATCGGGCGGCGGGCTCCTTTCGACTAGCTCCCACTGAAAGTTCGATTCCCGCCCACCGCCAGTACATACCAGGCACGAACGTTCTCGCGACCACGTGGCAAACCCGAAGCGGCTGGCTCGTCATTCATGACTTCTTAGCGGTCGGTCCGTGGTACCGCACCGAACAACGAACTGATCACTATCACCGCACTCCTGGCGACAATGACGCGCGTCACGCACTCGTGCGAATCGTGACCTGCATCCACGGGAGCGTCGACGTCGCGATGAACTGTGAACCGGCATTCGACTACGGCCGCGAAGACGCCCAGTGGGCGTATACGGGGCCGTCGTATGGCGACGTCGCCACCACGAATCCTGACTTCGACACTCTTTCGCTGAGCGGAGACATGCGTCTTGGCATTGAGGGACGATCAGTTCGCGCTCGCCATCGTCTGGTCGAGGGCCAGTCGAAGTACATCGTCCTCAGTTGGACCGACGCACCACCCCCGTCCAACTTAAAGGAAGCGCAGAATTATTTAGGAGAAACGAGCCGATTCTGGCGGGACTGGATCGATGGCGGGCGTTTTCCGGACCACCCGTGGCGTGAGTACCTTCAACGAAGCGTTCTGGCACTCAAGGGCTTGACCTACGCACCAACCGGGGCGCTGCTCGCCGCGGCGACTACCTCATTGCCAGAACATCTCGGAACTTCGCGTAATTGGGACTACCGCTTCACCTGGATTCGTGACACGGCCTTCACCCTGCGCGCGCTGCACTCGCTTGGCTTCGACACCGAAGCTGACGACTTTCTCGCGTTCATTAGCGAGGTGCTCGAACCTCACGGCAGTCGGGCGAAAGGAGCTTCGCCGCGACCTGACATGCAAGTTCTCTACCCAGTGGATGGCACTTCATGCGAAAAAGAGGAAGTCCTGGAACATCTTTCGGGATACGCGGGCAGCGGTCCCGTTCGCGTTGGCAACGCTGCGTTCGATCAGGTCCAGTTCGACATCTTCGGCGCCATAGTTGACTGCGTCTTCGAACACACCCGATCACGCGACTCTTTGACCGAACGCACGTGGCGCGTGGTCGTGCAGTCCGTTGAGACGGCCCTGAAATCCTGGCGAGGACCCGACCGCGGAATCTGGGAGATGCGAGGCGAACCGCGCCACTACACCTTTTCGAAAGTCATGTGCTGGGTCGCCGCGGATCGTGGTGCACGTCTCGCCCAACTTCGAGGCGAACGAGCGCTCGCGGAGATCTGGCGTGCTGGGGCCGATGAAATTCATAGCGACATTCTCGAAAACGGCGTGAGCGAAAGCGGAGTTTTCACTCAATCGTATGGTTCCGAACAACTCGACGCGTCACTCTTGCAACTTCCACTTCTTGGATTTCTTCCCCTCGACGACAAGCGGCTTCGTGCGACCGTCTTCGCCATCATGGAAGACCTTGCCGACGGCGCCTTCGTGTACCGCTATCGCACCATGGACACCGACGATGGCTTGAATGGTGAGCCCGAACATACCTTCACCGTCTGCTCCTTTTGGCTCGTGTCCGCCCTCGTCTTAATCGGGGAACTGGGACTCGCGAGGGTTCACTGTGAGAAATTGATCGGAGCCTCCAGCGCTTTGGGCCTCTACGCTGAAGAGATTGACCCACAAAACGTCCGACATTTCGGGAACTACCCTCAAGCGTTGACCCACTTGGCTCTCATCAACGCGGTGTTGCGCGTGGTGAACGCCGAAGAAGCCGCCGACAAGTCCTCAACCACGGCGCCCGGCACGCGAAGTTGGTGGCACCCGGCCAGCAACGACAACTAGTGAGCTATTGCGGCGCGTATTGACTAACGTTTCGACCGCGCGGCTGACGCGACGCCACACCGGCGCCAATCACATTCACTAGACCCTTCACACCCACCCTCAGAGCAGAAATTTTCCTGGCTCATGACCTTGCAATACTGGCGAAATCGCACCGCTGCGTCGTTTCACCGATTGACTTGCGTCTTTCATCCTTTAGTATGCGAACGAGGTGAGACCAATGAAGAAATCGCACCCCGACAACTCCGCGGCCAACGCCCCAAGGGGCGCCCAGAGCCAAACCGCAGAGATTGTCATCATCGCCAATCGTTTGCCGGTGCGCCATCGGCCAATCGACGAAGGTGGCGGGTGGGCACCAAGCCCAGGAGGCCTCGCCTCGGCACTCACCGCGGTCCTTCAGCGCGGCAACGGGCTCTGGATTGGCTGGCCCGGTTCGGCCAATCACGAGAAGGCGCCCGCGTCCTTCGAGGGGATTCGACTCAAGTCCGTTGACATCAGCAATGAGGAATACGAGAATTTCTATCTCGGATTCTCGAACGCAACCCTTTGGCCCCTCTACCACGACGCAATTCGTTACCCTGAATTTCATCGCCAATGGTGGAACTCATATCAGGCGGTGAACGAACGATTCGCCAAAGCCGCTGCCGAATCGGCAGCCCCGGGTGGACTCGTATGGATTCACGACTACCAGCTCCAACTTGTGCCGCGAATGCTGCGACGTCTTCGCCCCGATCTACGCATTGGCTTCTTTCTTCATATTCCCTTTCCCGCTGCCGAGCTATTCATGCAGTTGCCGTGGCGCAAGGAAATTCTTGAAGGGCTGCTCGGCGCGGACCTCGTTGGTTTCCAGGTTCATTCCGCGGCGGCCAACTTTTCGCGGATCGCGCGCCGACTCACGAATGCCGAAGGTACGACCAGCCAGCTCAATTACGAGGGCCGGGCAATTCACGTTGGCGCCTACCCGATTTCGGTGGACTGTGCGCAGATCACCAAAATGGCCGAGGATCCTCAAATCCGCCAGCGCGCCAAAGAGATTCGAACCGGTCTTGGCGACCCCGAACTTCTCATGCTCGGCGTCGACCGTCTCGACTACACCAAGGGAATCCGCCAGCGAATCAGAGCGCTTTCCGAACTGTTCGCGGAGGGCTACCTCTCGCCTGGTCGCGACGTCATGGTCCAGATCGCGGTACCCAGCCGAGAGTCTGATACCCACTACGACCAGGCACGACATAACTTGGAGCAAGTGGTCAGTGAGACCAACGGCGACCTCGGCATGGTGGGTAAGCCGCCGATTCACTACATTCACCAAAGTCTCCCCTTCGACGAGCTCGTGGCGCTCTACTTGGCCGCCGACGTGATGCTGGTCACGCCGTTTCGCGACGGCATGAACTTGGTCGCCAAGGAGTACGTGATGTCACGAACGGACATTACGGGGCGTCTGGTGCTAAGCGAATTCGCGGGTGCCGCCATGGAACTTCGTGGCGCGTATTTGGTCAATCCTCACGACCTCGAAGGCGTCAAGACGGCCATTCGTTCCGCAGTCAGCGCCACAGAGAAGGAAGCCAAAGTTCGAATGGCGAGAATGCGACGCAGCATCCTGGCCCGCACGGTTTACGATTGGGCCGACTCCTTCTTGGCCGCCCTACGGCTTGAACCCGAGCAGGAATAGCCGCATCAATTTAATTTCAAGAACGTGAGATACGTCGCGATTGTTGCTCCGGCGTAAGGTACCGCCCGGCGCATTGAGGCGACAGCACCGTCGACTACAACTCGTCGATGAGGTCCGCCACCGAGGCAACGACCCGCGAGGGACGATAGGGCAGCTGGTTGATCTGGTCGCGTCGCGCGACTCCTGAGAGTACGAGGATGGTCCGGAGTCCCGCTTCGACTCCCGAGAGAATGTCGGTCTCCAATCGATCGCCGATGATCACCGTTGACTCGATGTCTGCGCCAAGAAGATTGATGCCTTCACGAATCATCACGGGATTGGGCTTGCCAACGAAGTAGGGCCTCACGCCAGTGGCGCTTTGGATTAACTGCGCCATGGCGCCACACCCCGGCAATGAACCCATCGGTCCCGGGCCCGTTACTTCAGGATTCGTCGCCACAAAACGGCTACCGCGTTCGATGAGCCCGATGGCGGTCGAAAAGTCGTCGAATGAGTAGTCCTGCGTCTCGCCGAGCACGACATAGTCCGGGGCCACTTTGTCTTCGTGATAACCCACTTGCTCTAAGGCCTCGTGCATGCTGGCCTCACCAATAACGAACGCCGAGCCCCCGGGGCACTGCGACTGAACAAAGTGGGCCGTGGCCAGCGCTGAAGTCCAGATCT
>Ga0307372_10010422_pt1 | contig 12581 bp, 11 predicted proteins | sample OX1MG_FD_202533 | JGI IMG/M metagenome (GOLD analysis project Ga0307372, IMG submission 202533) | Soil microbial communities from Risofladan, Vaasa, Finland - OX-1 | ecosystem: Environmental > Terrestrial > Soil > Coastal area > Acid sulfate soil | place: Finland: Risofladan, Vaasa | collected...
GACCAGCGAATGCACCAGACTCTGCGGATGCACCAGCACCTCGATGCAGGCGGCCGGAGCGCCGAACAGCACGTGCGCCTCGATCACCTCCAGGCCCTTGTTCATCAGCGTGGCCGAGTCCACCGAAATCTTGCGCCCCATCACCCAGTTCGGATGCGCGCAGGCCTGATCCGGAGTCACCGCGGCGAGGTCCGCGCGGCGGCGGCCGCGGAACGGTCCGCCCGAGGCGGTCAGGATCAGCCGCCGCACACCGGCCGCGGCGAGATCGGCCGGACGGCCGCCGGGCAGGCACTGGAACAGGGCGTTGTGCTCGGAATCCACCGGCAGCAGGGGACCGCCGCCCGCGTCCAGCGCCGCGCGCAGCAGCGGTCCGGCGCACACGGCGGATTCCTTGTTGGCCAGCAGCAGGCGCTTGCCGGCACGCGCCGCGGCCAGCGTCGAACCCAGCCCGGCGGCGCCGACGATGGCGGCGACGACCGTGTCGCACAGCGCACCGCCGGCGGCCTGCTCCAGTGCGGCGGGGCCGGCGGCCGCGACGGTGGTCATTCCCGCCGTCGCCAGCCGTCGTGCCAGGGTGCCTTCCAGCGCCGGGTCGGCGATCACCGCCAGTTCCGGTCGGAAGCGTTCGCACAGCGCCACCAGGGCATCGACATCGCGGTGCGCCGACAACACGCTGACACGGAAACGCCCGGGATGGCGCGCGATCACGTCCAGCGCGCTGGCGCCGATCGAGCCGGTGGCGCCGAGGACGGCGATCTGTCTCACAGGCCCAGCAGCAGCTTGCCGAGCACAAACAGCGGCAGCGCCGCGAACACGCTGTCGAGGCGGTCGAGGATGCCGCCGTGGCCCGGAAAGAACGTGCCCGAGTCCTTCACCAGCGCGTGGCGCTTGAGCAGACTCTCGAACAGGTCGCCGACCACCGCCGCGGCCACTGTGACCAGCGTCAGCGCCAGCAGCAGTGCGTAGCCGATACCACGCACGCCCAGCAGTCCGCCGCCCGCGGCCGCCACCACCAGCGCCAGCAGCATGCCGCCGGCGACCCCTTCCCAGGTCTTGCCGGGGCTGATCGTCGGCGCCAGCTTGTGGCGACCGAAGCGGGTGCCCGCGAGGTAGGCGCCGGTATCGGCGGACCAGACCAGCATCAGGCCCAGCAGGGTCCAGGCGTGGCCAAGCGGCTCGCTGCGATGCAGCGCCACCAGACCCAGCCATGCCGGCACGATGGCCAGCAACGCCGCACCCAGCTTCAGCCAGGCGTGTGTGCGGGTCGGCGCGTCGGCATAGTTGATATGACGCAGCCACAGCAGGACGAGCAGCCACCACGCCACGCTCGCGGCGAGCACGGCGCTGAGCAGGGGCGGGGTGTCGGCGATCCAGAGCAGGGCCAGCAGCCCGGCGGCCACGGTCAGCATCAGTGCGCGCAGCGGGCGGCTGCGGAAACCTGCCAGACGCGTCCATTCCCACAGCGCCTGCAGGGCCATCACCGCGATCACCAGCGCAAACAGCGCCGTCGGTGCCAGCAGGATCAGCGCGATCGCCAGTGGCGCCAGCAGCAGGGCGGTCAAGGTGCGCTGGTTGATCGCGATGCTGCTCATGCGTGCGCCGCGCGCGCTGTGCCGGCGCCGCCAAAGCGGCGTTCGCGCGCGGCGAAGTCGGCCAGTGCGCGGTCGAGTTCGGCGGCGTCGACGTCCGGCCACAGCGTGTCGGTGAAATACAGCTCGGCGTAGGCGATCTGCCAGAGCAGGAAATTGCTGACCCGGCGTTCGCCGCCGGTGCGGATCAGCAGGTCCGGCGGCGGCAGTTCGGCCAGACAGAAATAGGGCGCCAGGCCGGCCTCGTCGAGAGCCGCCGGATCGAGTGCGCCGCGCACGGCGTCGGCGGCGGCGCGGCGCGCGGCCTGCGCGATGTCCCAGCGACCGCCGTAGTTGACGGCGACGTTGAGCGCCAGCGCCGTGTTGCCCGCCGTGCGCGCCATCGCGGCGCGCATGCGCGCGTGCAGCTCGGGTGCAAAGGCATCGAGGTCGCCGACGAAGCGCACGCGCACGCCGTTGCCGTGCAGCTCGTCCAGCTCGCGATCCAGCGCCTTCAGGAACAGCTCCATCAGCGCGCCGACCTCGGCCTGCGGCCGGTTCCAGTTTTCGCTGGAAAACGCGAACAGGGTCAGCGCGCCGACGCCGCGGCGCAGACAGTATTCGACCACCGCGCGTACCGCTTTCTGTCCGGCGCGATGGCCGAAGCTGCGCGGATGGTGGCGGCGTTCGGCCCAGCGGCCGTTGCCGTCCATCACGATCGCGATGTGGCGCGGGATGGCGGACACGGACGCGGTCATGGCGCTCCAGAAGCCGTTGGATACGAGGGATACAAGGGGTTTCCCTCACCCTTTGCCCGCTCCCCGAATTGGAGAGGGAAACGAACGCTGCCGTGCGGGGGCGTGCTTGCAGCCGGCAGAGTGTCGGCCACCCGGGCGTTCATCCGCCGGGGCGCCTCACAGCGCCATCAGCTCGTCTTCCTTGGCCTTCACCACCGTATCCACTTCCCTGATGAAGCGGTCGGTGAGCTTCTGCACCTCGTCCTCGGCGCGGCGCTCCTCGTCCTCGGTGATCTGCTTTTGCTTGTGCAGGTCCTTGACGTGCTGCAGGGCGTCGCGGCGCACGTTGCGGACCGCCACCTTGGCCGTCTCGCCCTCATGGGCGACGTGTTTGGCCAGATCCTTGCGCCGCTCCTCGGTCAGCGGCGGCAGGTTGATGCGGATCACGGTGCCGGCGGTGGTCGGGGTGATGCCGAGATCGGAGCCGAGAATGGCTTTTTCGACCGGCCCGACCATCTGCTTTTCCCACGGTGTGATGGTCAGCGAGCGGGCGTCGGCCACGGCGACCGTGGCGACCTGGCTCAGCGGCATGTCGGTGCCGTAATAGTTGACCCGGATGGTTTCGACCAGCGCGGTACTGGCGCGGCCGGTGCGCAGCCGCTGCAGCTCGTGGCGAAGCACGTCGACGCATTTGCCCATGCGCGTCTGGGCGTCGGTCTTGATCTCGTTGAGCATGGTCGTCACCGGCCTTGCGAAAGGTCGCGAGTATAGCCCAGCGCTGCCGCGGCGCTGCCAGCGCCCGGCACGATCCGGCGCTCAGTGGCCGCTGTCGACCAGGGTCCCCAGCGGCTCTCCGCGCATGATCCGCATCAGGTTGCCGGGCACGCCCATGTCGTAGATGCGCAGCGGCAGACGGTGATCGCGGCACAGCGCAATGGCGGCGGTGTCCATCACCGCCAGCTTGCGTTCGATCACCTGGTCGTAGGACAGGCGCTCGAAGCGCTCGGCGCCGGCCACCTTCTTGGGATCGGCCGAGTAGACGCCGTCCACCTTGGTGGCCTTCAGCAGCAGTTGCGCGCCGACCTCGATCGCGCGCAGCGCGGCGGCGGAGTCGGTAGTGAAGAACGGATTGCCGGTGCCGGCCGCGAACAGCACGATGCGGCCTTTCTCGAGGTGGCGGATCGCGCGCCGGCGGATGAAATCCTCGCAGACCTCGTTGATCTTGATCGCGCTCATGGTGCGCGCGTAGGCGCCCAGTTTTTCCAGCGCGTCCTGCAGTGCCAGCGCGTTCATCACCGTCGCCAGCATGCCCATATGGTCGCCGGTGACGCGGTCCATGCCGGCGGCGGCCAGGCCGGCGCCGCGGAAGATGTTGCCGCCGCCGATCACCACGCCGATCTGGATGCCGGCGCGCTGCACATCGAGGATTTCCTGCGCCAGGCGAATGATCATCTTGGGGTCGATGCCGTAATCGACCTCGCCCATCAGCGCCTCGCCGGAAAGCTTGAGCAGGATGCGCTTGTACTTCGGCTCGGCGGTCATGCGATCCTCGCGGCGGCGGGCAAACGGCCGTAGTGTAATCGAGCCGCCGCGGCCGTGGTGCCGCGGGGTTTCCGGCGTGCCGGCCGTTGCCGTGCCCCGGTTAGAATCCGGTCCCCGCCCCGGAGCCCGCGCATGAAGCCTTTCGGCACCCCGCAAACCGACACCGCGATCCGCGTCCTGCTGCTGGGCTCCGGCGAGCTGGGCAAGGAGGTGGCGATCGAGTTGCAGCGGCTGGCCTGCGAGGTGATCGCGGTCGATCGTTATGCGCACGCGCCGGCGATGCAGGTGGCGCACCGCAGTCACGTCATCAACATGCTGGATGGCGCCGCGATCCGGCGCGTGATCGCACTGGAAAAACCCGATCTGGTGGTGCCCGAGATCGAAGCCATCCACACGCCGACGCTGCTCGAACTCGAGGCTGAGGGGTTCACCGTGATCCCGACCGCGCGCGCGGCGCGGCTGACCATGGACCGCGAGGGCATCCGCCGCCTTGCCGCCGAGGAGCTGCGCCTGCCGACCTCGCCCTACCGCTTCTGCGGCACGCGCGCCGAGTACGAGGCGGCCCTGCGCGAGTTGGGCCTGCCGTGCGTGGTCAAGCCGGTGATGAGTTCGTCGGGCAAGGGCCAGAGCGTGGTCCGCACGGCGGCCGCTGCGGACCCGGCCTGGGACTACGCACAGTCGGGCGGACGCGCCGGGCAGGGCCGGGTGATCGTCGAGGGTTTCATCGACTTCGACTACGAGATCACCCTGCTGACCGTGCGCCACCGCGACGGCGTCAGTTTCTGCGCGCCGATCGGCCATCGCCAGGAGGACGGCGACTACCGCGAGTCCTGGCAACCGCAACCGATGCCGGCGGCGGCACTGGCCGAGGCCGAGCGCCAGGCCGCGGCGGTCACCGCGGCGCTGGGCGGTCGCGGCGTGTTCGGCGTCGAGTTCTTCGTCCACGGCGAGCGCGTGATCTTCTCCGAGGTCAGCCCCCGCCCGCACGACACCGGTCTGGTCACGTTGATCTCGCAGGACCTCTCGGAGTTCGCGCTGCACGCACGCGCCATCCTCGGCCTGCCGATTCCGCTGATCCGCCAGTTCGGACCCTCCGCGTCCTGCGCGGTGCTGGCCGAGGGCGAGGGCGCGTCACCGCGCTATCACGGCGTGGCCGAGGCGCTGACCGAGCCCGACACCGCGCTGCGTCTGTTCGGCAAGCCCGAGGTGCGCGGTCGCCGGCGCATGGCGGTGACGCTGGCGCGTGCCGACGACGTCGAGGCTGCGCGCGCCAAGGCGCGGCGCGCGGCGGCGGCGCTGCGTGTCGAGCTGTAAGGCCGGGTCTGGCGCGGTCCCGCGGGCTTGCCCGGTCGCCTCATGCCAAGTTGCGTTCAATCGATACGATGAGTAGCCCGGATGGAGCCCCATGGAGGGCGGAATCCGGGGCTCGATGAAGCATCATTCCCGGATTCCGCTGCGCTGCATCCGGGCTGCGCGGTTTTCGGGTCTTGATCGCGAACCGGTATCAGGCGTCGGCATCGCGCAGCGCTGTGGCAAACGCCTCCGGCGTCGTCAGCGGCTCGCGGCAGCTCAATCCCGAGCAGACCCAGGCCACGCCGCCCGGGCGTGAAAGGCGCTGCGCCAGCAGTCCCGGCAGCACCGCGGCGGCGTCGGGGATCAGAAACACCTCGACGTCGGCGGGCGCCGCGCGCGCCGCGGCCTGCCAGGCCGCCGCGGAGCCCGCATCGGTGCGCACCACCGCCTGCAGCGGCGGCGTGATCGCGGCACGCAGCGCGCGCAGCAGGCTGGGCGCGGCCTGCGGGTGGCGGTCGAGCACGCCCTGCGCCGCGTCCAGCGCGCGCCCGGCGGCGGCCAGGCAATCGCCATCGCCGGTCAGATGGCCCAGCCGCAGCAGGGCGCGGATCGCGATCGCGTTGCCGGCGGGCAGGCTTTCGTCCAGCCATGGTTTCGGGCGCTGGATCAGCGGCTCGGCATCGTGCGCGGTGAAGAAAAAACCGCCGCGCGGCGCATCCTCGAAGCGCGCCCGCAGCGCCGCGGCGAGCGCGAGCGCGAAGTCGAGATCGGCGTCGCGCCAGCGGCACTGCAGCAGCTCCAGCACGGCGTCGAGCAGGAAGGCGTAGTCGTCGAGGTAGCCCTCGCCGCCGGCACGCGGATCGGCCAGTGCGTGCAGGCGACCGTCGCGCCAGGCCAGACGCCGCAGGGTCGCCAGCGTGGCGTCGGCCTGCGCGATCAGCGCGGCATCATCGAGCAGACGGCCGGCGCGGGCGAGGCCGGTCATGGCGAGCGCATTCCAGGCGGTCAGGCGCTTGTCGTCGCGCGCAGGCGGCACGCGCCGGCTGCGCGCGGCCAGCAGATCACGGCGCGCGCGCTCGAGCCGGCGTTGCGCTTCATCGACGTCGAGCTGCAGCGTCGCCGCCACATCGGCCAGGGGCCGCACGCCACGCAGGTGCCAGGCCCGGCCCTCGAAGTTGGGCGGCGCGTCGAGGCCGAAGCGCAGCGTGGCCGCCGTCGCCGCGTCGGCATCGAGCGCGGTCGCAAGCTCTTCGCGCGTCCACACGTAGCAGCGGCCTTCCTCGCCCTCGCTGTCGGCGTCCAGCGCGCTGGCGTAGCCGCCGTCGGTCAGACCGAGCCCGGTCTCGAGCCACACCGCGGTGGCGCGCACGACCTCGGCAAAGCCCGGTTCGGCGAAGTGGCGCGCGGCGCGCGCATACAGCGGCAGCAGCTGCGCCTGGTCGTAGAGCATCTTCTCGAAGTGCGGGATACCCCAGTCCGCATCCACGCAGTAGCGGAAGAAACCGCTCGCGAGGTGGTCGTACAGGCCGCCCGCGGCCATGCGCTCCAGCGTCCGCCGCGCCATCGCCGCGCAAGCCGCGGGTGTCGGCGCGCCGCTGCCGCCGGCGCCCTGCGGGCGCGCGGCCTCGTCGAGCAGCAGCTCGATCTCGCCCGCATGCGGAAACTTGGGCGCGCCGCGACTGCCGCCGTACTCGGGATCGAAGCGCGCGGCGATGTCCTGCAGTGCCCTCGCGACCGGCGCCGCGTCGGCGCGCCGCGCGGCTGGCGCGGCGGCGTCGAAATCGTCCAGCCAGGCGCGCAATCGCGCATTCTGATCGCGCACCGCGCCGCGCTCGCGGTCGAAGAAGACCCGCACGCGTTGCAGCAGATCGCAAAACGCGGGCAGGCCGTGGCGCGGCGTCGGCGGAAAATAGGTGCCGGCGAAGAACGGCGTCAGGTCTTCGGGATCGAGCACCAGTGTCAGCGGCCAGCCGCCGGGGCGACCGCTCAACGCCTGGTGGGCCAGCTGATAGACCTTGTCGAGATCGGGGCGCTGCTCGCGATCGACCTTGATGTTGACGTACAGCGCGTTCATCGTCGCGGCGGTGGCGGTGTCCGCGAAGCTCTCGTGCGCCATCACGTGACACCAGTGGCAGGCCGCGTAGCCGATCGAGAGCAGGATCGGCTTGCCGCTGGTGCGCGCCTCGGCCAGTGCGGCGGTGTCCCATGGCTGCCAGTGCACGGGGTTGTCCGCGTGCTGGCGCAGGTAGGGGCTGAGGGTGTCGGCGAGTCGGTTGGGCATGGCAGCGGTGCGTTGCAGGCAGGCCCCAGCCTAACGCCAGACTGCCGTGCTTGTGGCCCGGGGATGGCTCGGTTACCGTTCCGGCCCCTTCCGCAAGGCGCCGCCGTGGCCTCCGAGCCTGCCTGTCCCGCCCTGTTTCTCAAACGCGGCGAGGACGCGCGCCTGCGCGCCGGCCACCTGTGGGTTTTTTCCAACGAGATCGACGTCGCGCGCTCGCCGCTGGACGCCTTCGCGCCCGGCGACGCCTGCGCCATCGTCGATGCGCACGGCAAGCCGATCGGCATCGGCTACGTCAACCCGCATTCACTGATCGCCGCGCGGCTGGTCAGTCGCGGCGTCGAGCATGCGCTGGACCGCTCTCTGCTGACGCATCGCCTGAACGTCGCCCTGGCGCTGCGCGAGCGCCTGTATGCCGAGCCGTATTACCGCCTGCTGTTCGGCGAGGCCGACGGCGTGCCGGGGCTGACGCTCGACCGCTACGGCGACGTGATCGTGGCGCAGGCGACCAGCGCCGGCATCGAGCGTCTGAAGCCCGAGGTCGAGGCGGCGGTGCAGAAGGTGCTCAAGCCCGTCGCGATGATCTGGAAGAACGACGCCGGCATCCGCGCGCTGGAAGGCCTGCCGAGCTATGCCGACATTGCCTTCGGCACGCTGCCGGCCGCCGGCGCCGTGGTGCGCGAGGGCGGGCTCGAGTTCGGCGTCGACCTGATCGGTGGCCAGAAGACCGGCTGGTTCTACGACCAGCGCGCCAACCGTGACCGTTGCGTCGCCCAGGTCGCCGGCAAGCGCGTGCTGGATCTTTTCAGCTATCTCGGCGCCTGGGGCCTGCGCGCGGCCGCCGCCGGCGCCAGCGAGGTGGTGTGTGTGGACGCTTCCGCCACCGCGGTCGAAGCGGTGCGCGCCAACGCCGCGCGCAACGGCCTGGGCGACCGCGTGCGTGCCCTGCACGCCGACGCCTTCGATGCCCTGCGCGATCTGCGCGCCGCGCGCGAGCACTTCGACGTGGTGGTGGTCGATCCGCCGGCCTTCATCAAGCGCAAGAAAGACCTCGTCGAGGGCCGCCTGGCCTACCGCCGCATCAACGAGGCGGCGATGCAGGTGCTCGGCCGCGACGGCCTGCTGGTGAGCTGTTCGTGCTCGTATCACCTCAGCCGCAGCGATCTGCTGGCGTCGCTGCAGGCGGGCGCGCGCCATCTCGACCGCCAGCTGCAGGTACTGGAAAAACTGCAGCAGGGGCCGGATCATCCGCTGCATCCGGCGATCCCGGAAACGGATTACCTGAAGGGCTATCTGTGCCGCGTGCTGCCGGCCTGAGCGCCCGCGGGTCGGATCGCATTGCGGTCTGATCCGCACCGGGCAACGCCCGCTCGCACGGGGCGCCCGCAACGATTTCTTTTCAAGTGCGGCGCCGGCTCGCCTTAGACTGCGGCACCTTTTCGCGCACCGGCGGTCTCAGCGCCGTCCATTGTGAGCACGTCCATGCAGCATCCGATCTTCGTCGACATCGACCCCATTGCCTTCCACATCGGACCGCTGCCGGTGCACTGGTACGGCCTGATGTATCTCGGCGGCTTTCTCGCCGCGTGGTATCTGGGCGAGCGCCGCCGCGCTGCGGGCCGCCTACCGGCCAGCCGCGAGGCCTTCGGCGACCTGCTGTTCTACGGCATGCTCGGCGTGATCCTGGGCGGTCGCATCGGCTACATGCTGTTCTACGTCGACCTCAGCTGGATCTGGAAGAACCCCATCCAGATCCTGCAGATCTGGGACGGCGGCATGAGCTTTCACGGCGGTCTGGTCGGCGTCGTGCTGGCGACGTGGTGGTGGTCGCGGCATCACGCCATCAAGCTGTTCGACACGGTCGATTTCGTCGCCCCGCTGGTGCCCATCGGGCTGGGCCTGGGCCGCATCGGCAATTTCATCAACGGCGAGCTGTGGGGTCATCTCACCGACCAGCCCTGGGGCATGATCTTTCCGCGCGCGTTGCAGGAAGCCGTGCAGTGCGCCGCGCTGAGCCCCACGCGGATCAACCACACCTGGGACTGCGTCGGCCTGAGCGCCGCGCAGCTGATCGAGGCGCGGCAGTTCGCCGGCATGGACACGCCGCAGCTCAAGGCGCTGTGGCGGTCGGGCGCGCTGGACAGCTTCGCGCGCGAGCCCTCGCAGCTGCTGGAGTGTTTTCTCGAGGGCGTGGTGCTGTTCGCCGTGCTGTGGCTGTACTCGCGCCGGCCGCGCCGGCGCTACGCGGTGTCGGGCTGGTTCGCGCTGCTCTACGGCGTGTTCCGCTTCGGCGCCGAGTTCATCCGCGATCCCGATCCGCAGCTGGGCTACCTGCTGGGCACGCACTGGCTGACCATGGGCCAGGTGCTGTCGCTGCCGCTGATCGCGATCGGCCTGGTCCTGCTGGGCCTGTCGCGCCGCCAGCCCGTGCCGGCCGCGCCCGCCGCGGCATAATCGCGGCATGCGCGCCTATCTCGATCTGCTGCAGCACGTCCTTGACCACGGCACGCGCAAGGACGACCGCACCGGCACCGGCACGCTGAGCGTGTTCGGCTGGCAGATGCGCTACGACCTGCGCGCGGGATTCCCGCTGGTCACGACCAAGAAGCTGCATCTGAAATCGATCGTCCACGAACTGCTGTGGTTCCTGCGTGGCGAGACCAACATCGCCTACCTGAAGCAGCACGGCGTCGGCATCTGGGACGAGTGGGCCGACGCCGACGGCGAGCTGGGGCCGGTCTACGGCCGGCAGTGGCGATCCTGGGCCGGCGCCGACGGGCGCACAGTGGACCAGATCGCGTGGGTGGTGGACGAGATCCGCCGCAACCCCGACTCGCGCCGTCTGATCGTCAGCGCCTGGAACGTGGCCGAGCTGCCGCAGATGGCGCTCGCACCCTGCCATGCGCTGTTCCAGTTCTACGTGGCCGACGGGCGCCTGTCCTGCCAGCTCTACCAGCGCTCGGGCGACATCTTCCTCGGCGTGCCGTTCAACATCGCCAGCTACGCCCTGCTGACGCACATGGTGGCGCAGGTCTGCGGCCTGGGCGTCGGCGATTTCGTGCATACGCTGGGCGACGCGCATCTCTACCGCAACCACCTCGAGCAGGCGCGCGAGCAGCTGACGCGCACGCCGCGCCCGTTGCCGCAGCTGCGCCTCGATCCCGCCGCGCGCGCGCTGGGTGATTTTCGCTACCAGCACATCGCCATCGAGCACTACGACCCGCACCCGGCGATCCGGGCGCCGGTGGCGGTGTGAGCATGACACCCGCGTTGACGCTGATCGCCGCGCGCGATCATCGCGGAGCGATCGGCCGCGCCGGCGCGCTGCCCTGGCATCTGCCCGACGATCTCAAGCGCTTCAAGGCGCTGACGCTGGATAAACCCATCCTGATGGGCCGACGCACGGCGGCTTCGCTGGGACGCGCGCTGCCGCAACGATTGAACCTGGTGCTGACCCGCAGTGGATATGCGCCGTTCGCCGGCATGCATGCCGTCGCCTCGCTGGACGCTGCGCTTGCCGCCGCGGGTGACGTGCCGGAGTTGTGCGTGATCGGCGGCGGCGAGATCTACGCGTTGACACTGCCGCGGGCGACACGATTGCACCTGACCGAAGTCGATACCGTCGTCACCGGGGCCGATGCGTTCTTTCCGGCCTTTCCGCGCGCCGACTGGCGCGAAGTCGCGCACGCCCACCATCCCGCCGACGCGCGCCATGCGCTGGCGTTTGATTTCGTCGATCTGGAACGCGCATGAGCGATGCCGCATGAGCGGCGAGAGTTCGCCGCCGCTGCACGTGGTCGCCGCTGTGCTGGCGGATGCCGCGGGTCGCGTGCTGCTGGCGCAGCGTCCGCCCGGTCGCGATTTTGCCGGGTTGTGGGAATTCCCCGGTGGCAAGGTCGAGCCGGGCGAGGACGCGCACGCGGCGCTGGCGCGCGAACTGCACGAGGAGCTGGGCATCGCCATCGCCGCCAGCGCGCTGCTGATCCGCGTGCCCTGGCGCTATCCGCACCAGTGCATCGTGCTCGAGGTGCGACGCGTCGCTGCGTGGCAAGGCGCACCGCAGCCGCATGACGCCCAGGCGCTGGCCTGGGTGGCGCCCGCCGCCATCGACCCGACGACGATGCCGCCGGCCGATCGCCCGGCATTGACGGCGCTGCGGCTGCCGCCGCTGCTGGCGATCAGCCCGCCGTTGGACGATGCGGCGACGCTGCTTGCGTGGGCGCAGGGCGTCCTCCGTCGCGGCGTACGTCTGCTGCAGTTGCGGCAACCGCAATGGGCCGCCGGCAAGCTGCGCGAAGCCGCCGCCGCGCTGCGCGTCGAGGCACGGGCGGCCGGCGCGGGTCTGCTGCTCAACGGCGACATCGAGGGCGCGCTGGCGCTGGATCTCGGTGTGCAGCTGCGCGCGGCGCAGCTGGCGATCCTGCGCGAGCGCCCGTTGCCGGCGCGCCTGTGGGTGGGGGCCTCGTGCCATGACGCCGCCGAGCTCGAACGCGCCGCGATCCTCGGCTGCGACTTCGCCCTGCTGGCGCCGGTCGCGGCCACGCCCACCCATCCGCAGGCGGCGGCGCTGGGTTGGCCGGCGTTCACGGCGTTGGCGGACGAGGCGGCGCTGCCGGTCTATGCGCTGGGTGGTGTGTGTGCACAGGATCTGCCACGCGCCCGCGCTGCCGGCGCGCATGGTGTCGCCGGTATCCGCGGTTTTCGCGATCCGCATTGAGCCGCGGCGGCTCGTTTCAACCCTTGCCGCTGGGCGTCATCGTCGCAGGCGCCACCGCCGCGGCACCCGGAACCGGCGTGGCGCTGTCGGCTGCCGCAGCGTAACGCACCGCGAGATGCCAGCTGGAGCCGGACTGCTGCCAGACGTCGGTCACCAGCAGCGGTATCCGCGTGGCGGCTGCGGAGGATGGCAGGAACTGCATGCGGAAGCTGACCACGGCCAGCGGGCCGAAATCATGGACCGCCATCTGGCTGATGCGCGCATCGCGCGGCGGTTGCCCGAGCATGGCGTCCAGCCACTGCGCGCGCGGCACCGGCGTGCCGGGGGCCACGGCGTCTCGCTGCTCGAACGTGGGCGTCAACAGCGCCGCTGCAGCGGCGCGGTCGTTTTTGGCCAGGGCGCGATCCAGCGAAAACTCCAGGCGCGAAAACACCACGACCAGACGG
>Ga0307372_10010423_pt1 | contig 12580 bp, 10 predicted proteins | sample OX1MG_FD_202533 | JGI IMG/M metagenome (GOLD analysis project Ga0307372, IMG submission 202533) | Soil microbial communities from Risofladan, Vaasa, Finland - OX-1 | ecosystem: Environmental > Terrestrial > Soil > Coastal area > Acid sulfate soil | place: Finland: Risofladan, Vaasa | collected...
CTGTACCTGGAAATCCTGCGGCTCTGGGGTAATATACGACGTTGAAATAGCCATCCCCATACAAACAAACAGCCCCGCTTATGCGGGGCTGTTTGTTTGTAGCGTTACCCGTATATCAGCAGTGGTTCAGTGCGCGATATCTTCACGACCGGATGATACGTTTGTAGCGGAAACTACCTGCGGTTTCACCAGTTTCTCCTTCACCGTGGCCAGATAGGTGTAAATCACCGGCACCACGTACAGGGAGAACAGCGCGCCGATGGCGAGTCCGGCGGCAATCACCAGCCCAATGTCGAAGCGGCTCACCGAGCCGGGCCCGGTGGCCAAGATCAGCGGCACGGCGCCGAACACCATGGCGCCAGTGGTCATGAGGATCGGCCGCAGGCGGATGCTGGAGGCCTTCTGCACCGCTGCATGCCGATCCAGTCCTTCGGTTTCCTGAATGACATTCGCGAACTGTACGATCAGGATGCCCTGCTTGGTAATCAGCCCGATAAGCGCAACGATGCCAACTTCGGTGAAGATATTGAGCGTGGCAGCACCGTAATACATGAACAACAGAGCACCGGATATGGCCATGGGCACGGTCACCATCACAATGAGCGGATCCCGGAAGCTCTCGAATTGCATCGCCAGCAGCAAATATACCAGCAGAACAGACAGCATGAAGGTAATAAGGAAAGTATTGCCCTGCTGGATGTACTGCCGCGACTGGGCGGCGTAGTCGTAGCCGAAGCCGCTGGGCAGGATTTTTTCTGCTTCTACCTTGAGGTATGACAACGCTTGTCCCAGGGTAACACCCGGCGCCATCACCCCCTGGATGGTGGCGGAATTGAGCTGCTGAAACTGCGGCAGGAACTCCGGCTGCACCCGCGTATGCACCGAGATCAGGGTGGACAGTGGCAACAGTTGGCCGCTGCTGTTACGCAGGTAGTAGCGGCCGAGCAGCCCGGGATCGGCGCGAAAACGATCCGGCACCTGCGGTATTACCTTGTAGCTGCGGCCGTTCAGATTAAAACGGTTCACGTAGTTACCACTGAGCAGCGGGCTGAGATTCTGACTGATGTCAGCCATGCTGACCCCGAGCGTGCCCGCCATGTTGCGATTTATGCTCACTGCCACCTGTGGATTGTCGTAGCGCAGATCCTTGGTGACGAAAGCAAACAATCCGCTTTTCATGGCGGCGGCGATCAGCGTGTTTGCTTCCTGATCAATCTTGAGATAATTGCCGCTGGAAGTGATCACGAACTGCACCGGGAATCCGGTGGGCGAGCCCGGCAGTGTGGGTTTCTGGAAGGCCGCCGCCTGCAGGCCGGTAACCTGGTTGAGCTTGGCTTGTACCTCGGGGGTAAGTTGCATCTGTGTCTTGGAGCGTTTGCTCCAGTCCTTAAGCTTTATACCGTCAATGCCGGCGTTGTTCCCGCCGCCACCGCCCAGTGACACGCCGTTGATCTGGAAGACCTGCTTGGTTTCTGGAAAGCTATCGAAAATTTTGCGAATTTGTGCGGTATATCTGTTCAGATACCCCAGAGTAGCCGTGGCCGGACCGGTGGCAGCCACCAGGACCAGTCCCTGATCCTCGGTGGGCGCGAGCTCCCCGGGTATGCCGAGGAACATCACCGGAATCGCAATCAGTACACCGGCCACCACCACCAACACCGCTGCTCGTTGCTTGAGTACGGCGGCGAGCGAACGATCATAGGCTCGGCGCAGCCGGCTGAAGCCGGCATCCAGCGCGTGGCTGAGGCCCCGGGGTTTGCTGTGGCGCAGCACTTTGGAGGAAATCATCGGTGAGAGCGTGAGTGCCACCACCGCCGAGACCACCACTGTGAACACCAGTGTGAAGGCGAACTGCGAGAACAGGCTGCCGGTGAGCCCACCCGTAAAACCGATGGGCGCGAATACCGCCGCCAGCGTGGTCGCCATCACGATGATGGGCGAGGCCAGTTCGCGAGCGCTCATGAGCGCGGCTTCCAGCGGTTGTTTACCCTCTTCGATGTGTCGGTGGATATTCTCCACCACGATGATGGCATCGTCCACTACCAGCCCGATGGCCAGCACCACTGCCAGCAGAGTCAGCAGGTTGATGGAATAACCCAGGGCGATCATGAGAATGCCGGCACCGGTCACCGACAACGGGATGGCGATGGCTGGTATCAGCAGCGAGCGCAATGATCCCAGGAACAGGAAAATTACTGCCACCACCACCGCCAACGTGAGCGCGATTGTGATCATGACCTCGCGTATGGAGCGCTGGATATACGCACTGGCATCATAGGGAATGGCCGCCTGGATACCGGGTGGCAACGTGCGCGTGAGTTGGGCAAACGCCTGATGCACGCCACGGGCCACCGTCAGACTGTTGGCGCCGGGGGTTGGGAACACGCCGATGAACACCGCAGGCGTGCCGTTGTAGAACACCGCCTGGTTATAGTTCTGAGCGCCCAGTTCCACCTTGCCAACGTCACCCAAACGCACCAGCGTGTTGCCACGGTTTGCGATCACCATCCGGCGGAAGCCCCCGGGACTGTCGAGCGAGGTTTCCGCGGAAATAGTGCGCGCGATATTTGTGGATTTTGTCCGCCCCACAGCGCTGATGAAATTGTTGGCGGTGAGGGCGGCGGACACGTCCGCCGGCGTGAGATTAAGCGCCGCCAACTTGTTGGGGTCCAGCCAGGCACGCAGCACATAACTGTTACCGCTGGGACCAGTACCCGCCGGCACAATCTGCGCCTGACCGACACCCGGCTCACCCTGGATTTTCGGCTGCGCCACCCGCAGCACGTAATCGTTCACCTGCTGTTGGTTGAGGGTCTTGCTGTAGAACGCCAGATACATGAGTGCCGTCTGGTCGCCCACGGTCTCGTTGATCACCGGCGATTGGGTGCCAGTGGGCAGCTGGTTCTGCACCTGTTGCACCTTGGACAGAATCTGCGCCACCGCGGCGTTGGGATCGTAGTTGAGCTTCATGTACACCGTAATGGTGGACAGGCTTTGAGCACTGGATGAAGTCATATAGTCGATGCCGGGTGCCGAGGCGATGGACTGTTCCAGCCGTGCCGTCACAAATCCTTGCACGGTCTTCGGGTCCGCGCCGGGATACGCGGTGGTCACGGTAATTAGCGTGCTGGTAACCTGCGGATACTCTTCCACTGTCATGGCGGTCCAGGCCCGCAGGCCGAGCAACAGGATCACCAGATTGATGGCCGTGGCCAAGACTGGACGGCGGATGAAGATGTCAGTGAAACGCATGCCAGCCTCCGCGTCAGTGGGCGGCTGTCGGTTGAACGTTAACCGGCATACCACTGCGCAGCTTGATCTGTCCGGTGGCCACTATCGTTTCCCCTGCTTTGAGGCCCGAGAGGATCTCCGTCATGCCGTCGCGGGTCTCGCCAGTGGTGACAGTGGTGGCTACCGCCACCAGCATGGGCTTACCGCCTTTGGGCTGTTCCCGCCGCACTACATAGACAAAGTCGCCAAAAGTGTTGTAAGTGAGGGCCACTACCGGTACCACCAGCACTTTCTTCGCTGCGCCCACCAGCAGCTCGGCTTCTCCAAACATGCCGGGTCGCAGCAGATGTCCGGGATTTGGAATGATCGCATCCACGGTGATATTGCGGGTGCTCGGGTCTACCTCGGAATCGAGGGCGATGACCCTGCCATCAAACGTTTTACCCGGGAAGGTATTGACTCCGAGCACGACGCTCTGGCCGGTATGAATGAGGCCCAATTCGTTTTGCGGTACAGTGAATTCAGCACGCAATGGATCCCAGACATTGAGCGCAGCGATCTCGGTACCGGGCGTGAGGTATTCACCAAGACTCACCTCCCTCACGCCCATCCAGCCCGAGAACGGTGCGCTTAATGCGAGCTTGGCAAGGGTTGCCCGGTCATTGGCCACGGAGGCCTGGGCGTTCGCATAGCTGGCGCGCGCGGTATCGAGTACCGCGTGACTGGTGGCATGCGCCTGATAGAGTCCTTTGGCGCGCTGATAATTGATACGCGCAAGCTCTGCCGAGGCTTGATCGCTTGCAAACTGTGCTCGCTGGTTGGAGTCATCTATCTGCACCAGCCGCTGGCCCTTGCGCACGTACTCGCCGGAATGGAAATAGATGCCCGTAATCTGCCCCGGCAGTTGCGGCGTAAGGTGCACTCCCGAAACGGCCACCAGGTTAGCCACCGCGTGGATCTGCTGCTGCCAGACGGCGGTGCCGACCTGCGCCGCTGACACGCTGACTGAAAACGCGCCGCGATGCGCCAATGCCGCATGGGCTCGATAGCCGAGCCAGGCCTTCACGCCGAACAGGACGACGAGCAGCAGCACTACCACTACGGTAGCACGCAGCATGATGTTTTTTTCCGATCTGGTCATGACCGAGTCTCCAATGAACTAATGCTGTGCCTGTGGCGACATGGAAACGACTGCGGACGGTGGTTCTACCGTGCCGCCCCCAAGCGCAACATACAGGGCCGCAGTATCCGCATAACGCTGTGCTTCGGCCTGCACGTAGGCAATGCGTACGTTTTCCTGTTGGATTTCGCTGGTGAGCAGACTCAGGTAATCCACCGCACCGTCCCGGTATTGGACACTCACCAGCGCAAAGGCCTGGCTGGCATCCCGCAATGCTCGCGCCTGGGCATCCAGCACAATGGCATCGTGTTGCAGCGCACGCAGTACGTCCGCCACATTGCGAAACGCATTCAGTACCGTATTCTGGTAATTAGCAAACACCCCCCGATAGGCCGCTTCCGCAGCATGTTTCTGCGCCTCAAGGGTGCCGCCCTCGAACAGCGGCATTACGATGCTGGCGGCCAGATTCCAGATACGGCTCGCCGGATCGAAAAACGTTCCGCCATTGTTGCTTTGGTTGCCGAAGTTACCCGTCAGTTGCAGATTTGGATACATGCGCGCCACCTGTTCACCTACCTGGGCATTGGCGGCGCGCAGTTGCGCTTCCGCAGCGAGGATATCCGGTCGTTGCCGTACCAGCACCGAGGGCACGCTTACGGGCAAGCGTTCGGGCAACCTCAGGTCCGAAAGCCTGGGTATGTCCAACCCGCCTGCTCGAGAGGGAAACCTGCCGAGATAGGTGGCGAGTAAGTGGCGTTCCGCAGCACGCGCCTGCAGCAACGCAGGCAGCCGTGCCTGGGTGCTGGCAAGCTGGCTTTCCTGGGTAAGTACGTCGAATTGCGAAGCGGAACCAAGCCGATACTGGGTACGGGTCAGGTTGAGAATCTGCTGCTGATCAGCGACAGAATTCCGAGTGGCCGTCGCCTCTTCTTCAATCGCTGCCAGAATCAGCGCGGCATTTACCACATTGCTCTCGATAATGAGACGCGCGGCCAGCAGTTGATCCCTGGCGATGTCCACTTGCGCCTCCCCACTCCTCGACACCAATTGGTTCAGACCGAAGACATCCGGATAATAGCTGACGGATACCTGACCAGTGTAAAGGTTATAAAGCTGGGGCCCAGCGAAGCCGCCGCTGGACGCGCCAGAGGTATGAATGCGTTCGCCACCTAACCCCAGCGATATCTGTGGATAGAAAATGCCATTGACCGCTTTCAAATTGTATTGAGCTTCTTCCAATGTGGCCTGTGCGGCAGTGAGATCCGGGTTATGCGCCAATGCCTGGGACACAAGCTCATCCAGGGCCGTCGAATCGAAATTTTTCCACCATTCTGGATTGACCGTTGCACTATTCGAAAGCACCTGCCCACCAGCCGCGGATCCGGAAACGGATTGGACCGGGGAAATTGTAAGAGCCATAGGTGCAGCCGTATAGCCGTTTAACGCTGGTGGCGCTGGCTTCTTATAACTGGGACCGACTGCACAGGCTGTGAGTGCCGCAAATAATGCAACCAACAACGTGCTGTAGGTAGCCTTTGTTACCTGAATGGAGCCAATCCAGCACTCGAGGATTATTGTCATGTATGTATGCAAAAAATAATTGATTGGCCGCAGGATATTTATTCAGTCGTACCTGTTCACGGCTTGCAAGCAAGCATAATGAGTGAGACTGCGTTGTCTATATATTGTTGCTTGATCTCATCGGATGGCATCGGTTCCACCGCCAAATCGACACGCAGGCGGCAACAGGTCACCATACTGATGAATTGCTCGGCGGTGAATTGTGGATTGTCCACCTTGAGCGCACCGCGCTTGTTCTGCTCCATGAAATAATCCGCCAGGAATTTACGGATGATGGCCGGGCCGGACTGGTAATACACTCGGCCGAGTTCAGGAAAACGCGGCACTTCCGCCATAAGGATGCGGTACATAGCGAGTTTCTCTGGCAAGAACACCACGTCCATGAAATGCTTGGCCATGGTGCGCAGGGCTTTCTCAGGATTGCTGTCCTTGATGGCTTCCGCGAATGCCAGCGTAATATTGTCGCAGCTGCTACGCACCATGGCCGCGAACAGCTCTTCCTTGGAGCCAAAATGGTTATACACGGTCTGTTTCGAGACCTGGGCGGCATTGGCGATGCTGTCCATACTAGCGGCGCCGAAACCTACCTCGAGAAACACCTTATTGGCGGCCTCGAGTATGGCATCACGTTTTCCGACGCTGCTGGTACTATCTGCTGTTGCTACATTCATGTGTATTCTCCAAACACCACAGGCTTCAGTTCCCCATGGTCTGCTGGTTTGCCGGAGTCTGCTGCCGCAACTGCAAGCTTTCCGCTGTGAGTTGACCGGTGGCTGCCTTGAGTGCATAGGCGGCCATCAGCAGATCCCGTTGCGCGCGAATCAGATTCACGCGTGCATTCAGAAGTTCCTGATCAGCATTCAGCACATCCAGAGTTGTACGTTCACCCACCGCCGCTTCATCCCTAACGCCACTGGCCGCTACTTGCTCGGCTTCGATCTGGCTGTTGATTGCGTCCAGCTTGGCATTTGCAGTCTGATAGGCCTGCCAGGCATTAACGGCATCCAGTTGCGCCTGACGCTGGGCATCCAATAAATCATCGTGTCTGGCGACGGCGTGTTGCTGGGCAGCGTGCTGTTCTGCATCCAGGGCGCCGCCGGCATACAACGGCATGGAAATAGTCAGCATGATGGAACGCGTATCAATGCGACTGAAACCGATTTGCGGGTCTCTGGCTTCAAGCAACTGACCAGTGAGTGCCACGCTCGGTCTCTGCTTGCCGGCCACCGCCTCGGCCTGCTGTTGCGCTGCGTTTTCCGCATAGCGCGCGGCTAACACCGTATAATTTTTCTGCGCGAGTTGTAATGCTTGCGCCTGGGTGGCGGGCAGGGATTCCGGCATCGTGGGTTGCCGCAACTCGCCAGGCTCGGCGCCCACTACACGCACATACGTGGCGCGCGATGCAGCCAGCGACCCCTGAGCCTGGATCAGCGCCGCCTGGGAGCCGGCCAGCCGTGCCTGCGCCTGGGCCACATCGGTATGTGTCACTTCACCGTTCTCGAATTCAGCCTGGGTGGCGCTGAGTTGTTTTTCGAGCACCTCCACGTTGTTCTGCTCCAGATTCTCCACGGCCTGGTCACGCACCACATCCGTGTAGGCGGTCGCTACGCTCAGGAACACGTGCTCTTCGGTTGCATTGAGTGCGGCGAGTTGTGCTGACTGGGCAGCTTGGGCGGCATTCACACTGGAAGATACCTGACCTCCCGTATAGAGAGACTGTGTGATGACCAGAGCCGCCGTTTTGGTGTTCTGTGGATAGGTACTGATGGGAAAAAATGGCGAAGATAAGTCGGAATGCGCGGTGCCAATGCCGGCTTCAAAGGAAACCTGTGGCTTGTAACCTGACCGGGCCTGTTCCACCTGGTAGCCGCTGGCGCGCAACTGTGCCTGTTGGGCCTGGATGGCCGCATTACTGGCATAGGCCTGGTTGAAAGCCTGTGTGAGGGTATCCCCGGTTGCATCACCTGCAGCTACAAGTGAGAGGGCGGCAAGGCAAGCGAGCACCGATACTCTGTTACGTTCCAGTGTGAAGAAACATGAACAGCCGTGCTTCTTGTTTGACATGGATCTCTCGGTTGAATTAGACTAGACCGTCTAGTCCATTTTGCCAGCTCCCCAAACGGATGTCAAAACCATGAGCGCTATCAAGCGTTTGTTCGAAAATCCCCGCATCCGCCGCCTGCTCCTGATGGCGGTACTGCCACTGATACTCATCATCCTGGGACTGTGGTATTGGGTGCACTCGGAGCGCTACCAAAGTACCGACAACGCTTACGTGTACGCCAACCAGGTGAGCGTGGCACCTCAGGTATCTGGACGGGTGATAGCGGCCCCTGTGACCCAGAACCAGGCGGTGACCCCGGGCCAGGTATTGCTGATAATTGATCCAGCCCCGATGCAGTTCGCCTTGGATCAGGCCAATGCCAAACTGAAAACCGTGGGCGACCAAGTGCGCGCAGAGCAGCAACAATTACGCGCTATCCAGGCGGAACTCGCGGGTGCCGAGGCCAATGTGGCCTACCTGCGACGCGATGTACAGCGCAAGACGAATCTGGAAAAGCGCGACGTGGTGCCAGCTGCGCGTTTGGATAGTCTCAAGACCAACCTCATTATGGCCACGCAAAAGACGGTGGCACTCAAAGCGCAAATTGCGCAGATCGTGGCGGGACTGGGCGGAGACCCCTTCGGTCCCATTACTCAACAAGCGGCATACCAGCAAGCACTGGCTGCACGCGACCAGGCAGCGTTGGAGCTGTCCTACACCACTATCAAAGCGCCAGCTGGGGGGGTGGTGACGGAGGTGGATGTAAAACCCGGCGACGTGGTGGTGGCCGGCCGGCCGGTGTTTGCGCTGGTCATGGGTGGCCAGCGCTGGATTAACGCTAATTTCAAGGAAACCCAACTTACTCACATCCATGTGGGTCTGAAAGCTGAGATTTCAGTGGACACCTATTCCGGTCGCACATGGCAGGGTACGGTGGTGAGCATCGCACCGGGCACCGGTTCGGTGTTCTCAGTGCTGCCAGCGCAGAATGCCACCGGCAACTGGGTGAAGGTGGTGCAGCGCATTCCGGTGCGCATCCTCATTGAGACCCAGCCAGGGGGGCCGGATCTGCGCGCTGGCATGAGCGCAGAAGTGACCATTGACACCCATTACTATCCGTTGTTCGGTTTGAGCGACGCCTCAACCCACTAACAACACGCATGAACTTCAGCTTGCGGAAACCCGTCGGCGGCGAACAACATACTGCAATGATCACCATCGCGGTGATGCTGGGCACCCTCATGCAGGTGCTGGACACCACGATTGCCAATGTTGCATTGCCCAACATGCAGGGCAGTCTTTCAGCCACCCAGGACCAGATCTCCTGGGTACTTACCTCCTATATTGTGGGTGCGGCTATCATGACGCCACCCACCGGCTGGCTCGCCGGTCGTTTCGGCCGCAAGCGCATCTATCTCATCAGCATGCTGGGTTTCGTAACAGCCTCGTTCTTGTGCGGTACCGCCACTTCGCTTACCGAAATAGTGGTGCTGCGCGTGCTGCAAGGCCTGTTCGGCGCCTCGATGGTGCCTATCTCCCAAGCCATTCTGCTAGACAGCTACCCGCGCGAAAAACACGGCATGGCCATGGCCATCTTCGGGATCGGCATCATGCTGGGGCCGATACTGGGGCCCACGCTCGGTGGCTACCTTACGGAATACTATTCCTGGCGCTGGGTATTCTGGATCAACATCCCCATCGGCGTACTGGCAGTACTTATGACGCTGGCGTATGTGCATGAAACGCAAATCAGCAAGACACGTACTTTCGACGGCTGGGGTTTCCTGTTCATGAGCGTCGCCATCGGCGCCTTGCAGATGTTGCTTGACCGTGGCCAACAGAAGGACTGGTTTAACTCGGCGGAGATCATCATCGAATTCGCCCTGGTACTCACGGGCTTGTGGCTATTCTTAATCCATGCATTCGCTGAACAACATCCCTACATTGAACCCAAGCTGTTCAAGGATCGCAACTTTGTCCTGGGCAATGTAGTCGGCTTCATCGTATTTATCAGTTTGTTTTCTGCCATGTCTCTGATTCCGCCTTTTGTGCAGAATCTGCTGGATTACCCGGTGGTCATCACCGGCCTGGTACTCATGCCGCGCGGTATCGGCACAATGCTATCCATGATTATTGTGGGGCGATTGTCCAACAAGATGGACCCACGCCTCAACATGGCCGTGGGACTCTTTATTATGGCACTATCCATGTATTTCATGAGCCACTTCGATACCCAGATTGACACTTGGGTTATCATCTGGACCGGCTTTGTGCAGGGCCTAGGCATGGGACAGGTGATTGTGCCGTTAATGACTGTGACTTTTTCGACCCTACCCAGCATACTGCGTACCGAAGGCACCGGCGTTTATAACCTCATCCGCAACATCGGCGGCAGCGTGGGTATTTCCATCGCCTTCACGCTGCTGAGCCGCAACACTCAGATTAACCACGAGGTACTGGGAGCGCATATCAATCCTTACAACCAGGCCATGGCTCTCTCGCCCATGGCCTCGCAGATGAATCTGCACAACCTTCATGATTTGGCCATCATCAACGGGCTGGTCACCCGGCAAGCGGCCATGATCAGTTTCAATAATGACTTCAAGCTGATGATGATTATCAGCTTGGCAGCAATTCCACTGGTATTCTTCATGCGGCAGCCGAAATACGGCAAGCGGGCCAGCAGCGGACAGTCGCATGTGGCCATAGAATAGGCATATTGAAGGTCGCTGTCCCAAACCGGGAGTCTGCCGCTTGAATAAACGGTAAGGAAGTTACACATTATTTGCATGTCCGACACAAAGCTCCCCACCTTGTTCATCTCCCACGGCTCACCGATGCTGGCATTGGATTCGGACCAACCGGCGCATGTCTTCTTGAGAAACTTGGGGCAGTCGCTGCCGCGACCGCGCGCCATCCTGGTGATCTCCGCCCATTGGGATACCGCTGCACCGCAGATTACCGGTGCAGTGCATCTGGACACAATCCACGATTATTATGGTTTCCCAGAGCCGCTCTACGAATTGCGCTATCCGGCACTGGGAAACCACGCGCTCGCACAGCAAGTAGCATTATTACTCAATCCAGCGGCCACTGTGGATACAATCCGTGGCCTGGATCATGGGGCTTGGGTACCGCTGTTGCTCATGTATCCGCAGTCAGATATCCCAGTCATCCAGCTATCACTGCAAACGCCGCGCGGCCCTGAACACCATCTGAAACTCGGCGAGTCACTGGCCCCGCTGCGCGAACAGGGCGTGCTCATTATCGGCAGCGGCGGCGCCACTCACAATCTGCGTGAGTATTTCCATCCGACCGGCAATCACCAACCTTACGAGGATTTTGCCGTCTGGTTGCATGACATCCTCATCCGCGGCGACCAGGATGCGCTGCTGGATTATCGCCAGCGCGCGCCCCAGGGTAAACGCAATCATCCGACAGAAGAACATTTCTTGCCGCTATTCGTGGTTCTGGGTGCCGGGGGCTCACGCGCGGTACGGCTGCATCACAGCTTCGACCGTACACTTTGCATGGATGCCTACGAGTTCAACGATTGAATTTTTTATCCGCAGACTATTGCATTACCTGATCCCGAATGGGACTCGCCGTAGCGCTCTGGCCGAGCGGCTCGAGCCCAAACAGGTCCTCGATGGTGCGCAGCACGCCGTAGTGATCCAGATATTGGGCATTGCGCCCAGGTCTGACGCCCGCGCCTGTCATGATCAGTGGGATATGGTTGCTGACGCTGTTGGCGTCGCTCTCATCCCAGATGATGATCAACAGGCTGTTGTGCGTCCTGGCCCATACGGCATATCTGTCAAGATTGGCCTTGAGCCAGGCGTCGCCCTGGGCGATGGTACCGTCGTGCATATCGTTTAGCATGCTAGGTACCACGAATGCCACGCTCGGTAGTCTAGAATAATCCTGCGGAAAATCGCGGAACGGCCGGTTGATTGCCGCTGGCAAGCCTGCTGCCTGCCAGTTGACCACCGAATTGTGCTTGCGGCGATAAAGACCGCGACTGCCACTGCAGCCGCTGAAACCGGTCTTCGGCAAATCTTCTGAATAAATGGCGAAACTCAGTTTCTTGGCCAGCAATTCACTGGCAAGATTTGGGCCGCTGAAATCGTGGGGACAGGAATCGTCCGTCAATCCATAAGTGGATCCGGAGAACAGTGCTACGTAATTCGGCAGGCTCGGATGTATCACCGCATGCGTGTCTGTGAACAGCATCCCATTTGTTGCCAACTCATTGATATAGGGCGCATCTTGATTGCCAATAATGGTCGAGAACGATTTATTCTCTTCAATCACCAATACTACATGCTCAGGTTGCCGCCATGATTGGGCTGGTTGCACACCCACTGGAGCTGCCGAAACGCTGGCGCACGCCAACACCGCACATATGCAGAGCAGACACCTAAAACCATGCTTTAGCTTATTGATAATCATCAGTTGTCTAGATTTACTGCTTGGTTAGCATCGTCAGTATGTATCTCGATCATTCGCTCCGGATCTGCCATAAGCATAAAGACACGACTGGTGACAGAAATCAAGAACGACGCACTATCCAATTAGGAGAAGTGATGGTTCTGCTTACCTAA
>Ga0307372_10010425_pt1 | contig 12577 bp, 13 predicted proteins | sample OX1MG_FD_202533 | JGI IMG/M metagenome (GOLD analysis project Ga0307372, IMG submission 202533) | Soil microbial communities from Risofladan, Vaasa, Finland - OX-1 | ecosystem: Environmental > Terrestrial > Soil > Coastal area > Acid sulfate soil | place: Finland: Risofladan, Vaasa | collected...
ACCAACATGCGGAGTGGTAGTTCAGCTGGTTAGAATACCGGCCTGTCACGCCGGGGGTCGCGGGTTCGAGTCCCGTCCACTCCGCCATTTCAGCGATCGAGGAGTCCCGCGCGTGCCTGCAAGGCCGCGCCGTGGTCGCCGATCCGCGCGGAATATTCGAGCGGAATATTCGAGAGTAAAAGGGCAATGCTGCAAAAAATACACGACAGGCTCACGGGTTGGCTGGCGTATGTGGTGCTCGGCGCGGTCGCCGCGGTGTTCGTCCTCTGGGGCATCAATTGGACCCTGGGTACGCCGAATTATGCGGCGAAGGTCAACGGCCGCGAGATCCCGGTCGACGAGGTGCGCCAGGCCTACCAGCAGCAGCTCGCCAAGCTCGACCGCAGCGCCAACGGCAACGTCGATCAGGCGGCGCGCAGCGCGCTGAAGAAGAAGGTCATCGAGAGCTTCGTCGGCAGCGAGGCCTTGATCACCCGCCTGCAGGCGCAGGGCTACCGCGTCAGCGACGCCGACGTGCTCGCCGCGGAAGCGCAGATCCCGGCATTTCAAGTCAACGGCAAATTCGACGAAGAGCACGCGGTCGCGCTGTTGAAAGCCGAGGGACGATCGATACCCGAGATCGAAGGCATGATCCGCCGCCAGGTGCAGCTCGAGCAGCTGGATGAGGCGATGCGCGGTTCGAGCTTCGCGACGCCGATCGACGTCGACCGCGTCGATGCGCTGCTCAACGAACAGCGCGAGATCGGCTGGCTGCAGGTGCCGGCCGCCGGCTATGCGGCCGCGGCGGCGCCGAGCGCGGCCGACATAAAGGCCTATTACGATGCGCATAAAAGCGCATACATGACGGCCGAGACCGTCGATCTGCATTACATCGAAATCAGCCTGGCGAAGCTCGCCGCGCAGGTGCCGGTCACCGATGCGCAGCTGCGCGCCTATTTCGAGGATCAAAAGAAAAAGAACCCGCAAGGCTACGTGCAGCCCGAGGAGCGGCGCGTCAGCCACATTCTGATCGCCGTGACCAATCCCAAGGACGACGCGGCGGCCAAGGCCCGGGCGCAGGCGATCTTCAAGCGCGCCGAGGCCGGGGCGGATTTCGCGGCGCTGGCGAAGCAATATTCGCAGGACCCGGGCTCTGCGAAGCAGGGCGGCGATCTCGGCTGGGGGGAGCGCTCGATCTGGGTCGCGCCGTTCGCCGCCGCGGCATTCAGCATGCACGTCGGCGAGATCCGCGGCCCCGTGAAGACGCAGTTCGGCTATCACATCTTAAAGCTCGTCGGCATCCGCCCGGCGAGCGTCAAGACCTTCGAGCAGAGCAAGAGCGACTTGCAGGCCGCGTACCGGCAAAGCGAAGCGGAGCGGCAGTTCAACCGCCTGCAGGACAAGCTCGCAGACGCCGCCCTGCAGAATCCGACCGACATCGACGCGGCCGCCCGCAAGGCCGGCCTCCCCGTGCAGGAGATCGCCAACTTCAGCCGCGACAGCGGCGGCGGCGCGCTCGGCAAATCCAAAGCCGTCATCGACGCGGCCTTCAGCAGCGACGCGCTCGACGGCAATTTGAGCTCGATCATCGCGGTGAGCAAGGGCGACGGCATCGTCTTGCGCTCCACCGACCACAAATTGCCGCAGCAAAAGCCGCTCGCCGAGGTGCAGGCCGCGGTCATCGCCGCGTGGAAGAAGCAGCGCGGCAGCGAGCTTGCGCTCGCCGCCGCCAAGGACTCTGCGCGGCAGCTTCAGGGCGGCGCGGATTGGCAGAGCGTCGCCAAGAGCCTGAAGCTTGCGCCCCAGCTGCCGCGCTTCGCCGGCCGATCGGACCCGTCGGTGCCGGTCACGATCCGCCGCGCCGCCTTCGAATCGCCCAAGCCCGCCGGCAAACCGCTCTACCGGGCGGTCGCGCTCGGCGACGGCGACGCGGCGGTCTTCGGCCTGTCGGCGGTGCGCGAGAATCCGCAGGCGAGCAGCGCCGGCCTACCCATGCTGGCCCGGGAATTGGCGGCGCAGTACGCCTCCGCCGAGTCGCAGAGCTACGCGGCCGCGGCGCGTGCCGACGCCAAAGTCCTCGTCAATCCCAAAGCCATCGACTGATTGGCGCAGTTAGCGCACCAGTTCTCGGCTTGGTATCTGGCCTCGCTCGGCCACGGCGGCTATTTACTGATCGCCGCGCTGATGGCCGTGGAAAGCACCTTGGTGCCCATTCCAAGCGAGGTGATCATTCCGCCGGCCGCATATCTTGCGCATACGCAGGGACACCTGTCGGTCGTCGGCATCGTCGCCGCCGGCACGGCCGGCTGTTGGATCGGCGCGGCGACGATGTACGGCATCGCCCGCGGCTTGGGGCGCCCGTTCCTGATGCGCTTCGGACCCTACGTCGGCATCGCCAAGGCGAAGATCGAACTCGCGGAACGCTGGGCGGCGCATTACGGCTGGGCAGGCGTGTTCTTCTCGCGGCTGTTGCCGGTCATACGCCACCTGATCGGCATACCGGCGGGCATCGTACGCCTCGATTTTCGCTGGTATGGTGCGGCGACGCTGGCAGGCTCGCTGCTCTGGTGCTCGGTGCTCGCCTGGCTCGGCGTCGCGGTCGGCCGCAACTCCGCGCTGCTGGTCGGCTCGATCCACCGCATCACGCTCCTGGCCTTCGCCGTCACGGTCGTGCTGTCGGCGCTCTATTATTGGTTCGTACACCGGCCGACGCGGCAACGCCTGCGGCGCCCCGGACCTTGACCGTCGCGCCCCGGACCTTCAAGTCACCGGGTGGATCGGCATCGCGCCCGGCGCCGCCGCAGGCAGCGGGAACTTGTTGAACATCGCGGCGGCCGCGGCCGTTATCGCGGCCTCGGCATCGGCGCCGGTCAAATCGGTGACGTTGCGATCGACCGAGGCGTGCCAGATCGCCTGGCGCGTCTTCGCGTCGAACAGATCGACCGAAATGCGCCCCTCGTTGCGCACGTACGGCCAGTCATAGCCGAAGTCGCCGCCGTAGCCGCGCCGGCCCCAACCGCCCCAACCGTAGCCGAAGCCCAAGCCGAGGCCGGCGTATTGGTCGGCGACGACGTGCGAGCCGATCGCATAGCCGACGACGCAATCGGCCGCATGCGGCGCATCCGCCAGAAGGATGCCGCGCGCGGCGAGATTCGATTGAATTGCGGTCCGCAGGCGGTCGGCATTCAAGGGATTGCCGCCGGCGGCGCGCGCACGCGAGGCGTATTGTTCGTGCGCCCAGGCGTAGGTGTGGCAGGCGGCGACGCTCGCGTTCGGATTGACATCCGTGGTCACGGGCATCGACGAGCAGGCGGCGAGCGCGAGCACCGCGGCGCCGGCAATGGAGGCGGCGGAGGCGAAAAGCACTTTTCTCACAGGCATCGTCGCAGCCCCCAAAAAAGCGCCGTGGCGGCGCACCTCAAAGTCGATATTACCCGAAATATTGGAGTGCGGAACGCGCTCGAAAGTTGCATCGGCCGGGCGCGGCGGCCCGCCTCTCAAGGCTCGCCCGCGTCCTCCGGAAAGCTCATGCCGACCGTGCCGTAGCCGCCGTCCACGTAGAGGATCTCGCCGGTGATGCCGGCGGCCAGATCCGAACAGAGGAAGGCCGCGGCGTTGCCGACGTCGTCGATCGTCACGTTGCGGCGCAGCGGCGCGGCCGCGGCAACCGCACTTTGCATCTTGCGCATCCCCGGAATGCCGGCCGCCGACAGTGTCTTGATGGGCCCGGCGGAAATGCCGTTGACGCGTACTCCTTGCGGGCCGAGGTCCGCGGCGAGGAAGCGCACGTTCGCCTCGAGGCTTGCCTTGGCAAGGCCCATGACGTTGTAGTTCGGCACCGAACGCACGGCGCCGAGGTAACTCAAGGTGACGATCGCCGCCGCGCGCTGCTGCATGAACGGCAGGGACTCGCGCGCAAGCGCGGTCAGGCTGTAGCTCGAGATGTCGTGGGCGATGCGAAAGCCCTCGCGCGTCGTCGCATCGACGAAGCGCCCGGTCAGCGCTTCGCGCGGCGCAAAGGCGACCGCGTGCACCAGAATGTCGAAATGTTGCCAGTGCGCGCCCAGATGGCGAAAGCCGCGGGCGATGTCTTCATCGACCGCCACGTCCATCGGCATGGTGATCTCGGAGCCCAGCTGCTTGGCGAGCGGCAGCACGCGCTCGGTCATGCGCTCTATGTGGGAGAAGGCGAGCTCGGCGCCTTCGCGATGCATGGCCCGGGCGATCCCCCAGGCGATCGAGCGATCCGTGGCGAGACCGACGATCAGGGCCCGCTTGCCCGACAAAAAACCCATCGCTCCGCCTTATCCTTCCTGGCGGTTGCGATCGACGTACAGTACGAGGCGTTCGCCGGGGCGAATCAGATGGCGCCGGTTCAAGCCGTTCCAGTGCTTCACCTGGCGGATCGTCACCTGGAACTGGCGGGCGATGCCGTAGACGGTGTCGCCCCTGCGCACCCGATACAGCAGGCGGCGGCCGGCGCCGGCGCGCTCGCCGAGATAGCGCCGTTCGCTGACGTGCGCGATGAACAGGCGTTGGCCGGCGACGATCCTGTCGGCGGGACCGAGATGGTTCAGGCGCGCCAGGACTGCGACGGTCACGCGCTGGCGGCGCGCGATCGCGCTCAAGGTCTCGCCGCGGCGCACGCGATAAACGATGCGGCGCTGGTACCGGCGGCCGTGCACGATCCCGGGCCGATCGAAGCGCGCCGCGGCGACCGTCACGCTCTCAGGCAGGCCGGAACCCGCCTGCGGGATGCGCAGAACCTCGCCGGGCCGCAGGCGCCCGACCCGCAGACCGTTCAGTTTGGCGATCACCGCGACCGGGGTGCGGTAGCGGCGCGCGAGCATCGCCAGCGTTTCGCGGCGCGTGACCGTGTGCGCAAGATACTGCACGCGGTCCGCGGGGGCGATCGTCTTCAGATTCGCCTCGAACGCATCCGCAGCGTCGATCGGCACCAGCAGGCGGTTCGGGCCGTCAGGATCGGTCGCCCAGCGGTTGAAGCCCGGGTTCAGCGCGGCGAGCTCATCGTAGCTCGTGCCGGCCAGCTTCGCCGCGACTTTCAGGTCGATTTGCGAGTCGATCTTGATGACCGCGAAATAGGGTTCATTCGGGATCGGCGCAAATTCCAGGCCGTAGCGCTCGGGGTCGGCCATCAGGCGCTTCAACGCCAGGAGCTTCGGCACGTAGGCGCGCGTCTCGGCCGGCAGCTGCAAATGCCAGAAATCGGTCGGCCGTCCGGCGGCCTTGTTTTCGTCGATCTCGCGCTGCACCGTGACCTCGCCGACGTTGTAGGCGGCGATCGCGAGCAGCCAATCGCCGAATTGATCGTGCAGCGCCTGCAGGTAATCGAGCGCGGCGCGCGTCGAATCGATGACGTCGCGCCGGCCGTCGAACCACCAATCCTGCTTCAGGCCGAAGCGCGTGCCGGTCGAGGGCATGAACTGCCACAAGCCGGCCGCGCGGCTGCGCGAAAAAGCGAACGGCTGGTAGGCGCTCTCGACGATCGGCAGCAGCGCGAATTCCATCGGCATGCCGCGCGCCTCGACCTCGGTGACGATGTGATACAAATACAGCTGGGCGCGCTGAAAAGTGCGCTCCAGATATTCCGGGTTGCGGACGAACCACTGCAGCTGCTCGTCGATCGCGGGTTCCTGCACTTCCTGCAGCGCAAAACCGGCGCGCATCCGATCAAAGAGGTCGTCGTAGTCCTCGGAGGCCTGGTGGCGCCATTCGCCCGGCAGGGCCACGGTCGGCGCCGTGCCGAGCGGGCCGTCGATGGGGCTCTCTGGCGGGCTCATCGTGGGCGCCGCCGGCACGACGCTGCGCAGCGGCGCCGCGGGCACCGTGGGGCGCCCGGCGCAGGCGGCGAGGCCGAGCAGCACGGCGGCAAGCGCGAGGCGGCGCAAGGTTACGGGCGCCGTCACCGGAAACCGTCCTTCCAGCGGCGCAGCTCCGCAAACACCTCGACGGACTCTTCGAGCCGCCGTCCCGCATGGGCCTCGGCGGCGCTCTGCACCGCCGGCCGGCCGCAGCGCAGGAACGGATTGACGCGATTCTCGACGGCGATCGTCGACGGCAGGGAGGGCGAGCCTTGCGCGCGCAGCGCCGCGACCGCCGTTTCGTATTGGCGCGCAGCCTCGTTATCCGGCTCCACGCGAAGCGCGAAGCGCAGATTGGCGGCCGTATATTCGTGGCCGCAATAGACGCGGGTATCGGCCGGCAAGCCGCGCAGGCGGGTCAATGAGGCGTTCATTTGCTCTGCTGTTCCCTCGAAAAGCCGGCCGCAGCCGGCGCTGAACAGGGTGTCGCCACAAAATAGCGCACCATGACCGAAAAAAGCTACGTGACTTAATGTATGCCCCGGTACATGCAGTGTCTCGAACGCAAGTCCCAAGTTTGCGAATTCAAGCCGCTCGCCATCGCCGAACCTCCGGGTCAGGTGCGCAATACGCGCATCGTCCGGCCCAAATACCGGCACATCGAATGCGCCCCGCAGGCCTTCGACCCCGCCGATGTGGTCGGGGTGGTGGTGAGTCAGTAATATCCCGGCAAGGCTCTCGCCGTGCGCCGCGAGGTGGGCCAACACCGGCGCGGCGTCGCCCGGGTCGACGGCGAGCACTTGCCGCGGCGCGCGCGAAGCCTCGATCAGCCAGATATAGTTGTCGGCGAACGCCCGCACTGGCCGCACGCGAATGCCGATTTCGTCGTTTGACATTTTGCAGTGTATTTAACCTGTAACATGCGAACTTTTCTAGCTTTCTCATCAAGAGGTCCTTCTTTGGAACCGAAACGCCGCGCATCGGCCCGTTGGCTCGAGAGTCCGCTCGGCGCCCGCGTGCTCGCCGAGGAGACGGCGCTCGCGCGCCTCGCGCTGGAAGACGTCTTCGGCTTCGAGCTGTTGCAGATGGGCGCCTGGGGCCGCGACCGGCCGCTGCTCGCGGCGGCGCGCACCCAGCACACCACGGTCGTCTGTCCGCAAGCAGGCGCGGGCAGTACGTTGTGCGCGGCGCTCGACTCGCTGCCGCTGCGTTCCGACAGCATCGACGCGATCCTTCTGCCGCACACGCTCGAACTGGTCGAAGACCCCTACGCCGTGCTGCGCGAGGCGGAGCGCATCCTTTGCGCCGAGGGCTGCCTGTTGATCTGCGGCTTCAATCCCTGGAGCGGCTGGGGGCTGCGGCGCCTGTTCGGCCGCTCCCTCGGCCGTGCGCCGTTCCCGCCGGGGATGCGGCGTCTCTTGTCCGAACGGCGGCTCGTCGACTGGGTGGCGCTGCTTGGGTTCGACATCGACGGCGTCTACGGCTATCTCGGCCCCCTGCCGATCGCGGGCGCAGTGCGCCCGGGGCGCGAGCCGGCGGCGGTGCGGCGCAACCCGTTCGGCGCCGGCGCTTATTGGCTGAAGGCGCGTAAAAGGGTCAAGACGCTGACCTTGGTCAGGCCGCGCTGGCGCGTGCGCCAGCGCGTGCTGGTCGGCGCGCCGGAGGCGACGCGCAAAGTGGGTCATGAGCGGCGTTGAGATCTATACCGACGGCGCCTGCCGCGGCAATCCGGGTCCCGGCGGCTGGGCGGCGCTGTTGATCGCGGGCGGCAAGCGCAAGGAAGTCTCGGGCGCCGAAGCGCAGACGACCAACAATCGCATGGAACTCACCGCGGCGATCGAGGGCCTCGCGGCGCTGAAGCGCCGCTCGGCGGTGCGATTGTTCACCGACTCGAAATACGTCCTGCAGGGCATCACCTTGTGGCTGCCGGCCTGGAAGGCGCGCGGCTGGCGCACCGCCGGGCGCGCCAAGGTCAAGAATCAGGATCTCTGGGAGAAGCTGGAAGGAGTTGCGCAGATGCAGGACATCGATTGGCACTGGGTCAAGGGCCATGCCGGCAGCGCCGGCAACGAGCACGTCGACCGGCTCGCGAATCTCGCGATCGACCGGCTGCTCGCAGGCACGCCGCGATGATGCGCCAAGTCGTGCTGGATACCGAAACGACCGGCCTCGAGGTCGGGCGGGATCATCGCATCGTCGAAATCGGCTGCGTCGAGATCGTCAACCGGCGCATCACCGGCAAGGTGTTTCACCGCTATCTCGATCCGGAACGCGACATCGACGAGGGCGCGCAGGCGGTGCACGGCCTGTCGCGCGAACGCCTGCGCCAGGAAAAGAAATTCATCGAGATCCTGCCGGAGCTGCGCGCCTTCATCGACGGCGCCGAACTCATCATCCACAACGCCGCGTTCGACGTCGCCTTCCTGGATGCGGAATTCGCGCGCGCCGCCGCCGGCGTGGCGCGCCTCGAGGCCATCTGCAGCGTCCTCGACACCTTGAGCCTCGCGCGGCGCATGCATCCCGGGCAGCGCAACAGCCTCGATGCGCTCTGCAAGCGCTACGCGGTCGACCATTCGCGCCGCGATCTGCACGGCGCGCTGCTCGACGCGCAGCTGCTCGCCGAGGTGTACCTGGCGATGAGCGGCGGCCAGGCGCACTTGACGCTCGGCGTGCAGGCGGGCGATGAGCGCGACGGCGCGGCGGCGGGGGCGGCGGCCGGCGGCCGCGCGCGTCGGCCGCTCATCGTCGTCGCGGCCAACGCGGCGGAGATCGCCGCCCACGAGCAGATCCTCGCGCTGATCGACAAAGCCTCGGACGGCGCGACCGTGTGGCGCAGGACATGAGGATCCTGGTCACCGGCGCCGCCGGCTTCGTCGGCTTTCACACCGCGCAGGCGCTCCTCGGGCGCGGCGAGGAGGTGGTGGGACTCGACAACATGAACGCCTATTACGACGTCAAGCTGAAGGAGGCGCGGCTCGCGATCCTTAGGCGCCAGCCGAAGTTCCGCTTCGAGAAGCTGGAATTGACGGACCGCGCCGCGATCGAGGCGCTGTTCGCGCGCGAGCGCTTCCAGCGCGTCGTGCACCTCGCCGCGCAGGCGGGCGTGCGCCATTCGATCGAGCATCCGCATGTCTACGTCGACAGCAACGTCACCGGCTTCCTGCACATCCTCGAAGGTTGCCGCGCCATCGGTGCGGCGCATCTGGTGTACGCCTCGACGAGCTCGGTGTACGGCGCCAACACGCGGATGCCGTTCGCCGAGGCGCAAAACACCGATCATCCGCTGACGCTGTACGCGGCGACGAAAAAGGCCAATGAGCTGATGGCGCACAGCTATGCGTCGCTCTACGGCCTGCCGACGACGGGTTTGCGCTTCTTCACGGTCTACGGCCCCTGGGGCCGGCCGGACATGGCGCTGTTCCTGTTCACGAAGAACATCCTCGCCGGCCGGCCGATCGAGGTGTTCAACGGCGGCCGCCATCGCCGCGATTTCACCTACGTCGACGACATCGTGCAAGGCGTCGTCGCGGCCGTCGACCACGCCCCGAGCGCGGATCCGTCGTGGAATTCACAGGCGCCGAATCCGGCGACCAGCCGCGCGCCCTATCGCATCTACAACATCGGCAATCAGCAGTCGGTGCCGCTGCTGCGCTACATCGAGGTCCTGGAGCAATGCCTCGGGCGCAAGGCCGAGAAGGTCATGATGCCGCTGCAGCTGGGCGATGTGCCGGACACCTGGGCCGACGTCGCGGCGCTCGAGCGCGAGGTCGGCTACCGGCCGAGCACACCGATCGAAGTCGGTGTGCGCCGGTTCGTCGACTGGTATCTGCAGCACTACCGGGAGCAGGCCGCGGGGGCCTTACGAGCGGGCGATGACAGCGATTAATTCGTCGCTGCCCTCCTGGCGGGCGCTCGGCGAGCACGCGCTGCGCATGCAGGGCGCGCATCTGCGCGATCTCATTGCCGCGGACCCGGAGCGCTTTCGGCACTTCCACGTCGAGTACGCCGACTGGCTGCTCGATCTGTCGCGCCAGCGGATCTTGCCGGAGACGCTTGCGCTGCTCACAGAGCTTGCGCGGCAGGTGGAATTGCCGGCGCGCATCGCGGCGATGTTCCGCGGCGAGCCGATCAACGTCACCGAGGGGCGCGCCGTGCTGCACACCGCGCTGCGCTCGACGTTCGCGGGCTCGCCCGCGATCCAGAGCGAGGTGCTGGCGGCGCGCGCGCAATTGGCGCGCTTCGTCGCCGCGGTGCGCGGCGGCGGCGTTCGCGGCGCCACCGGTCGCGCGTTCCGCCACGCCGTCAACATCGGCATCGGCGGCTCGGACCTCGGGCCGCTGCTGGTGAGCGAGGCGCTGCGCCACGAATGGAGCGGCGACATCACGCCGCACTTCGTATCGAACGTCGACCGCACGCAGCTTCTGGACTTGATCGGCGTGCTGGATCCGGCCGAAACGCTCTTCATTGTCTGCTCGAAGACCTTCACGACCCTGGAGACGCAGGCGAACGCGCACGCGGCGCGCGACTGGATCACGGGCGCGCTCGGCGCCGCGGCGCCCCGCGATCACTTCGTCGCCGTGTCGACCAACGCGGCGGCGATGGACGCCTTCGGCATCGACGCCGCGCGGCGCTTCCCGATGTGGGACTGGGTCGGCGGACGCTACTCGGTGTGGTCGGCGGTCGGCCTGGTCGCGGAACTTGTCATCGGCAGCGAACGCTTCGCCGAGTTCCTCGCCGGCGCGAGCGAGGTCGACGCGCATTTTCTGAATGCGCCGTTCGAGCACAACCTGCCGGTGCTGATGGGACTGGTCGGCGTCTGGAACCGCACGTTCCTCGATCTGCCGACGCTCGCCGTCCTGCCGTACGACCAGAGGCTCGCGCGCCTGCCCGCCTACCTCCAGCAGCTCGAAATGGAGAGCAACGGCAAGTCGGTCACGCTCTCAGGAGAGCGCGTCGATTATCCGACCGCCGCGGTCGTCTGGGGCGAACCCGGCTCGAATGCGCAGCACTCGTTCTTTCAGATGCTGCACCAGGGCACGGCGTCGGCGGCGCTCGATTTCATCGCGCCGCTCGAGGGCTCCTATCGCGGCAGCGACGCACAGGATCTCGCCCTGCAGAATTGCTTCGCGCAAGCGCAGGCGTTCGCCTACGGCCTCAGCCAGGGCGAGGTCGAAGCGCAGATGCGCGCCGCGGGCCGGGATGCCGCCACCATCCGGCGCCTCGCGCCGCACCGCGTCCATGAAGGCAACCGGCCGAGCTCCCTGCTGCTGTATCCGCGCACCAGCGCGCGTACGCTCGGCAACCTGCTCGCCTTCTACGAACACAGCGTGTTCGTGCAGGGCGCGCTCTGGGGGATCGATTCCTTCGATCAGTTCGGCGTCGAGCTCGGCAAGAAACTCGCGGGCGGCATCTCGATCCGCGAGGCGCGCGTGCCGGCGGGTCCGGGCGCCGCGGGGATCGCGGCGCTGATCGAGTACGTCAACAGGCACCGCTGAAGGTCGGAAGAGGCGCCGTCGGCGGCGGCGTCTCCGTCGCCCGATGGGAATCCGGGAATTGCCTTTATAATCAATATCGCGCAGACTAATATTGATGAATAAGTCAATTCCGCAGCTCGGAAACTTGCTTGATCGCCTGCGCCAACGGACGCATGCGTTGGGATTGACGGATGCCGCGTGGGCCGCACGCGCGGGTATCCGCCACGAAACCCTGTCGCGCTTGCGCCGCCGGAGCAGCTGCGATTTCGCGACGCTGCAAGCACTTGCGCGAGCCGCCGGCGCGACGATCGGATTGATCGATATCCAAACTCCCGCGGTGACGGCGGACGGACGATACCCGGTGACGCTCGATCGAGACTATGAGGAGAGTCTCGTCGACCTCTGTGCGGCAGGCGATTTCGACGCGGCACGCTGGCGCAGCGTTGGAGCGCCGTTCTTCATGGCAGGACTCGCCGTCATGCTCGCGAGCCTACCGGAATTCGATCGGCCGACTCTGCTGCGGCTTGCGGAGGCGCTTCATGCCGGCAGCACGCAAGTCGATGTATTCGCGATTTGGCTCAAAGGCAGTCCCGTGCGGCCATCGCGCTTCTTGCCGATGGTGTCGGGGCGTATGCGCCGTGCGGCCTGACGCTGCGGCGCGGCCGGAGTATGTCGCTGCCTTCCGTGAGCTAGCCGCGCGCATCGCCGCCGCGCTTAAGGAGGTCTCGAACACCGCTTTGCCTATCCAAATGATCGTTGCCGGCGGCGCCGCCATGCATCTTTATACGGGGGCGCGGATATCGCGCGACGTCGACGCGGTGTTTTCCCGGCGAATTGCGCTACCCGAAGATCTCGAGGTTGCGTACCGGGATGTCGATGGTGCTGCGCGCACGAGGATTCGATCGGTTTGACCCTTGCCGGGATCGATGCGCGCAGGCTCGACGTGCGTTTGCTGACGCCGCTCGATCTCGCGGTCAGCAAGCTCAGTCGATTTTCAGAACAAGATCGCAACGACATCGCGACGCTCGCGCAGCGCGGACTCATCGATGCGCCGACGTTGCGCCGGCGCGCGCAGCAAGCGCTCGCGGGCTATGTCGGCGACGTCGATCGCGTGCGCGGATCAATCGAATTGGCGTGCTGCATCGTCGAGGAGAGCGCACCCCGCCAAGCCGATCCGCCAAGGTAGAAAATAATGTTATAACTTGTTATAATATGCAAATGAAACTGATCGTGCGGCGCATCGGCAATTCGCTAGGGGTCATTGTCCCGAAGGCGATTCTCGATGCCTGGGGTATCCGTGAA